>Ga0335069_10009215_pt1 | contig 14074 bp, 11 predicted proteins | sample Lox_Sample_11_FD_206714 | JGI IMG/M metagenome (GOLD analysis project Ga0335069, IMG submission 206714) | Soil microbial communities from Loxahatchee National Wildlife Refuge, Florida, United States - Lox_Sample_1.1 | ecosystem: Environmental > Terrestrial > Soil > Wetlands | place: USA... | reverse complement strand
CCGGTCTCGCCCAGCAGCAGCACCGGGCTGTCGGTGGCGGCCACCTGGTTGACCTGGGCGAACACGCTGCGCAGCGCGGCGCTCGCGCCGACCACCTCGTCGAACGCGCGCTCGCAGCGCGCCTGCTCGCGAAGCTGGAGGCGCTCGCGCTGCAGCCGGTCGCGGAGCAGACGGGTCTCCTCGAGGCTGCGGCGCAGCTGCTCCTGGAGCTCGCTCGTGTCCGGCGGCATCGTCTCCGGCCACCGTGAACCGGACTGGTGGGACGGCGCGAGGTCGCGCCCGTCGCTGCCGGACACGCGGCTGGAAGGATCACTGGTCACGCTAGAACCTGAAGTTCGTGCCGAGCTGGAGCTGGTTGGAGGTGCCCTTCTGCCCGTCCTTGTTGATGCGGTTGCCGAACAGGTACTCGCTCACCAGGTCGACCCTGGGGATCGGCGACCAGGTGAGGTTCAACGACCAGCGGTTCGTCATGTGGAACGCGTTGCCGGGCTGGGCGGCGATGTTGGTCACCAGCACGCTGCCGTAGGTGAACGTCGAGCGCAGCTTCGCGTCCCAGCGCCTCTCGTACCCGAGGTACCAGGCGAAGACGGGCAGCGCGTCGATCGTGTTCGTCTCGGGGTCGTAGTACGCGTCCTGGCCTCCGAGCGTCCCCAGGTCGGTGATGTAGCGGCCGATGCCGCTGCCGGCGTAGGACGAGAACGTGATCTGGCCCGTGTCCGCCTGCCACGGAGCCGCCAGGCGACCGCTGAGGCCGACGCCGAACCCGCTCGTGGACAGCGTGGTGTTCGGCTGGTCGAGCGGCTCGCCGCGGAGCTGCCGGAACAGGAGCGCGAGGTTCACGTGCACGCCCTGCCGGACCTTCACCAGGCCGAGCGGCCCCTTCTGCCCCTCGGGGGGCTCCCAGCGCGCCCGCACCACGAAGTCCGGCACCTGGCTGACGCCCCGGGCGTTCGTGATGTCTGGTGCCGGGTTCTCGATGGCGGCCGCGAGGCTGAAGCCGGCACCAACGGGCTTCGTCCAGCGCACGAGCGGCTGGCGGAAGAGCGCGATCGCGTTCAGGCCCTCGAAGTCGATGCCGTCGGGCTCGGCCTCGGGGTCCGCGAAGGTGGACCAGGTCTGGCCGACGATCAGGTCCTTCCACTGGCCGTAGGCGTGGCGCAGGCGGAAGGCCCGGCTCGAGCCGGCGAAGTCGCCCTCGACGAAGGCGCGCATGGCTCCCACACCGGTCGGCGTCCGCACGTCGAGGTTGACCCGGCTGGGGATGGGGGTCAGGACGAAGCGCGCCTCCTTGCCGGCCTCGGGCGATCCGGCGACCGGGATCGACGACGTGACGAACCGGTCCTCGGTGCCGAGGGGGCCGAAGGTGTTGACGGCGGTCGCGCGAACGAGGCCCCCGACCTTCATCGCGACGTCGGTGCCGGGGACCCGCATCGACCCCGGGAACTCGCCGGCCGCGAACACGTCGCTCGGGAGCGTCGGGAGCTCCGGGATGCGCTGGACCGATTCCTCGATCTTCGCCAGGCGCTCCTCGACGGCCGCGCTGACGGTCGGCGCGGGAGCGGCCTTCGCCTGCTCCTCGAGGCGGTTGTGAGCGGCGAGCGCGAGCTGCTGCGTCTCCTCGAGTTGCTTGCGCAGTTGCTCGATCTCCCGCTTCTGCTCCTCCAGCATCCGCCCCTGCTCCGCCACCAGCCGTGCCAGCTCGGAGACGGACGGCGGCTGCGGGTCGGCGCCCTGGGCCCGCACCGAGGTCGCGGCCAGGCCGAGCGCCACTGCGACGGCCATCACGCGGCAGGGGGTCACTTCGCCTCCTCGTTCACTGCGCGGGTATGGTGACCTGCGGCAGCTTGTCGGTGCCGCCGGTCTCCTCCAGCGTGAAGAAGAACATGACCGCGCTGAGCGCTTTCTTTGTCTGCCAGTCGCCGTCGTCGATCCAGAACCAGTAACCGCGGTAGAACACGGCGGCATAGGCGTCGGCGGGTCGCTCCTTGCCGCTGTGGATCCGGACCACGTCCTGCCCGCTCCCCGGCGGCGTGTCGCCGGACACGGACACCGCGCGGTGCTCGTCGAGGTGAGCCTTCGGCACGTCGACGTAGCTGGCGAAGGCGGACAGGATCTGCAGCATGGAGCGGCTGTTGACCGCCAGCTCCCCCTCGCCTCCGCGGACCGGCGAGTAGGTGAGCACGTACTTCTGCTGGTCCGGGGGCAGCTTGAGGACGCGCCTGATCTCGGCGAGCTTCTCCAGGACGTCGGCGGGCGCGTCCTCGTGGCGGAAGAAGAGCACGGCCGCGGAGGCCTTGGGCCTCGTCTCCTCCACCCGCATGCCGAAGGCGCCGCTCGCCTGCACCTCGCGCATCAGCTGCAGCACGCGCCTCCACTCCGGGTCCGCCTCCCTCACCGCGCCGGCGGTGATCGACCGGTTGCGCACGCCGTTGAGCGACTCGACGGTCAGGGCCAGGATGAAGTCCGCCGCGTAGCCGGTCTGGAGCATGAAGAAGATGTTCTTGGGGTCGATCGGGGTGATGAGCCCGCGCAGGAACTTCTCCCCGGTCATCGGCACGTAGGTGGTGGTGGGTCGATCGGTGTAGATCGCTTGCGCCCCCGCCGTGGCGAAGTCGCCCTGGACCCCCTTGTCGGAGGACAGGGTCCCGCCGACGTTCACGCCGGTCTGCAGCGAGTACCCGGCGACGACGGACGCCACGTCGACGAACACCGGCAGGTCCAGGTAGCGGAGCTTCACGATGTTCAGGAGCGTCTGGCGCTTCCACGAGTCGGCGATGGCCACGCTGTAGTCGTAGCGGTCCACGGCGACGGTCTTCGGGCCGAGGTGAGCGCAGCCGGGGGCCAGCGCCACCACGAGCGCGCTGGCGACGAGCGATCGCGGGCACCTGCTTCTCACGGTTTCACCCGCTACTCGCCCTTCAGCCGCCGGGCGCCTTCGACGAGCGGGTGCCAGCCCGCCACCAGCGAGACCATGAACCCGTCCATCTGGAGGTCCCCGGGGGCTTTGTCGTTGACGGTCGACTTGTAGCCCACGGTGAGGCCCAGGTTGTCGTTGATCTGGTACCCGAGCGTGAGTCCGAATCCCAGGTTGTCGAGCTTGCTGCCCTCGACGCCGCCGACCGTCGCCTTGCCGCCCGTGTACCAGGCGCCGTCGAGCGACCCCCAGATCCGATTGGTGAAGTCGCGCGTCAGGTGCGCGTCCACCTGGAAGAGCGGCTTGGTGGTGAGCGTCTGCCCGACGTAGTCGTCGTTGGTACCGAAGAGCCACACGGCGGGCAGGAGCTCCAGGGTCGTGCGCCGGCCCGGCACCCACGGGCCGAGCTGCCAGATGATGGGCGCGCCCACCCGCCCGTACCAACGGTTCTGGCCGAGGTTGAGCGCCCGGGTGTTGTCGTACTCGCCGATCGGCACTGCCAGGTCGGCGATCAGGTCGACGGAAAACCCCGGCTCGTAGCGCAGGGCGTCGACCAGGTTCTTCTGCGCCGGCCGGCCGATGAGGTTGACGTCCAGCTCGAAGGTCGGGTCGCCGAACCCGCGGGCCGTCTCGCTGACCGTCTTGCCCCCCGTCGTGACCTCGCCCGAGATGCGCCCCATCGGCTCGATCACCGCGACGAGGGCGGAGCGACCTCCCAGCGTGAACGTGCGCGCGTAGCCAAAGAGCGCCAGCGTGGCATCCACGTTCGCCCCCGGCGTCACCTGGTGAGAGGGATCGAACGGGTTCGTGTTGCCGCTCATCGAGTTGAAGATGAGCGGGACGGCGTTCGCGCCAGACAGCGTCTTCCAGTAGAAGCGCGCGGGCACCTGGGCCGACACCTGCGCCGGACCGAGCGCGCCCACGGCGACGACCGACGCCAGGGCGAGCGCCAACCGCGCGACCCCTCTGACCGAACCGCTCTCGTCGTTCATGACATCGGCTCCTTCGCGAAGACGCGGTTGAATCTCGGCGCTCACTTCTTCGGCTCGGCCAGCATGTTCCTGGGCGGAATGAACTGCTTCTTGCCGGTGAGCGGCGGGAAGCCCGGGTCGTCCGGGACACGCAGCGGAAGCAGCTTCTCCATGGCCTCGAACGGCGTCCGGCTGGGTAGGACCACGTGGTTCATCCGCACGTATTCGTCCCAGAGCGCGACCATCTGCTTCACCTTCTCCGGGCGCTCCGCGGCGAGGTCTTTCCGCTCGGCGGGATCCGCCGCCAGGTCGAACAGCTCCCACTCGCTCTTGCCGTAGGGCTTGATCTGCCAGCGCAGCTTCCAGTCCCCCTGCCGGACGGCCCGGTTGCCGAAGATCTCCCAGGCCATCACGTCCTCGGCCGTTCGCGGCGACTCGGCCTCGCCCGCGAGCATCGGCCCCCAGGACTTGCCCAGCAGCGGAGGCACCTCGTGCCCCTGCCAGGTCTTCGGGTAGGCGGCGCCGGCCATCTCCAGCAGCGTCGGCATGAGGTCCGCCACGTGCATGAGGCCGTGGTTGATGCTGCCCTTCGGCCGCTTGACCGCCGGGCCGCTGACGATGAGGGCGTTCCGGATCCCGCCTTCCGCAAGCCAGCCCTTGAACTGGCTGAAGGGCGTCATCGACGCCTGCGCCCACATGGGGCCGTAGACGGGGTAGGAGCCGGGGTCGCCCCAGGCGTTCGGATCGGTCTTCGACCACTTGACGGCGGCGAACAGGAAGTCGCGCGTGCCGGGGGTGCCGGCGATCATCTTGAAGAGGTCGGTTCCCTCGGCGCCGTTGTCGCCGAACACGATGAAGACCGTGTTGTCGTACTCTCCGATTTCCTTGAGGTGAGCGATCAGCCGGCCGACGTGGAAGTCGAGGTTCTCCACCATGCCGGCGTAGAGCTCCATCTTCTTGCCGAGGACGGCCCGCGTGGCGGGAGCGAGGAGCACGGGATCGGGCACGAACCACATGCGCTCGGAGAGTGCCGTCCCCGCGGGCATGATGCCGAGCTCGACCTGCCTCTTCAGCCGCGCCTGGCGTACCGCGTCCCAGCCCTTGTCGTACTCGCCCACGTGACGGGTGCGCCACTCCCGCGGCAGGTGATAGGGATCGTGCGGCGCCTGGTGGGAGACGTAGGCGAAGAAGGGCTTGCCGTCGCGACGGTTCTCGTCGATGTAGCCGATCAGCTTGTCGGTGTAGGTCTTGGTCGCGTAGTAGCCCTTGGGAAGCCGGATCAGGTAGCGGCCGTCCTCCGTGAAGACCGACAGCGGGGCCGCGCCGGTGAAGTTCGTCATGTCCCAGTAGCTGCCCGCCCCGTCGAGCAGCGAGAAGTCGCGCTCGAAGCCGCGCGCGGCCGGGATCTGGTTCGGCTCCTTGCCCATGTGCCACTTGCCGACCATGTAGGTGTGGTAGCCGGCGTCCTTGAGGAGCTGCGGCAGCGTGACGACGCGGTCGTTGAGGTAGCCCTCGTACCCGTCGACACCCATCTGGTTGGGCGCCGTCCACTCGTCCATGTTGCCGAGCCCGTTCAGGTGGGTGTCGACGCCGCTGAGGAGGATCGACCGCGTGGGCGAGCAGCTCGCGTGCGTGTAGAAGGTGGTGAAGCGCACGCCATCCTTCGCCAGGGAGTCGAGGTTCGGCGTCCGGATCTCGCTGCCGAACGAGCCCATGTCGGCGTAGCCCAGGTCGTCGCCGAGGATGATGACGATGTTCGGCCGACGCCCGGCCGCGGCGGCGGGCGCGGCGACCAGCCCGGCGATCCCGAGGACGCCCAAAGCCCTCGACAGCCAGCCCAGGATGCCCGGCCTCACGCTTTCCATGGCCCACTCCCTTCCCGTCGCCCGAGCTCCGGGCCTGTCCTGTGGCGCCGAGCTGGAGCGGCTCAGAACTCGACCTCGCATCTCCGCGCCTTCGCCACTTCGTAGATCGCGTCGAACGTCGCCGCCATGTCCCAGGGCGCGTCGGCGGGCTCGCCGCGGAACTCGCGGTAGGCGCGCTCGACGTTCACGTAGAGGCGCGCCTGGCCGCGCCAGGCGCCGTACGGTCCGAGGTCGATCCGCTTCGACGCCTGGAGCGAGGTCAGTCCGCGCTCGAAGCAGCGCATCGCCTCCTCGCGCACGTGCTCGAGGTACGCCTTCATCTCCATCGCCCCTTCGATCCCGCACACGGGTCCGTGCCCGGGCACGATCACTTCCGGGTCCAGCCAGATGATGCGATCGAGGCACTGCAGCCACCTCTCGTAGGTGCCCGTCCAGCCCAGGGGCGTGCACCCCCGGAAGATGACGTCGCCGGCGAAGAGCACACCCTCCCCGGGCACGTGAACGATGGTGTCCCCGGCCTGGTGACACGGCCCGACGTGGATCAGGTGCGCCTCGGTCCCGTCGAGGTCGAGCACGAGCCGGTCCTCGAAGAGCGTCGTCGGTGGCACCAGCGCGATCCCGTCGAAGTCGTAGTCCCGCTCCACTTGCAGGGCGACGGCGAGGCTGCCCGGGTGGACGGCGCGCAGCCACAGGCGAGGAAGCAGGTGCCGGGTACCGTCGAGCAGCTCCTGGAACGGTCGCGGGTCGGCGGTTTCCCTCATGCGACCGGGCACCGACCGATGGCCGATGATCTCGGCGCCCGCGAACAGCTGGTTCCCCCAGACGTGGTCGCCGTCCTCGTGGGTGTTGACGACGCGCCGCGACGGGCCCGGCCAGACCTTGCCGAACAGCTCGATCATCCGGCGCGCGTGGGACAGGTCCGCCTGGGTGTCGATCACCACCCCGCCACCCAGGTTGATCAGCCCCGAGTTCGCGTCGCACACCCTGTTCCTCTCGTTCAGGGCCGCGAAGCAGTTGTCGCTGACCTGCTGCAGTCTCACGAGCGCGGTCCGGGCTCGGAACGTCCCATGTCCTGCTCCTGGTCACACTTCCAGCCGACGTCGGCTCGAAGGGGCTGACGGTCACCGGGTGATACGATTCGCCCGAGAGAATCTGCCGGCCTTCGTCCCTTTCGCCATGGGCGTGGGCGCGAGACGACTCTAGTGTCCGACCGTCGAGCGAGACCGTCTATCGGAATTCCGCAGAAGAGAGGGCAGGACGTGGCGGAGCGAGGCGCCAGCGGAGAGGAGCCGGCGGTCACGGTCGTCGAGATCAGCGATCCCGCCATCGCAGGTCAGGGGATCCGGGTCGTCGACCTGGATGCCGTGCAGCTGACCTCGGCCCCTTTTCAGGCGAGGCGGGTGGTCGTGCGGCTCGAGGGCGGCGCCGTCCTCTACCATTCGACCAACCACCGCATCCGGACGCGCACGAGGACACAGCGGGGCCTGGTGGCCTACGCCACCTTCGACGCGCAGGCCAAGGGGACGGTGAACGGCCTGCCCATCCGCCCCGGGATGGTGCTGGCCATCGAGCCGGAGACGGAGGTGGCCGTCGTCACCGATGCCGGGTACGAGAGCATCACGCTTCTGCTGCCCCCGGCGGACATCCAGGCGCACCTGCGCGACCGGCGCCGGGAGGAAGACTTCCGCCTTCCGAACGGCGCGGAGCTGCTGCAGGCGGACGCGACTACGGTCCGGCGGCTCTTCGACTGGGGAAAGAGGCTGGTGGAGACGGCCGCACGCCAGCCCCGGCTCTTCAACGAGCGGAAGGACGAGCGCGCCGCCGCCCACGTCGAGATGGTCGAGACGCTCCTGGCGACCCTCCGGACGACGAGAGACCTCGACTCCGTCCGCGTCGACCAGGTGCAGCAGTCCCGCTTTCTCGTGGTGAAGGCCGCCGAGGACCACGCCCTGTCGCACGCCGACGAACGCATCTACGTGACCGACCTGTGTCGAGCCGCCGCGGTGAGCGAGCGAGCGCTGGAGTACGCGTTCAAGGAGACCCTGGGACTGACGCCGGTAGCCTATCTGACCCGGCTCAGGCTGCATCGCGTGCGCCAGGCGCTACTGGCCGCCACACAGGGAGGGACCACGGTGTCGACGGTGGCGCTCGACTGGGGTTTCTGGCACTTCGGGGAGTTCTCGCGCGCCTACAAGGCCTGCTTCGGCGAGCTGCCGTCGGACACGCTGCGACGTGAGCCGGACGAAGCCGAGGGCTAGAACGAGTAGCCGCCGGAGAAATAGAACTTGACACCTTCGGTGCCGTTCGCCAGCGAGGCGCCGAGGGCCATCGGTGTGCCGATCAGCTGGACCAGGAGCCCGGCGCCGTAGCCCGTGTGCCACGTCTTCGAGTCCTCACCCGCGTACCAGACCCGGCCGGATTCGCAGAAGGTCGTCACGCCCCAGCGCAGCGGCAGGACGGCCTTCTTCCGGTGGCCGATCCACCAGCGCAGCTCGGCATTGCCGTACAGCGAGGAGTCGCCGCGGAAGCGCCCGTCGTAGTAGCCGCGGACGCCCCCGGCGCTGCCGATGCCGCCGCTGTCACCCGAGATGCTGGCCGACTCGAACCAGGGGTAGGTTCCCCACAGCACGCGGCCGCCGACGCGGGTCGCCAGCACGAGCTTGCGGCCGCCGAGGTAGCCCGCGACGCTGCCGTCGAGGCCGCCGAAGCTCGCCGTCACGTCCCAGGCCTTGGGGACGAAGAAGCTCTCGGCACGGATGCGCACGCCGCTGGCAGGGGCCGCGGCGGCGGCCGCGCTCGCGTCGGGCGCCGCCATCCCGCGCGCCTCGGTCATGCCGAGGCTACGGCCCCGCGAGTCGTACTCGAAGCCGGCCCGCAGCGCCGCCTCGCCGAACTTCCCGGTGCCGTACGGCTGCTGCTGCTCGACGAGGCTGTCACCGCCCTTCGTCTGCACGACCTTCGTCTCCGGGCCGACGTGCAGCTCGAAGCGACTGCCGGGCTGCCAGCGAAGTGCCGGGAAGATCGTGTACTCGTTCGTCTCCGTCTTGTAGAGGGTCTTGTCGTCGATCCTGGCGGTCTCGTTGCCGAAGCCGTAGAAGTCCATGTTCTCGATGCCCGACCAGCGGGCCTCGACCACACCCAACAGGCTCCTGTCGCTCAGCCGCCACTGGCCGACGTAAGTCGCCCGCACGTTGTTGTAGCCGGTCGAGTACAGCAGCGTGAAGGACTGCATGTTGGCCCAGGGGTACCTGTGGAAGCCCCACGCGGTCCGCGTGAAGCCACCGCCGAGCATCAGCTCCTGGTTGGGCTGCCACCAGCCCTCGATCATGGGCACCGTCCAGTGGCCGTAGTTGCGCGGCTCGAGCCAGGGGCGGTCCGGCTCCGGGGCCGGGTTCTGCCACTCGTGATCGCTCACCTTCGTCCCCGGCCCGCGACGGACGTCGATCCCGTGGGGGTCCTGCACGTCCAGCCCGCCGCTCTGCGCGTCGTCGACCACGTCGTTCCCGTCGCCCGGCATCACGCGCACGTGGATGCCGTCCCGGTTCTTCCCGCTCGCCACGACTCGGTCGTCGCCCCCGAGCAGGTACAGGCGGATCTCGTGCGTCTCCTTGGCGAGGAAGCGGCGCTCGAAATACGGGGCGCCCGGCCTGCCGTCCGCCTGCAGCGGCGCGAGGGTCAGCCGCAGCGAGCCGTCCTCGAGGTGCTGCACGGTGGCGAGATCGGCCTGGTCGCTGCCGCGAACGTCCACCGGGTCCGCCAGGTGCTCGTAGAACTTGCGGGCGTAGGCGACGATGCCGTCGCGCCGCTGCCGCAGGTCCTTCGTCATCTGCGCCCCGTCGATCGCGTACCACTCGGGCGGCATCTGGTGCATCGACTCGTCGATGACGGCGTCCGTCATCTGGCCCGCCAGCTCGCGCGCGACCTCCTGGTAGACCGGCCACTCGACGCCCGACAGCAACCAGCGGGTGACGTCGTAGTTGTTGGCGGTGAGCCCCTCGATCCGCTTGGGGTACTCGCCGCTGTAGCGCATGAAGCGCGGCACCACCTTGCGCGCGGCGCCCATGGCCTTGCCCTCGTAACGGGTGAAGGCCTGGTCGGCGTCCTCCGGCAGCGGCACCCAGGTCTTGTCCTCCCCGAAGCGCGCCCAGCGCCACTGGCCCTGGTGCCGGTCCCAGTTCCCCACGACCAGGTCGAACAGGCGGGCCTTCAGGAACGCGCGCGCGTCGACCCGGTTCGCGAGGCCGTCCTCGCGCCACTTCTTCCACAGATCGAAGGTCGAGATCACCTCGGTGATGCCGCGCGTGCCCGGCCCGAGGTACTCGTCGAACGTCCCGACGGTCCCGCCGAACGTCTGGCGGAACTCGCCGAGCGCCGGGTCGTCGGGCATCACCGCCAGCCGCGAGCCGTAGAACGGGATCCCCACGGCCTGCGCGAGGTGCCCGACGATGGCCGTCGCCGCCGGGTGAGCCGCAGCCGTCTGGTCGATGGCAACCCCGCGAAGCTCGCTGTCCTGCCACTCCTTCGGCAGCACGCGCTCGGGGTGCTTGAGCAGCTTGCGGAACGTGTAGCCGTGCCCGTCGGCGCCCTTCATGGCGAGGCCTTCCGTCTGGAAGCCGCCGACCTGGCGCAGCGGCGTGAGGCCGCCCTTCTCCGTCTTCAGGTCGAGCACGGGCAGCACCACCGGCGTCGCCCAGGCCCTGCGGTAGCCCTCGCCGAACCAGAAGCGCCAGCCGCCGCCGCGGTCGAACTCCTTCCCCGCCACGACCGACCGTGTCTCCGGCGCAGCGGCGGCTGACGCCGGCTGCACCGTGGTCTCCTCCGACGCGGCCAGGCCGGGCAGCAGGGCGCCGGCCAGCGCGGCGGCGTGGAGCAGGGCGCCTCGATGTCTCATGCCGCCCTCCCCGCCGCGGCCTGGTCGGCGCGCGGCTCGGTGAGCCTCCTGTGCTCGCGCACCAGGAGCGCCGCGACGGCGATCGCCACGGCGACGAAGATCATGTTGAACCTGGCGAAGCCCGGCACCCCGCGATGAACGAGGTGGGTGCCGAGGAACACGGCACCGGCGGCCAGCATGTCGCCCGTCCGGACGAAGAAGGTGTCGATCGCCTGTTTGGCCTTGTACTTCTCCTCGCGGCTCGTCGGCAGCCAGATCATCTGCTTCGCGGTGTTCATCAGCGAGTAGTCCGTGCTGTTCTCGGCCACCTTCAGGTAGAGCAGCGCCCCGAGGGCGGCGCCGAACGCCGCCGAGCCGTACGCGCAGAGCGCGACCAGCGGCAGGGCGAAGAGGGCGCCGCGCATGCCGAAGCGCTTGACGACCCGCGAGACGACGAACGCCTGGAGCACGATCGCGGCCAGATTGGTGAGCAGGAAGTAGTGGCCGTAGAACGTGCCGACGAAGGCCTGCCTGTCGAACGCGGCGTCGAGCGCCTGGCGGGCATCGGCCCGGGCGACGACGGCCTGGCCCAGGATGTACTCGCCGACCGTGTTCACGATGTTGAGGATCACCAGCAGCAGCGCGACCAGACGCAGGTAGGGACTCCGCAGCACGAGCGCGAAGCCGTTGCCGGCCTTGATCGGCTCGGCGACCGGCCGGTCGGCCCTCGCCGCCATGCGCCTGGCGACCACCCTGTACAGCACGAGGTGCACCAGCAGGACGGCGGCCGCGACCTCCATCATCAGGAACGGGCTGCGCCCGTGGCCGAACATGCGCGCGGCGGCCGCCGCACCGAGCGGCGCCCCGGCCGTCGAGCCGATCGCGATCAGCGGGAACAGCCGGTCGCCCTCGGGCCGCGCGTAGATCTCGTTCGCGTACGACCAGAACTGGGCGATCGTCGTCAGGCTGAAGATGCCGACCCACACGAAGAAGACGAAGCCCAGGTAGGGCAGCCCCGCCCTGTGGCCCAGGTAGAAGAGCTGGATGCAACCGACGAAGAAGAGGATCACCGCCGTCAGGAACTTCTGCCGTGGGAGCTTCTGGGCCAGCCAGCCGTAGAGCGGCACGTAGCCGATCAGCGTCAGCGCCTGCGCCGCCGCCGCGTAGGACTTCAGCTCCGCGCCCCCCGCCAGCAGGACCAGCGGCTCGCGTGCGGTCTTCAGGATGTAGTACGCCATCAGGAGCAGGAACACGTTCAGGCACATGAGGAGAGCGGTCGCACCCTCCCCGGCCCGCACGTCGCCGAAGAGGCGCAGGGAACGGTCGAGCGCGCTCGCGCGGCGATTCTCGGTGGTGGCCATGACTTCGCTCACTGAGTCAGCCGAGCCATCAGAAGGGGGACGCGTCCTCGCCCTACTTCTTCGTGACGCTGCCGGGGGGGAAGTCCTTGAAGAGCTTCTCGATCGCTTTCGACACCTTCTTGATGTTCTTGTCGGTCTTGTTCGACGCCTCGTCCTGGGCGATCCCGCGCCAGATCAGGTTCTTTCCCTTCGCGTCGAAGATGTCCACCAGCAGCGTGCCCACCACGTACTGGGTGTCGGTGGTCGTGGCCGTGCCCATGCCGCCCCAGCGGTAGCCGCCCATCCCGGAGTAGTAGGTGTTGAGGCTGTGCTTGGTCTGGCTCGCGCCGTGCACCACGACCTGGGCATCGGCCTTGTCCTCCGGCGCCAGCGTCCAGCCCTTGCCGGCCAGGGCTCCCGTGACCTCGTCCATGACCCGCTTCTCCCCGAACGGGTTGCCCCAGCTCGTTCCGAGCTTCACGCTGAAGGTCTTGATCGCACCGAAGTTCGCGGCCTTGTCGAAGTCGACCTTGATGTCCTGCGCCTGCGCCCCGCCGGCCACGGCCAGGACGAGGCCCGCCAACACCAGCGTCTTCATCAGCTTCATCGTTCTCTCCCTTGCGCAATACGCGATCCGGTCATCCCACCGAGAAGGGTCCCCGGATCGAAGCCTCGGCTCAGGCAGACACCGCTATTACTCCGGCGGGTCGGGCGAGCCGTCTATCGGAATTCCGCAGCCGCCCTCGCGGGCAGCGGCCGCTCAGGGAGCGGTCGGCGGGGGCACCACCTGGTAGTAGGGCCCCTGGTCGGACTGCTGCTGCTTCAGCCAGCTCGGCCCGCACTGGTAGAGCGGCTCGCCCTGCACCGCGATCTTCAGGCAGCCCGAGGGCAGCACCCACATGGTGGAGTCCATGGGCAGGGGGGTCGTCACCGCTGGCGGCCGCGGGGCCGACGGCGGCGGAGGTGGGGTTGCCGGCGGCTTGGACACCACCGCCGCCACCACGGCAACCGTCGCGATGGTCGCGACGGGATGGTAGACCGGACGGTAGACCGGATGACGGACGACGACGACCGCCGAGGCGGTGCCCTGACCGGCCAACGCGGCCAGGAGGCCGGCGACGAACAGAGATCTGGCACGCATTCGTGGCTCCTTTACCGGAACGAATCGGCGGCGTCGCGGAAACTGACCTCGGCGGCACCCGGCGGCCTGGACAAGGTGAAGGTGGCTGCAGGCAGCTCCGCGTCGAGCTTCCACTCGGCGTACTCGACCATGAAGTGAGGCCGCAGCGGGTGATCGACGTAGACCACGAGAGAGCGCACAGGCAGTGCCGTGCCCGGATCGATCCAGTACTCCACGTGGAGCGCCGGGCTCGACAGCACCATGTGCTCGACCTTCTTCCCCCGGACGGTGGCCTGCCCGGCGCCCACGACCTCGGTGACTCCCGCGGTGATGGCGGCATAGGGGTTGGCGACCAGCAGCTCGTCGAAGGGCATGTTCAGGCCCCCGTGCTCTTCCGCCGCGGGGAGCATGGCGTCGAGGGTCGCGGGGGCGCTCATGGAGCCCCATTTCCCCTCGCCCGGCACGAGCACGGTCATCGACTTCCCGTCGTAGACGAAGCGGAAGTCGGGCAGCTCGCCAAACCGGTGCGCCGACAGGCCGTCCGGGCGCCGTACGGCCACCTCGTAGTCATTGAAGAAGGTGGCCAGATTTCCGCCGGTTGCGGGCAGCTCCAGCGAGGCCTGGCCTCGGACGGTGAAGGTCCTGGCCGCCTGCAGGCGGTCGCACATCCGCTTCAGGAGCGCCATGGCCGCAGGGTCCTTCGCCGTCGCCGCGGTGGCGGGCGGCGGCGAACCGGATTCGGACGGCTGCGCCGGGGTGGCTCCTGCACCCATGGCGAGGAGCAGTACGGTGGCCCAAGTGGCGAACATCACTGGGTTGCCTCCCTTGATCCTTCTTTCACGAGTGATACGATCCGGTCACGATTCCAGCCGGCTGACGTCCTCCGCGCCAGCGGGCGCGAAGCATGGCGCAGTCTCCGGCGGGTGACGTAGGCCGTCTATCGGAATTCCGCAGAAGATGGAGCCGAAGGTGCCGGAGCGGGGCGTCAACGTCG
>Ga0335069_10009214_pt1 | contig 14075 bp, 8 predicted proteins | sample Lox_Sample_11_FD_206714 | JGI IMG/M metagenome (GOLD analysis project Ga0335069, IMG submission 206714) | Soil microbial communities from Loxahatchee National Wildlife Refuge, Florida, United States - Lox_Sample_1.1 | ecosystem: Environmental > Terrestrial > Soil > Wetlands | place: USA: Florida... | reverse complement strand
GGCCGATTCCGCGCTATCGCGCGTATTCGGCGTGATCTATTCGACCTCGCTCTTCTGATAGACAGCCTTTGCGAGCCAGCCCTCGTCGATCTCGACACCCCAGCCGGGGCCGCTTGGGATCCGAACCATACCGTCCTCGGCGATGAGGGTCGGAGAATACAAGCCGCGTTCCCAGGGATAATAGTCCTCACCCTCGATCGAGAACTCGACATAGGGGCCGGCATTCTCCAGCGCCCCCATCAAATGCAGCGTGAACACGGTGACGAGCGACTGGTTGGCCGAATGCGGCGTCACCGGCAACCCCGCTTCCTTCGCCATCCGGGCGACCTTCAGCGTGCGGTTGATGCCCCCGAGATAGCAAACATCGGGCTGCAAGACGTCGACGGCGCGCATCGCGATCATGAATCGCCAGAGCGCGAGGTCGCAGTCCTGTTCGCCACCGGTCACGTCGAGCCGGAGCGCGTCAGTCACTTCCTTCGTCCATCCGTACTCCCAGTAAGGACAGGGCTCTTCGAAGTGGCAGATGCCGTTGTCCTCGAGCATACGACCGACCGCGATCGCCTTCTTTGGCGTGTAGCCGCTGTTGGCATCGACCAGCAATCTGGCATCGGGGCCGAGCGCCTTGCGCACCTGCGGTACGATAGCGTCGGTGCGGCCGGGCCATTCGTCCTCGTCATGGCCGCACTCCTTGCCGACCCGGAACTTGAACGCCTTGTATCCGAAGGCGTCCCTCAGTTTCACGAGCCGAACCGCCTCCTCTTCCGGCGTGATTTCGCCGCGCTTCATACTCGAGGCATAGACCGGGAACGGCCGCGGCTTGCCGCCCAGCAGCTCGCAGACGCTCTTGCCCTCGAGCTTGCCGCGCAGGTCCCACAGCGCGGTATCGAGGCCGCAGAGGGCGCGCATCAGGTAGGAGCCGGGAAACTTGTGCTCCCGCTCAGGGATCGCCGTGACGAGAGCCTCGATGTCCAGCGCGTCGGCGCCGAGCGCCCAGCGTGCCACCTGTCGATGAAAGACCTGGCAGGTTATGTCGGCATTGTATGGCGAGACCTGGCCCCAGCCGGTGCGGCCGTCGTCGGCGGTGGCGCGCACGAAACCGATGAACGGGTTGCAGAACGTCTCGAGCCGCTTGATCCGCACAGTCATCCCCCCTTGGCCAGCCGCTGCGGCCGGCCCGTTGCCAACATTCTCCTGGAAATTATTGCAAGTGTAGGGTCATTCTGGATGGTCCGTGAAGATATTCCGTCGGTGCCGGCGGGGGAGAATTGTGCGATAGCGAGAAGCGGCGGGAGGCGAGCCTCTCCGATCAATCGGGATAGATCGGCTCGCGCCCCGCGCTGCGCACCACCGCCGTCATGGAGCATTACGACTACATCATCGTCGGCGCGGGCTCGGCCGGCTGCGTCCTTGCCAACCGGCTGACCGAGAGCGGTCGCCACAGGGTCCTGCTGCTTGAAGCCGGGCCATCCGACCGCCGCTTCTGGATCCAGGTGCCCATCGGCTACGGCAAGACGTTCTATGATCCAACCGTCAACTGGATGTACCAGAGCGAACCGATTCCCGGTCTTGGTGGACGGACGAACTACTTCCCGCGCGGCAAGGTCCTCGGCGGCTCCAGTTCGATCAACGCCATGGTCTACTCGCGGGGGCAGGCCGGTGACTTCGACGACTGGGAGGCAATGGGCAACCCCGGTTGGGGCTGGCGCGACGTGCTGCCGATCTACCGGCGGATGGAAGACCACGAGCTCGGCGCCGGACCCGACCATGGCGCCGGTGGACCCTTGCGTGTCACCGACATCGCACGCGCCGCGCATCCTTTGAGCCACGTCTACGTGAGGGCCGGGCAGGAAGCTGGCCTATCCGTCAATCCCGACCTCAACGGCAGCACGATCGAAGGCGTCGGCCTCTACCAGATCAATACGCGCGGCGGTTTCCGCCTGTCGGCGGCGCGCGCGTATTTATGGCCCGCGCGAAGGCGGGCCAATTTGCGTATCGTCACGAATGCGTTGGCCACCCGCATCCGGCTCGACGGCAAGCGCGCCGTCGGCATCGAATACAGATGCAAGAATCGGACAGTCGTTGCCGGTGCCGGCCGCGCGGTGATCCTCTCGGCCGGGTCGATCAACTCGCCGCAGCTGCTGCAGCTCTCGGGCATCGGCCCGGTCGACGTCCTGCGCGCCTGCGGCATCGAGGTCAGTCATGAGAGCCCCGCCGTGGGCCGCAACCTGCAGGATCATCTCTGCTACGACCACATCTATCGCTCGCGGCAACCCAGCCTGAACAATGATTTCTTCCCCTTGTCGGGCAAACTCAAGGCCGGCCTGCGATATCTGCTTGCGCGGCAGGGGCCACTGTCGCTCAGCGTCAACCAGGGGGGCGGCTTCTTCCGCTCGCGCCCGGAACTCGATCGTCCCGACATCCAGCTCTATTTCTCGCCGCTGACCTACCAGCGGACTCCTCCCGGCGTCAGGGCGCTGATGCGCCCGGACCCGTTCCCCGGCTTCAGCATGAGTGCATCGCCCTGTCGCCCGACAAGCCGCGGCCACCTGCAAATCCGATCGAGCAACCCGTCGGACGCGCCGTTGATCTACCCGAACTATCTGTCGACCAACCGCGATGTCGAAGAGCTCCTCGCCGGGGCTCGCTTCCTGCGTCGGTTGGCGGCGACACCATCGCTGTCAGCGACGATCATGGAGGAACTGAAGCCGGGCGGCGCCGTAGACTCTGACGCCGCGTTGATCGCCGACATCCGCGCGCGGAGCTATTCGGTTTTTCATCCGGTCAGCACCTGTCGCATGGGCCCTGACCCGGTGGAAACCGTGGTCGACCATCGACTGCGGGTCCATGGCCTCGAAGGCCTTCGCGTCATCGATGCATCGATATTCCCGACGATCACGTCCGGCAACACGAACGCGCCCGCGATCATGGTCGGCGAGAAGGGCGCCGATCTCTTGCTTGAGGACTGTCGGTAGGCTCAAACCAGATCGCGGCCGATCTGCCGGTCCCATTCCTCGGCAAACACGCGGGTCTCGCCCTCATATGCGGCGAGCGACTGGTGAACGAGAAAGGCTTCGGCGCTGCTGCGCAACTCGATCTTCGCCTCGACGCGCACGCGCCAGTCGGCACGCTCGCGCTTGATGGTCCAGGCGAGGGATGCCCTGGCCGACAGCGGATCGTCACCGACGACGCTGAATCGCTCGTCGATCTGCAGGCCCGCCGCTATCCCGATGGCATCGAAGCGCTCCATGCCGGTATCGTAGACGCCGATCATCTCGGCCCGATCGTTGGCCAGGTCATAGTTCCAGACGCTGCTGCCGCTACCTGGCGCCAGCGTGGTCATGGCCGGCTCGGGTGCGCCCTCGGGCTCGCCGAACGGCGGCAGCGCCGCGTCCTCGGCGCGTGGCGGTCGCTCCGGCAGGATCAGTGCGCTGGCGCCCGTAAAGACCGTGACCGTAACCGGTGCCGGCGATGGCCAGACGATCGGCCAATAGCTGGTCGACAGCGCTAGCCGCAGGCGATGCCCGGCCAGGAACGCGTAGGCGATATCGTTGAGCTGCACCAGCACGCGATAGCGCTTTCCGGGCTCAAGCGGCGTCGGTTCGGCATGGGAGTCCCTATGGGTCAGGTTCAGCACGCCGTAGGTCACGCGCGACGAGGTACCGCGTTCGTCGACATCGCAGAGTCGCGCCGCGACGAGCGCCAGCGGCCTGTCGACGGCCAGCTCCAACTCAACCGTCGGGGCGCCGAGTATCTCGATACCGTTGGCGAGGGGCGCCGAGTCGAAGACCAACGAATAACCGTCATCGGCCCGCTGGTCGCTGTCGAGATCGGCGCCGGTGGCATAGGGACACCAAGCACCCGACGCGCGGCCGTTATATTGAACCGAGCAGTGGGTCAGCGCCGTCTCCGGCTCGGTCGTGGCTGCCAGACGGCCGGGGCTGAGATGCAGTCGGCGGGGCAAGATATTCGTGGACGGCCAGTGCGGTTCCGCGACCCAGCGCCCCGGCTGCTCGTCGCGTCCGGCCGTATGCGGGATCGTGTCCGGCAGCCAGACGCGATAGCGCGGTTCCTCCATGATGCCGGTTTCGATGCCCTTCAACCACTTGTCCCACCAGCGCAGGGCCTCCTGCACGAAGCCGATGGCCGAGCCTGGCACGCCGAGAAGCGGCCAACCGTGCGCCCAGGGGCCGACCAGGCCTTTGCAGGGCACCGACAGATTCGCCAGCAACCGCGGCACGGCATTCCGGTAGGCATCGGCCCAGCCGCCGATGGCGTAGACGGGACAGCGGATCGCCGCATAGTCCTCGCTCACCGAGCCGTAGCGCCAATAGGCGTCGCGGCGCTGGTGCGCCAGCCACTGTGCTACCCATTCGGGCGTGTGGCGCAGGCGCTCGAGCCACATGTCGCGCCAACGCTCGCCGACCAAGGCTGGGTCGGGTGGCAATGCAGCCTGGCCGAGGATCGCCACGCCCCACACGACATGCTCTGTGAGCACGCAGCCGCCCATGTAGTGGGCGTCGTCGGCATAGCGGTCGTCGGACGCGCAAATCGTGATGATGGCCGCCAGGTACGGCGGGTTCCGCGCCGCGACCTGCAGCGCATTGAACCCGCCCCAGGAGACGCCGACCATGCCGAGCCGGCCGGTGCACCAGGGCTGCGACGCGATCCAGGCGAGCGCCGCCACGATGTCGTCGTGCTCCTGCCGCGTGTATTCGTCGGTGAGCAGGCCGTCGGATTCGCCGGTGCCGCGCAGGTCGATGCGGAGCACCGCGTAGCCGTGGCCGGCGACGGCAGGCTGCATGATGCCATCGCGCCAGGCGGTGCCGTCGCGCTTGCGGTAGGGGATGCACTCGACGATGGCCGGCACCGGACCCCGTTCGGCGTCGACCGGCAGCCAGACTCGCGCCGCCAGCCGTACCCCGTCGGCCATGGGAATCCACAGGTTCTCGATCTCCCGCACCGGCGCCGGCCCGCTCTCGATGATCTTCATCCCGCTCCCCGCTGCCGGCGCTACGTTGGTCAAGCGCTCGATGAAGGCCGACCATGGCGGTCTGTCATCAGAGCGAAACAAGGCGACCCTATCCTGACGACAGCACGGGCGTCTAATGCGACGACGGCACTGTCATCGTCAGCAACTATCGCCTGCGTCCGAAGGAACCGAGAAGAGGCCCGCCATGAGCAACGACGAGACCAGAGACGTCAACGGAGTTTCCCGCCGTATCGATGCCGAGATCGCCGACAGCTTCGACGAGGAGCTGGAAATGGAGATGGACGACGACAGGCTCGCCCGGCTGCTGGACGGCCTCGCCGAACAGCCCGAAGCGGAGACCCTCGACCGTCACCTCTACTTCAAGGAGCTGTTCCGGCTGCAGCGGGAGCTGGTGAAGCTGCAGGACTGGGTGCAGAACCGCAAGCTCAAGGTCGTCGTCATCTTCGAGGGGCGCGACGCCGCCGGCAAGGGCGGTGTCATCAAGCGCATCACCCAACGTCTGAACCCGCGGGTCTGCCGCGTGGTGGCGCTGCCGGCACCCTCCGAGCGCGAGCGCACCCAGTGGTATTTCCAGCGCTACGCGGCGCACCTGCCGGCGGCCGGCGAGATCGTCCTCTTCGACCGCAGCTGGTACAACCGCGCCGGCGTCGAACGCGTGATGGGCTTCTGCACCGACGCCGACGTCGAAGAGTTCTTCCGTACCGTGCCCGAGTTCGAGAAGATGCTGGTGCGCTCCGGCATCATCCTCATGAAATACTGGTTCTCGATCACCGACGACGAGCAGCACCTGCGCTTTCAGATGCGCATCCACGACCCGATCAAGCAGTGGAAGCTGTCGCCCATGGACCTGGAATCGCGGCGCCGCTGGGAGCAGTACACCAAGGCCAAGGAGGCCATGCTCGAGCGGACCCATATCCCGGAGGCGCCGTGGTGGGTGGTGGAGGCCGTCGACAAGAAGCGGGCGCGCCTCAACTGCATCCATCATCTCTTGAGCCAGATCCCCTATTCCGAGGTCGAGCACGCCCCCATCATCCTCCCGGCGCGCATCCGCAACCCCGACTACATCCGCGGGCCGGTGCCGCGGGAGATGTACGTCCCCGCCGTATACTGACCGCAGGAGAATCAGCGGGCCGAATTCTGCCCGACCATCGAGACGCACCAGCATCTCGCAATACGTCGCTGAGGATCATCGACTTCAATCGTCCGTGGATTTCGTTCGGCAGGGCCGCGCGCTCAAGTTGCGTCGGCGACTCGCCCGTCGTTCCGACCCCGGGGCTTGTTAGAGACTGCGGATATTGTCATCTTGGCGCGGCGGGTTGAACGAGACAGCGAAAAATGGGGGACGGACGTCATGACCGCGAAACGCAAAGTTATCATCACCTGCGCCGTTACCGGATCGATCCATACGCCGTCGATGTCCCCGAACATTCCGATCACGCCGCAGGAGATTGCCGACGCGGCCATCGGTGCGGCGGAAGCAGGCGCCGCGATCGTGCATCTGCATGCTCGCGATCCCCGCGACGGACGCCCCGATCAGACGCCGGCGGCATTCGAGCCGTTCCTCAAGGTCATCAAGCAGCGTAGCGCCTGCGTCGTGAACATCACGACGGGCGGCGCCGCGACAATGACGATCCAGGAGCGCGTCAAGCCCGCAGCAACCTTCAAGCCGGAAGTCGCATCGCTCAACATGGGCACGATGAACTTCGGCCTCTATCCCATGCTCGACCGCTTCAAGTCGTTCAAGCATGACTGGGAGCGACCCTATCTCGAAGGCTCGCGCGAACGCATCTTCAAGAACAGCTTTACGGACATCGAATACATCCTCACCACCTGTGCCGAGAACGGCACCCGCTTCGAGATCGAGTGCTATGACATCGGCCATCTCTACACCCTGCGTCACTTCGCCGATCGCGGAATCGTCAAGCCGCCATTCTTCATCCAGTCGGTGTTCGGGATCCTCGGCGGCATCGGGCCGCATCCGGAGGATGTCGCCCATATGAAGCGTACGGCCGATCGCCTGTTCGGCGATCAGTATCATTGGTCGGTCCTCGGCGCCGGGCGCAACCAGTTGCCGATCGCCGTCATGGCCGCCGCCATGGGCGGGAATGTGCGGGTCGGCCTGGAGGATTCCCTCTGGATCGGTCCTGGCCAGCTGGCCAAGTCCAACGCCGAGCAGGTGACGCGCGTGCGGCATCTCATCGAGAACCTCGGCCTGGAGATCGCCACGCCGGAGGAAGCGCGGCAGATTCTGGGTCTCAAGGGGGCCGACAAGGTGGCGTTCTGAAACGGAGAACGGTGATAGCGCTGAGAATTGCGGTCTTCTCGACACAGAGGGACAAGCTTGGAGAAGGCCCGCTTTGAGATCCAGAGGGCGGACGACTCTACCGGATCGACTCCTATGGACCGGCCGCGCACCGCGCCGACCTCAAGGGCGACGATCGAAAATCCTGGCCCTCGCCCGAGCCGATCGGCTCGATGGCGCTGTACGCGGGAACCTGCAACCACCGAGAGTTAGTGGTCGAGATCTAAGGTTCCCCAGATTTTGCAAGGTCGTCGCTGAACTATCGGTGCCTGGTCAGCCCGGAAGTCGATAGTCGCCCTGCGGTTCCTGTTTCGGGTCCCTGTCGGTGAACGCAAGGAAGGCCCGGAACAGAGGGGCCGTTGCGAGACCGAGGGCCATGCTGATCGCAACGGCAGTGCCAGCCGAGACGATGATTACCGCCAAGCAATAAACGATGGTCACTAAAGCAACCCAGATAAATGAGCGGGTTACTAAGCCCTGTTGCACATAGTACGACGCCGATACCGCCGCAAAGATGTACGGCGTCAGCACCAGAAGCACCGAGATGTCCGCCAATACCATGAAGCCGTCGCCGACCGACGGCGAGAGCGTCAAGAACACGATGGCCGTCATCAAGACTGAGACGACAAGCAGGCCCTGAATCGGCACGCCCCGTGCGTCCGTGCGGGCGAACAAGGCCGGAAAGAGCCCATCTCGCGCGGTCGCCAGCGCCGTTTCGGCATTGATCAGCGTCCAGCCGCCAAGGCATCCCGACGCCTTGAGTATTGCGCATATGGTGATGATGACCGCGCCGACAGGGCCGATGGCCCGCATCGCGGCGTCCGCGAAGGGCGCCGTCGAGTGGCGAAGCTCGTTGTTGGGGATAATGCCCATGATGGCCGTCGTGCTGAGGACGTAGACAACGGCGGCAATGAGAACACCGATCAATGTCGCGCGCGCCACGTTGCGCTCCGGGTTTTCGACAACGCCGGCGGCCACCGACGCGCTCTCCACGCCCATGAACGCCCAGAACATGATCGAGACAGCCGAGGAGATCGCGTGGAATTCGCCAATGCCGGCCGGATTCCAACCCGCACGGAACACCGCCGGATCGAAAAAGTACCATCCGCCGATTCCGACCAGCGCAATCGGCCCGATTCCCAGCAGGGTGGTCAACGTCTCGAACCGAGTGACCAATCGTGGGCCGATCATGTTCAAGGCGGCCGAGGCCCAGATCAGCAGCACCGTGCTGCAGGCGCCGACATATGGGTTCCGCAGGATCGGGATGAACACCGTCAGATAGCCGGTCATCGATGTCGCGATCGCAATATTGGCGACGACGTTGGAGAACCAGTACAGCAGATTGCATTGAAAGCCCGCAAAGTCGCCGAGCCCCTCGCGCGCATAGGCATAGGGACCGCCGGCCTTCGGCCTGACCTTGCCCAGCCGTGCGAACATGTAGCCCATGATGAAGGCCCCCGGCGCCGTGACCAGCCAGCCCAGGGTCGCGATGCCGCCAATACTGGCCATGATCGTGGGCATCATGAAGATGCCGGCCCCGATCATATTGCCGGCCACCAGCATGGTGGCCGGAAACAGCCCGATCCGTCGCGCAGTCGAAGTCATATGAGATCACTCTTTATTCGACATTCTCAGTTCGGCACCGAGAGTGTGAGAATCTGCGCCTGCATGCCGACCGCCGCCTCACCAAAGTACTTGGCCAGGAGCTCGGGAAAATCCGCCGTGGCGTAAAAATTCGTCAGGGCGCGATCCACCAGAAGCCGGAGGTCGGCATCGCCCCGCTTCAACGCAATGGCATAGGGCTCCCGGGTCAGCAAGCGGGTTCCGACGACGAGATCCGCCGGATCGCGCGCCTGTCGAAGCAGCTCGAGCAGTAACGCCCGGTCGGCAAAGTACGCATCGATGTCGCGTGATTCGAGAGCCGCGAGTCCGTTCAGATGTGTCGTGAAGTCGACGATAGAAATCTTGTATCCTTCCCTGGCGACTGCCGACCGGAGGCTCGCCTCTGTCGTCGTCCCGGAACGAACACCGACGCTGCTGATCGCAAAGGGCCGCAGCTCCGGCGAGCGCGGCGGGCTGATTGCCCGTTCGTCCATGAAGAACTCACGCAGGTCGCGCGGCGAATCGCTTCGCAACAGCGCGCTTGCCCCGGTCACGAAAACCGGTTCTGAAAAATCGACGATTTCCCGCCGGGCGAGCGTTGTCGTGATGGCACCGCATAAGAGATCGACCCGCCCGCCCGCAATGGCCTCGAATGCTTCGGGCAAGGTCAGTTCGACATAGTCCGCTCTCGCGCCATCGGTAGTCTTGCCGATCTCCCCGACGATTCGCCTGCAGATGTCGATCCCGTATCCCACGGGAGCGCCGCTATCGTCCTTGGAGGCGAACGGCGCCTGATCGGCAACGTAGCCAATTCGTACGATCTTCGTCGCGGCGATGTGGTCGAGCGTCTGCGCCGTCGCGCCGGCCGGAACAGCGACGCATATCACCGCCGCAGATAGGAAAACCGTCCAAGGCGGGGCGAAATGCGCGAGGCTAGTCAGCCTTGACACAATCCACCAGGTAGCGCTTGCCATCCGGGCCGGGTTGGACCGTCAGCCCGTGAATGTCGCTCTCAAATCCCGGGAATGTCCGGTCATAGTCGCGGGCAAAGCGAAGGTAGCTGATGATGGCATTCGTCGCCTTCGTAAAGCGTTCGCCCGGCATGATCAGCGGAATACCGGGCGGGTACGGCACCAGCATGACAGCTGGAATTCGGCCATCGAGTTGGTCTATCTCGACATGCTCGACCTTGCCATGGACGAGACTGTCATAGGCGTCGGCCGGCTTCATGGCGATCTCGGGAAGCGCCGTGTACATCTGGTTCATCGCCCGGGCGAGATCATTGTCCCGATAGCACTTGTGCAAGGCATCGCAGAGATCCCGCAACCCCAGGCCCGCGTAGGCCCCATCGCCGGCGTTCGCGATACTCGGTAAGGAAGCCTCGAGCGTCGCATTCTCGTCGTAGAGCCGCTTGAATTCCAACAGCTCCGTGACGAGCGTGCTCCATTTGCCCTTGGTGATCCCCATCGAGAACAGGACGAGATACGAGTAGAGGCCGGTCTTTTCGACCACGATCCCCCGCTCCCAGAGGAACTTGCTGATCACGGCTGCCGGGATGCCGCTCGGCGCCAGGGCACCATTCTGCTGAATCCCGGGTGTCGTGATCGTCACCTTGATCGGATCCAGGAGAACATAGTCCTTGGGGACGTGGCCGAAACCGTGCCACGCCGCGTCGGGCGCCAGCACCCAGTCCTTGGTCCGCGTCTCCGCCTCGTTGGTGACGCCATCGGGCTGCCATACGCCGAACCACCAGTCACCCTTCTTCAAATTGCCGCGCACGTTGGCCATGGCGCGGCGGAAGGCCATTGCCTCGTCATGGGTCTCCTGGACCAGCAACCTTCCCGCCGGCCCCGCCATCATGGCCGAGGCGACGTCGATGGAGGCGATGATTCCGTATTGCGGCGAGGTCGAGGTATGCATCATGAACGCTTCATTGAAGCGCGCGAAATCAAGCTTCTGCTGCTGGCTGTTCTGGACGTGAAGCATTGACGCCATCGAGAATGCCGCCAACAGCTTGTGCGTCGAGTGCGTGGCAAAGATCAGGGGGTGCTTTGCGCGCGGATAGCCGCGCTTCAGTCCCATCCCATGCCGGCCGGCATAGAACTCATGAAAAGCCGCGTAGGCGTACCAGGCTTCGTCGAAATGCAGGACGTCGACGCTGTCCTTGATTTCGGCCTTGACCATTTCCGCGTTGTAACAGAGTCCGTCATAAGTCGAGTTCGTGACCGTGGCGATGCGAAGGGTGTCGTTCTTGCGAGCGAAAGGATTTGCCTTGATTCTCTTGGCGATGCTCGCCGGAGAGAATTGATCGAGACTGATGGGCCCGATAATGCCGTGACGATTACGCGAAGGCGTGAAGTACATCGGCCTCGCGCCGGTCATGATGATGGAGTGAAGCAGGGACTTATGGCAATTGCGGTCCACAAGCACGAGATCATCGCGACCCACGTTGCCGTGCCAGACGATCTTGTTGGCGGTTGACGTGCCGTTGGTGACGAAAAATGTGTAATCGGCGCCGAAGTTTTGCGCAGCGGCCTTCTCGGCCGCTGCCACGGGTCCGGTGTGGTCGAGAAGCGATCCGAGTTCCGGCACCGATACCGACAGATCCGATCGAAGCGTGTTCTCGCCGAAGAAATCATGAAAGGCCCGACCGACCGGACTCTTCTTGAACGCGACGCCACCGCCGTGTCCCGGGGTATGCCATGAATAGGCGCTCTCGGTCGCATGCTTCGCGAGCGCCTTGAAGTAGGGGGGCAGCAGGCGATCTCGATATTCATGCGCCTCGCGACCGATCTGCCGCGCAAGGAATGGAATCGTGTCCTCGAACAGGTAGATGATCCGGACCTCACCCAATGACTCAGTGGAGACAAGGCCGAATTCGTAGGTCGTGCGCTCGCCCATGACGAAGATCGGCAGTCCCGGCGAGCGGCTTTTCGCCGCGCGCACGAGCTCCGTCAGCTCCTTTACCACCGCGCGGCGGTCCTCTCCCCATTCCCCGGAGACGAGGATGCTGCACAAGCCTCGATGCGCGTCGGTGACGATTCGCCCCTCGGCCAGGTTGCTGCCACGCAGAATGGTGAAGCCGGCGGCCTCGAGCTCGGCCAGAATCCGTCGCAGCTGAATCCCGGCGATGGTCTTTCCCTCGAAGTCACGGTGGATTGCGAGAATCGGCGACTGCGGACTCGGTTGCATCACAACACCTCTTCAGAGTGACCTTGAGCCATGGACAAGCGGAGCGGGCTAGCCGTCTTTCAGAGCGGACTCATTCGGGCGGGCGGTGGCCGCCTCGGGATCTAGCGGACACACAGGACATGGTAGCTGCCATCGATCACCTCGGCGCCCTCCGTTACATGCTCGAACCCTGGAAACTGGTGGTCCCATGTTTGCAGGCCGCGCAGATAACCGATTTGCGGGCTGTCTTCGCCGCCAAAGTTTTCGCCGGACATGAGCATGGGAATGCCCGGTGGGTACGGCATGATCGCGTTCGCGGCGATGCGATTCGCGATCTTCTCCACCGGTACCGTCTCGATGTCGTTCGATACGATTCGCTGATACGCCTCTCGCGGCGTGATCGCAGGCGTGGGCAGTGTCTCATAGGCTCGGTTCAAAAGGTCGCCGGGCCGGTGCTTCTTCAGGTACTCGAACATCTCCGCCCCCAGATCCCGCAGGCCGAGGTTGCGATACCGGTTCGGGTGCTGTGCCGCCAACTCCGGCAACACACGGGCCACGGGATCGTTGGCATCGTAGTGGCGCTTGAAGGAAAGGAGATTGGCGATGAGCGTGCCCCACTTCCCCTTGGTAATGCCGATGGAAAAGAGGAACATGACCTGGAAATCGGTGACGCGCGTCGGAACGATGCCGAAGCGCGTGAAGTAGGCGTTCACCAGCGCGGCAGGTACGCCGGTATCCTGGAGCCGCCCGTCGTCGCCCATGCCCGGCGCCAGGATGCTCACCTTGATCGGGTCCAGCATGCACCAGTCCGGCGCGATATTGTCGAAGCCGTGCCAGGTGTCCTTGGGGTGCATGACCCATGGGTCTTGTTGAGTGCACAACAGTTCCGACGGTGCGTCCTCGAACGCGATCTTGCGACCCGTCTTCGGGTCCTTCACCGACTCCACGTTCCATGGCTTGAAGAACCAGTCCTTCTTCTCCTCGAAGCGCCTGCGGATGCGGCCCACCGTCTGCCGGAAGTCGACGGCCTCCTGAATGACCTCCTGCGTGATCGAATAGCCGCCGCGACCGTCCATCATGGCGGAGGCGATGTCGTTAGAGGCGACGATGGCGTAGAGCGGCGACGTCGTCGTGTGCATCATGTACGCCTGATTGAAGCTCTGGTGATCGATAGCGCCTCTTCCATCGCGAATGTGGATGTAGGATGCCTGCGACAGCGCGGCCAACAGCTTGTGTGTCGAGTGGGTGGCAAAGACCGTCGGCCCGGTATGGTCCGCCGGATTGCCGCGCATGGCGAAGCGATCCGCGTACATCGGATTGAAGCGCGCGTAGCCGTACCAGGCCTCGTCGAAGTGAATCCGGTCGCAGCTCTGCTCGAGCAGCTGCTGCGCCTTCACGGCGTTGTAGCACAGCCCGTCATAGGTGCAGTTGGTGATCACAGAATACACCGGCTTTTGTCCGGCCACGTCACGCGTAAGAGGACTCGCCTTCGCTTTTGCCTGCAGCGTCTTCGGCTCCAACTCCGAGGGCGGAATGGGTCCGATGATTCCGTATCGGTTTCGTGTCGGAAGCAGGTAGACCGGGCGCGCGCCGGTCAGCATGAGTCCTTGCTCGATGGACTTGTGGCAGTTGCGATCGAGCACGACGAGGTCGCCCTCCTTCATGCAGGCCTGCATGATCGTGCGATTGGACCCTGATGTGCCGACCACGCCTGAGTAACTACGGTGGGCGCCGAAGACTTGTGCCGCGTACCGCTCGCTCTCCGCGACGGGGCCTGTATGGTCGAGCAGCGAGCCCAGTTGGCCGCGCTCGATCCCCATGTCAGTGCGGAAGAGGTTTTCGCCGTAAAAATCGAAGAAGGCGCGGCCGATCGGCAGCTTGGTGAAGCCGATACCGCCCTGGTGGCCGGGAGCCGACCAGGATTGTTCCCGAACCCGCGAGTACTCGACGAGCGCTCGCGTATACGGAGGCAGCAGCGAAGCTCGATAGCGCTCCATCGCAGCCAGGACA
>Ga0335069_10009213_pt1 | contig 14076 bp, 15 predicted proteins | sample Lox_Sample_11_FD_206714 | JGI IMG/M metagenome (GOLD analysis project Ga0335069, IMG submission 206714) | Soil microbial communities from Loxahatchee National Wildlife Refuge, Florida, United States - Lox_Sample_1.1 | ecosystem: Environmental > Terrestrial > Soil > Wetlands | place: USA... | reverse complement strand
CCGTGTTCCATGCTGTGTCCGGCGTGACAGCGGCCATGCCCACCGACAGCGGCAGGTAGTGCTGCAGTCGCTCGATGCCGTACAGGAAGAGGACGCTGACCGCGGAGAACGCCAGGATGCTCCGGACGTAGGTGCCCCATCTCTGGTCAGCTTTGGAGTCGATGCCCATCACCCGGTAGAAAGCGCGCTCCACCCGCCAGTCCTTGTCGCTGGTGAAGATGTGCGCGATGTAGTTGCCCAGGGGGATGTAGCAGGCGGCCAGCGCAGCGAACAGCAGGGCAAACTGCAGCCAGCCCGCAGCGGTGCTACTCATCAGAATTTCTCCGGGAGGACGAGGGCCAGGAACAGATAGACGGTGAGCAGGACGCCACCGATGAGCCCGATCCAGTTCTCAACGCTCAAAGCGCTCGACCCCCTTGAGGAGAAGCCAGAGCGCGGCGAAAACCACGATGGTCAGGCCGATATAGAAGAGGTCCCACACGTCGCCCTCCTAGGCGTTCACTGCGTGCGCCGCCTGGGCCGCCGCCCGGCACGGGGGAGACGGGCGGCGCGGGTGCCGGCGTGCACCGCCACCTTCCAGGTGGCTCCAGGGCGTAGCTGACGCTCTGGCGCTTCTCAGTGAAACTCCAGGAAAGGCGGGTAAGTCCGGTCCAAGCAGCTCCCATGCGCGGCGCCTGGGGTTCCTAACAGAACCCATGCGCCCGGCGGGGATGTATGCCGTGCGGTGGCCGGGGAGGCGCGCGGCGCGGTGGCCAAGAGCGCGCGGCGGTGGCCGGGAAGAGGCGCGCAGCGTGGCAGGCGGGCCTAGCTGACCAGGTCGCGGACGCCGAGCTCGTCGGCGCGGGCGAGCAGGTCGGCCGGGTCGGCGTAGACCCGGTAGGCGCCGGCCCGCTCCAGTTCTTCGCGGCCGTAGCCGCCGGACATCAGGCCGACCCCGATGGCCCCGGCCCGGCGTGCGGCGAGCAGATCCCAGACGCTGTCACCGACCACGAACGCGTGCCGGGGCTCCACCCCGAGCAGCGCCGCCGCAGCCAGGAACAGGTCCGGGTCGGGCTTGGCCCGGCGCACCATGTCCCGGGTGATCATCGGGGTGTCCTCGGGCAGCCCGAGCAGGCCCAGCGCGTGGCCCGCGATGGCGCGGCGCCCGCTGGTCGCGATGGCCCAGCGGACCCCGCGCTTGGTCAGGGCCTGGAGCAGCTCGGCCGCGCCGGGCAGGGCCCGGACCGTGTCCGCCCGCTCCAGGTAGCCCTCGGCGTGGGCCTGCTGCAGCATCTCGATGTCCGCTTCGGACAGGGCCAGCCCGGTCTCCCGGATGAGCGCGGACACGAACAGCCCGCCACTCATCCCGATCCGGCGGTGGATCCGCCACACGGACAGGTCGATGTCCAGCCCGGACAGCGCCGCGTGCCAGGCCATCACGTGCTGGTACACGCTGTCGATGAGGGTGCCGTCCAGATCGAACAGGAACACCGGCGACGGGGCTTCGTGGTAGCTCAGGGGAGCGGTCATGGCACCAGTCTGGCGGTCCGGGCGCAGGCCGGGGCCCCCGGCATGGCCGGGACATTCCGTGGGCCCTTCCATATCCCCTTTCATGACTTTAAGCTTTTATGTGGCTACCAAAAGTTAGTTCGGCCGGCGGGGGACAGCAGATCGGCCGGGCGGGGGGACAACCATGAACCGGATGCTCAGCAGCGCCGTGCGCGCCGCTGGGTGCGTGGGCCTCGTGGCTGGCACCGCGGTGGCGGGCGCGGCCCCGGCGGCGGCCGCCGCCCCGACAAATCAGTCATACGCGGTCTACGCGACCGGGCGGCTGAGCACTCAGCCGGTGGGCGTGGCCTCTTACGCGGGTGGCTCCCCGGTGGTGCTGCCCAACGCCGACGCCGCCGGGCTGCTCGGCACCGGCCTCATCACCGACTCGGCCGGCCCGGCCAGCGCCGCGTCCAGCATCCCCGGCCTGGCCGTCACCATGCCCGGGCAGGCCGTGCTGCGTGCCACGCTGGCCTCGTCCTCGTGCCGGTTCGACGCCAAGGCCAGGAAAGTGTCCGGCGCCTCGCGGATCGACCAGGGCCGGATCACCCAGGCTGGGCACGCGCCGATCGCGCTGCCCGCCAGTGCCGCGCCGAACACCCGGATCGTCATCCCCCGGGTCGCGGTGATCTTGCTGAACCGCCAGTTCACCGGCGCCCGCGGCGTGCTGACCGTGCAAGCCGTGCGGATCCGGCTGCTCGGCCACCACCAGAAGCTGATCCTGGCCACCTCGGTGTGCGCCGCGGCCAACCTGACCCCGTCGCCCGCGGCGAGCAGCGCGGCCAGCTGGCTCGCGGCCGGCGCCCTGGGCCTGCTCCTCCTCGGCGGCCTCGGCTACCTGCTGACCCGCCGGTCCCGGCGCGGCGGCGCGTGACACCCAGCTACGCGAGGCAGCGCAGCGCGTCCCGCACCGCGGGGTCCAGCGGATAGCCCGGTGGCAGCCGGCCCACGGTCGCCGCCACGAAATCAGCCGCGGGCAACTCTGCGGTGGCGGAATCGAGGAGAACACTGATCGAGCGTTCGGTAATAAAGATCTTGACCGGGGAGTTCTGCTCGTCCAGGGCGAACCGGGCCACGCTGACCCGCCATGCGGTCCGGCCCGGCTCTTCCGCCGCGGCCACTGGCGCGCGCACGTCGTCGGCGTGCGTGGCGTAGTCGGAGCTGCAGTGAAAGGCCTGCAGGCCGGCCGGGTAGGGCCCGGCCGCGGTCAGCAGCGGCGCGTCGCGACCCAGGGCGGTCATCCGTCCCCGGGTCTCCGCGTTCGCCTCGCGCCACTCGGCCAGCACCTCGGCCGCTGGCAGCCCGCGGCGCTGCCGCACGCACCACTCGTTGACCTCGTTGTAGCCACCGGCGATGCCCGCCGCCCGCAGCATGGCCCGGAACCCGTCCAGGTCGCCGTTCAGGCAGGCGTGGTTGTACAGTTCCGCGCCGGCCAGGTGGGCCAGCACGTCCTGCACCGACCAGCCCGCGCACCGGCTCGGCTGGGCCCAGCCCGCCGCGTCCAGCCCGGCGAAGAAATGGTCGAGACGGTCCGCTTCCACATCGAACAGGCCAAACGAATTGAGCCCGGTCAGTGCCGCTGCGTCCATGACATGCCTTCCGGGGCCGGCGGAGCGTTGCCGCAGGTCAGTCAATCACTGAGAGGCTAACTTCCGGTGTACGCAAGCGGGCTGGGCCGGGGCGTGGCAAAACGGCCATTCTGCTGCCGCCGAGCACCTCAGCCGGCCGGGCTCTTCTGCCCCACGCCGACCAGGACCCAGAACTTGCTCGGGTCGTCCGGCACGTCGGCGGGGGAATCGGGCCGCCACTGCGGGATGTAGACCAGGCCGGGATCGAGCAGCCCGAAGCCGTCGAAGAAACGGCGGATTTCCGCGTGCGAGCGGATGTGCACGCCGGTGGCCACGCTGCGGTTGTAGACGGTCTCGGTGGCCTGTGCCTTCTCCGGCCTGCCTTCGTTGTTGACGTGGCTCAGCACGAGAAAGCTGCCCGGCGCGAGCGCGTCCCGGAGCGTGGCCACGATTCGCCAGGGGTCCTCCGCGTCGCTGATGAAATGCAGCACCATGGCCAGCAGCAGCCCGGTCGGCTGGCTGAAGTCGATCAGCTGCCGGGTGACCGGGTTGTCCAGGATCTTCTCCGGCTCGCGCAGGTCACCGTCGATGACGGCGGCATCGTCGTTGCCCGCCAGCAGGGCCTGGCTGTGCGCGATGGCCACCGGGTCGACGTCGGCGTAGACCACCCGGGCGCCGGGCGCGGCCCGCTGGGCGACCTCGTGCACGTTCCCCTGGGTGGGGATGCCGGACCCGATGTCGAGGAACTGGCGGATGCCCGCCGCGGTGAGCTGCTGCACCGCGCGGCCGATGAACGCGCGGTTCGCCCGGGCGCCCGCCCGGATGTTGGGCTCGACGGCCACCATCGCCCGGGCCAGGTCCTGATCGGCCAGGAAGTTGTGGGTCCCGCCGAGCAGGTAATCGTAGACCCGGGCAATGTTGGCCCGCTTGGTGTCCACGCCTGGTGGTACCCAGTCCGGCTCGCCTGCCATAAGCGCCTTTTTACTCCCCGATGGTGCGGTACATTTCCGCTTGCACGATATCGCACGGGGTGAGCAATGGGTACGTCCCCGGGGCAGCCCGGGGCGGAATGGCGCGCAACCATTGCCTAGCTGGGCCGCACCTGGCCCACGGACGGGTCGGCAGGATTTGGTGCAGGTACCGGTGGATTCTTGGGTGGCCGGAGATAGCCGGCCGGTGCTGCCGCGGCGGCGTGCCCCGGATCTGTCTGGTCTGGCCGCGTTCACCCTGGACCGGGACGGGCGGGTGGACTCGTGGCCGGCCACCGCGGAGCGGCTGTTCGGGCACCCGGCGCACGCGGTCCTGGGCCGGGACCTGCGGGACGTGCTGATGACCGGCCCGGGACAGCGTGAGCTGGCCAGTGAGGCGCTGGCCGAGGTCACCGCGGGCCGGGTCTGGACCGCGACGCTGGCCATGGACTTCGCGGGTGGCAGCGGGCCGGTCGCCATCCGCTGTGAGCCGCTGGCCGGGCCGGGTTCCACCATGCTGGTCATCGCGCAGCATGCCTCGCTGGTCATCGGCTCGGGCTGGCTGCGGCACGCGGCCGACCAGATCGGCACCACGCTTGACCTGCCCCGGACGGCACGGGAGATCCTCGGCGTCTCGGTGCCTGCCTTCGCCGACGCGGCCGCCATCTTCGTGGCGGAACGGCTGCTCGCCGCCGATGAGGCGGTCCGGCACCGGACCGGCCCGACCACCGTGGTGCGGCGGCTGGGAGCCCGGCTGACCGGCCAGTCCGCGGCGGTCACCGACGACCTGCTGCCACCGGACGAGGTGCTGGTGCTGAGCGGGGATTCGCCCAGCTTCCGCGCCATGGAGACGAATGGCCCGGTCGTGTCCGAGCGGCTGGATGCCGAGACCGCCGCCCGGATCGTGCGCCGCCCCGGCGGCCAGGAGCTCACCTCGCGGTACGCGTCGTTCCTGGCCGTGCCCCTGGCCGCCCGCGGGGTGGTGCTGGGCTGCATGACGTTCGGCCGGGCGGCCAGCAGCCCCCGGTTCGGGCCCGCGGACATCGCCGCCGCCGACGAACTGGCCTCGCGGGCCGCGGTGTGCATCGACAACGCGCGGCTGTACGACCGGGAACGGCGGTCCGCGGTCGCACTGCAGCAGGGCATGCTGCCCGGCGAGTCACGGGTCCCGGCCGGCCTGGAGGTCGCGCACCGGTTCCTGCCGGTGGGCCTGTCCGTGGTGGGCGGGGACTGGCACGACATCGTCGCGCTGCCCGGCGGCCGGGCCGCGCTGATCGTAGGCGACGCGATGGGGCACGGCCCGGAGGCGGCGGCCGTGATGGTGCAGTTGCGCACCGCGGCGCACACGCTGGCCGAGCTGGATATGCCGCCCGGCGAGGTGGTGAGCAAGCTGGACCGGATGGCGGCCAGCCTGCCCGGCGCCCCGTTCGCCACCTGCATCGCCGCGGTCGTGGACACGGTGGAAAGCTGCTGCGTGATCGCCGCGGCCGGCCATCCGCCCCCGGTGGTGGCCGGGCCGGACGCCGTGGCGCGGGTGCTCGACCTGCCCGCCGGGCTGCCGCTCGGCCTCGGCACCGGGTCCGTGGAGACCACCCGGGTCACGCTCACGCCAGGCGCCGCGCTGGCCCTGTACACCGACGGGCTGGTGGAAACCCGGACCCGGTCGCTGGAAGACGGCATCACCGCGCTGCGCGACGCGCTCGGCGCTTGCCTGGGGCGGCCGGGCCGGACGCTGGACAGCTGCTGCGAGGTCGTCACCCAGGCGCTGTGCGAGCGCGGCGACGATGACGTCACCCTGGTCCTGGCCCGCAGCAACCGGTAATCGCGGCGGTTGCTGCCGCTAATGTCGCTAATGTCACCAGGTAGGTCACTGTCGGTTTAAGTTACCGTTCCGTTGCCATTAGCGGGTCATCTCCGGGCCGGGTTCCCGCGTCCCCCAGTCGTAAGCGGTGTTGGGGAGCCTTCCCGGTGAGGGGAACGGAATGTCAGAGCAACCACCCGGACAGGGCTGGGGCGGCGGCGCACCGTGGGGTGGTGCACCCGCACCAGGGCAGGGCTGGGGTGGTGACGCCGGCGGCCGGGGACAGTACCGGCCACCGGCCGGGCAGCCGTCCTATGGCACCAGCTCAGGTTCGGGTCAGGCCGGGCAGCCCTCTTATGGCGTGGGTGCGGGCCAGCCATCGTACGGAGCCGGGCAGTCGTACGGAGCGGGGCAGCCGGGGCAGCCGGGCGGCTCTGGGTCGCCGGGCCGGCCTGGGTTCGCCACCCAGCAGCTGCCGCTCGCTGATTCCAAGGGCTTCCTGAGCGCGCTGTTCGACTTCTCGTTCACCTCGTTCGTGACGCCCAAGGTCGTCAAGGTCCTCTACATCCTGATCGTGGTCATCGTCGGGCTGAGCGCGCTCGGCTTCGCGCTCAGCATGCTGGCCACCAACGTGGTATTCGGCCTGATCGTGCTGCTGATCGGCGCGCCGCTGTACTTCCTGGTGGTGACCGCGCTGTACCGGATCCTCCTCGAGTTCTTCATGGTCATCTTCCGGATGGCCCAGGACATCCGGGTCATCCGCGAGCGCGGCGACCTCCGCTAGAAGCGCCTGGAAGCGCCGGATCGGGTCACCCAGCCGTGGTGCGGGCGGCTGGGTGACCCGATCCGGGCCGCCGCCACCCAGCGCGGGCCCGATGTCGGCCGGGTATCGGCTGTCGCGAGACCGGTTTTGCGGGGCCGTCCCCGGGGCTTCGCGGCACCTATCACCCCAGGCGGTGGAACATAACCGGCAAAGCCGACAAATTTTCGACGTTCCGGGGTGATAAGTGGGGTCGGCTCGGCCGCCGGGCGAGCTTTGCGGAAGAACATAAGTAAGATATATAACTGCATGATATAGTTGCGGGCATGAACGCCACGCAGCAAGTCAGCAGGCCCACGACCGATCCGCCGATCGACTGCGCGGAGTTCTCCGCCGTCCTGGAGCGCCTGCTCTCCGCGTGGCGCCGGCTCGCGGTTCCCGGCGAGCTGAGCCCGACCGCGGCGTTCACCCTGTCCCGGCTGGCCCGGGACGGCTCCAGCCGGCTCACCGACCTGGCCAACAGCGAGCACGTCACGCAGCCGGCCATGACCCAGCTCATCTCCCGGCTGGAGGCCCAGGGGCTGGCCGAGCGGTTCCGCGACGCGGATGACGCCCGGGTGGTCAACGTCCGGGTCACCGCGGCAGGCGAGACCCTGGTGGCGAGCAGGCGCGCGGCCCGCGCAGCCAAGGCGACCGAGCTCCTCGCCGCGCTGCCCGCCGCGCAGCAGGCGGCGCTGGCCATGGCCCTGCCTGCCCTCGAGGCCCTGGCCGAGGTGAGCGCCCGGTGACCGCCCCAGCCAGCACCGCAACCACGGGCACAGCCAACCGGGTCAGCCCGTTCCACCAGCCCAAGGCCGTCTGGGCGGTCGCCTTCGCCTGCGTGATCTCGTTCATGGGCATCGGCCTGGTGGACCCGATCCTGCCCGCGCTGCGGACCGAGCTGCACGCCACCCCCAGCCAGGTCGAGCTGCTGTTCACCAGCTACCTGGTGGTGACGGCGGTGGCCATGCTGATCACCGGCTGGGTGTCCACCCGCATCGGGGCCAAACGCACCCTGGTGGCCGGTCTCATCCTCATCGTGATCTTCAGCGCGCTGGCCGGCAGTTCCAGCGGGATCAGCGAGATCGTCGGCTTCCGGGCCGGCTGGGGCCTGGGCAACGCGCTGTTCATCGCCACCTCCCTGGCCGTCATCGTGGCCTCAGCCAGCGGCGGGTTCGCCGGCGCGATCATCCTGTACGAGACCGCGCTGGGCGTCGGCATCGCGCTCGGCCCGCTGGTCGGCGGCGAACTCGGCGCGATCAGCTGGCGCGGCCCGTTCTTCGGCGTCACCGTGCTGATGTCGATATCCCTCGTCGCCACGCTGGTCCTGGTCGATAAGACCCCGAAACCCGCGCACCGGACGTCGGTGCTCGACCCGCTGCGGGCGTTGCGCCATCGCGGGCTGCTCACCATGGGGCTGACCGCGCTGTGCTACAACTGGGCGTTCTTCACCGTGCTCGGCTACGCGCCGTTCCCGATGAACCTGGGCACTCACCAGCTCGGCTACGTGTTCACCTGCTGGGGCGTGCTGGTCGCCATCTTCGCCATCTTCGTGGCCCCCCGGCTGGAGCGCCGCCTGGGCGTGGCCAGGGCCCTCTACCTGAACCTGACCCTGTTCGCCATTGACGTGCTGGTCATAGCGCTCTACACGACCAACCGCACGGTGCTGATCGCCGCGGTGATCATCTCTGGCGCGTTCATCGGCATCAACAACACGGTCACCACGCAGGCGGTCATGACGGTCGCCCCGGTCGAGCGCCCGGTGGCGTCGGCAGCCTACGGTTTCATCCGCTTCATCGGCGCCGGCCTGGCCCCGTACGTGGCGGGCCGGCTGGCTGCCGCGTACAACGTCCACCTGCCGTTCTACCTCGGCGCCGGGGTGGTGGTGCTCGGCATCATCATCCTGTCCACCGGGCACCGGCTGCTGTCCGCGGCCGGGCACCCCGGGCAGCCGGCGGAGCCGGCCGCCACCGAGGTCAGCGAGCCGGGCAGCGCCCAGCCCGCGCCCGGCTGGGTGCTGCTCGCGATCGACAGCTCGCCACGCGCCGCCGCCGTCACCAGCCGGGCCGCCGCGGTGGCCACCGTGCGCGGCGTCGGCGTCGAGGTCATGCATGTCCGGGAGACCGACGTGGTGGACACCGAGGCCATCGAGCTGGAACCCGCCGGGCAGTCCGAACGTGTCATCCACGAGCGGCTGGCCCAGCTCGGAGAACTCGGCGTGCCGGCCACCGCGCACCTGGTGACCAGCACGGGCGACCACGCCGACGTGGGACGGCTCATCGCCCGCCGCGCCCGGGAGATCCGGGCGGGCCTGATCGCGGTCGGCGCGCCGGCCGGCCGCGGCACGCTCATGGCCGGCGCCGACGCGCTGGCCACCGCCCAGCTGGCCAGCGAGGCGCCCTGCGACGTGCTGGTCGTCCAGCCCAGCCCGGCGATGACCAGCGCTTCGCCGGCCGCCGGCGCGGTGGCCCGCGCGGGTTAACTCGCCGGCCCGGCGCGGTGCCGGGCGCGACGCACAATGGGTGGGACGAGTTGGAGGACACGTGACCATGGAGATTCGCTCCTATGTCGCGCTCGGGGACAGCTTCACCGAGGGGCTCGACGACCGCACCGCGGCGGACGGCGGCTACCGCGGCTGGGCGGACCGGTTCGCGGAGCGGCTCGACGCCCAGCAGCCCGGCCTGCGCTACGCGAACCTCGCGGTCCGCGGCCGGGTGCTGCGGCAGGTGGCCGAGGACCAGGTTCCGGTGGCCATCTCGCTGCGGCCTGACCTGGTCAGCGTCGCGGCTGGCGGCAACGACCTGCTGCGGCCGGGCGCCGATCCGGACACGCTGGCCGAGTCCTTCGACGAGATGATCGCCGCCCTGCTCCAGGCCGGCTGCCCGGTGCTCATGTTCACCGGGTTCGATCCCCGGTTCCCGGTGCTCCGGCTGATCCGCGGCAAGGTAGCCGCGTTCAACATGCACCTGCGCGCGATCGCCGCCCGGCACCAGTGCTACCTGGCCGACCTGTGGTCGATGACCGTGCTGCGCGACCCGCGCGCCTGGAGCGCCGACCGGCTGCACCTCACCCCGGACGGCCACCGCCGGGTGGCGCTGCGCGCCTGCGAGGTGCTGGGTGTGCCAGTGGACGAGGACTGGCGCGAGCCCTGGCCCACGCTGGACCAGGCGTCCCGCTCCGCCGCGGCGTCCTGGCTGTCCGCGCGCCGCCTGGACGCCCGCTGGGCCCGGATGCACGCCGCACCGTGGGTGACCAGGCGCGTCCGTGGCCGCTCCTCAGGCGACGGCATCGCGGCCAAGCGCCCGCAACTCCTCCCATTTGGCCCAACGCCCGCTCCATCGACTGGCCTCGACCCCGGCCTCGGTTAACCGGGGTGTCTACTACAGCGGGGCGAGGTGTTCCTCGATCGTGCCGGCGATGGCGGGGTCACGGGGGTTGTCGAGGAGGCTGAGTGCCTGGCGGAGGCGGAAGGCGGTCTCCAGTGGGCGGGAGTCGGTGTCGAGCCCACGGCGCTCGGCGTACCCGCGCCAGCCACGCGCCCACAGCGCGCTGAAGTCGCGGCGGCGGCGCCGCCACAACCCGGTACCCCACTCGCCCAGGTCGAAGTCCCAGTACGGGTGGTCGATCCGGGCGGTCTCCCAGTCGAGGATGCCGGTCAGCCGGCCGTCCTCGGCCAGCAGCTGATCTTCGTGGATGTCACCATGCACCAGGACTGGCTGGAACTCGGCGGCGCGGGCTAGCCGGGCCGCCCACGCCGCTGCGCGGCCGGGCCGGCCCAGCCGGGCAGCGGCCTCGGCGGCCGCGGCCGCGCTCGTGGCCGGGTCGAGCGCCCGGCGCAGCCAGCGATGATGCGGTGCGCTGTGGTGCCGGGGCGGGCGTGCCTCGGCCAGATCTTCCGGGTCGAGCGAATGCCACTCGGCGATGGCCTGGCCCAGCTGCCCGATCAGCGCCTCCGGCTCGGCCGGGACCTGGCCCGGCAGGCGGGTGACGGCCGCGAACGGGAACGGGTAGATCTCCGGGTCAGCCCAGCGGCCGAGCAGGCGCGGCGCGATCGTCAGCCGGGTCTGCGCCAGGGCCCGGTAGGCGGCCAGTTCCCGCTCGAACCACTCGACGCCGTCAGCGGAGCGCGGGAACAGGAACACCCGGTCGGCATCGAGCAGGACGAGCTTGTTCCACCCGGTCACGTTCAGCACCAGCCGGCCGGGATCCACGCCGGTCACCGACGCGAATCGCGCTGCCTGCGGCGGGACCAGGACGGCGTTGATCACCGGTCCAACCAGCTCGCTGTTCACGGCCACAGTATGGCGGCCGGCGCGCAACGCGCCGGGGACTTGACATCCGGCTGGCCCAGATTGCACGGTGGTTCAGCTTTTGCTCCTGCGAAGGGGGAGGTGCACCGGCATCGTGGGCGTATCAGAGACGATCCCCGCTTACCGGCTGGCCGACCGGATGTCCCGGCTCGGCACGGAGTCAGCGTTCGAGGTCCTGGCCCGGGCCCGGGGCCTGGAGGCCCAGGGCCGCAAGATCATCCATCTGGAAATCGGAGAGCCGGACTTCACCACCCCGGCGCACATCGTGGAAGCCGCCGCGGAGGCGCTGCACGCCGGGTTCACTCACTATGTCCCTGCCCCCGGGCTGCCCGAGGTCCGCGAGGCGGTGGCCGCGTGGCTGTCCCGGACCGGGCGGCTCGAGACGACTCCCGACCGGGTGATCGTGACCCCCGGCGCCAAGCCCATCATGTGGTACCTGATGCTGGCCACCTGCCAGGAGGGCGACGAGGTCATCTACCCTGACCCCGGGTTCCCGATGTACGAGTCGATCGCCCGGTTCACCGGGGCCACCCCCGTTCCGCTCCCGCTGCGCGAGGAGAACGAGTTCCGCCCCGACCCGGAGGAGCTGGCTTCGCTGGTCACCCCCCGGACCCGGCTGCTCGTGCTCAACTCGCCGCACAACCCGTGCGGCTCCGCCCTGACCCGGGCGGACTGCGAGGCCATCGCGGAGATCGCGTTGCGCAACGACCTGCTCGTGCTGTCCGACGAGGTGTACTGGGCCATCCGGTACGACGGGAGCCACGTGTCCGTGCTGGACATCGACGGGATGGCGGACCGCACCATCCTGCTCGACGGCTGGAGCAAGACGTGGGCCATGACCGGCTGGCGGCTCGGCCTGGGGGTGTTCCCCCCGCCGCTGGTCGAGCCCATCTCCCGGCTGGTCATCAACTCGGTGTCGTGCACCAGCGCGTTCAGCCAGCGGGCGGCGATCGCCGCGCTCACCGGGCCATGGGAGCCGGTCGAGCAGATGGTGGCCGAGTTCCGCCGCCGCCGCGACGTCATGGTGGACGGGCTGAACGCCATCGAGGGCATCAGCTGCCTGTCGCCGGGCGGGGCGTTCTACGTGTTCCCCTCCGTCAAGGCGCTCGGCTTCCCCTCGCAGCGGATCGAGGAGCACCTGCTGCAGCGGGCCGGGGTGGCGGCGCTGTCCGGCACCGCCTTCGGCCAGTATGGGGAGGGTTTCCTGCGCTTCTCTTATGCCAACTCGGTCGAAGCCATCCGCGACGCGCTGGAGGCCGTGGCCGCGGTCCTGCCGGAACTGGAGGCCTAGCCCGTGGCTGAGACACGCCCGCCGGTGCTCGTCACCCGGCGCCTGCCCCAGGAAGCACTGGACCGGATCGCGGCCCAGTGCGACATGACGCTGTACGACGGCGACGGGGCGATGCCCCGTGACCAGCTGCTGGCCGAGGTGGCCGGGAAGGCGGGGGCGGTCACGCTGCTCACCGACCGGGTCGACGACGAGTTCCTGGACGCCGCCGGGCCGCAGCTGAAGATCGTGGCCAACTATGCCGTCGGCTTCGACAACATCGACGTGCCCGCCTGCACCCGGCATGGCGTGCTGGCCTCCAACACCCCCGAGGTGCTGACCGAGACCACCGCGGACACCGCGTTCGCGCTGATGATGGCGGCGGCCCGGGGGATCGCCGAAGGCGACCGGTTCCTCCGCTCCGGGACCCCGTGGATCTGGGGCCCGCTCATGATGCTGGGCCAAGACGTGCATCACAAGACGCTCGGCGTCGTGGGCTTCGGCCGGATCGGGCAGGCGCTGGCCCGCCGGGCCCGCGGGTTCGCCATGCGCGTCCTCTACTACGACACGTACCGGCCGCCCGCCGAGGTCGAGCGGGAACTCGGCGCGGAGTACCGGGATCTGGAGGACCTGCTCCGCGAAGCCGATTTCGTCTCGCTGCACACCAACCTGACCCCGCAGACCCGGCACCTGATCAACGCCGAGCGGCTGGCCATCATGAAACCCACGGCCGTGCTGGTGAACACGTCGCGTGGCCCGGTCATCGACGAGGCGGCCCTGGCTCAGGCGCTCAAGGCGGGTGAGATCTTCGCCGCCGGGATCGACGTGTTCGAGCGCGAGCCCGAGGTTGATCCCGCCCTGCTCGGCTGCGAGAGCGCGGTGCTGATTCCCCATCTCGGGTCGGCCACGGTGGAGACCCGGCTGGCCATGGCTAACCTGGCAGCCGACAACCTGTTCGCCGGGGTGTCCGGGCAGCGGCCGCCCACCCTGCTCAATCCCGAGGCCTGGGAACAGCGGTCCGCGGGTGGCTGAGCGCTACCGCGCTGGCCGGTACGTCGATCCCTGCGCCTTGCGCAGGGATTCGACGTATTCCCCGCCGCTGAGCAGCCGGGTCGTCTTGCCCCCACGGGTCGCGCCGCCGCCGGCTATGGCCAGCGCGAAGGAGGCAGCGACCGTGTCATCGGGCGCCTCAAAGACGGCCATCACGTCGTACTCGCCGAGCGGGTAGCCGCCGACGATGATCTTGCCGCCGAGAGCCTCCAGCGCCGGCCTGACGGCCTCGATCCGGTCCTGCGGGTTCTTGATCTGCGCCGCCACCGACTCTCCGGTGTAGCTCGCCTGGTACATGTACAGAGCCATCGGAAGTCCCCCTTGCTTCCGGCTTGGCCCAGGTACCGGCCGCTGCGCGGCCGCCTGGAACCACTTGCGTCAAACAATAAGCCGTAAGCGCAGCTAGCGGGCGAGGTCGGCGAGGACTTCCTCGATGCGGGTGAGGGCGGTGGCGATCCATGGCAGGGCCACCGGGTCAGCGGAGGCCAGCGCCGCCTCCCGCTGCGCACCGGTCTCGCCGTACAGCAGCGCGGTGGCCACCCGCATCCGCAGCACCGTGCCGTCCTCGCCGAACGCGCTGCCCGGCAGCACCGCCATGCCATAGTGCTGCAGCAGGTGCCCGGCCGGTGCCGCCGTCGGGCAGCCGGGCCACCCCGATCCGCCAGCCGCCCAGGGCCAGGCTCTTACTCAGCGCCGTGGTGATCACGGTCCGTTCCGGCGCGTAGGCCACCGGGCTGGGGAACCCGGCCGCCGGGTCGTGGACCAGGTCACGGTAGATCTCGTCGG
>Ga0335069_10009212_pt1 | contig 14076 bp, 10 predicted proteins | sample Lox_Sample_11_FD_206714 | JGI IMG/M metagenome (GOLD analysis project Ga0335069, IMG submission 206714) | Soil microbial communities from Loxahatchee National Wildlife Refuge, Florida, United States - Lox_Sample_1.1 | ecosystem: Environmental > Terrestrial > Soil > Wetlands | place: USA... | reverse complement strand
AAACTCCTGATGGTGAAGTAACGGACGGCCCGGTCAGACCAGGCGCGATCCGTATTATTCTGGCGGACTCTCAAGCGATCTATCGTGTAGGAATCCGGAAGATATTTGCGCTTGAAGACGACCTTCGCGTCGTGGCTCAAGCAGACTCGCTCGATAACTTAAAAGCTGCAATCGAACGCTACCCGACCGATGTGGTTCTCTTGGAGGGCGGTCTTCTGACCGGTGCCCCAAATGCAATCGCCGATCTGCTGCGCATCGCACCGGATGTGAAACTGATCGTGCAGGCGATCTCCTCCGACGAAGCGCAGACAGTTGAACTCTACCGGCGCGGCGTGCGCGGCATCATCTCCCGTTCGATCTCGCCCGACCTCCTGGTGCGTTGCGTACGGCGCATTGCTGCCGGCGAAACTTGGATCGACAACCAGTCCGTGAACTGGGTCATCGATGCCTATCGGTCGCAGGCTGCCGCATTGGTTAGCCCGCGCAGCCAGCCGCGGTTGTCACCCAAAGAGATGGCGATCATTACCTGCATCACGCAGGGCAAGCGGAACAAGGAGATCGCATTCCAGCTGGGAACCACCGAGCAGGTCATCAAGAACTATCTTAGAAAGATCTACGACAAGCTTGGCGTTTCGGATCGGCTTGAACTCGCGCTGTATTGCTTGCACAACAAGATCATTCAGTCCGACGTCGACGAAGAAACGGTCGCCAAGAAGATCGTGAGCCGTTAGGCTCCGGTTCGATCGACTCAACTCTACCCTTCGTTTCCGACGAAGAGACTTCAGTCTGTCTTCGCCGTACCATCGCATGAGACCGGCTCTGACCGCGCATGGCCGCTACAGCCGACTGTGCTCTGTGCCTCAACACAGGGTTTGCGTGCCAGTTCGAGCAGACGCGTCAACTCGACAAGATCGTGCGCAGCCAGGTGTCCGAGCAGCTTTTGGGGCTCCTCCGCAATGGCTGGATCCATCTGGCGCAGAAGATCCAGTCCAGACTCCGAAATCTGTGTCCAGACCACCCGGCGATCGTGGCGATCCCGATGCTGGCGGATCAGTTTGAGGACTTTCAGTCGAGCGAGCAAACGAGTGATGTCCGGCTCTGCCGTGATCATGCGATCGCCGATGGCCGAACAGGTCAGACCCTGCGGATGCGAGCCGCGAAGGATGCGCAGCACGTTGTACTGCGTGCTGGTCACACCCCACTCCCGGCTCATCCGCTGGAATGCACGTTGCAGGCAGTCGGCAGTCCGCAGCAGATTCAGGAGCGCCTCTTCCTCTGCGCTCGAGAAAGGGCGCTCCTGTGCGATTTCGTGTTTCAATGCTGCCATCTCCGCCTCCAACCGGTTGCAGGAATTCGACAGCTCGATCTCATGCTTTGCCGAACCGTGACTACTGCTTCGCCACATCCAGATCGATATTCAGCTTGATCGTGTTCCCGACAACCGCCTCCGGGAACTTGGACCCGATTCCGAATGCTGTTCTATCGAGAGTTGCTGTTGCCGCGAAGCCCGCATGTGGCTTGTGGTCCATGCCTGGAACGGGGCCCGTAGGTCCTTCCACGTTCAGCGTGACGGGCTTGGTGACGCCATGAAGAGTAAGGTTGCCATTCACGATCAGACCGTCTGCTGTCTTCGAAACGCTGGTGCTGGCAAAAGTTGCGGTGGGGAACTGTGCGACGTCGAAGAAATCGGCGCTCTTCAGGTGATTGTCGCGAGGGCTCTCGCCGGTGTCGACGGTCGACACGTCGATCGTGACGTTCACACTCGACTTGGTGATGTCGGCATCGTTCCAGACGACCGTTCCGCCGACGTTACCGATCCGCCCAGTGACATGGGACAGGCCCAGGTGCAAAACCGAGAACTGGACTGCACTGTGGGCCTTGTCGGGGACCCAGGTGGAGGTCTGCGCTATCGCCCACGGGCCAGAGAGCGCTAGGATGCCAGTCAGAATTGCAAAACGCTTCATGCTATCGATCCTTTTGGAATGGCGGCTTCGTCGGCCGCGTGTAGGTTGAGAGCTGGTCTCGAAGACCCGGCCCGAAGCTGGGAGCTGAGCAGAGAGGAAGTGTGGCGCCCCAGGAATACTGTTGGTACCTGGTATAGAGACGTCCCAGACAGGTATTTGTTGCAACAAATATTTCATGGGGCATCGGGATCGCTCGTCCGGAATATTGCCCCACCCGGCGCCCGGCGCCCCTTCCCCTGCGCCCAGAGTGAGTTCGAGACCCCCCTCTGCTATCCTCCGGAGCATGTCTTTCGTCCGCGACTTCAGGCAGTTGAGCCGCTCGCAGCGCCATGCTTTTGTCGCTTCTTTCCTGGGGTGGACTCTCGATAGCCTCGACTTCTTCCTGCTGATCTTCTGTGTGAAGGCAATAGCCACCGAATTTCATGGGAAGCCCTCAGACGTTCTGGGAGCCGTATTCCTCACCCAGGCATTTCGCCCGGTGGGTGCGGTGCTCTTCGGACTGCTCGCGGACCGCTTCGGACGCAGGCCGGTTCTAGTCTTCAATATCCTCAGCTTCTCGGTCATCGAATTGGCCTGTGCATTTGCGCCATCCCTCAATGCTCTTTTACTCTTGCGCGCACTGTTTGGCGTCGCGATGGGCGGCGAATGGGGCGTCGGCGCGGCACTGTGCTTTGAGACGCTTCCAAAAGAAGGGCGAGGAACCTTCTCCGGAATACTGCAGGAGGGCTACGCCTTTGGTTCCATCCTGGCGTCGGCCGCCTTTGCCGCGCTCTTTCCCCTCATCGGGTGGCGCGGCCTGTTCATGGTAGGCGCTAGCCCGGCGCTCCTGGTGCTCTACGTCCAGGCGCGGGTCGATGAATCCCCCGTGTGGCTGGCCGGCGCGAATCATCGAGCCAAGACAAAAGAGGGTGCAGCAAGATTGGCTCAGGTCCTCCATTTCGTTCCTACGTTCCTGTTTCTCGTTTTGCTGATGACGGCATTCATGAGCTTCTCGCATGGAACTCAGGATGTGTATCCGACATTTCTGACCGTCCAGATGAAGCTGTCCCCGGAAATAGTAGGCCTGATCGGCGTGCTCTACGGATTCGGATCAATTGCCGGCGGTTATGTCTTTGGCGCTCTCTCTGAGCGGTGGGGCAGAAAACGCGCGATCATTACAGCCGCATTGCTGTCGATTCCAATCATTCCCCTGTATGCCTACGGACATTCCGCCGTGCTGTTGGGCGCCGGCGCGATTCTGATGCAGTTCATGGTCCAAGGTGCCTGGGGCGTCGTGCCTGCATACCTGACGGAGTTGGCCCCGGCTCCCGTACGTGCCACTGCGCCGGGCCTCGCGTATCAACTCGGCGGGCTCATCACCTCGTGGAACGGAAAGGCACAGGCGCTCGTGGCCGAGCGGTGGGGCACCTACCCGCCCGTGCTGGCCATCACCGTGGTGCTCGTTGCACTGACTCTAGCCGCCCTGGCGGCTCTGGGACATGAAGCCAAGGGCGCGGAGATGAGTGCGATTTAGGCCCCCGGTCAGCGGCTATAGCTCGCAATCAGAACGCCGCGGGCCAGCACATGGCCCAGCATCGCATGGTCCAGCGTTGCGCGAGTCGTACGCTGCGGCAGATCCAGCATCTCGTCGAGCGCCAAGAGCGTGAAGACATAGTGGTGCGTGCCGCTGGGGCAGGGGCCGCCATAACCAACGTTGCCGAAATCGTTGGCACCTTGTCTCGTTCCGGCGGGCAAATCGGGTTGCGTCGCCGCCGAGGCCACCAAGGCTCGTGCGTCGGGCGGAAGGTTGAACAGTACCCAGTGGACGAACCCGCCCCCGGGCGCGTCCGGATCATACAGGATCAGAGCGAAGCTCCTAGTCCCGGCGGGCGGTGCGCTCCAGTTGAGGGCTGGCGACTTGTTGGTGCCGTCGCACGTAAGCGCTGCGGGAAAACGGCCATCTTCCAGGCTCGAACTGCTGAGGGAAAGAGAGTTCGGGCCATCGCTCTCGACTCCCGGAACTGCGGGATGCCGACAGCCTGCCAGGATCAGGGTCCCTATGACTCCGGTAAACGCCACGCTGCGCATTCCTTCTAGGGCACTCGATCTCCTTTGGATCTTGCTCATGATGCGACATTGTAGACCGCACCGCCGGAGTGCCTTTGGTGCGTGACAGAGGTGGTGCACCGGGGGAAATTTGCAGACGCGTAACACTCGTTGATGCACAATCAAATGTGGGAGAATCTTGAAGTGCCGCGTATTCACTTTCAACTTCAACTCGCTGAGCTCAAGGACAAACTCCTTGCCATGGCGGCACTTGCGCAGCTCTCGGTCGAGTCCTCGGTGGACGCGTATTTGCAACGCGATCAGGGCCTTTGCCAATACGTCAAACAAAACGAGACGGCCATCAACACTGCGCAGCGCGAACTGGACGAGATGGCCTACGAACTGCTCGCAAAAGAGCAGCCGATGGCCATCGATCTGCGCTTCATCCTGGCGGTCATCAAGATCAACGGGGACTTGGAACGTATCGGTGACCAGTCGATGGCAATTTCCCGGCGCACCCGCGACATGCTGAAACAGGAGTCAGTTGAGTTGCCTGTCGACTACGCAGCGATGGGCGAGTATGCAGGCCGTATGATCCGGACCGCGATTCAGGCGTTGCTGGATGGCGACGCGCGGCTGGCGGATACCGTGCGCGAAATGGATGATGAGATCGATCGCATGAACCGCCGGGCAAATGCTGACTTGCTGAAGCTCATCCAGGAGCAGCCGCAGTTTACTCAGCAAGCGATGAACGGCCTGATGGTCTCGCGTAACCTGGAACGCATTGCCGACCATGCGTCGAATATCGCAACGGACGTGATCTTCTGGGTCCGCGGCGCGGATGTGCGCCACCAACTGAGCTTGTCGATGGATTAACTGACTGCGGGAAGAAGGCGCAAAGACGAAGGCCGCCGAATTGGCGGCCTTCGTCTTGCCTGGGGAAGGGAATTGACCGGACTAACGGGTAGATTCAAATAGAAACCACGCGCGACGCTCGGCTTCATCGATCCATACCTCGATCAGGCTCGTTGTGGCGAAGTCGTTGGCCTTGGACGCGACCTCGTGAGCTGCACGCAGGCTCTCAACCAAAGCTCTGTTATCCGCGTGAAGTTCGAGCAGCATATCCCGCGCCGGAACAAACTCCTGGTCATTATCGGTCACGCGTTGCAGGCGTGCGATGTGCCCGATCGAACGGATTGTTGTTCCCCCGATCTTCCGTACACGCTCGGCTATGTCGTCGCTGATCGCGAAGATTTGCGACGCCTGCTCATCCAGCAGCAGATGGTAGTCGCGGAAGTGCGGTCCGCTCATGTGCCAGTGAAAGTTCTTCGTTTTGAGGTAAAGAGAAAAAACATCGGCAAGAAGCGCATTCAGCACGCTGGACAGATTCTTCACATCCTCCGGGTTGAACCCATCGGCAACATTGGTCTTTGCAGCTTTGGATTGCGGGCTCGTATGTGTGGACATCGTATTCCTTCCTAAGTTGAAAAGACGCAATCGGCGCGCGCCCTTCGTGCCTTAAAGATGCGGGCGAAACACAGTCGGTTGCACCTGGATGCTTTGGCGAGTGCGATAACTCTGAGTGAGCACCTAGGTGGAAAAATGTTGTGTCGATTTCCGGGCGTCCTGAACCGTCCGTCTCCGGCATCCTTTGCAGAATATTTCCCCGTTTCGCGGCATGATGGTTGTGTGAGTGTTCCATCGCGAAACTTCAAATCGGCATGAGAGGCAAGGTCGGTATCCCCCGTCTTGACCCCCACCCCCACCCATGCCTGTGAGACTGTGAACCTGCGAGATCGAGGACAAGATAGACGCATTGAGGGGAGCGAAGTGCGCACTGACGGCGAGAATTAGCCTAAGGCGAACGGGGAGAGATATTTAGCCACAACCCGTTCATTTCAGGTGGGTTCTCGTAAGTTATTGATAATCTAAACCCAATAGAAAGTGATACTTAGGCAAAAGAGGGGGTGGGGGGGCACGGACCGGCCGATGGCTCGTCGAGCCAGCCTCGCAAAAAAAGGCGCCGGTTGAAGCGGCGCCCTTCAGAGTGAATGCCGGAACCTAGGCGAGCGTAGCGGCCTCGTTGGCATAGTGCAGGAGAACGGCAACGGCACAGCTCGTCAAACGGGTCTCTGCCGAATCGGCCCGGCTCGTCAAAATCACCGGTACCCGCGCGCCCAGGACGATGCCGGCAAGTTGTGCGCCCCCCAGGTACTCGAGCTGCTTGGCCAGCATGTTGCCGCTTTCGAGATCGGGAACGACGAGGATGTCGGCTTGGCCGGTAACAGGAGAATTCAGATGCTTGATTTTGGCTGCTTTGAGGCTCACTGCCGTGTCGAAGGCGAGGGGGCCGTCGAGGATACCGCCCGTGATCTGCCCGCGATCGGCCATCTTGCACAAAGCTGCAGCTTCCATCGTGGAAGGAATCTTGGGGTTCACGGTTTCCACAGCGGAGAGCAGGGCGACCTTGGGCTCGGGGATGCCGAGTGCATGGGCGAGGTCGATGGCATTCTGCACGATGTGAATCTTGTCGTCGAACTCCGGTTTGATGTTGATCGCCGCATCGGTAATCAGAAGGGTCCGCGCGTACGCAGGGGTGTCCATTACGAAGACATGGGTGATACGCCGGGCAGTACGCAGTCCCGTGTCGCGCTGCATGGCGACCTTCATCAGCTCATCGGTGTGCAGGCTGCCCTTCATCATGGCTTGGGCATTGCCGCTGCGGCACATGGCCACGCCGAGCTCCGCGGCCTTGGCTTCGTTATCGGCTTGCAGGATCGAAAAGCGGCTGATGTCGACGCCGTTCTTGGCGGCGAGCGCTTTCATCTCTTCTTCATCGCCGATGAGTGTTGGCTGGATAAGACCTTCGGCAGCTGCCTCGGTCGCTCCTCTCAGCGCCACATCGGAAAGCGGCCAAACCACAGCCGTGGTAATAGCAGGCAACGACTTGCAGCGCGCAAGGAATTTATGAAAGACGTGATAGTCCGGCGGATGGCTGACGAGGGGGTCTACGGCAACCGCTTCGGCAATGGGGGCAAGATCGCTCATCGTGCTGGTCTCCCTTTTGTCTGAAGGCAGGAACTGGCATCGTGATCCCGCCAGACGCCTTCATTCTTACCTGAGGTGCCGGATTCGCGTGTGCGATCGATCACAGTACGGGCAAGTGTTGCGCAATGCGGTACATAGAGTCACTCCGCGCGCAAGCCTTCCACTACATCGACAGCCATCGCTTTACGCGAAGGGACGTAACTCGCAAGACCCGCAATGGCGAGAATGCTCGCCGTCGCAAATGCGTAGGTCCAGGGATCGAATGGTTGTACATGGAAGAGAAGCGAAGACATCAGCCGCATGGATACAAGCGCGACCACAAGCCCGATAGTGATGCCCACACCGGTGAGCAAAAGCCCCTGACGCACAAACATGGACGTAACTGCTTCGCGGCGAGCGCCCAGGGCCAGGCGGATGCTGATCTCCCGTGTGCGCTGCGAAACAGCATACGCGATCACGCCGTAGATGCCTACCATCCCAAGCAAGAGAGCCATACTTCCCGCGACGCACAGGATGACCAGCGTGAAGGACGTGCGTTCCATCGACTTGCGGGAGAGGTCACCGAGCGTTTCTGCGTCGGCCAGCGGAAGATCGGGGTTGACCTCCCAGACCGCCCTCTGCATTTCAGCGATCAGGGCCGCGGAACCGGCCCGCGGCGTCCGCAGCACGAAGTGCACGTATCGCCTCATCATCTCCTGATCGCCGTTAAAGTGATCCTGATGGAGCGGCCAGTAAGCAACCGATGGAGCGGGTTGACTGGCTCCGTCGTAATACACGTCGCGCACCACGCCGATGATCTCCCGCCAGTCTTCGGTGTTGGACTCGCGGATCCGCTGGCCGACAGCGGCCCGTGGACTTCCCCAGTACTCGCGGGCAAAGTTCTCGGAAATAAGGGCCACGGGACGCTTTTCGTATTCCTCGGTCCAGGTGATGTCGCGTCCGGCCACCATGGGCGTGCCCATCGTGACGAAGAAGCCGGGCCCAATATACTTGAAGGCCCGCAAAGGCGGCAGCTGTCCTTCCTTGTACGAGTGGTCGGAGGCGGCCACGGGATTGAAGTTCATGTCCCCATTCATGGGTATGGAAGTGGACAGGCTCACCGACTGAACACCGGGAATCGCTGCGAGTTTGCCCGCGATTGCCTGTTGCATGCGAAGCACACGTTCCTTTTGCGAATCCGGAACCTGCGTGTCGGGAACATAGACGCTGAACGTTTCGATCGATACCGGATCGGCGAAGCCTGGATCAACGCGAATGAGGGCGTTGAAAGTGCGGATCATCAATCCCGAACAGATGAGAAGGACCAGTGCGAGCGAGACCTGGACAACGACGAGAGTTTTGCGGGCGCGGTGACGTTCGCGGCTTTGGCTCAACGTTCGGCCGCCCTCGCGGAGTCCCGTGCTGCCGCGAATGCCGGAATACTTGAGTGCGGGAATGAGCCCAGTGAGAAGTCCGACGCAGAGAGCAAGCCCGACTGCAAAGAGGAGCACAGGAAACCCGAACCCGATCTCGTGCAAACGGGGCAAGCCGGTGGGTGCGGCAGCCACGAGAATGTGGAGAGTCAGGAATGCAATGCCCAGACCAATCACCGTGCCAGTGACACCGAGGATCAGACTCTCAAGCAGGAACTCCGAGGCAATGCTCACGCGGCTCGCGCCGAGAGCCGATCGGATCGCCAGTTCCTGGCGGCGACCTTCGGCGCGCACAAGAAGGAGGTTTGCCACATTCGCACACGCGACGAGCAGGACAATCGCGATGGACCCCATCAGCACCCAAAGCACATTGCCGATATCTCCGATGACCACTTTTTTGAGCGAGCGGAGATTGGGTTGGATCTGGGCGCTTTCAAACACTCGGACGCTGAAGCCATCCGGCGCAGGGAAGGTGTGAAGCGAAATGGGAATCAGGTGCCCAACATCAGTGCTGGCCTGCTCCAAAGTGACACCTGGCCTCAGGCGGCCCAATGCAGCAAAGTTGAAGTTGCCCAGCCGTACGTGGCTGCGATCAAGCTGCATGGGAAGGTAGAGACTTGCTTCGGCTTCGTCGAGGAATTCGAATTCGCGAGGCAGCACGCCGATGATCTCGCGTGCGGATCCGTCCACGGTGAGGCTGCGGCCGACGACGGAGCGGTTGCCACCAAATCTCCTTCGCCAGTAGCTATACGAGAGAATGACAGTTCTGGGCGCGCCCGCCGAGTCATCGTGACGCGTGAAAAGCCGGCCGATCGCGGGTTGGACTCCGAGCAGTGGCAATGTGCCGTCGGTGACCTGCATCGCCGGAGTATGTTCCGGCTGCCCGATGCCAGTGACACTGACCGAATTGCTGTTGTAGGCCCCGATGTCGTCGAACGTTGTGTTTTGTTCGCGCGCGATGAAATAGAGGAAGGATGCGTTGTTGATGATCGGAAGTCCGACACCGGGTGCCTTGTACCAGATACCAATCAGCCGATCGGATTGAGGATAGCTGAGCGGCTTGAGCAGAACGCCATCGATCACGCTGAAGACGACAGTGTCGGCGCCGACAACAATAGCAAGGGTGAGCAGGATAATGACCGTGAAAAGGGGCGACCGGGCCAGACGACGAGAAGCCAATCTGAACTGTTCTGTGAGGTGCTCCATACCGGCCTCCTTGCAGTTATAAAAGCGAGTGAAGCATCTGGAGAGACTGTACGACCCATGCAAACAAAAAGTTCAGCCGTCGGTCACACGGGCGAGATGAACTGGTTCCCCGATGGCAGAACTTGACAGGGGTCTGGATTCTGACTCGGATCTGGATTCGATTCCCTGATGTTGACGCCATCGACGATGTTTGCCTTGAGGGAACGACAGGCGCTCGGGAGGAGCGCAGCGAGTGTAAGGGAAGCGAGTGATCCAGTGCAGTGCTTCTTCCAGCCCCCCTGCCCAAAGGCAAACTGCAATTATGAGGGGAAAGCTGGTATGCTTCGATCGCTGGAAAAAGCGATTTACATGAGGGGTGCAGGACATGTGGTTTCTTGGCATGGATGTGGGTACGGGCGGGACGCGGGCCGTGATTGTGGACGCGAACGGAAAGTTGATTGGCGGTGCCTCGAGCGAGCATGCGCCATTCCGGACCGCCAATCCCGGCTGGGCCGAGCAGGATCCTGAGGACTGGTGGCGTGCGGCGCAGGAGGCAATCCGGGCTGCACTGGCGGCTACCCCGGAACCAAAGCAGCCGATTGCCGGAATCGGGCTGACAGGTCAAATGCACGGTGCGGTCATGCTCGATGAGAGCGGTGCCGTGTTGCGTCCTTCGCTGATCTGGTGCGACACGCGCACGCAACCGGAGTGCGATTGGCTGCATGAGAAGATCGGCTACACAAAACTGATCGAACTGACGTGTAATCCTGCGCTGCCGAACTTTACGCTGACCAAATTGCTATGGGTGAAGACCCATCAGCCCGAGATCTTTGCAAAGATCCGCCACATCATGTGCCCCAAGGACTATGTGCGCTATCGTCTGACTGGCGAGTTTGCCATCGACGTACAAGAGGCATCGGGAACTCTTCTGCTGGATGTGGCGCATCGCAGGTGGTCGAAGGAAGTAGCGGATGCCGCTGGGATTCCGGACAGTTGGTTGCCGAGAGTGTTCGAGTCGCAGGAGGTCTGCGCGAAGATCTCGGAGACTGCGGCCGGTTTGACCGGATTGCCCGTGGGGATACCGGTGGTCGCGGGCGCAGGAGATCAGGGCGCGGGCGCGGTGGGCATGGGCATTTTGCAGCCCGGCTCCGTGTCGGCCACAATCGGAACCTCAGGAGTTGTATTTGCGGCGACCGCCAATCCGACGAAGGATCCCCATGGACGTCTGCACACTTTCTGCCACGCGGTACCGGGTCTCTGGCACGTGATGGGTGTGACACAGTCAGCAGGATTGAGCCTGCGGTGGCTCAAGGAGACATTCTTTGCCGGGCAGGACTATGACAGGATGACGGCGGCGGCCACCCAGATTCCTGCCGGAAGCGAGGGACTGCTTTGGGCGCCCTACCTGCTGGGTGAGCGTACCCCCCATCTCGATCCAGAAGTGCGTGCAGCCTTTGCCGGAATCGGTCCGACCCATATTGCGCCGCATTTTGTACGCGCGGTGCTGGAAGGCGTTGCCTATTCCCTGCAGGACACATTCACGCTGTTTGCTGAGTTGGCTATTCCGGTCAGCGCAGTTCGGCTCGGCGGCGGCGGCGCGCGCGGTCCGCTATGGCGCAAAATCCAGGCCGGCGTCTACGGACTCGCAGTCGAGGTGCTTACGGCGGAAGAAGGAGGCGCCTTTGGCTGCGCGCTAATGGCCGGTGTGGGAACAGGGCACTGGGCGAATCTCGATCAAGCCTGCGGACAGGCGATTGAGGTAGCGCAGCGGATTCCACCTGATCCCGCCGATCTGGCCGCCTACAAGAGCGGGTATGCACGGTGGCGAAAGCTGTATCCCGCGCTCAAAACGCTCGAATGACGAAGCCTTGGTGGCGAGCATTTAGGGTATACCGACTCGCAAATTTGATCATTTTGTGGCCAAACGATTAGTTTTTAGTGACACGAAGGGATGCGGTGCGTTAGCCTTGCGGACAAATCAATGTCCCACGAGGCGTTTATGCGTCGACTTCCTTCTCTGATTTCTTTTTTGTGGCTTTGCGCCGCTGCAGGCTTCAGTCAGGCACAGACGCCGGCAGTTCCCGCCTGCGTCGGCCTTCACTTGGTGCCCGCTGTGCGAGAGTGCACCGCGGTTGCCTCAATTCCATTGGGAAAAGGTGTCATCGTCTCTGCCGCGGCTAATGCCGACGATGCCTTCGCAGCCAAAGACCTAGAAGATACGATCAAGAGCATCGGATTGGATGTTGCCTCGGCCCACGGTGCGCGAATCGAGCTTCTGCGTGCTTCAGAGCCGGCGGCACGGAGCTTCCTCAAGACGCATGACCTTGCATTTACACCTGCGATGCATGATGAGGGCTACATACTCGCGCCTCGTGGGGACAATTCTCTTGCCGTGATTGCGGAAACCTCAGAGGGGATCTTCTATGGCGCCCAGTCGGTAAAGCAGCTGATTCGCGGATCGAGCAAAGATGCTGTGCTACTCGTGCCCACAGTCCGGGACTGGCCGGCGATGGCGCACCGCGGGCTTTCCGACGACTGGTCACGCGGGCCGCTGCCTTCGATGGAGTTCCTGAAGCGCGAAATTCGGACGCTGGCCGCATACAAATACAACATCTTCTCGCCCTATTTCGAGCACACATTTACGTACTCGTCGACGCCTGTTGCCGCGTTTCCAGGTGGTGCGATGACGCCCGATGAGGCGCGCGAACTCGTCGAATACGCGGCGAAGTATCACATCATCGTCATTCCTGAGCAGGAGGCGTTTGGGCACCTGCATCATGTGCTGAAGTTCGAGCAGTACTCCCCATTGGGCGAAACACCGCACGGTTCGGTGCTCGCGCCGGGCGATCCTGGCTCGTTGCCGCTGATCGCGAGTTGGTTCGCCGATTTGGCCAAAGTTTTTCCGGGGCCCTATGCCCATATCGGTGCGGATGAAACCTTCGAACTGGGACTTGGGCGCACACACGATGAAGTGAAACAACAGGGGCTCGGAAAGGTATATCTCGACTTTCTGAGCCGCATTCATCAAACGCTCGAGCCGAACCAGAAGCGGCTGCTTTTCTGGGGCGATATCGCAGAGAACCAGCCCGAGTTGGTGGGGACGCTACCCAAGGACATGATTGCAGTGCCCTGGCACTACGACGCCAAACCGGATTTCACGAAGGCTATCGAGCCGTTCATCAAAGCAGGACTCGAGACCTGGGTCGCCCCAGGCGTGAACAACTGGAGCCGCGTATACCCCAACAATAACGAAGCTCTGGGGAATATTCGAGCTTTTGTGCGTGACGGCCAAAGGCTTGGAGCGACCGGAATGTTGAACACGGTGTGGAACGACGACGGAGAAGGGATTTTTGACGAGAATTGGTTTGGGGTATTGTTCGGCGCGGCTGCAGCATGGCAACCGGGCGAGGCATCAGAGCAAGATTTTACCGCGTCATTTGGACAGGCCTTCCACCGGGATGCAAGCGGCAAAATCAGCGAGGCGCACCAGGCTCTGATGGCCGCGCATGCACTCTTCGAGAAGGCTGGCTTGGATGATGTGCAGGACAGCTATTTCTGGGTCGATCCACTTTCCACCAAGGGCCAGGAGATCGGAGCGAAGCTCCTGCCTGTCGCCGGCGCGCTTAGGCTAAATGCGGAACGCGCACTGACACTTCTGGCGGAGGCGCGCGCAGGGGCCCCTCTCAATAATCAGGAGGCATTGGATGCGATGGAACTCGGCGCCCGCCGGATGGATTTCATCGGCTTAAAGTTCCAATTCGCTGCTGATTGTGCAAGCCTTTACGCGCAGGCCCAAGCGATTGCTCCCGATAAAAGCAGGCAAGACGAGGTCGACAATCTGCTGTATACGATCGGCTCTAACAATGGGCGGATGCAGGACATTCGCGATGGCTATGCCTTGATTGGACAGTTGTTCGAGAAGGCATGGCTGCGCGATGACCGCCCCTACTGGCTGGCAAATAATATGGCTCATTACCAAGTGGCAACAGAGCTTTGGATTCACCGTGGAGAGCAATGGGATGCAGTGATTGACGGCTGGGACTCGACGCACATACTGCCACCGGCATCGGAGGTCGGATTGCCCGCAGCGAAATAGACCCTCAACGAATTTCGAGAACAGGAATCTCAGATTGGTGCAACGAGAAGTCGGCGTAGACGAAATCGCCGCGCGTCACGATTTCTCCCGCCTCAAGTGGGATCGTCTTGGAAAACATCGGCCCTGCGTAGACACAGGTATGAAACTCGCCGCGCTCTCCGCAGGGGTCGGCAGACATGGGCAGATCACGAAGCAGGTCGGCATTGAACTCGCAGCCTGCGAAGGATTCGGGTATCTGTTTCGGATCGACGCATGTGAGCCGAGCGCGCAGACCGCCGGCAATCATGTCACGGGCCAGCTGATCCGTCGGAATCCCCCAGAGCGGAAAAAGTGGCTCGAGGCCGGT
>Ga0335069_10009211_pt1 | contig 14077 bp, 9 predicted proteins | sample Lox_Sample_11_FD_206714 | JGI IMG/M metagenome (GOLD analysis project Ga0335069, IMG submission 206714) | Soil microbial communities from Loxahatchee National Wildlife Refuge, Florida, United States - Lox_Sample_1.1 | ecosystem: Environmental > Terrestrial > Soil > Wetlands | place: USA: Florida... | reverse complement strand
GACCACCGGTTCGTAGTAGGCGTTGCACAGTTCGGCCAGGGCACGGCGTCCCTCCGGCGAGTCGGCTTTTGCCCGGCTGACCTGCGTCCAGCGCGTCGTTCGAAAATCCTCGCCCGACGAGCCCTGCGGCGGGTGGCACGGTGGCGTTTGTGTCGGTTCAGCGCACATCAGAATGTGGGCAAATCATGCCAGAGTTGCCTGACGTGTTGGAAGGGAATGGTTACCCGTTTTAGGGCCGCCCCGGCCACATCCAGACCAAACACAACTCGAGTCCCACTCCATTAGAATCGGCCTGGCTGCCGTCGAACCCGGCCCACAATCGGGTGAGCCGAACACCGCTCCCCAAAACTGCCCTTCCGGACGTTCATATCTGTGTTTATCTGTGTCCATCTGTGGTTTGCACTGAATGGTCACTGCAAGAGGAGAGCTGCGGGGCGAGGGGCACTACGGCATAGGCACGGCCTTGGGAGGGGGTATCTGTTTAACGTGTGAATGCCGCTTTCGGCATTGCGCCTTCACCAAAGCGCGCGGTAGAAGCGGTACGGAATGCCCGGTGCTGCCGGGTCCGTGAAGCTGGCGGGGTTGTTGGTGATGGTGACAAGGCCGATCTGCTGCCAGTCCACGAGGTTGGTCGAGGCCTGCACGGCATACACCTGGCCGGGCACGCCGGACAAGAGGAGCTGCACCTGGCCATCTGGCAGGACGGTGGCCGAGACGAACCGCGGCGGGGGCTGGGTGACGGAGAGCGTGGCCGCGGCGCTGGCCGCCAGGCCGGCGAGGTTCGTGACGAGGACATCGTACGCGCCCGCGTTCGCGAGTTGGGCGTTGGTGAGCGAGAGCGAGGAGGTGGTGGCGCCCGACAGGTTGGTTGCGTTGAAGCGCCACTGGTAGCTCAGCGGGGCCGAGCCCGCGGCGCCGACGGTGAAGGCGGCAGTCGCGCCGACAGCGACGGTTTGAGTGGCCGGTTGAGTGCCGATGGCCGGCGGCTGGAGCGCCGGGACGCTCAGGTCTTCCACGCGCACATTGTCGAACAGGGCAAAGGCATACTGCGTCGGGTTGGCGATGGACGAGAACGGGTCCATGTAGCCGATCATGATGTCGCCCGAGGTGAAGGAGGAGGTATTGGTGCGCTGGGCAACCAGCGTGCCGTCGAGGAGCCAGAGCAGGATGTTGTTGGTCTGGCGCAGTTCGGCCTGCACCCATGTCTTGCCCGGCGCGCCGGCGGTCTCACAGCGGCTGGCGGGAAACAGGTTCTGGTAGATGGCGGCGCTGTGATTGGAGGCGACCAGGCCGCTGGTGTCGGCCGCGGCGAGGTCAATCTGCGTGCCCGAGGGGTTGCCCACATAGGCGCGATAATCGGTCGTGGTACTGCCGCCTTCGCCGTCCATGCCGAACCACACGCCGTCGGAGGACGAGGCGGAGGGGGCGGCCCAGTTCACCTGGGTGCCGAGGTGGTCCAGGCCGAAGATGGCGTATTCGGTGCTGCCGGTGGAGTTGACGCCGCCCGCGTTGCCGGGGTAGTTGATCCAGACGTCGAACTTGAGCGCCATATCGCCGCTGAAGGATTGGCCGGCGGGGTAGATGTTCACGGCCGCGGTGGCGGCGGTGGCGTCGTTGTTGTTGGCCGTGAACCGGACGCCGTGGGTGCTGCCGTCGGGCGAATTCGGCGCCGGGGGGATGACGCCGGTCACCCCGTTGAAGCTGTAGGGCGTGTTGCCGTAGTCGTAGGCCCAGTCGGCGGTGTAGTCGGGGATGCCGTTGGCCGCGCCCCAGAACAGCTTCCAGTTGGCCGAGCTGTTCGTGTAGAAGCTGTCGGCGTAGAGGACGGGGTGGACGTTGGTGTTGATGCGGAGCAAGGCGGGCCGGCTGCTGGCTGTGCCGGAGTTGTTCGAGATAACGACCGTGTAGCTGCCGGCATTCAAAACTTGGGCGTTGCTGATGAGGAGGCTGGAGTTGGTAGCGCCGGCCAGGGGCGCGCTGTTGAATTGCCAGCGATAGGTCGCGGGCGCGTCGCCGGCAGCCAGGACACTGAAGGCGAGGCTCGCGCCGGGCAGCACGGTCTGGGTGCGCGGCTGCGTGATGATTGCCGGGCCCAGCCCTGCGATGGTGTAGCGCGGCAGGCGGATGACGCCGTCGCTGGTGGTGCCTTCGCTCGGCCCCTCGTCGCTGAGGAGCGCGGCGAGTCCCGAGGTGGCCAGCACGTTGGTAACCGTGTTCGGGCTGCCGTCCACGATCATCGCGTTTTGGACCAGGCGGATGCCGTGGCTGTAATCGGCGTAGCCCTGGTCGTGGCCGTTGTAGAGCGGTTGGATGGGCACCCCGGTAGTGTATTGCCAGCCGTAGATGACCACCGGGTTGGGCACCCCGCTGTGCAGGTTCGAGTAGATCATCGTTGAGATGACCACGTCCTTTTTGTCCCCGGCAACGAGCGCGCCCAGGGGGAAGGAGTTGGTGAAGGTGTTGCGCTGCGTGCGGACCATATGGTTCTCGTCGGCGAAGACCGGCACGGTGATCATGTCGGCGCTGGGCGGGATCGGCTGCGGGTTCATTTTCACCGCGGCATTGGTCCAGATCTGGTTGACCATCTTGCGGGTAGGCAGCGTGCAGCCCAGGGCGTCGCACAGGCGCTGAGCCAGCAGGGGCGTCGTCGGCTCGAGGAAGTAATCGGCATCGGTGCCGATGGCGAGGTAGTCGGGCGCGGCGTAGTAAGTCGCGGTGTGGTGCGTGCCGTTGATGGTGGCGCTCACCGTGACCGGCACGAGCGCGCGCTGGAAGTCCGGGACATTGCCGCTCATCACCTGCGCGAAGATCCAGTTTTCGCGCTCGGTGAGCTGCATGGGGGTGATGATGTTGGTGAAGGCCGTGCCGTCCGGCGCGCCGGGCGGCCGCGGCGGCAGGTTCAGAGTTTGCGGGCGGCCGCTCGCGGCGGCCAGCAGCATGAGGCCCAGCCCCAATGTGAGTTTCCGTTTCAAGCAGAGATGCCCGGGCGGCTATAACGCGTTGCGCTCAGCATACGCATACGCGCGGCGGCCTGATCTTGCGAGCGAAAAGTGTGTGACGCGCGGAACCGGCCATAGCGGCCCGGTGGCTCAAATCCGAAATCCGAAGCCCGAAATCCGAAACAAATTCGAAGGCTCAAACGAGCAATGACCAAAACCTGCCAGCCGGGTGGGTTTGGAGCATTTAGGGTTGGAGCATTGGGATCTGTTTCGGATTTCGAGCTTTTGCTGCCTCGGCCTTCCTTTACACCTCCCAGCCGGGGCGGCATAGTGGGGGAGGCTGCGCAGGCGCTCGCGTCAGGGCGTAACACCTTGGCCGTAGCTCGAAGGCTGGAATAGAGGAAACACGCTGATGAGTTGGTCCGACTTTTGGAAAGCAAGGTTCGAGGTCCCGGGGGGAGGCACTCCCGGGGGCGCGGAGGCCATGAATAACTTTACCCCCCGCGCCCAGCAAGTGTTGGCGCTGGCGCGCAAAGAGGCCGACCGCCTGAACCATAACTTCGTTGGCACCGAGCATGTTCTCTTGGGCCTTATCAAACTGAGTCAGGGCGTTGCCACGACTGTGCTGCTGAAGCTCGGCCTCGAGCTTGAGACCGTCCGCTTGGAGGTCGAGAAGCAGGTCGGCAAAGGCCCGGACCAGAAGATCATCGGCAACATCCCTTATACCCCCCGCGTAAAGAAAGTGCTCAAGCTGGCAGAGAAAGAGGCCAAAGCGCTGAATCATACGTACGTCGGGACCGAGCACATTCTGCTGGGCTTGCTTCGAGAAGGTGATGGGGTTGCGGCGCGTGTGCTCAGGGAGCTGGACGTGGATGTGGAACGAACCAGGCAGGAGGTGCTGAAAGAGTTGGACCCGAACTATCAGTCCGCGGGCACGTCGGCGTCGCCGCCGGCGGCCTCAGTCCGCTCTCAGCCGGACGTGGTGGATACCGGCAAGCGCTACGACGTGTATTGCCGTGAGCAGCAGGACGCGGTTGTGCTTTACCGCAACGCGCTTTGGAAGGGCGCCAAGCGGCTCTTCCAGACGGACCCGCACCATGTGTTTTACGACTTTGTGGAGCTGGAGCAGGAGGATGGCCGGACGACGTTCGTCGCGCGGTCTTCCATCCTGAAGTTCTGCGAGCATGTTGCCGGGGCGAGCGGGGCTTAGCCGTCTCTATTCACCAGGAGTTGGGGAGCACGCGCGCCCTCGCGTGTGCTGACCGGCGCCCTCGCCGGTCGGACGGAAGAGGCCTTGGTCACTAATAGGTGAGTGCTTCAGAGAGCGCTGCGTCGTCGGCGAGGGCGCCGCCGACAGCACGCGAGGGGCGCGTGCGCTCCCCACGCCAAGTGCATAGATACGGCTTTAGCCTGCAGAGCATGCAGAGCCTAAGGGGCAGTTTCCCTGCATCCGCCCTGGGCCTGTCGCGCACGGCCATGCGACAAGAGCCCAGTGTTTCAGCGCGGGCTTGCCTGCTCCCCTCGTTGTTGCCGTAAGGAACCGGCCTACTTCGCCGCCGCTCTGGGTTCCAGAGGCGAGGGCGGGGGCAGATTGGTGGAGGTGCCGGAAGCGGTGGACTTCTCGTCCTTCTTCGGCTCCTCCTTCTTTTCCTGCATGAGCTGCGAGCGTTCCTTGAGTAGCGAGTCCACGGTCCAGTTTGACACCAGGTAAATGCGCTTCTCGTAGGCCTTGTCTTGCGCCAGGCGGTCCTCGAGCTTCTGCTGCTTGTCCTTGAATTCCTTGTCGAGCTTGGCCTTGTCCTCGGGCTTCTCGTCCTTGCCGGGGATGCGCTCCTTCGGTATCTCGGCCGATATGGCGACCGTTATCGGGAGGTTGTCATTGGTCTTCTGGCCCACGTTCACGGTGTAGGTCCAGTTGTCGAAGGTCTGCAAGGCAAGCGTGGTGGGCTTGTCGAGGCCGACCTGCGCGGGCTTGGTATCGGCGGGCAACACATCGTTGAAGGTGGGTGAGGCCAGGGCATAGGAGAAGCCGGAGGTCTTGGAGGAATCAAGCTGCTCGCCGGGCTTGGCTTCGCTGAGCTTCCAGTCATTCGAGCTGTCGGTGTCGCGTGCGACCTTCCAGGAGTTGCTGGCCACGGGGTAGGTGACGGCAATGGAGCGGATCTTCTCGACCTTGAAGAAGTCTTTATTCAGCCATTGGTCGGGCTTGGCTTCGATGTTGCTCAGCGGGTCGGAGACAACGGCCACGGTCTTGGCGCCGGCGCCGACCATGACATAGCGGCCATCGGGCCAGCCTTGGCTGTCTTCCATGTCGCCCATGGGCGAGGGCCGGCCTTCGGCCTTGCGCATATGGGATTTGCCGAGCAGCATTGTCTTGAGCGGCTTGCCGTTTTGGTCATTGAACTCGACCAGGACGGCGGTGTTGCTGGCCGGCCCGGGCGGCAGGAGCTTGTAGCGGCCCAGCATCGAGGGGCCGACGTCATCGGTCTGAACGGCCTTAAGGTCGGCCGCCTTGAGCAGGAAGCCGCTGATCTCGGAGTAGTTGGCGGGATAGTCGTCGCGCTGCTTGACCCGCCAGAGGTTGTCCTTCTTCACGAGGTCCAGCTCGTTGGTGCCGCCTTTGATCACAATCGCGGCGACGTCGTTGATGGGCAGGTCGCCGAGGAGCTTGGGCGCGGTATCCTTGCCGGCGCCCTTCCAATCGCTTTGGTTGCTCCGGTAGAGCCACAAGCCGGCGGCGCCCAGCGCCACTACGACTACAAGCAAGAGAACAAGCTGTTTCTGATTCATTTGGCCGACGTCTTTCTGCGGTTAACGACTGCAATAAGCACACCCGTGGCCGCGACCGCCAGCGGCACGGCCAGGATGTTGATCCATTTAATCCGGGTCTGGAGCGAGACGACCTCTTTGCGGAGGTCTTTCTGCACCTGCTTGAGGTGCCTGCGGGTGTCCGCCTCTTCCTTGCGCAGCTTGTCGAGCTCGGCGCGCTGTTCGGGGGACAGGATGAAGCGCTGGTCTTTGTCCTTCTTCTCGGCCTGCAACTCATTGATCTTGCGCTGGGCATCGGCGGCGCTGTCCTCCAGGCGCTTGATCTCGTTCTGGAACTTCTCGTTGGCCGCGGCTTCCATTTCGTTGATGCGGGTGAAGGGCCGGGCCAGCGTGCCGCGGCTGCGGATGGCGATGAGGTTGTTGTCGCCGCTCATCTGCTCGACGATGTTCTGCGCCAGGTTGAGGTTGGCGTTCATCGCGCTTTGCAGGGAGCCGAACGGGGTGTCCACCCGCCGAATCGTGAAGGGGTCGTAGAGCATGTCCGCATCGCCGAACAGCACGACGGTGTTGTCGGTCTTGCATTCCTTGAGCGAGTCCGAGGGCTTCTTGTCCTCGGCCTTCTTTTCGTCCTTTTTGTCGGCTTCGGCCTTGTCGTCTTTCTTGTCCTTGGGCTCGCCGTCGGGGAAGGCAGTCTTGAACTTGCCGGTGAGGCGGATGGCGAGCGCGTAGCTCACGCCGGAGGGCTTGAATTCCTTGAGGATGTTCTCGCCGGAGAAGTTGGCCAGCATCGAGTCCACCAACTGCGAGTCTTTCGAGCTGTGCAGCAGGACGGTTTCCTTGAGGCCGCTGACCGGCGTGCCGGTGAAGGCGCCGCAGAGCGGCAGCCAGATGTTATCAAGCTGGCTGGTGGCCACATCATCCTTGTTGATGGCCGTGGCGTTGAGACCCAGCCAGGCGGGCGCCTCCTGCGGCTCGCCGTTGCGGCCCCGCAGTTGCATTTTGTATTGCAGATCGGCCACCACCTTGGCGGTGTCGAACTGGATGCCCCAGGCCTTGAGCAGCTTGTCGAGCGAGGAGCCGCCGCCGCCCATCTGGGCCATCATCGGGTTCTGCTGCGAACGCTGGTCGGCCAGGCACTGGGCGTCCAGGAAGGCGAGGAGCTTGCCGCCCCGCATGATGAACTGGTCGATGGCATACTGGCCTTTGTCGGTGATGTCCTTCGGCGCGATGACGATCAGCAGCTTGATGTCGTCGTCAACCTTGTCCACGTCCAGGCCGAGCCGCTTCACGTTGTAGTCGTTCTTGAGCTCGGAGATGAAGGCCCAGGGCTGGCTGCCTTGCTGGCCCATCTGCTGCATCATCGGGTTGGACGGCATCCCGAACACGGGCAGCGCGGTCATCACGCCGACCGTCGGCTTTTCCGGCGCCTCGACGCGCGCGATGGCGCGGCTGATGTCATACTCCAGCAGGCGCTCGCGGTTCGGGGCCAGGAAGGGGATGGATTCCTGCTCGTCGGCGCATTTGACGGTCAGGCCCAGGTAGAAGCGGTCAACGCCGGGCAGGGGCGTCGCCTCCAGACCATCCAGCCGCGCGGAATCCTCGGCATCCGAGTCGGGCTGAGGATCGTATTTCTCGATCTTGAGTTTGTTGCCGGCGACTTGTTTGTATTCCGCCAGCAGGTCCTCAACTTTGCGCGCGTAGCCTTTCAGGTACACGGTCTCGGGCGTGGCCGACTCGCTCTGGGTGCAGTAGAACTTGATGGTGACCGGCGTATCCATCTTCCGGAGAATGGCCTTCGTGCCATCAGAGAGCGTGTAAGCCTTTTCCTGCGTCATGTCCGCGCGGGCGCGGACGAACCCCAGGATGTAATTGGCCAGGACCAGCACCACGAGCATGACGACAACGCCCAGGGTGGAGTAGAGGATCGTTTCGAAAGATTTCTTTTGCATCGGTTGTCTCCTTGGCTTAGCCGGCCCGGTGAGTGCGCAGGATTACGCTGGTCGTAAAGAGCGAGAACCCGATCACGGACAGGAAGAAGATAATGTCGCGCGAGTCGAGCACGCCCCTCTGAAAGCCTTCAAAGTGGGTCATCACGCTGAAGCTGGTGACGAAGTCCGCGGCGCGGGCGCTGACAAACTGTTCGAGGACGTTGATGACCGGTGGGTAGCCGGCGAGGATGAGAAAGAGGCACACCATCACCGAGATGATGAAGCTGACGACCTGGCTGCGGGTGAGCGCGGAGGTGATGCAACTGATCGCCAGGTAAGCGCCGGCCATGAGCCAGCTCCCGATGTAAGCGGTCAGGATCACGCCGTTATCCGGGTGGCCGAGGTAATTCACGGTGATTACCACCGGGAAAGTCAGCACCAGGGCCAGGGCCAGGAAGAGCCAGGACGCCAGGAACTTGCCGACAATGGCCTGCCACGCCGTAATCGGCATGGTGAGCAGCAGCTCGATCGTGCCCACGCGCCGCTCTTCCGCCCACAGGCGCATTCCGACCGCCGGGACCAGGAATAGGTAAAACCAGGGGTGCCAGTCGAAGAACGGCCTAACCAGCGAGGCTTCCCGCGCGTTCAGGAACTGGGCCACGAAGAAGGTGAAGAACCCGCACAGGAGCAGGAAGATGACGATGAAGACGTAGGCGATGGGGGACGTGAAATAGGCCCCCAGCTCGCGCTTGGTAATGGTCCAGACGTTACGCCAGGCGTTCATTGGGCCACCTCTTTTACGGTATCGGGCATAGTAATGCTGTGGAAGACTTCATCGAGCCGGCCTTCCTCGGACTGTAGTTGTTCGATCTGCCATTCGTGCGCGGCTTCGCCCACGGCGGCGGCCAGCGCGCCATTGGTCCCACCTTTGGGGAAGGCGCGCACCGTGACGTGCCCGTCCTTCTCGTCCAGGACCGTGACCTTTTTGACGCCGGGGACCAGGTTCAGTTTGCTGGTGACGGCGCTGGCGGCCACGCCTTTGACCCGCAGCGTGACCGCGCCGGCCCATTCGGATTTCTGCCGGAGTTCGTGCGGCGTCCCGTTCGCCACAATCTTGCCGCGATCAATGATGATCGCCCGGGTGCACGAGGCGTCCACTTCCTCCAGGATGTGGGTCGAGAAGATGATCGCCTTCTTCTCGCCCATGCGGCGAATCAACTGCCGCACCTCGTGCTTCTGGTTCGGGTCCAGCCCGTCGGTGGGCTCGTCCAGCACCAGCACGTCCGGGTCGTGGATGATGGATTGGGCGAAGCACGTGCGGTGCCGGTAACCCTTCGAGAGGGTCTCGACGCTCTGGTGTAGAACCGATTCGAGGAAGCACATTTCGACTACGCGCGTTACAGCCTGTTTCCTGGCATCGCCGCGCAGGCCGCGAATCTCCGCTGCGAAGTTCAGGAACCCATACACGGTCATGTCCGTGTAGGCCGGGGCATTTTCGGGCAGGTAGCCGATGAGCCGCTTGGCCTGGATCGGATGCTGCACGATGTCGAAGCCGCCGACGCTGACCGTGCCGCCGGTGGGCGGCAGGAAGCCGGTGATCATGCGCATCGTGGTTGACTTCCCTGCGCCGTTAGGGCCGAGAAAGCCCAGCACTTCCCCTCGCTCGACGGAGAAGGAGACGCCGTCCACGGCCCGCTTGGTCCCAAAGACTTTTGCCAGATTCTGAACCTTAATCATAAATACGTATAGCGCTCCTGCATAAGCAGGAGAGACCTGTCCAGATACTGAGTTCAGGCCCGGTTGTAAAATGCATTCTAGCTGCGCCGGTGTAGGGTGCCGGCAATAAGGCGCCCTGTGGCCCGGTTACGGAGTTTTTGGATTATTTTGGCGAAGCGGGCGTTCAAACTTTCTGGAGCAGGAACTCTGTCAATTCGCGCAGGAAAGGCTCGATATCCGTCACCAAACCGATCGCCTGGAAGGTGCCGCGGTCGCTGAGTTTCGTGACCACTGACGGGTTGATGTCCACGCAAATCGTTTTGACGTTCGCCGGGAGCAGGTTGCCCACGGCAATCGAGTGCAGCATCGTGCACATCATGAGGGCGATGGTGACCCCGCCCAGCTTTGAGCGCATCATCTTCTGGGCCCCCACGACATCGGTGATCACCTCCGGCAAGGGGCCGTCGTCCCGGATCGAGCCGGCCAGAACGACATCAACTTTATGTTTGATGCACTGGTACATGATGCCTTGTCGCAGGACGCCTTTCTCGACCGCCCGGCTGATGCCCCCGGCGGAACGAATGGTGTTGATGGCGCGCATATGATTTTCATGTCCTTCGTCGGCCAGCGCGCCGCCCGAGAGATAGACGCCCAGGGAGGTGCCGTAGAGGGCCTGCTCCATATCATGGGCCGCGAGGGCGTTTCCGGCAAAGAGCAGATTCACGTAGCCTTGCTCGATCAGCTTCTCGAAATGCTCGCCCGCGCCGGTGTGCACGATGGCCGGCCCGGCCACCACCAGGATTTTGCCCCCGTTCTGGCGGGCGAGCCTCATCTCGGCTGCCACTTCGCGAATGACGGCGCTCTTGGGCTTCTCGCTCGATACGTTGCTGGCCATGAACTCGAACACACTGTGCCGGTCGGTGGCCCGTTCCAGCGGGTTGACGCGGATGCCGTGGTGGCCCACCGCGATCATCATGCCCTTGCGCACCTGCGAGAACTTCACCGTTTCCGCCTCGGCGCGCTTCGCATTCACCGCGATGCCGCAGTCCATGGACGCCGGGCGCACCTCGATCCATTTGCCGTCCAGGCGCACGAAGGTCTGGTTGTTGGTGGTGACGTAGAAGTCGGGCGGGAACACCCCGTCCGCCAGAGCCTCGGCAAGCTGCACCGTCTTTTGCTCGACCACCTCGGCGCCGTGCTGACGCAGGTGCCGGATAATGTCATCCAGGGCCTCGGGCGATTTTCCCTCGACCTCAATGCGCGCGTAGCTCGGGTCGGTCCGCTGCTTGCCTACCTGGATCTCCTTGATGGTGAACGTGCCGCCGTAGTTCAGGATCTCGTCCAGCACCTTCGGCAGCAGCAACGAATCAATGAAATGGCCGCGCAGCTCGATTTGCTCGGAAAGCATAAGATCTAGTGGCTTAGGTACTCTTTCGACGGGGGAAGGGACTATCAGATCGGTAGCGATTTGCAAGCTAATTTAACCCCCCGCAAAGCAAGGCCCGTGGGGGCAAGTAGATCGGCTCAGGGCACTTAGCCTGCTGGCGAGAGGCCCTGCGAGCCGCCTTTCCAAGCCGCTGAGCCCGGCCTCAGCGCCCTCTCGGCCACCTGCCTCTGGCAATCGGGACACAGGAAGCGCCGGCCATCAAAAAGCACCATAAACGGCACGAACATCTCTTTGCACCGGTCGCAGGTTTCATAAATGTATTCGAGCGGCACCGGCTCTGCCTCTAAATCCACCCCGTGCGTCTTCCGAATGATCTCAAGCTGCCGTGGAACACTGTCCGCCTCGTAGTTTAACACAATCGCTGCGGGCCAATCCTCGGTGAAGAAGAGCCCATTCGCGTCCTGGGCAAGGTATTTACCGCGCGCGTTACGGATGAATACTTTAATGTCCGGCAGCCCGGATGCGGTGTTGCTTTGGCGTGGCATCGGAACCCCGTGAGTTTATCAGGGCGCGCCTGCCTGCGCCAACGATATTCTGACGCGGAGACAGGCGCGCTCCGTGCCGACGCACCGTCGCTTTCACGGTTGCCCCTCGCTGCGCGCTTGCGTACAAACTCCCCGGTGAAGAAGCAAACGGCTCCTGCCACGCAGGAGGAACTCCCCCGCGGGCTGCGCCGCTACCTCTATGTCACGGCGGCCATGACCGGCGCCGCCATCATGGTTGTCGAGATTCTCGGCGCCAAGATGCTCTCCCCCTATGTCGGCCTCTCGCACTTCGTCTGGACGGCCCAGATCGCGGTGACCCTGGTGGCCCTGGCCTGCGGCTACTATGCGGGCGGGAAGCTGGCCGACCGCTCGCAACGGCTGGAGCGGCTCTATTGGGCGCTACTTGCTGCGGCGCTTTACCTGGCGGTGACCGTCCGCGTGTGCGCGCCGGTGGCCTACTGGTGCCTGGATTTCAACCTCGCCGTCGGCTCGCTGCTGGCGTCGGCAATCCTCTTCTTCCTCCCGCTCGCCCTGCTGGCCATGACCGGCCCGTTCGTCGTGCGTGTCATCACGTCCTCAGTCTCCGGCGTCGGTGGCAACGTGGGCCGGCTCACGGCGGTGGGCACCCTCGGCAGCCTGGGCGGCACCCTGCTGATCGGCTACCTGCTGATTCCGCTCCTGCCCAACTCGCTCACGATGTATGGCACGGCCCTGGCGCTCATCGCGGTCTGCGCGGGGTATTTCCTCCTCGCTCGCCGCCTTGGGCAGGCTGCTTTGGCGGTAATCCTGGCGCTCGCGTCCGCTGCCGGGGTCAAGGGCAGCCTGGGCCTGAGGCATGACTACACCTACGCGCACGAAGTCTTCCGCGGCAACTCGCACTTCGGCATGCTCCAGGTTATTGACCGCCTGGACGGTAGCTGCCGGTTTTACCTCAACGACTGCCTGACCCAGAACACCTACGACCCGACCCGCAAGCTCAGCGTCTCCCATTTCACGTACGCCCTGTCTGGCCTGGCGCGCGCTTATACGACGAACATCGCCGACGTGCTCTGCATTGGCCTGGGTGTGGGCATCGTGCCGTCCGAATTCGCGCGGCAGGGGGCCCGCGTGGACGTGGTGGAAATCAACCCCGCCGTGGTGCCCTTGGCCCAGCGCTACTTCGACCTGGACCTGAGCAAGCTGAACCTTACGCTGGATGACGGACGCCACTTCCTAAACCGCTGCCACAAGCATTATGACGTCGTCGTCCTCGACGCATTCCTCGGCGACTCCTCCCCCTCGCACCTGATGACGCACGAGGCCTTTGCGGCCATGCGGCGCGTCTTGCGGCCGGGAGGCACCCTGGTCATCAACAGCTTTGGCAACCTGGAGGCAGGGCGCGACTTCTTTGCGGCCTCACTGAACAAGACGCTCAAGTCCGTCTTCTCATCCGTTGTGGCACACGCCAGCGGCGATGGGGGCATCTTCTTTGCCGCCTCCGACCGGCCCAGCCTGACGTTTGTGCACCCGCCCGACCTCTCCAATGTCCATCCCGAGGTGCTCGATGAGACCAAGGCCACCTACGCCGGCATCGTGGATACGCCGCCCGAGCACGGGCGGGTGCTGACCGACGATTACAACCCGGCGGAGTTCTACGACGCGCGCAACCGGGAGGAGTTCCGTCGCCGGCTGGCGATGGCCACCCGGGCCATGTGAGGCCGGACCCAGCTCCTAGGGCACGCCTTCGTAGTAGCGTAAGCCTCCGGCTTGCGATAGTCGCAACAATCCCCCGGATTGTTGGGCTGGCGGTTTGCGTGCGGCAACCCAGAGGGTTGACGGGACGGGCGCAAGCCGGAGGCTGACGCTACTAGCTGAATACTTACGCGCTCCGAGCAGGCTCCCCGCCCTTCAGATCACCATCCCGTGCGGGATCACGCCGTTCTTCGGCACGATGACAATGCCGTCCCGGATATAGAAGTTGGCGTGGTCCACCTTGTCGGGCTTCCCTGCCGGCGAGATCACCACGTTGTTCCCGATACGCGCGTTCTTGTCCACGATCGTATTCTCGATGCGGCAATTGGACCCGATGCCGATGCGGGGCTGCCCGGCCTTCTCATGCTCGATGATGGATTCGAGGGATTCATAGTAATCGCTGCCCATCAGAATGGTCCGGTTCAGCACCGTGGCTACGCCCACGATGCAGCGCAAGCCGATGATGCTGTGCGAGATAATGGCCCGGTTCAGGATGCAGCCGTCGGAAATGATGGCATGGTCAATCTGCGCCCCGTTGATCTTTGAGCCGGGCAGAAAGCGCGGCCGGCTGAAGATGGGGGAGGACATGTCGAAGAAATTGAAACGCGGCAGCTCGCTGGTGAGGTCCAGGTTCGCCTCGAAGAAGGCGCGGATCGTGCCGATGTCCTCCCAATAGCCCTGGAACACGTAGGAATACACCTTGTGCGTCTGGATGGCGCTGGGGATGACGTCCTTGCCGAAATCCTTCAGCGTGCCGGCCATCAGCTCGCTGATAACCTTGCGGTTAAAGACATAGATGCCCATCGAGGCCAGGAACAATTCGTTCCCATTCTTGATGCCCAGCCGCTCATACCATTCCCGCGGCAGTCGCAACGAATCCTGCACCGCCGGGTCTTTGGGCTTCTCCTCGAAACGCACGATGCGCTGCTCGGCATCGGTTTGCATGATGCCCAGCGACTCCGCATCGCGCCGGCCGACGGGAATGGTCGCGACCGTGATATCGGCGCCGCTGTCCACATGGGCATTGACGATCTCGCGAAAATCCATGCGATAGAGCTGGTC
>Ga0335069_10009210_pt1 | contig 14079 bp, 12 predicted proteins | sample Lox_Sample_11_FD_206714 | JGI IMG/M metagenome (GOLD analysis project Ga0335069, IMG submission 206714) | Soil microbial communities from Loxahatchee National Wildlife Refuge, Florida, United States - Lox_Sample_1.1 | ecosystem: Environmental > Terrestrial > Soil > Wetlands | place: USA... | reverse complement strand
CAGCCCAAGCCAGCCGGCTCGTTTACAACATACAGCGTCCCATCGCCGTCGATGCAATCGCCGAACGGTGCATCCAAGCCGTTGGAAATAACTTCTACTGGATTGGGATCCTTGGCCTTCGCGTGGTAGACCTTGACGTCGTTGTAGTCGGAGATGTTGCCAACGTACAGTAACGGTGCCGAATGCGTGTGTCGGGTATCCGACGTTGTTGTTGTTGTTCGGCCTTGAGGCGCTGCGCCCGCCGCGCCGATCAGCGGCTGCGATCCGCCACAGCCCGCGAGCAATGCAGAAGCCGCGCCAATCGTTAGCGCATAGCGGCGTAGCCCCAACCCTTTCATATCTCTCGCTCCCCCGATGCGGGAACGCATCGGCGCCTAAGGACGTTCGGCGTGGAGCTTCAGTTCCCGGCTTCGAGCATTGCGAGCAAGGCGTCCCACTGCCGCGGATGCGGAACCTTCGCCCCGGCCCGAATACGCGAGCAGGCTGCAAGCGACAAGCCCGTCGCGACCGCAATCTCCTTGAGCGTAAACGCGTCGAGCTTTGGTGCGATCTCGCGCCTGAACCACACCTCGTCGCGCTGCCCTGGATGCTCGCGTGCCCAGGTGCGATTGCGGCGATGCCCCTCGCTGATCGCCTCGCCTCGCGCGCGGTTCACGGCGGCGCTGCGGCGTGGATCGTTGCCTGCGGCAGTCTGCGCTGCGAGCGCCTTGCGCGCGGCCTCGATCGCGCGAAGCCCATGCTCGCGCCGGGCCTTTGGCATGCACGCCTCGCATTGTGCCGAGGCAGCGATCTGTCCGCGTCGCTCGCGCCCGGCGCGCCGGTCGGCGGCTGCGACCCGCCGCACCCTGCCAGCAACACCGCAGCCAGGCTAACGCTGAGGGCGTGGTGCTTAGGTTTCAAAGCGTTTCACTGCCAACTAAAAACGACAAGGCCATTACCTGTGGCGTTCTTCCAGCCCGTCCACATTCGCACTGAGGTTGCAGTTGGCTCGACGTACGATGATCCGCCTCCGCCACCGCCGCCTGCCGACCCACCTGCGCCGCCGCCTCCGCCTTCGCCGCCACCACCACCGCCGCCGCCGAAGTAACCACCGCCGCCACCGCCGCCTGCGCCGCCCGTGGCGGAACTGGTGTCCCCGGGGCCTCCGTTACCTCCGTCGCCGCCAGCGCGTCGTCTTCCGGATTTACCGTTTTGCCCGTGACTGCAAGAGTAACAGCTCTTTTGTCCACCGACGCCGCCCGAGCCGCCGCGATTCTGCGTCGCGCCACCGCCACCGCCTCCGTCGCCGCTGTCGCTGCTGCCCGCGCTGCCTGCGCCGCCGACGACTCCTCCGCCGGCACCACCCGCGCCCCCGCTGTTTTCGTAGCCGCCCTCTCCGCCGCCGCCCGCCGCGACCAATATGCGATCGCGCGGCTCCGTACCACCTTCCCGCACGTCAGAGGCGCCGCCGCCGCCAAAACCGCCCATGCAGCAGCCTGCTGGGTTTCCACCACCGTTGAAACCTCCGACCGCCCAACCGTTCTGATAATAGCCAGCCCCGCCGACGTACACGTGTAAGGTTTCACCCGCGCGTACCGGTATCACGGCATAAACGCGCGCGCCGCGACCGCTGCGAGTCGTGTAGTACGGCGACAAGCCGCCCGAGGCACCACGCGCGACAACGGTGATGCTCGTCACGCCCGGAGGTACTTTGAACGATTGCCGCTTGCCGGTAAATTTAAAGGTGTGGTGGTACGGGAGCGAAGCCCCTAACGGGTTCTCCAGTGGAATCGCACCGCTGCTCAAGGTCCCGCCGCAACCCGCTAACAACGCCGCAGCCGCGCAACTGCTTAGCGCATAACGACCAAGATCCAAGCTCTTCATCCCGATGCTCCTCGCTCCGTGAACGCCACGCAGCCCAGCATCGTTTCGGCTTAGCCCGGCTGAGCCCCCGCGGCAGCCGAGCCGCGGCGCCTTATGGCATTTGATCGGCGACATCGCCGCGCAAGTCGCACCGAAGCCATCGCGCCGGAGTTACAAGGCCATTTCCGAAAGACGTCGCTGCACAAGGCGGCATTGATAAGCCTCGCGCGCCAAATTACTTAGGGCGACCGCTACGTAGCGCAGCCGTGAGGCTGCGGCGACTAGCCCCGGCTGATTGTCACGCCCATAGCCTTAGAACCGCGCAACTTAAGGCCCCAACTCGATATGGACTTCCTGTGCGTATCGCCGGCTGGATATTTCCAGAAGCCCAGAGCGCGCTGTACCTGTTGCCCCTTTTGGTACATGGAGATCACGGAATCGCCGTCAATCCAAGAGGTTCCCTTGAGCTTCTTGATCTTCGTGAACGTGGTCGTTCCAACGACCGAAGCTTGGGAGCCCGAAATGGTCAGACGATAGATTTTACCAGATAGATCCTCAACGGTTATGTACTGACCGTCCCATTGGACTTGGCCTGGATCTTGGACGCTGACGTTCACCGAAATATCCGTAAACTCGCTGGCGCCTTTCGGCAGCTCGGCAAATCCGAAGGGGTGCGATGCATTGCCGGCTCCGTCCACAAAGAGATTGCCCTGATTGTCGTAACCGCAGTATTCAATGGTCAACTGCGCGTCTTGGTACAGCGTCGGGGCTCCTTGAGCATTCTGGAATATGGCGACGCCGTTACTACCGGGACTCGCTTGGTATGCTGCGGCCAGATTCCCGGTGACCGGGTCTACCGAACAACCCTGATCGTTGGAGGGGTACGGCATAGCAAGCTTTGCGGTCGGCAGCGTGCCACCGTGAGCGTACTCGAAGATGTCGTCTTGCGAGCCGGCTAACACGGGGATAAAAACGTTACCACTTGCATCCGCACAGGGCGCTCCAACGGCGTTCAGCGTGGCAACTCCGGCCAGCTTCCCGCCGGGGTATGAAAAGATGCAGGCTCCGCCGCAGACGTTCGTGACGTAAATAAGGTCGCCGGTTGCTCCGGGCTGACCATGCGAGCGGCTTTGGGGTACGGCGCTTGCGAGGGGCGAACCAGGCGCTCCCCCGCACCCCGCCAGCAATGCCGCAGCCACGAAGCTTGTTAGCGCATGGCGGCCCAAGTTCCAATATCCCATGATCCTTACTCCTCGGTGCGTGAACGCCACGCAGCCTAGTATCGTTTCGGCTTGGCCTCGCTGAGCCCCCTCGCTGATTGAAGGCCATGTACCATGGCTCGATATCCACCCCGTGGTAGCGTTGCGACCTTTGATTCGAACGAGGCCGCTATCGTGGATGTTTCCGATCGTTCGGTCCGCTCGCGGGATGAACGAACGTCACGTCGGACTGATTGCGGTTCCCACCGGTGACGAAATGCCGCTCGTTATCGCGCCGAGCGGCGAGCCGCCCGGATACGTGTAAATCTCGACGTTGCTGTAGGTGTTGTCGGGCGCAAGAATTGTCGCCGACGATCCCGACCCCCACAGCGTAAACTCCGCAAGGTATTGCGTCTTGCTCAAGGGGATGGTGTTAAAGATCGTCGCGGTCGAGCCGCTCACGCGCGCCTCATAGATGTGCGTGGTGCGATCGTAAACGTCGCCGATCAGCAGCTCCGTTCCCGTGGCCAGCACACCGCTCGGCAAGAACCACGTTCCACCGGCAAGGCTGAGAATCGTAAACCCTCCCGCGCCCTTGCCGAACTCGCCCAACACCGGATGATACGAACTGTCGTAGGCGGTGACGTAGAGATTGCCCTTGCGGTCGAAGCTGCAGAAGAGTGGCACGTAGAGCGTTGCATCGGAGTAATCGGTGGGCGGCCCCGACGGCGACGGGTAGATGACTACGTTCCCCGGCTCGGCGCCGCTCGGGTTGGCGGAGTTGGTGACGGCCAACCGGCCCGTCTTGCGATCGATCGCACAGCTCAGCGGCTGGCCGAACGGATCGGAAATCTGCGCTTTGGGAGTGATCGCACCGTGGGCGTATTCGTCGATGACCTGGGCCGTCTCGTCGGTGATGAAGACGTCGCCCCGGGCGTCGGTGCACTCGCCCGCCGGCACTTGAAAGCCGAAGAGCTCGCCGACGAGTGCAAAGTTGGTGCCACCCGTGTTTGCGTAAACGGTAACGCCGCCAACGTCTGAAACGTAGAGCAGCGTCTGACCTTTGGCCGCCGGCGTCAGCCAGGATTTCCCCGGCGCCGACGCGGCGGGGCCTGCCGTGCGGACGACCGGGGTGAAGCCGCCCGACGTTGGCGGCGAGGAGCACGCGCAAACCGCCACGCCAACCGCCGTTGCGGCCGCCAATTGAATAAAGCGCATTTAGCCTTCCTCCTTCGAGCGATGGACGATGCTCGAGTCTACCGCGCCCCCGTACGCCGGGCGTGCGCGAGATTGTAGGAGGGCTCAAAAAGCCCCGCCGGGCGACTAAGGAGTCAATGCTCTCCTTTTTAGTCCGCGAGGACGACCACGCGGGGGCGACCGCGTTCGGCGGCCTTCCACGCTTCGCTCACCTGCGATAATGGAAACGTTCGTATCGGTACGTCGACTGCCCCGTCGGCGATCAACGCAACGTAGCGCGGAATTTCGGCGATAATATCGGTCAGCGACGCGGAGCCCGCGCCGCTTCCCGTGATGCGTAGCTTGCGGCTGCGCAGCAGTGCGGCGGGGACCGCCGCGTCCGGACCCGCGGCTGCGCCGATTTGAACGTACGAGATGTCGGCGCGATCGGTCTCGAGACCGCGTCTTCCGAGCGCTGCGAACGCGCTTTCGGCCGGTGCGCCCCAGAGAAAATCGAGTACGATATCGGGCGACGACCCGTCGAGAGCCGCAAGAATTGCGGCGCGGTCGCGTTCGCGATCGCCGCTTAACGCTGCGGTAGTGGCGCCCGCTTTGAGCGCGTCGGACAGGCCACGAGCGTCGCGGCCCGCGCCCACGATGCGCGTTGCGCCGAGGATGCGCGCGTTCTGTACCGCGAGCAGTCCCGCCATCCCCGTGACGCCCAGAATCAGAACGTTATCGAGTCTGCCGAGCTCCGTGCGGCGCGCCTGGAGCAGCAGCCAGGATGCCATGCCCGGGTTCACGCCGCCGGCAACGCGCGCCGGATCGGCGCCTTCCGGCAGCGGTATCCACAAGAGCGACGGAACGGAGATCCGTTGCGCGAGCGTGCCCCACGGCGGTTGCGGGAAACCCGAGTACGCAAGCGCGCCGTCCGCGTTGCGAACGACGGCATCGACCCCGGGAACGAGCGGCCACTCGTCGCTGCTGCCGTAATGCCGGCCACTCGCAAGCCCACGCACGATCGGATGAATGCCCGCCGCGACGAGCTCGACGACGTGCCGGCCCTCCTGCTCTGCCGGATCTGCAAAATCGCCGTAGCGTGCGCTCTCGCCGGGCGCGTCGACCAACGCCGCTTTCATTTCTCTTAACGATGCGACGCAGGACTGATCGTTGCCGCCCACGGCCCTTCGCTGTCGCGTTTTGCTGCTCCATGTCCACCCATCGTCACGGCGAAGCGGATCAATCCTGCGAGACTTGCAAAGCGCATCGGCTATCCTTAAATTGGATTCGCCACGCGCAAACGCAGCCCCCTAAGGAAGCACGGCGATCGTCTCCGCTCAAGGAGGAGTAACGCCACGAATACGGTTGGTCTAGCGGAATACGCCGATTGGAGTTGCCCCGCTCTCGCGCGTGGTTTTTCATCTCTTTGCTCCTCGCCCCCGCGAACGCCACAGCGCGACCTATTGTAACTGCTTAGCGACCCACCTCATGACGTCTCTGTCACACTCAAGTTTGGTGTGGGAAAGTTTGAACTCCGACGCGACCGCATCGGGGATATCCTTCGACTCGGCCGCAAGCGTTTCGACAACGCCGTCCCACGGAAGCGTCACGCCCGTTTTACCATCGTCGACCAATATCTTCTTGAACGTCTCCTCCGAGTACGTGCAGCTCCCGATGCCGGGGATGAAGCAGATCCAGTCCGTCCCTGCGACCTGGACGAAGTGCGGCTTGTTCGACAATCCCTTGTAATCGCTCAGAAGCTTCTTGAGATCGTCCGAGTTCGTCGCCAAGGATGCGACCATGCCGCTCCCGAGCATCTGGTCGACGACGTCCGGCGGATACTCGAGGTACCAGTCTAGCAGGCCGAGCATCATATCCATGCGCCAGCCGTTCCTTTTCTCCGCGAGTGGCGTGCCGCGCAACGGCAGCGGACCGCCCAGCGTCACGAGATTTGCAATCTTCGCGCCCGAGCCGAGCTTTGAAAGCGCCGCTAGCGTGACAACCGAACCGTAACTGTGCGCCTCGATCGTGAGCGACTTTGGTTGAGCGTTGAGGATCTTCTTGACGAAGGCTGCAAAGAGCGGGCCTTCGGTTTGCGGCGGTTGAGTGAAATCATAGTCGAATCCTAGAACCTGCTTGAACTTCTCGTAATACGCGATGTCGTTCGGGCACTTGTAGTAATAGCCGGTTGGAAACGCGGTCTCTACGCTGGAGAAGATTCCATGAATGAGAACGACGGTATCGACGCCCGACTTAATGTCACCGGTCTTCTGCCAGTCGCTTCCAGTCCAATAGCGCGGTCCGGTCTCGACCTCGTGAAGCTTGTGCCGGTTAGCGACGCCGATCGCCGCGGTTAGGGTCGTCGCGCCGTCCAACAACGCGCTCGGCACGTCGACGGTAACGCGCGCACGTGCAATATCGAAGTCTCCGAGCTCCGGCCATCGCAGCGAGCTTCCATTCCCGTATCTCGCGATCACGATAAGCTCGCGCGACGCGAGAATCTCTTCGCTGCGTTCCTGCGGATAGGGAAAAGTCAGGCGTACGCCGCCGGGACCGGCATCGTGCGAGGCGCGCAACGGCGCGGAGAACGACACGCGAAGCGTTCCGGGCACGATCTCCCATGCATCGTTCGGTGGCGCGACCAAACCGTGCGGATCGTAGGTTACGCGAACCGCGACGCCTGTGCCCAGCGACGGCGAAAGAATCGCCGCGCCGGCACCGCTTCGCAAGCCCGTGCCCGAACTCGCAAGATTCGGAGCAAAATTTGCTCCGCTTCCGTCGCTCCCTTTGCCACAACCCGTCGCAAGGAGCAGTACGGATGCAGCGAGCGTGCCTAGAATGCTAGAGGAAACCTTCGCGAGACGACGGTGCACGGCGTTGCTCCAATCCCTCAAGACGAGTGTTGATGGGTACTCAACCCGGCGCGCGCTAGTGGACGGCGACGCCGAGGACGCTGATGTTCGTGATGATCGGTTTGCTGATTTTCCCTTTTAGCTTGTATGTCGAAATGCTGTCACCGGCATTGGTCGAACAGCCGGCGAGCCCCGGCAACAGCGCGCCTAGGATAACGGCTGCGCGTGTAACGATAAGCTTGGCAGAGTGCATAGAGGCCTCCGGAGCGCTCGCAGCGATTTTCGCGAACGAGCCTTCGGGACGCACGTTCTGCAGCCCCGCTAGTGCGCGATGAACGCGCTCGGGCGGCTCCTCAGCGTGGAGCCGGCGAACCGTCCGACCAGAAAGCAACGGGGATGACGAGCGTCACCGGTTCGTAGCGGCGAAACGTTGACGTCGCCGGTGAGAGGATGGGCGACCCCTTAAAGCCCGCGGCCCAGGTCGTCACTTGGTCGTAGGCGACGAACGGCATCACGTGCGGGCGCCAAGGGCCCGCAACTCCATCGTTGAGATAGCCCTCCTTCGACAGCATAAATGCAAACGACGCCGGCGCCGGGTCCGTGAACCGGTGATCGGCGTAGGCTGCCTCACACTTCTTTGCAATCTCGTCGCGCGTCTCACCGGCCAGAGCCCACTTCGTCCGAGCAAGGTACTGCGGCAGCACGCTCTGCACGGCCGGGGGATTGAGACAGCTCGGACCGCGCCCCTTCGGATTCCAAAATTCGGGATCGCCAAACCCCGCCGTCCACATCCGCCCAACGAAGCAGACCCAGCCGTTGGTCCCTTTCACGGCGACCACGTAGCCGCTTTTGGTGAGCACGAGCGTCTCGGCGCCGGCGGAGATCGATACCGGTCCCGCGCTACGCGCCATCCCGATTTCAGCCGCGCGAGGCATGAGGTATTGCGAGACGGGCGCCATCGTCGGATACGGATCGTTCGCGGGCGCCTGGCCGTACGCGGAGGCGCTCGAGGCAAGTAGGACGACGAGTACCGCGCAAGCGGCGTTTCTTACGGTCGACCTTCGAAAGGCATGCTCCATGCACAGCCGTAGCGCAGCGCCACGGCAACGTGTGACGTCTAGCCGGGCCCGAGTGCGAGGCCGCTCACTTGAGCCTGCGGGACGAAGCTGCGCTTCGACGTTCGTTTCCCGGGCGCGTAGACTACAATCCCCTTATACGTGTCGACATACAGGGTTCCGTCGGCCGCGACCGTGAGCGCGACGATCGTGTCTCGGGTGTGGATTACCCGCGATGGCGCGGTCTCGCCGGACGGGTAGACCGAGATCAAATTCGCTCCTCCCACGTAGAGATTCCCCGACGCGTCCATGGCGATCAGCCCACCGTAGGCCTTTGTGAGGTTGAGATTGACGAACGTGGACGAACTCGCGTTCAGACGCAGCACGGCCCCCACTTGCCCTTGCTTGTTCTGTGCGAGCGAGGCAACGCCGACGAGTAGAGCGCCCGTCGAGTCGAAGGCCATGCCCACAGGCGCCGATATCGTTCCGATCGTTGGCACAACGTACTCGTGTGCGATGCTCTGACTGCCGGGTGGATAAACGTCGATGACGGCCTGACCCTGGCCGTTGACTCCCTGAGCGTAGACGTTCTGCGCGGAGTCGGCGGCAACGATCGAGCCATAGCGTTGAAGCACGAGCGAGAAAAACGGGCTCTGGCCACCGGGTTCGAACTCCTCGATCGTCTCATACGGGTAACTGCGGTTATCGGTAAACGCATATAACACGCCGGTACGATCCACCCACACACCCGTGACCCGCGGCAGGCCGTCGGTGATGTCGCCGACTTCGTGCGGGTTCTTGCCGGTGGAATAGAGCGGCACACCGCCAAGGATGTTTGCGAGGTAGAGATCTCGCGAACGCGTGGTTGCGCGGTCGGGTGCAGCAAGCCCAACGGCCGGCGGCGTTCCGCCGAGCGAAGCGCAACCGGCGAGTGCGAATGCGATCGCAGCCAAACCGGGAATCGAGCGCCGAGTGAGGCGGTAGCCTAGCATGTGCAGCCTCCGTAGGGCATCGTAGCCGAAAAAATTACGAGTGGCCTGAGTTTGGGACGAACTCATGAAAAATCTCTGAACGCACCCTCGCGGGTGTGGCGGCCGGCGGGCGGCTACGCGGGCAGTACCGGTTTCTCGTGCGGCAGACCGGCGTCGTCAATGTCGAAATCCGGATCGAAAATCGTGTTCCCTTGCGCTCCGAGGAATGCGGGCTGCGCTTTGATCCACTCACTCGGCTTTGCCTCGCGAGCGTACTCTAATAGGCGCTCCTCGAGATCGCGGACGACGTCGGGAAATTGTTCGGCAACGTTATGTTGTTCGCTGGGGTCTTTGACAAGATCGAAGAGCTCCGTCTTCCCGGGGAGCAGCGGAATCTTCACCAGCTTCCAGGCTCCCTTCCGGATCGCGCCGCGAAACGGCTCGACGTTGATGAGGATATCGTCATGTGGCGAGGGTCGCCCATCGGCGACGGCTGGCCAGATATCCTTGCCGTCGAATGGATGATCTGGGCTTCCGGTGGCGCCTGCGAGAGAGAGAAAGGTGGGCATGAGATCCACCATGTGCAGCGGCTCGGCGACGACTCGCGGAGCAAGCGTTCCGCGCCAGTTCAGAATCGTCGGTACGCGCACGCCGCCCTCATGGAGCGAGCCTTTCCCGCCACGCAGGGCGCCGTTCGACGCCGGGAGAGCACCGGCCACTTCGTCGCCACGTTCTTCGGGGGATCGCGCTCCGGTCGCAAAGAGGCTGCTCGTGGCTCCGCCGTTGTCGCTAGAAAAGACGATGAGCGTGTTGTCGCGCATCTTTTTCCGTTCGAGCGCGGCAACGATGCGCCCGACTTGGTCGTCGAGCGCCGTGATCATCGCGGCATACGTGCGGCGTTTCTCGTCCGCGAGGCCGCCATACCGGTCGACGTCGTCTTTTGGGGCTTGGTACGGCGCGTGCGGCGCCAGCGAGGCGAAATAAAGAAAGAGGGGAGTCGAAATATCGCTGTCTTCGATCAGGCGCACCGCTTCGTTGCCGATCAACGTCGTGAAGTAGCCGTCCTCTTCGAAGAACCGGCCGTTGCGTTGCCAGTCGATCAGCCCGCCGCGCTCCTTTGTGAAGTAATCCACCTCGCCGACGAGGTTGCCGTAGAAGTGATCGAATCCACGGTTTTGCGGCCAGAATTTCTTATCCGCGTGCCCGAGGTGCCATTTGCCGACCATCGCAGTGTAGTAACCGGCGTCCTTTAGCGCTTGCGGAAGCGTTCGCTCGTCGGTCGGAAGGCCGTACGTATGGCTCGGAAAGATCACGAGCGTTTGCAGCCCGTAGCGAATCGGATAGCGGCCGGTCATCAGCGCGGCGCGCGCCGGCGTGCACACCGGCATTCCATAAAAGGACTCTAAGCGGACGCCGCCTGCCGCAAGGGCATCGATATTCGGCGTCCGGATGTCGCTGCCGTGAATTCCGAGATCGGCATTGCCGAGATCGTCGGCAAGAATGACGACGATGTTCGGCCGCGCATTGTCAATGCTACCCACTCGTTATGCTCCGTTTCTTAGTCCGGGAAATATGTCGAGAGACATATTTCGCATAATCTCATGAGCTTTTGCGCCGGTGATCTCGGCGTCGTGCGGAATCTCCGGAACGTTCGCGCCCAAACTCTTCTCGAAAGCGAGGATTCCGAAGAAGATCCCCTTGCCGAGGACGGAGAGCGGCAGGTTTGGCGGAAGCAGCGCCGCGTTGAACGGCGGCACCGCTTGCGGGGTAACCTCCGGCCATTGCTCGGGCGGCCTCGGCGTATCAAGCGAGAGAATCGGCGCAATGTCCGCGGCGATCGCGTCGCGCGCGGTCAGCGGCGCTCCAAGCGACCAACGCTCGCGCAACGTTCGTATCACCGATGTGTGCCGGTACTCCTCGGTAACGACCCGGCGAGCGGGAATCCACGCCGAGATCGCGATTGCCGGTACTCGCTGCCCGGAGCGGTCGAACGTGAATCCCATCTGGTCCGGCGTCGCCGACGAGTCGGGCGGCGGAGCCGGCGGCGGCGGCACGTGATCGTACGTGCCGCCCGCTTCGTCGAACGCGACGAGGAGCAGCGTGTTGAGATAGTTCGATCCGCTCGACGATGACGAGGTTCGCACGGCGTCATAAATCTGCGCGAGCAACGCCTCGCCGCCGAGCAACGATGACGGCGGATCCCACGGCAAACCATGCAGTAAGGCCGAGATCGGCGGGTGCATATCGTTGTGCCCGTGCCAGAGATTCGGCTCGATAAACGCGTAGGTGGGGAGCCGCCCGTTCTTCGCGTCCTCCAAAAAGTCTGCAACGGTGAAGAAGTTCTTCGCAAAGCGGCTGTGCAGACGCGAGGCGTGGATGATGCCCGTCATTGACGCGGGGCTGGGAGCGTCGCAGTAGACGCGCCACGTGAGGCCCTTCGATTCCAGGCGCTCGAAGATCGTCTCCGCGTTGTTGTGAACGGGGAACGCGTCGGCCGGCGGAAAGTTGATGATGTATCCGGAGGCCGTCGCGGCGTGAAAGAACGAGCGGTTCGTAAACGTCTGCGACGGCACTTCGCAGAACCAGTGATCGAAGGTGGCGAATCCTCGCGCGAGCGTCGAAGTGACCGGCAGTTGCGCCGGCGTATAGCCCGTCATGATTTGAGCGTACTCGTCGTAGGTCGGCTGGCGGCGCATCTCGGCGGTAAACGCGCTGATGTAATCTGCGAGAAAACCGTCCATCGTCGGCTGCTGCCCCGCGATCGGGGCATTGAACGGAGCGACCATTTTCGACAACGGCACGAACCGGTTCTTCGGATCCTGTACGCCGAAGAGATCGGTGTTGATGTGGGGATACTCTTCGCCTGGATCCGGCTTGGGCGTATTCATGTTCGTCGCGACGCCGTACGGTACGAACTTGCGATCGGCGCCGTGCTCGGCCCAATCCGGAATGGGATTCTTGAGGTCCTTGCCGAGGACGCCGTCGAACGACTCGACCTCCCCAGGGCCGTAGAGCCGGCCCAACACGTTGTCGAACGACCGATTTTCGAACATGACGACGACGACGTGATCGAGCGCATTTCTCCGGTCGGCGAGGAGCTTTGTTCTCTGCGCGTCGGCGAGGCGCGGCAGCGCGGCACCGACGGCCGCCATGCCAACGCCTTCGGTGAAGCGGCGGCGCGTAATCGTGCCGGACGAACGTGGATCGGCCACTCTCCAACCTCCAAGGAATTGCGCTGTTTCCCAACGCAATTGCTCGTTTTTCCGACAGGAGTTACTGTAATCCTATGAGCGACACCACCGCGATCGACATCCTGCTCGAGCCCGATGCAGCGATGTTGCAGCACGCGCAAGCGGCAAACGCGCGCCTGCTGAAGGTGTTCCCAAAAGGCTACGCCTTGGACGCCGCACATCAACCGCACATCTCGTGCCTGCAACGCTACGTAAGGACCGACGCACTCGAGAATGTTTTTGCCGCCGTAAGCGGCGTGTTGGCGACCGAGCATCCCGCGGCGTGGAAGTTGACGGCGTTTCAGTACTACTACATACCCTGGAAGGGCTTGGGACTGGCCGGCATCGTCATCCGCCCGACGGACGAGCTGCTTGCATATCAACAGAAGTTAATCGATGCCGTGTCGCCGTTCACCGTGCCGTCCGGAGACGCCGCCGCCTACGTTACGACGCCTGAAGACCCCGACATCGTCGAGCCGGTGATCGAGTACGTCGCCTCGTTCGTGCCGAGTCACTCGGGAAAGAACTTCAGCCCGCACGTAACGATCGGTCTGGCTCCCCAGGAGTATCTCAAAGGCATGCTCGCCGAGCCGTTCGATAATTTCACGTTCTCGCCGGCGAGTGTCTCCGTCTACCAGCTCGGGAATTACGGCGTCGCTGCGAAAAAACTTAACGGGTGGACGTTAAGCGACTAACGCCAGAGCAACCGTGCTCCCATTCCGTACGGAGGCGCGGCCCGACTGCCGGTCGAAAGGCCCACCCCGACTCCAGACAAGCTACTTTTAAAGGAGCAAGTTTTAATGACCACCCCTGCTTTCCTTAGATGCGCCGGCGCAGTCGTCGCGCTCGCAGTCGTTTCAGCGTGCGGTAGCGGCTCGGCGATCGCACCGTCGGCTCGCGGAATCAGCACGGCGTACTCGGGCAGAACGCTGCTCGTGAATGGGCGCCCGGTAACGGCGGAGAGGCTGAACCCGCTTCCGCGTTACGCAGAGCTCGTGCCGGAGAAGAAGAAGTCGAAGAACTACGAGTACATCATCAACTACTACGGCACGTATGCCAGCATTTTCAACTATCCGAAAGGCACCTCGATGATCGGGCAGCTCCAGGGTGCAGGTGGCCAAGGCTGCACGAACGTTCTGTACGGCTACGGGAAGAAGATCATCTGGAACGCCGGGCGTACGAACGATCTGATCTCCGAATACAGGGTTCCGACCAAGCTGATCAAGACGCTCTCCCTCGACTATACGTTTACGTCTAGTTGCGCCATGAATAGCAGCGGCGACCTCGCGGTCGGGGTTCTCTTGGGTAACTCGTACGGTCCCGCCGGTCAGGTCGTGATCTTCAAGAACGCGACCGGCACGCCCAAAGTCTACAATACGCCGTTAGCCAGAGAGTACTTCGACGGCTACGACCCCAACGGCAATCTCTTTGCCGATGGCTTCGCCGGGACGTACTCCTTCGGGCTCGTCGAGCTTCCGAAGGGTAGCAGCAAGGCCGTCTCGATCAAGACGAGCAACTCTCCGTCGTTTCCCGGCTCCGTGCAGTGGGACGGCACCTACCTGACGGTCTTCGATCAAGACACGAGCGAGACGTATCAGTACACGATCAGTGGAACGAACGCAACGCTGAAGAACACGGTGAAATACTCGGGTGCGAGCGACTGCGCGCAGACGTGGATCGTGAAGGGCCTGATGTATTGCGGCGACGCCGGAAACAACCAAGGCGAGGTCTACAAGTATCCCGCCGGCGGTTCG
>Ga0335069_10009209_pt1 | contig 14079 bp, 12 predicted proteins | sample Lox_Sample_11_FD_206714 | JGI IMG/M metagenome (GOLD analysis project Ga0335069, IMG submission 206714) | Soil microbial communities from Loxahatchee National Wildlife Refuge, Florida, United States - Lox_Sample_1.1 | ecosystem: Environmental > Terrestrial > Soil > Wetlands | place: USA... | reverse complement strand
CCGAGATCGCCTACACCGACCTCCGGCTGATCCCGGATATGCCCTATCGATTCGTGCAGACGGTCGCTGAGCTCGCTGCCGGCAGCGATGCCTTAATCCTGGCCGCATCCGGCGGACCGCAGTCGGAGCGGATCATCGATGCCACGGCGCTGGCTGCGCTCGGGCCGCAAGGGATCCTAGTCAACGTCGCGCGCGGCAGCCTGGTCGATGAAGCCGCCCTGGTGGCGGCGCTCGCGAGCGGCGCCCTGGGCGGTGCGGGACTGGACGTCTTTGTCGACGAGCCGAACGTCCCGGCCGCGCTGCTCGGCCTCGACAACGTCGTGTTGCAGCCGCATCGGGCGAGTGCCACCGCCGAGACGCGCACGGCTATGGAGGATCTGGTGCTGGCGAACCTCGAAGCCCACTTCGCCGGTCGCCCATTGCTTTCGCCGGTGCTCTAGGTATTACAGGTTCAGGTTGTCGCGGGGGATCGAAGGGCAACTCGCGGCGGGATGACGAGAGAATCATGACGGAACTGAAGAGCCAATCGAAATCATCTCCGGAAAATGGCGCCGGCGTTTCCGCCCGTGGCGAGGTCGAGCTGCTGCGTTCGGTGGTTTCGAGCCTCGAGGAAGACATCGTCCTCGGCCGCTTGCATCCCCGAGAGCGCCTGATCGAGGACGAATTAATGGAGCGGTTTGTGGCCAAGCGGCATGTCGTGCGCCAAGCGCTGGCCGATCTGGAGAAGATGGGCGTGGTCGAGCGGGTGCCGAACCGCGGCGCCCTGGTGCGCGCCTACGGTCTTGAGGAGATTCAGCAGCTTTACGTCCTGCGCAATCTCCTCGAAAGCCACGCCGCGCATCTCATCCCGATGCCCCTGCCGAAAGCGGACATCGAGGAGCTCCGCCGGGTCCAGCTTTCGCATGACAAGGCGGTGGCGGACAACGATCTCGGCCGGGTGTTCCACGCTAACGTGAACTTCCACGAGCTGCTGTTTTCCAAGACCGGCAATCCCTATCTCGCCGATGCCATCCGGCAGTTCGCGCTCAGGACGCATGGCATCCGGTTCTACTGCCTCACCTATCCGGGCTATCTCGACCAGGCGCGCCGCGAGCACTGGCAGATGATCAAGGCGATCGAGGAATGCGACCGGCCGGCGCTGGAGCAATTGTGCAGCCGGCACCTGCTCGCATCGCGCCAATGCTACGAGAAGGCGGCGGGATTCAGGACCGCGCCGATGCAGCCGCCCATCGTCCAGAACGGGCCCGATGCCGCGAGCATCCGTGCCACGCCGAAGACGGAGAAGGCGTCCGCCCGCCAGCGTCGTGGGGCCGGCGCGCGACGTGGCGCCAAGGCCGGCGGCAAGCCTTCCAGACACTCCTCCGGCCTGTAACCAGCCAATGGCGCCCTTGCTGGGTTGCATTGCCGACGACTTCACCGGCGCGACCGATGTCGCCAGCGCCCTGGTGTCGCAAGGGCTGCGCACCGTGCAGGTGCTGGGTGTTTCGGACGCGGACGATGCACCTGTCTACGCGGACGCCATCGTGATTGCGCTGAAGACCCGGACTGCGCCGGTCGATGAGGCTGTGCGACTCTCGCTCGCGGCGCTACGCTGGCTGCAGCGCGCGGGCTGTGGGAAGATCTTCTTCAAGTATTGTTCCACCTTCGACTCCACGTCACACGGCAATATCGGCCCCGTCGCGGAAGCGATGATGACGGCGCTGGCGACCGGCTTCACGGTCGCCTGTCCGGCCTTCCCCCGGAACCGGCGCTCGATCTATGCGGGCTATCTCTTCGTCGGCGGCGTGTTGCTGAGCGAGAGCAGCATGCGCAACCACCCGCTGACGCCGATGACCGATGCCAATCTGGTCCGTGTGCTGGCGGCACAAGCCGCTCGGCCGGTTGGCTTGATCGACATCGCCGCAGTGAAGGCCGGTGTCGCTGCCGTAAAGGTACGGATGCAGGAACTCGCCGCGGCCGGCCACGGCTTCGCCATTGCCGATGCGATCGATGACGCCGATCTCGAGATTCTCGGCGATGCCTGCATGGATCTACCCTTCGCCACCGGGTCCTCGGGGCTGGCCGCCGGCATCGGTGCCGCCTTGCGGAGGCGCGGCTTCGGCGTCGGGCGCGATGCGGCCGCGGCGCTCCCGTCCGTCCCCGGGCGGCGTGCGGTCGTCTCCGGAAGCTGCTCGGAAGCGACCAATCGACAGGTCGCTCGGATGTCAGAGCGGCATCCCGCCTTGGCGCTCGACCTTGGCGGCATCGAAATCCTGTCGTCGGTCGATGCCGCGATGGATTGGGCGGCACAGCAGCCGGTGGACCAGCCGATCCTGATCTATTCGACGGCCGATCCGGCCAAAGTCAAGGCGATCCAGGCGCGCTTCGGGGTCGAGCGCAGCAGTCGGCTGATCGAAACCGCGCTTGCGAAGATTGCTCGACGCTTGGTGACCGATCTCGGCGTGCGGCAGATGATCACGGCCGGCGGGGAGACTTCCGGCGCCATCGTCGAAGCGCTGGGGGTCAAGCGCCTTAGAATCGGCGGCGAGATCGATCCGGGCGTGCCGTGGACCGTTGCCGAAGATGCGCCGAAGCCCGGCGCCTTGGCCCTCGCTCTGAAATCGGGAAATTTCGGCACGGACGACTTCTTCCTGAAAGCCTGGAATTCGCTAGGCTGAGCATGAGGGACGCGAACGCATGACAAGAATTGCGCTCATCCACGCGGTGCAGGCGGCAGTGGCACCGGTCCAGATCGCGTTCAAGGAACTCTGGCCCGAGGCACGAACGACCAACCTGCTTGATGACTCCTTGTCTTCCGACCGCGAAGTAGCCAAAGCCCTGACGCCAGGCCTCAGCGCACGGATCGGCGCGCTGGCCGACTACGCCGCTTCTTCCGGTGCCGACGGCATTCTCTACACCTGTTCCGCCTTCGGTTCTGCGATCGAGGCTGCTGCGGCCCGACTCCCGATTCCCGTTCTGAAGCCGAACGAAGCGATGTTCGAAAAGGCCCTCGATCTCGGCAAGCGGGTCGGAATGCTCGCTACGTTTGCTCCGGCCATCGCCTCGATGGAGGAGGAATTTCGCGAGATGGCTGCGGCGAGAGGCGGCGATGCCACGCTCGAAACCTATTGCGTTCCCGGCGCGCGCGAGGCCTTGACGGCGTCGGATCTCGACACGCATGACAGGTTGATCGCCGAAGCGGTCGCTTTGCTGCCAGCGAGTGAGGTGATCGTACTCGCGCATTTCTCGATGGCCACCGCCGTGCGACAAGTTCAGGCAGTTGCATCGGTACCGGTTCTGACCGCACCTTATGCAGCAGTCGAGGCGTTGCGGTCCAGATTGTAGGGCTCGCAAGGGCGGCGTCTCGGCGCGTCGGGTTGACCTACAATTGAGACACGGCTCGCAATTCGGTTCGGATCTTGGTTTGCTCAAGACCCTGCACTCCAAAGATCAGGGGATGACGCGTCCAGCTGCAGAGGCTTGAGATAGAGTGTGCGTAGATCGAGTTGCACCACTGGTCCGGCGACTGCTCCCGCCGTCGGGCAGCGCTCCTCCCGGCAGCAGGATGCGCAACAGGTCTCGGTTTTGGGGCCCGAAGCGGACATATGAGCATCCAGCGATGAGCGTCTCGGCAAGGCGAAGCCTGGGGCATGAGCGTAGATAAGGGTCATTGAGCCCCGACGCCCTTCGGATCATGTTCTGCAGCACAGAGCCGAAGCCGCTCACCCTGAGCTGCCATTTCGCGCTAGTCCTGCAACGCACCAGGCTCGCGCCGGAGCAGAATGAACGCGCCAGTCATTTTGAAAACTGGAGCGGGCGAAGGGATTCGAACCCTCGACCCCAACCTTGGCAACTCTTTTTAGTGACATTCCCTCACGTCGGACCATCTACGACGGACACACCCTAAGCGCTTAAGACGCTTTGACTTCTTCCATCTCACCGCCGAATCTCATTTCCCGGAGGTACCCGCAGTTGTGCCTCCAACTGCTTCCCCCGTGCTTCCCCGGCAAACAAGGTTTGAATCGGGGAAGCAAATTGGAGACTTGACATGGCGAAATTGACCAAAGGCGAAGTCGACAGTCTCAGACCTCTTCCCGACCGCGACGTCTTCGCCTGGGACGGTGAGATCCGGGGACTGGGCGTGAGAGTGAAGCCGACTGGCGTGAAGACCTGCTCATCCAATACCGCAACGCGGATGGTCGGACCCGGCGGCTGGTCATCGGCAAGCACGGCGTTCTCACAGCGGACGAAGCGAGAGATCTCGGTCGCCAGAAGCTGGCTGAGGCTTCAAAGGGCGATGACCCTTCGGCGACCCGTCGCGCCGCTCGCGAACACCTGACGGTTTCTGAGGTCTGTGATTGGTACCTCTCTGAGGGGCGGGCGGGCCGGCTTCTCGGCCGAAACCGTCGGCCGATCAAGAGCGCGTCCCTCGACGGTGATGTGAATCCGTCGGGCGCTGCTGCCGATGATTTCGCCACGAAGGGGGTGCGGGTGTTGCACGCGACAGCGTCCGCCTGCCTGAGCCAGCCAAGTAACAACGGCCGACCGACCGTGACTTTTCCATTTTCCTTCAAAGGCTTGGGATCGGCCCCGCGGCGTTTCGCCCGTTCGCCGTTCTGCGCAACCTGCGGTTCACCTATGCTAGGACGGCATGCAAGAGCGCCTTTGATTTAAGTCCTCATTAAGCCCCCGAGTGCATTGTCCCGCCAGCCGGGCGACTTCTCGTTCGGCAATCGGGGAAGAGCTATGAGAATCTGGAACCGTCTACCGATCGCAGCGAAGATCACGCTGCCGATCTGCTTCGTGCTGATTGCGGGATTGACGATCTCGACCGTTGTGAGCGCGGTCAAGACCTCTGCCGTTACGATGGATTCATCGATGGCGCTTGGCCGCGAGGCCGCGGGTAAGGCGCGGGATCTCATCAACCTGCGCGTTGAGACCGCGGCGCGGATCGCCCATACGCTGGCCAGCAATGCCCTTGCAATTAAGCAACGGAAGGGTTCACGGGACGACCTGGCGAACGTCGCGCTGGAGGCGGCGCGGGCTAATCAGGACCTCGTCGGCACCTGGTTCGAGTTCGCTCCTGATGCCTTCGACGGCGCCGATGCCGGCAACGTGAACGCCAGCAGCCTGACGCATGACGGGCGCGGTCGTCTCTCGCTCTACGCGACCGCGACCGGCGACAACGCCAAGCTGCAGGCAAACAGTGCGCCTATGCAGGACATCACGACCCAGGAGTATTTCAGCGCTGCCTATAACAGCGGCAAGGATGCGCTGACCGAGCCCTATCCGTTTCCCGTCGATGGCAAGAACGTGCTGATGGCAAGCTTCTGTGTGCCGATCATCGAGAATGGAAAACCGATCGGCGTCGCGGGCGTCGATATTCCGCTCGACGCTCTCAACACCCAGCTTGCCGACATCAAACCGATGGGCGACGGCTCGTCCTATCTGGTCTCGCCGGGCGGCCTCTGGGTCGCTTACAAGAAACCTGAATGGATCGGCAAGCCGGTGAAGGATACCGAAGCCAAGCTGATGGACTCGATCAACACAGCCCTGGCCGGAAAGGATCTGGAGGTCGAGGACTGGTCGGAATCGCTGCAGACCACCGTCTATCGCTTGTTCTACCCGGTGCAAGTCACGGTCGGCGGCAAGCCCTGGGTGCTGATGGTTAACCTCGTGGGCTCCACGATCAATGCGCCGACTCGCGATATCCTAACCCAGAACATCATCGTCTCGGTCGTCGTCGTCCTGTTACTGATCCTTGCGATGGTGTTCCTGATCCGAGGCCTCGCGGCGAAGCCGATTCGTCGGCTCTCGGGGACGATCGAGACGCTGGCCCAGGGCAACACCGAGGTCGAGGTGCCGATGACCGGACGCGCCGACGAACTCGGCGTGATGGCCAAGGCTGTCGAGTTCTTCCGCCAGAAGCTGATCGAGGTCGATACCCTGCGGCGCAAGACCGAACAGGCCGAGAAGGAGGCCGCCGAAGCGCGCCGCAAGGGCATGCTCGAACTTGCCGACTCGTTCGAATCGAGTGTCCAGGGTGTGGTCCAGGCGGTCTCGGCTTCGGCGGTAGAGTTGGAAGCCAACGCGCAGTCCATGTCGGCGGTCGCCGAAGAGGCCACGGCGCAGTCGGTCGCGGTTTCGGCCGCAACGACGCAGGCCTCGGCGAATGTTGCGACGGTCGCAGCGGCGGCCGAAGAGATGGCCGCATCGATCGCCGAGATCAGCCGTCAGGTCACCGAGAGCTCGACCGCAGCGCGCTCGGCGGTCGGCGAGACCGCTGGTGCCGCCGAGACGGTCCGCACGCTCGCTGTTGCGGCCGAGGAGATCGGCGGCATCGTGAAGCTGATCGGCGACATCGCCAGCCAGACCAACCTGCTTGCCTTGAACGCAACCATCGAGGCCGCCCGGGCCGGCGACGCCGGCAAGGGCTTCGCCGTGGTAGCCTCCGAAGTGAAGAGCCTGGCCAATCAGACTGCGAAGGCGGCCGAAGACATCACGGCACGTATCGATCATATCCAGGAGGTCACGGGCAAGGCGGTCACCGCCATGGATGGCGTCCGCACGACGATCGACAAGGTGGACCATATCTCGGCTGCAATCGCCTCGGCGGTCGAGGAGCAGTCGGCGGCCACGCGCGAGATCTCAACCAACGCATCACAGGCAGCGACCGGAACCGATGAGGTCGCGCGCAACGTCGACGGCGTGAAGTCGGCAGCCGGCGACGCCGGCAGTGCTGCCGGCCAGGTGCTCACCGCTTCGGCTGAGCTGGCCAAGCAGGCAGAGGCACTGCGCCGCGAGGTGGATGGGTTCATCGCCCGGGTACGCGCTGGCTGAGCTCGGCGTCGCCGCACTCCAACGCGGCGACTTGAACTGCGTTAATGACAGCCCCTGTGCTCGCCGCCTTACTGTCGAGCACAGGGGAATCCTCCGATCAATAAATACGTCTGGAGTGGGCTGCGTCCACCGGAGCGTTGAAGTGCTTGGGACCTGGGAGTATCCGTGAAGATCACGACGAGGTTGATCTCGGCGCTTACTGTCATGTCGTTCGCGATGATGGCGACTTTTCTCGCGTGGTTTATCACGTGGCAGGACGAACACGCAGCCATAGCCACGATCGTCAACGATCGCGTCACGACGATCCACGAACTGTTCATGATTGCTCGCAACCTCGGGCAAATAGGGTCCGAACTGCCGCGACTGATCGGTAACGCCGACCGTGACCACGAGTCGATCCAGAGGATCGCCGAGTGGCGCCGAGAGATTGACGCACAATGGTCCGATTACGCCAAAACGCGGCTGACTGCCGAGGAACAGGTGCTGGGAGTGCTCTCAGTGGGCAAGAGAGTGTAGGTGTTTATCAGTCTTGTCCATTCTCTCCTTCTCAAGCCGTTGGCCAATCGCCAACGACCCAGTTCGGCATGCCGTCAAGCTGGGGATTCGGGACGATAATCCAGTGCACGGCGTTGTGCGGTACCAGGGCAAGAGTGCCAAGGTGTTTCTCAGCCCGGACCAGATGGCGAGCCTCGGGAAGGCATTGGTGGCAGAAGCCGATAAACACCCGGAAGCTGTGGCCATCATTCGGCTTCTCGCCCTGACTGGTGCGCGGCGCAACGAAATTGCTCATTTCCGCTGGTCGTATGTAGACCTACACCACGGGGTGCTGCGGCTTCCGAACTCCAAGACGGGCGAGCGGCTCATTGTGCTCGGGAAGCCCGCGCGCGAATTAATTGCGGCCCTACCGCGCCACACTGGCACCGATTTGGTTTTCCCGCCGACCCGCGCTGGTAAGCTGTTCGAAGGAACGCCTAAGATCTGGCGCACAATCCGCAAAACCGCTGGAGTCACTGCGCGCATTCATGACTTGCGCCATCACTTCGCAAGCCTAGCGGGCGAGCTCGGGTACGCGCTGCCTACAATATCCGCGCTGCTCGGTCACAGCATTCCCGGTACGACGGAGCGATATCTGCACCACACGGATGCCGCGCTCAAGGCCGCTGCCGATCGGATCGCCGCGGTGGCAGACGCGCGCCTTGCCGGTCGCTCTGCTGGAGTAGTGAACCTCTCGCATCTGCAGGAATCCACACTCGGATAGGCCGCTTAAACGCTGGGTATCCAACGTGTGGAGTTGGTGCGCTAAGCTATTTACGCAGTCTCGGCGGGATCCATCCGGCTGGAAGTTTGTATTCCGATGGGCAGCGGTAGATGAGGCGCTGTATCCCGCCGACTGCTGCGATTAGTAGCGGCTCTAATAGACAGTCTTCAATGTAATGCACAGGAACGCTTTGCCTGTGAGGCGTGTGGGTCAAGATCGCCTTGCTAACTTCAAACGAGAAGTCCTGCATGTTGAAGCGGACGTAGTACTCGGGCAGCCACATTGGCAGCGGATCGGTCTTGTCGAGGTGGACTAGAAACAGCGACTTGAACCTATCGTTCTTGCAGCGATCGGCAATTGCGTCGTATTCGATCCCTGTCCAAACTGTTTTGCCCCACTGCGGTCTATAGAGCACCAGGTTGAGATGCGAGTTCTTGTAGAAAGCCACACGCATCGACTCCATGCCGTTCGTGCCAGCTATTTCGTCCTGGCGGTCGGGGAAGTAGAAAACCTCTAATTCCTTGCCCAGCTCGTCGCTGAACTGCTTTGCGATGCCTGCGTCGTCGTAGAGTTGGACTACTTGGCTGACTCGTCACAACACCACCGGCAATCCCCGAGTACTTATTCCCGGGGTTGTCGCCTTTGTTATCGGAATCGGCCCGGGAGCGGCTTTGGCCTTGAGCCCACGCTAAATGTGGCCGCTCGGGAGAGTGATACGAAAGATCGACCCATAGGGGCTGTTGGCAGATGAGTGAATGCTCCCCCCATGGGATTCGATGATCGCCCGAGAGATGGCGAGTCCGATTCCCATCCCGCCCGCTTTAGTCGTGAAAAATGGCTCGAAGACGCGTGCTTGGCAATTGGTATCTATTCCCGTTCCGGTGTCTTCGATAGTGACCAGAATTGCCAATGATCCAGGGTCAAATTCCGAACTTATCCGCAAAGACCGCGCTCGATCGGTGACAACCCGCATCGCGTCAATTGCATTCATGACCAGGTTGAGAATAACTTCTTCCAACTGCGCTCTGTTGGCCTGTAACTTTGGGAGCTTCCCGTCAAGGTCAGTTAAGACCGAGACTCGTTGATTCTGCAAATCGGAGTCGATCATCGAGAGTACGTCGCCGACGACGTCGTTCAGGTTGACTGATGCTCGCGATTGAACGTCCTTCTTGTACAGCGCTCGGATGCCGTCGATGACTTCGCTGGCTCGAAAAGCGCTGCGGACGATGCCTTCAATCGCTTCCCTTACGCCACCAAAGTCAGATCTTTCCAAGAATCGCAATGCGGCAGATCCATCTGTGGCAATCGCTGCCAGAGGCTGTTTGATTTCGTGGGCAATTGCGACTGCCATTGCGTCCATGGCAACTTGCCGTTGCCACCGGGCGCCGCGCTCGCGAACGACCGATCGTGCGAGCTTGGCGTAGAGCGTCGTCGTTTCGGCAAGCAGGACAATCAACACAAGCAGCGTTGCAATGACTTCGTAGCCTCTGGCGCCATACCAACCGACAGTGAAACGGCTGGGGGCGACGATGGCAGTCATCAATTGATGGGGCAGCCACGCGCAACACATGACTGCGATCCAGAGATCGAGCACGGAACGCCGCCGAACCCACACAAACGCCAGAGCAAGAGAATAGCAGGCGAAAATAATACAGCCTTGCAAGGCGAGGGCGCTGCGGTCCGCATGGGTGCCATCAATGAAGACGGCAGGGAGAAAAGCATCTCCCGCAATAACCGCCCAGGCCAGCCCGCACACGGTCAAGACAACGACCACGACACTCCAGGCGATGACGTGCAGTGTGGAGGCCCCGGATAGGTCACTGGTACTGCCTGCATTCCGCAGCAGCGCATAGGTAATGAAACCGAGGGCGGATCCGACCCTTCCGAAGGCGGCAATGTAGTTAGACGACTGCAAGCCGGCGTTGAAAAGCCCGGCCGGGCCGAGCGCCCCCTGGAAGGTGAGCACGTTTGCGATCAACATTAGAGCCGTGAACAGATAGGTGATCGCGAGTGCGACAAGCATCGGTCGACCCGCGACATAGAATTGCGAGAACAGCAGTGCACTGATTGTTAGATTGCAAACTACGAGTACGGTTCGCTCCACTACAACGAATTCGCCAAGCTGTGGCAGCCGAAGCTCTGCGAATGGCGCCATGGCCAAGAATGTGAGTACAATGGCCACGACCACACCGAGTGCCAGCCGTATCTGCTTTTTTGACGGCGGCAGGGTGGCCAGGAGAAATTGAACTTCCTCTGGCCGCTTATGGACTGCCGTCTCGCCTAGCAGCATGTCATGGCCCTCGAAGGATGGCAGGAGCGATGTGCTTACTCCGCGATCCGGGCAGCCTTCCCAAGCTAGGGGATAGACCGACATTCCCCAATACGACTTAAATTGGCTCAATTCGGAGACGATAGCCCCCATACACTTGGGGACGACATTTGTCTATGCATCAACCAATGCGCCCGTACTATGGGCACCCTGTATCGGCGAAACAAAGATGGTCTATTCAAACAACAAGACAATGTTTGGGACCGGCTGCTATTCGATTTCAGACTTGGGCACCGACAAGGCCCCTGGCGAGATTTGCTACGAATATGGTGTCAAGCAAGGTAACAGTTGGAAGATAACAAAAGTTGAGTGCGGCAGTGCATTGGTCATGAGTCCCAACGGTTGGTTCCATAGAGCTACACTCTCCGAAGACCTCGATAGCAAACCGAAGGATGACTACAAGGACTCGCTTTGGATCGGTTACGGCAAGTGCGAGACTATCTCAAAAATAAACGGCGCCACGCTCGCTCTAACGCACGACGTGTGCGCAGTACGGGAACACTCTGTACTGCACTAGTGACGTTTCGAAGGCGAGCCTTGAGGTGAGTGCCAATGGTAGCCCGATGGTAGCCCACCGTCCCTTGTCCGGACTTTTCACCATCTAACTCATTGAAAAGATGGTGGGTGCGACAGGGATTGAACCTGTGACCCCTACCGTGTGAAGGTAGTGCTCTCCCGCTGAGCTACGCACCCGCGCCGGACGGCCGTGATCGCCCTAAGGAACGGGCGCGGCCGCAAGGAAGGCCGGTTGTTTAGCCGCCGCGCCCGACCCTGTCAAACACTCCCCTTTGGCACTCCCCGCTGGCCCTCCCGAACGACCGTCCGAGCCAAACCGTCGTGGGAACAGTGCGGCGCGCTCGCCGGTTGACCGTCAGGCTTCGGTGAGCCCATAAGCGGATCATGTCGGGGCCCGCGCCGATGCGTCGGGCTCGGAATATTACGGAGATGTTTCAATGCTTTGCAGCTTCGTCGCCCGGCTTGCCCGAGTCGCAGTCCGGGGCGGCGGTCCACTCTTGGCGTTCATGCTGGCACTCCCGGCCAGCCCGGCCGCGGCGAAGCCGGTGACCCTGACCTATCTCGCCTATTTGCTGGGGGTTCCCGTCCTCTCCATGACGGCCGAGGCCGACCTGCCGATGACGGCGGGGGCGCAGATGGCGGACGGCGCCTATGCCCTCAACGCCAATATCGTGACCCAGGGCCAGCTCGCGACCCTCTATCCCTATCGCATGACCGTGGCGTCCCATGGCCGCATGACCGGCTCACGCGCGCTGCCGGGCCAGTTCCATTCCGAGGGCCAGATCATGCAGCAGACCGAGAGCGTCACCCTGACCTACGGCTCCGGCGGGCGGGTGACGATCGAGGCCGTGCCCCTGACCCGCCAGGCCCAGGAGGCGGCGGCGCAGGGCACCGCCAACGGCACCATCGATCCCGCCAGCCTGGTGATGGCGGTGGTCGCCGCCTATTCCGAGAAGCAGAACTGCTCCGGCAGCTTCAAGCTGTTCGACGGCGTGCGGCGCTACGACCTTGCGGTCCAGCAGGTCGGCAACGGCAACGTGCAGTTCTACAAGCAGTCCTTCTATCAAGGCCCGGCGATCGAATGCCAGGCGGTGCCGACCCTGATCCAGGGCTTCCAGCAGATGGCCGTGGAATCGAAGCTCTATCCGCAATCCGCCAATATCTGGCTTGCGAACGCGCTGCAGGGCATGCCGGCGGTGCCGGTCCGGATCGAGACCCAGAACGCCCTGGGCTCGATGGTGTTCGACCTCGTCTCGGCCCAGTAGCTACAGACGCGCCACGGCTTCCGGCAGCTCGGCGAAATGCGCGAGGGTGAGGTCGGCCGCCGTCGCCGGCGCGCCGTAATCCGACGGAATGAGGATGCCGGTGACCGCGGCGGCGCGGGCGCAGAGCATGTCGTTCGCACTGTCGCCGATCATCGCCGCCGGCCGGCGGTCACCCTGGGGATTGCCCAGCGCCGCGATCGCCGCCAGCAGCGGCTCGGGCGCCGGCTTGCGCTGGGGCAGGCTGTCGCCGCCGATCACCGCACCGAAAAATGCCGCGAGGCCGAGCTCCTCGAGGATGCGCCGCGTCGGCGCCAGCGGCTTGTTGGTGCAGACGCCGAGCCGGTGCCCCGCCGACGTCAGGAGGGCGAGGGTCTCCGGCACCTGTGGATAGGGCCGCGTGAGCGCGGTGAGGCGGGCGTCGTAGAGTGCGCGGAACCGCTCCAGCGCCGCCGGAAATCCGGCGTCGTCGGTCGCGACATGGGCCGCGGCGAGCGCGCGCCGGACCAGCAAGGCGACGCCGTCGCCGATCATCGACCGAACCGCAGCCTCGGTCAGCGCCGGCGCCTCGAGCTCGCCGAGCAGGCTGTTGACCGCGGCGGCGAGATCCGGGGCGCTGTCCACCAGCGTGCCGTCCAGGTCGAAGATCAGATTCCGTGGTCGCGCCACCAAAGCCACCGTCCCAACCTTGGACTCCAAAGGGCCTTATTTCCGCCCGCTTCAGGGGTTATCTGATACTGGCGGGGACCCGTATTGGACTGGCGCGGGGGATATGGCATTTTGGCGCCGGTCGCAAGCGCGCGAACCGCCAATCGAGACGGGGCTCCATTTTCATGACTGAGGCTGCATGACCGAGATCGCTGCCATCGTCCTGGCCGCGGGCAAGGGCACGCGGATGAAGTCCGACCTGCCCAAGGTGATGCACCGGATCGCCGGGCGCAGCATGCTCGGCCATGTCATGGACAACCTCGCGCAGCTCAAGCCGTCGAAGCTGGTGGTCGTGATCGGCCCCGGCATGGACGACGTCGCGGCCGAGGTGGCGCCGCACCCGACCGTGATCCAGGCGGAGCAGCTCGGCACCGGCCACGCGGTTGCCGCCGCGCGCGGCGCGGTCGGCGCGGTCAATGGCACCGTCCTCGTCCTCTTCGGCGATGCGCCCTTCGTCGCGGCAGAGACCATGTCGCGCCTGGTCGCGCGCCGCGAGGCCGCCGACCGGCCGGCCGTGGTCGTGCTCGGAGTCCGCCCCGCGGATCCGAACGGCTACGGCCGCCTGATCACCGACCCCAAGGGCAACCTCATCCGCATCGTCGAGCATCGCGACGCGGATGCCGCCGAGCGCGCGGTCGGCCTCTGCAATTCCGGCGTCATGGCGATCGACGGCGGCGTGCTCTGGTCGCTGGTGGATGCGATCGGCAATGCCAATGCCAAGCAGGAATACTATTTGACCGATGCGATCGCGATCGCCCAGCGCATGGGCCGCAGCGTCGCCGTGGTCGAGGCCGACGGCAAGGAACTGCCCCTGATCGGCATCAACAGCAAGGTAGAGCTCGCGGAAGCTGAAGCGATCTGCCAGCAGGCTTTGCGCCGCCGCGCCATGGAGAATGGTGTCACGATGATCGATCCCGCCTCGGTCTTTCTCTCGGCCGACACGGTCTTCGGCCGCGACGTGGTGATTGGCCCCAATGTGGTGATCGGCCCCGGCGTCACGGTCGGCGACAGGGTCGAGCTGCGCGCCTTCAGCCATGTCGAAGGTGCCGCGATCGCGGCTGGCGCGCTGATCGGTCCGTTCGCGCGCCTCCGGGCCGGCTCGAAGATCGGCGCCGGCGCCCATGTCGGCAACTTCGTCGAGACCAAGAATGCGGTGCTGGGCGAGGGCGCCAAGGCCAATCATCTGA
>Ga0335069_10009208_pt1 | contig 14081 bp, 10 predicted proteins | sample Lox_Sample_11_FD_206714 | JGI IMG/M metagenome (GOLD analysis project Ga0335069, IMG submission 206714) | Soil microbial communities from Loxahatchee National Wildlife Refuge, Florida, United States - Lox_Sample_1.1 | ecosystem: Environmental > Terrestrial > Soil > Wetlands | place: USA... | reverse complement strand
ATTCTGAAGCTATGCGCCTGCGCTTGCGCAGGCGTAAGCGGTAGAATCCCGGAATCCTCCGGCAAACCCAGTCTGCGCCCCATAATCGCCAAGGCGCGGGGCCACTGCTAGACTTGCCGCGCAATCGACAATGGCCGATCATCCGCTGGAAACCTACCTCCGTGATCTTGCCGAAGCGCGCCATCCCGGCGTCGCCGAAACCACTCACTATACCGCGCTTCGTGCGCTGTTAAATGAGATCGGCGGCAAGCTCAAGCCGAAGGTCCGATGCATCCTCCATCCCAAGGGGCTTGGCGCGGGACTGCCCGACGGCGGCCTCTTCACTCCCGATCAGTTGCGCAAAACGGGAGGCGACGAAGCTCCACTCGATACGCCTCCGTCGCGCGGCGCGATCGAGGCTAAACCGGTCGCGGACGACGCGTTCGAGCTGGCGAAATCGGCGCAAGTCAAAAAATATTTGGATCGCTACCGGCAGGTGCTGGCGACCAACTTCCGCGATTTCGTCCTCGTTGATCTGGATCGGGACGGAAGGCGCCGCATCCTCGAGAGCTATCGCCTCGCGCCCGATGAAGACGCATTTTGGGAGGCCGCCGCCCATCCTCGCGCGGCGGCCGAGTTCGAGGGAAAACGCCTTTCATGCTATTTTAGCACCCGCGATCAACTGAGTGGCGATGCGAGCGGTCAGCACAAGACAACCAACGTTTATTGACCTGTTCTGCGGAATCGGCGGAATGCGGATTGCGTTCGAGCGTGCGGGATGCCGCTGCGTGTTTTCATCTGACTGGGACAAGCACGCTCAACAGACGTACGCCGCTAACTTCGGTGAAACTCCGCATGGCGACATCAGGCGGCTAAGATCCGAGGACATTCCGGGCCACGACATCCTCGCTGCTGGCTTCCCTTGCCAGCCGTTTTCGATCTCGGGGTGTCGAGGGGTGACACCGCGATGAGTAGCAAAGGGATCGAAATAAAGCGCAAATATAAACGGGCGGTCCTAGAGATCGAGCGTGCTTATAAAAGCCGCACCAAACGGGCCAGAACCGAATTCCGAAAGGCAATCGAGGACAGCAGGTACGAGAAGAAAGTTGGAATCTTTCACGCAAAAGCGGAATTTCAACGTGCTCTAAGAGAATTGAGCAATCCTTAATGCGGTAGCGACGACGCGATGGCCGACAAAGTAAAGGTTGGGACGCATTGGCAGACCGATGAACTCGATGCGATCGTGGCCGATTACTTCGCGATGCTAGCGGACGATCTCGCCGGCCAACCATACGTAAAGTCTCGCCATCGCCACGCGTTAGTGGCCCGGCTAGGCCGCACCGAGCACTCTGTCGAATTTAAGTATCAAAACGTTTCGGCTGTACTGGATGAGCTTGGTCTTCCGTGGATTCCCGGCTTTAAGCCGAAACGGAACTATCAAAACGCAATCTTCGACGCTATCGACCGATACATCACCGCGCATCCCGCCATACTCGAACCAGCCGCTGCCCCACCAAAACCCCAGCGATCGCCCTCGGAAATCTTTGTTGCGCCCCCGAAGCTCGAACCAGCCAGTGCCCCAATTCCGGAACGATTAAAGCGCCTGGTCAGAAAGTTCGATCTGGTCGCTCGCGATCATCGCAATCGTTCGCTCGGTAAAGCGGGCGAAAAGTTTGTTTACGAAATCGAGCGCCAACAGCTTGAGGTTGCGGGGCGCCCAGACTTAAGCCGAAAGGTGCGATGGGTTGCCGCGGAAGATGGAGATGGCGCGGGGTATGATGTCCTTTCGTTCAATACGACCGGACAGGAACGGTTGCTTGAGGTGAAAACCACCAACGGGTCTGCACGCACGCCGTTCTTCCTGACCCGCAATGAGCGTGACGTGGCAAAGGAGCGCCCTGCGGAATGGTGCATTTATCGAGTTCATTTGTTCGCGAGGGAACCTCGTATCTTTACGATTTTGCCTCCGTTGGAACGTGCGTTGAATCTCCGTCCGGAACTATGGCGCGCGTCGTTTATCAGCTGCGCAGAGGAATAACGACAATGAGAGAGAAACAGGCCGCTGACTTCAAATCCGTTGCCGAGGTGGCGGAGCATGTCGAGAAGCTGGTTGACGGATGGGCCTCGGTGATCCGTTGCAAAGCCGGCGATCTTGGCGGTTCCCCTTGCAGTCGAATTGTGATGTTGGTGTTCCGCGATTTCTACCGGCCATTGATCAGCGCTGACATGGAAGAGTGGGATTCGTCGCTGCCACTGGTGTGCGACAGATGTGCTGATAGTCTCGAAATGCTTAACCTCGCGCCTTTACAGCAAGCAGATTCATAGCGAAATAGGGTGCCGGTTTCGCCGAGTATCTTCATTCCACGCGAGCCTTCGGCTTCGCCGAATGCATCCGCTCTGAATGACAATCGGAGCGACCGCAGGGTAGCGACCGAGCCCGCACCCTCACCTGCCCGTCACGGCCTTTGCAAGAGGACTCAAGGACCGCGCCGGGCTTTCCTCTCCCGTAACGGAACGGGCGAGGGGGGATTGGGAGCGCGCGGAGCGCGCGAGATCCCTCGGCTCCAGCGGCTTCCACTCGAGATGACAAAAAAGGGCGATGGGCTTTAAGGTCACAGTTTGTGACCTCAGAGCATGGGCTCCCTCGAAACCTCAGCGAGGTTTCGAGCTTCCCTTTCGATAAAACAGAAGGCGCCATTCGACAAGGCTCTGCACGAGCTCTCTCACGCTCTCGTCTCATTCTGCCGAAAACGGCGTCCCGCCATTTTCGGACGGCTCCGAGTGAGACGGGAAGCGCGAAACCCGTGAGGGGTTTCGCATAGGCTAAAATTGAGAAGGTTCCACTGGCAAACTGAACGGCCCCCGCCCCTACACGCCCTTGAATTCGCGCTTTTTCTTGGCCGAACCAATCGCGGGTCCGCACCGAAGACTATTTCGCGTGAGACCGCCAAGCGAAACAGGATCGCTGGATTTCCGTGCCAATACGACGAAACCGGGCTATACGGGCCATCTGGCGAGCGCTTTTGCCTTACCAAAGCGCCTCATCCAATGCTGATTTGATTCATCTTGTGCTGAAGCCGCCTTTTTGGCATATTCGCGGCACCTCTTAACCGTACGCGCATTACTTCGGTGCTCGCCACGAATGAGGGGTCGAATCGAGATTGTGACGATCAGGAGGGTGCGATGAGAAAGTCCGGGGGGAAAATTCGAATTTCCGCGATCGCAATTGCGTGCATCGCCTTCTCCGCAACCGCCGGCGCCAAGCAACTCTCACCGCACGTCATCATCCCTACTCCAAAAGACGCAGAAAGCCGGCGGAAGCCGCCTGCTCCGCGCGTCAATTTCGCGAGCTTGCCGCTCAGATTTGAAGCGAACCTCGGCCAGACCGATCCATCGGTCAAGTTCCTCTCCCACGCCGAGGGATACACGCTGTTTTTGACACCGGACGAGGCGGTGCTCGCGATGCGTTCCAGCACGTCCTCGCCCTCCAAAGTTTCCTCTCTCAGTGCGGGAGGAAGCGAAAAGAAGCCGCCGGAGAAGCGAGAAACGGTTCTGCGCATGAAGCTGGTGGGCGCGAATGCGAAGGCGCAAATCGAGGGCGTCGATCGGCTCCCCGGCAAAGCCAGCTATTTTATCGGCAACGATCCAAAGCATTGGCATACGGATATTCCGAATTACGCGCGCGTCCGCTACCACAACGTCTATCCCGGGATCGATCTCGCCTATTACGGGAGCAATCAAAATCAACTCGAATACGACTTCATCCTCGCACCCGGCGCGAATCCTAATGCGATCAAGGTGCGCTTCGATGGCGCGAAGAAAATTGCGCTGAATCGCGACCACGACGCGATCGCGACACTTTCGGACGGCGGTGCGATCATCCAGCGCCTCCCCGCCATTTATCAGGAGCGTGACGGCAAGCGCGAGAAAATCGATGGCCACATGGTCCTGCGCGGCAAAAATACCATCGGCTTCGATCTCGCGTCATACGATGGCACTCGCGGTGTGAACATCGATCCGGGTATAAGCCTGGACTATTCGACCTATCTGGGCGGCAGCAATTACGACTTCGGCGCCGCCATCGCAATCGATTCCTCCGGCAACGCATACGTTGCCGGCACAGCGACTTCGGCCGATTTCCCCACGCAAAACGCCTACCAGAACGCGCTTGGCGGCTCGGGCGCCGCGAACGCATTCGTGGCCGAGATAAATCCGGCGGCGTCGGGGGCGGCTTCGCTGCTCTACTCGACCTATTTGGGCGGCGGCGCCACCGATGTTGGCAAAGGTATTGCGGTCGATTCGTCGGGCAATATCTACGTGACCGGGTTTGCCAGTTCGATAACCAATGCCAGTTGCACCGGGCCCGGGACTCCGCAGGCGTGTTGCAGCGGTTTGGGAACCGGCACCTGCGTCGGATTCCCAACCACCAGCGGCGCGTTCCAGACTGTCAACACGAGCGTTAACGATCAGCAGGTTTTCGTGACCGAACTGAATCCGTCGCAGTCGGGCGCCGCTCAACTCATCTATTCCACCTATCTCGGCGGCGGCATCGGTGAGATAGGGTACGGCGTTGCGGTCGATTCCTCGGGCAACGTTTATGTCGCCGGAGAAACCAGCTCGATAACCAATGCGAGTTGCACCGGGCCCGGAACGCCACAGGCGTGTTGCAGCGGTCCGGGAGCCGGTACTTGCATCGGCTTTCCGACCACCGCCGGCGCCTTCCAGACGGTCAACAATGCCAGCGTGCTTGGCGCTGGCAACCCGTTCGTATCGGAGTTGAATCCAGCTTTATCCGGGAACGCGTCGTTGGTTTATTCCACCTACTTGGGAGGTGGCCGGCTCGGGGGGACAGCCTTAGGAGTCGCGGTTGACTCTTCGGGTGACATCTATGTGACGGGGGAAACGAACTCGATAACCAATGCGAGTTGCACTGGCTCGGGGGCGCCAGAGTCGTGCTGCATCGGTTCGGGAACCGGCACTTGTATCGGATTTCCCACCACCGGCGGCGCCTTCCAGGCGATCAACAATGCCGGCAAGTTCGGGGACACCCAAGCATTCATGGCGAAGCTCAATCCGGCGGCATCGGGTGCGGCTCAACTGGTCTATTCCACCTACTTGGGCGGCAGCAATTATGACGCTATGAACGCGGAGACGGATCAAGCCAACGGCATCGCGGTCGATTCCGCGGGAAACGCATATGTAGTGGGCACAAGCGAATCGCCTGGCAACCAAGCGTGCGTCAGCGCTGGCACGGGGGGTGCCGGGCCAGCCTCGTGCTGTACCGGACACTTAACAGGTACATGCCCCGCATTTCCTACGACGAGTGGAGCCTTCCAGACGGCCAACATCAATCCCAACGGAAATTTAGCATTCTTATCGAAGCTCAATCCGTCGGCTTCGGGAGCAGCCTCGCTGGTTTATTCCACTTACATAGGCGGGGCAAATTCATCCGCTGCCGGCATTGCCGTTGCGGTTGACTCCGCAGGCGACGCCTACATCACCGGCACGACACCGGCCACCAATTTTCCCACTCTCAACGCTTATCAGAGCACCAACAATGAAACCTCCGCCTCCGGAACTGCCTATGTGGCGGAACTGAATCCATCGGCTTCCGGGGCTGCCTCGCTAATTTATTCCACCTACTTGGGCGGTAGCGGCAGTTTCAACGATGTCTCCACAGGCATCGCGGTCGATTCCGCTGGTAACGCGTATGTTACCGGTTACACCAATGCATCCAATTTTCCCGTTGTGAATGCCTACCAGAGCAGCAACGGAGGGTCAGGCGTAGATAATGCGTTCGTGGCAAAGTTCGGTCCAGTTGCAGCCGCAACCCCGACGGCGACCGCGACCAGCACGCCAACCTCAACCGTGACTATGTCGGCAACTTCCACGCCAACTGCCACCACCTCAGCTACACCGACCGCAACCGCAACGGTGACACCGACCCCAACCGCGACCGCGACCGGAACAACGACGCCGACCGCGACTACAACCGCGACGCCGACGGCTACACCCAGTTCGACGAGTACCTGCTCCTGCGGCACCTCAACCGCGACGCCAACCCCGACCATAACCACAACGCCGGCCGCGACGGCGACCGCGACGCCGATAACTTCGAAAACAACCGTGTCGATCCATCAGACCGGCGGCTCGACAATCGACCTGATCTTCCCGCCCACCGCGGTCGGCGATACGGCGACTCAAAGCCTGACTATCACCAACACCAGTCTGCCCAACGGGCTAGTCATCACCGGTTTTGATTCCTCCGATTCTGAATATGCTGAAATCTCGACAACCTGCCCCAACACGCTGCCGGGGCTGGCGCCGGGTAGCAGTTGCACGGTTACCTTCGGCTTTACACCGAACCATGTAGCCAACCCAATCAACGGGACCTTGACGATCTTCGATAACACTACTCTGGGCAAGACGACTACGGTGGGGAGTGGCCCCGGAGTGGCTGACCTGACCCTTGCACCGAGCATCGGCCTGACCTACGGCCAGATTCTGTGGGGCACCTCCAGCACTCTGAATGTAACGGTCCAAAACTTCCGGACCTCGGCGGTGACGCTAACCGGTTCGTACAGCTTCGGTGGCGCGAATCCGGGCGACTTCTCGGTGGTGGCACCAACCACCGGGACCGCATGCGGCGCCTCGATCGGAGCCGGCACCGGAAGCTCGCCCGCGAAGTGCAATATCGGCGTTCAATTCACGCCAGGAGCGCTTGGCACCGAGGCCGCAACCGTCCACGTGGCAGGCAATCCCGCTGTCCCCAGCGACGGCACCAACCCCGCTCAACTCACACTGAGCACCGGCGCGACCATCCCGGCAACGGTAACTCCACCACTGGTACTTGGATTCCCATCGACCAAGGTCGGCAATTCAGTAACCGGGAACATCACGATCCACAACCTGGCCAATGTGCCGATTGGGATCGGCCCGACTTCGATCAGCAACAGCGGCGGCGGCAGCTACTCGCTGAACGGCGGCTCCTGCGGAGCAGTGCTGGCCGGCGGAACTAGCTGTACGATTGGTGTGCAGTTCGCACCGGTCACACCCGGATCGCCGATCAACGGAACGATCAGCGTGGGTGACAGCCCCGATCCGAAGAGCCCGCGCAGCATCACGCTGTCGGGCAATGGAACGCCGTAAGCGAGCAGGCGAAGCCGCGGCTGCATGTAAACCGGCGCGGGCCGCGCGCCGGTTTACACGTCCTTGAATTCGCGCTTCTTCTTGGCCGATTCGATCGCAGCTTGCGCCGCCGCCAGACGGGCCACCGGCACCCGGAACGGCGAACACGAAACGTAATCCAAACCCAACTTATGGCTCAGCTTGACGCTGGCGGGATCGCCGCCATGCTCGCCGCAGATGCCGATCTTCAAATTCCGGTTCGCCTTGCGGCCGCGTTCGATCGCGATCTTCATCAATTCGGCGACACCGGTCGAATCGAGTTCCTGAAACGGATCCTTCTTGTAGATGCCGCGCCGGATGTAGTCGTCAAGGAACTTGCCCGAATCGTCGCGCGAGATGCCATAGGTCATCTGGGTAAGGTCGTTGGTGCCGAATGAAAAGAACTCCGCCACCGATCCGATCTGATCGGCGGTGACGCATGCGCGCGGCAACTCGATCATCGTGCCGACCGTGAACGCCACCTTCATGCCGCGCTCTTTGAACACCTCGGCCGCCACCATGCGGACATCCGCGGCCAGAAAGTCGAATTCCTTCTTCTCGCCGATTAACGGAAGCATTATCTCGGGCATCGCCTTGACGCCTTCCTTGCGCAGGTCGCACGCCGCCTCCAGGATTGCGCGAGTCTGTGCCTGGTAAATTTCGGGATAGCTGATTCCCAGGCGCGAGCCGCGATGCCCCAGCATCGGATTGAACTCGAACAGACTTTCGCGCACGTGCCGCAGATGATCTGGCGTGGTGCCAATCTTCATTGCAAGGTCGCGAATCTCGTGCTCCTCCTTGGGCAGGAACTCGTGCAGCGGCGGATCGAGCAGCCGAATCGTGACCGGAAGGCCGGCCATCTCGCGCAGTATTCCGGCAAAGTCCCCCCGCTGCATCGGTATGATCTTCGCCAGCGCCTTGGCGCGCTGCGCGGCGATCTCCGCCATGATCATCTCGCGCACCGCATCGATTCGTTCGGGCGCGAAAAACATATGCTCGGTGCGGCACAGGCCAATGCCTTCGGCGCCAAGATCGCGCGCAATTTTCGCGTCGGTCGGCGTATCGGCATTGGCACGTACTCCGAGGCGCCGCTCACCGTCAGCCAGCGACATGAACTTGCGGAAGAAAGCGGGCGGTGGAATTTCCGGAGCGACTGTCGGAACGCGGCCCGCAATTACTTCGCCGGCCGATCCGTCGAGCGTGATGTATTCGCCGCGCCGGATCGTCTTTCCGCCGGCCGTCATCGTGCCGTTGATCATATCGATATCGAGCGCGGCGCATCCCGCCACGCAGCATTTGCCCATCCCACGCGCCACCACGGCGGCGTGGCTGGTCATGCCGCCGCGCGCGGTCAGAATGCCCTCGGCGACCTGCATCCCATGGATGTCCTCCGGCGAGGTTTCGATGCGAACCAAAATTACCTTGCGCCCGGCTTGCGCGACTGCAACCGCCTCATCGGCGGAAAAGACCACTTCGCCATTGACGGCGCCGGGCGAAGCCGGCAATCCGCGCGCGATCACCGTCCGCTTGCTGGACGGATCGAGCCGCGGATGAAGGAACTGTTCGAGTTGTTCCGGTGCGACGCGCTCGAGAGCGATCTTGCGATCGATCAGCTTTTCGGCCGCCATATCGACCGCAATCCGGACTGCCGCCTCGGCGGTGCGCTTGCCGGTTCGCGTCTGCAGCATGAACAGGCGGTTGCGCTCGATCGTGAACTCCATGTCCTGGCAATCCCGGAAATGGTGTTCCAGACGCGATGAGATCGCGAGCAGTTGCTTGTAGACCGGCGGGAAGCTTTCTTCCAGTGTCGGATGGCTGCCGGCGCGCTCGCTTTCGCTGACTCCCGCGCGCGCAGCCCATTTTCGTCCGGCGGCGACGCTGATTTGGCGGCCGGTGCGGATGCCGGCGACGACATCCTCGCCCTGCGCATTGGGGAGATACTCGCCGTAAATTCCCTTTTCCCCCGTGGCCGGATCGCGCGTGAATGCGACGCCAGTTGCGCAATCGTCGCCAAGGTTGCCGAATACCATCGATTGCACGGTGACCGCGGTGCCCCAGTCGCCGGGGATATTGTTGATTCGGCGATAGGTGACCGCGCGATCGTTGTTCCATGAGCCGAACACCGCACCGATCGCCATCCAAAGCTGCTCGTTGGGGTCCTGCGGCAAATCGCGGCCCGTGCGCGAGCGAATCAGCTCGCGGAACTCGCTGACCAATTCGCGCAGATCGTCAGCAGTCAGCTCGACGTCCTGCGCCACGCCGCGCGCGGTTTTCTTTTCTTCAATAATTTCTTCAAACGGATCCGGATCGGTCTTTTCCTCCGGCTTGAGCTTGAGCACCACGTCGCCGAACATCTGGCAGAAGCGGCGATAGGAGTCCCAGGCGAACCGTGAGTTTCCGCTGTCTTCCTCCAGCCCCTTCACCGTTTCGTCGGTCAGCCCCAGGTTCAGGACCGTGTCCATCATTCCGGGCATCGAGACGCGCGCGCCCGATCTAACCGACACGAGCAGCGGCCGCTTGGGATCGCCGAACTTGCGGCCCAGCGCCTTTTCGATTCGCGCCACGCTCTTTGCGACTCCCGCCGACAGACCGGACGGATACTTTTCGCCGTGCGCATAAAAGTAATTGCAGACACGTGTCGAAATCGTGAATCCCGGCGGTACCGGCAGCTTAAGCGAAGCCATCTCGGCCAGATTGGCGCCCTTGCCGCCCAGCAGATCGCGCATCGCCGAGCGTCCTTCCGCAACGCCCGCTCCAAAAAAGTAAATCTCAGGATGAACTCGACCCATGTGAACCCGTCTCTCTCCCCGGCTATCGGCTCCAGCCGATGCGTTTGTTCAATTCGTCAACCAATTGCGCGATCGGAATCCGATCCTGCCCCATCGAATCGCGATCGCGCAGCGTCACGGTATCATCGGTCATCGACTGGTGATCAATCGTGATGCCGTAGGGCGTGCCAACTTCGTCCTGGCGCCGATAGCGGCGGCCAATCGAGCCGGCCTGATCGTAGGCGGTCATAAAGTGGCGTTTCAGCATGTCGCAAACCGCGAGTGCCTTTTCCGGCTGTCCAGCCTTGCGAAGCAGCGGGTAAACCGCCACTTTGATCGGCGCAAGCCGCGGGTCCAGGCGCAACACGATGCGCTCCTCGTTCTCAACCACATCTTCGTCGTACGCATCGAGCATGAACGCGAGCATCGACCGATCCACACCGAGCGCCGGCTCGATCACCCACGGCCGGTAGCGCAGCTTGGCGTCCTCATCGAAATAGGTCAGGTCGCGCCCGCTGAATTTCGCATGTTGATCGAGATCGAAGCTGCCGCGCTTGGCCACGCCTTCCAATTCGCCCCATCCGAAGGGATATAGATATTCGATATCGGTGGTTCCGCTCGAGTAATGAGACAGCTCGTGAGTATCGTGCTCGCGGCGGCGCAGATGTTCGGCCTTGATCCCATACTTGACGTGCCAGTTGTACCGGAAATCGACCCAGTACCGGTACCATCGCTCCTCCTCTCCACGGTCTGGCCTGATGAAGAACTCCATCTCCATCTGCTCGAATTCGCGGGTGCGGAAGATGAAATTTTCCGTGGTGATTTCGTTACGAAACGATTTTCCGGTCTGCGCCACGCCGAACGGGAGCTTTACGCGCTGCGTATCGACGACGTTCTCAAAGTTGGCAAATATGCCCTGCGCGGTCTCGGGCCGCAGATATACGACCGCCGCAGTCTCCTCGACCGGGCCCATGAAGGTCTTGAACATCAGGTTGAAATTGCGCGCGGGAGTCAGCTCGCCGCCGCATTCGGGACATTTGTCGCCGGCAATCTTGTCGGCCCGAAAGCGCTGCTTGCATGCCTTACAATCGACGAGCGGGTCGGTGAAGTTCTGCAGATGGCCGGACGCCTCCCAAGTGCGGGGATGCTGAAAAATGGCCGAATCCAGTCCAAGTACGTCTGTGCGATACTGGACCATCTCGCGCCACCACGCCTCTTTGACGTTGCGCTTGAGCTCGATCCCCAGCGGGCCGTAATCATAGGTCGATCCCAGGCCGCCATAGATGTCGCTGGTTGGGAAAACGATCCCGCGGCGTTTGCAGAGGTTGACCAGTTTTTCCATCGTGACCGGGCGTTTGGTCACGGATACGGCATTTTCGTCGGACAAGAATTTCTCCTGAAAAGCTTTGGCGAATGGAATCCCGTATGATACCGATGTTCATGGAATTCTCAAACCCTGACCGAAACCTTTCACCCCTTCGGAGCCGTCGAAAACGGCGTCCCGCCGTTTTCGGCACTGCGGGATGTTTGAAACCCGTTAGGGGTTTCAAGAAGGCTATGATTAGGAGGTCCCTCATGCGGCGTTCAACGCTACTTACATGCGCGCTCGCGATCGGCGCGGCAATTGCGCTCGCCGGATGCGGCCACAAGCTGGTCGCCCATAATGGGGAGAGCACGGTAGGTCTCTACCCCGACGAGGACACCTATCAGAAGCTGACCGATCTAAAGAGCAAGGGCGGAGTAATCGGCGGGATGATCGGTGGCTTGGGCCAAGGGATCGCCGCCAAGCAGGTCGATAACAATACGCCGGTGAAAGTCCTCTCCAGCGACGACAAGGGCGCGCAGGTCGAGGTCCTCGACGGCGCGTTCAAAGGCGAACGCGGGTTTGTCCCCAAGGACAATCTGGATTAGAACTGCGCCGTGATGCTTAAACGGCGTTGGCGCCGCGTTCGCCGGTGCGGATGCGCACGACTTCTTCCATCGGCATCACGAAAATCTTGCCGTCACCGATTCGTCCGGTCCGCGCCGCGCGCTCGATCGTTTCAACTACCTGCGTGGCCAGCTCGTCTGACACGATGATTTCGAGCTTCACTTTGGGCAGGAAATCGACCACATACTCGGCGCCGCGATAGAGCTCGGTATGCCCCTTCTGCCGGCCAAAGCCTTTTACTTCGCTGACCGTAAGTCCCTGAATCCCGATACTCGACAACGCCTCTTTGACTTCATCGAGTTTGAACGGCTTGATGATCGCCTCGACCTTCTTCATATGGCTCCTATCGACGTTTCCTCAAGCGGCCGCTTGGGCGCCGCCCATCCTCCGCCACCGCCACAATAACCTTTCCCATGTCATCATTGTGGTGCAAGCCCCCCTACGGGTGAATCTAGCACAAGAGGACGCAATCGCGATGCCAACGCGATTAGTCTCAAATGGGCATTTTGACACATCGAAACATGCTGGAGTGCCCGCTTGGCGGGCGTGCGATTAAGCGGCAGGCACTAGGCGGACGCTTTTTCGCTGCGCTTCGTAGAGAATTTAGGCTCCTCGCCAAGCCTTAGCCGCTGGATATTCTCCAAATGCCGGAACAAGACCAGCGCCGACATAATGATGGCGAGCAGCACATAATGGCGGGGCAGGCCCGTCGCCAGCGCGGCAGGCGGCAGTGCGATCGCGGCGCAAATCGACGCAAGCGACATTATCCGGCTCACCGCAAAGACGGCAATAAAAACCGCCAGCGCGATTAAGAGAACAATCGGCGATATCACCAGCCATATCCCGAGCGCGGCCGACACGCCTTTGCCTCCGCTGAAGCCCAAGAACACCGAACAGATCGATCCGATAAAAGCTGCAATTGCAACCGCGGCAACGATGGAAGGCGTAAATCCGAAGGCTCGCGCGATAGCCACCGGGATCGCACCCTTGAGAATATCGCCGATAAAAGTAATCGCGGCGGCTTTCGACCCCCCCGCCCGTGCCACATTGGTCATCCCGATGTTGCCCGAGCCTACACCGCGCGGATCGAAGCCCTGCATACGTCCCACAATCACACCGGTAGGGATCGACCCGATCAGATAGGCGGCGGCTATTAGAAGGATGAACTCGATCACGGCTACAGTACGATCCTTGGAAACGGTGGTCGGGGTGACTGGATTTGAACCAGCGACTCCTGCGTCCCGAACGCAGTGCTCTGGCCAGGCTGAGCTACACCCCGACTATGGCCAATTTTCCGGAAAAACGCCGGACCACTTTTATAGCATCGCCCGCCAATCGGCGCGAGCGCACCGTAATCGCGGGTGGTGGCCTGATTTCAGAGCGAGTGGCCTGCTTTGAAAGATTGGGGGGGGCCTGAAATGATCGGAATCGATTGGACGGCTCGACGCTTCACCGCATCCTGAACAGGAAATAAACGGTAGCTCCCAAAAACGATACGCAGAGCCACCAGATGAGTATGCGAGTGATAATCCCAACCGAGCGATCGATTGAACGCAGGCATTCAATTTCAGATTTCAGTTCGTAATCGCATTTGCCGCACTGCCGCGCGTCAAGCTCGGCTTTAGCTCCGCAGACCGGGCACTTCGTCATCTCAGCCATGGCCAGACCATCATATCGCCAGCGGACTGCAACGGGAAATTAATTTTTCGAGGGCCGCATCATGCGTCAGTCCTGGACTGCACCGGCGCGCCGCTGGCCGATGTGCCAAAGCACGCCGGATGGATCAAAGATAAATGCGACCCGAATGCCCCACGGCTGCATCGCCGGCGCGCGCGGGGGCCTAACATTGAATTTTCCGGGTAGATCGAGCGCCTCGATGTGCTTCCACCATGCGTCGAGATCATCGACCATGAGCTGAATCACAAAGTTCTCAGCCAATTCCTTTTGATAGAAGCGCTGGAGAATGAAGCCGCCGGAACCGACCCTGAATATCGCCACTTCGCCATCAAGAATCTTTTCGAACCCGAGCGTTTCATAAAAGCGCTTGGAGAGATCGAAGTCTTTCGCCGGCAGGAATGGGCGGGCCAGCTCCGTTCCGCTCGGAACTTTGTTCATCGTTTACTCCTTCGAGTCCGACCCGGTGGCCTGCTCCCCAATTTCCCTCCAATCATAAGTAGAGACCGCCGGTTATAGCGCCCACTTGGGGCGGTTGCATTGCCCGTCCTTTAAGCATGGCG
>Ga0335069_10009207_pt1 | contig 14082 bp, 14 predicted proteins | sample Lox_Sample_11_FD_206714 | JGI IMG/M metagenome (GOLD analysis project Ga0335069, IMG submission 206714) | Soil microbial communities from Loxahatchee National Wildlife Refuge, Florida, United States - Lox_Sample_1.1 | ecosystem: Environmental > Terrestrial > Soil > Wetlands | place: USA... | reverse complement strand
TGGCCGGCGAACTGATGGAGATGGCGGAAGCGTCCGTGATCACCGAGTTGGAACAGGAGCTGATCACCGCCGCGTAAGTGACGCCGCCCGAGGCCCCCGCGGCCACCGGCCCCGGTTCCCAGGTCACCAACCCGGCGTTGTCCGAGCAGGGCGCGCCCTCGCAATAAAGGAAGGTCAACTGCGGGGGAACGGGCTCGGTGATGGTGACGCCGTTCCACGTGGAGGTTCCCCCGTTGGTATAGGTCACGCTGATGAGCAAAGTCACCCCCACCGAGAACTGGGCCTGGGCCCTGGCCGCGGTGAGCGCGAGCAGTCCCAGCGCGAGCGCCAGGATTTTGAAATGGGGCCTTGGGGTCAAGGAAGGCGGGGTGAAGCTTGTCATGAAGCCTTTCGGGGTGTGAGGATTCCGGGTGGGCTTATTATACCCCAGCTTTTCCGCGCCCAAGGGGAAGCCTCCCGACAATAAAAAAGGCCCCTTCCTTGGCGAAAGGGGCCTTTATAACAGGTCGGTGTGGTTATTTCTTCAGCACGGCTTCCTTGAGGCTCTTGACCACGCGGAACTTCACCACGCGCTTGGCGGCGACCTTCACCATCTCGCCGGTGGCCGGGTTGCGGGCCATGCGGGCCTTGCGGTCCTTGAGCTGGAACACGCCCAAGCCGTCCAACTTGATCTTGTTTTCCTTCTTCAAGGTCTTCAACACCAACTCTTCCAGGGCCTTCATCACGGTGTCGATTTCCTTCTTCTTCAAACCCGTGTTCGTCGCCAAGGTGCTGAGGATTTCACTTTTAGTCACAAACCACCTCCTGGGAATTAGAAACGGCAGGCCTATTTATAGCGGTTTAATTCCGGTTTACAAGATGAATATGGGCGGGTAAACGAAGGAAAAGGCCGGAAGTGGGGTCTTGTCCGTCGAGCATCGAAGCTTCCAATCCGCCCAGCTTTGGATTTGTTGAAAAGTCTCTTCCTGCCCGAAAATAATCAAAATGAATGGGTCTCGGGTGCGCTTCGCGCTCACAGGGGAAGATCCCCCTGTGTACCCCTTTGGGCGGCCTGAAAACTCCCGTTTTCAGACTTTCCCTTGGTTCTCGTCCGACCCGGGCAAACACAAATAAAAAAGGGGCCGTCTCTATGAAAAGAGACGACCCCTTTTATGTTTATGGCTCCCCGGGTTGGACTCGAACCAACAACCCTGCGATTAACAGTCGCATGCTCCACCATTGAGCTACCGGGGAATGGGACCGGCAAAAGCCGGAAGATCAGTTGTAAAAGACAATAAAAAGCCCCCAAAAGCCCTGGGCCTTTGGGGGACGGTTAGTCTAAACCACTCCTTTTAAAAGTCAAGAATCCATATTCCCGGAAAACCCAAGGAAAGGCCGAAACCGGCGGGGTTTTTAATTGCCCGGGATGGGCGCGGGCGTGGCGTCGTCCGTGTCGGGCGTCGGGCTGGCTTGGGCGCTTGGGTTATCCGAAGAAGCCTCGCCGTTTGATCCGCCGAAATGTCCCGTCATGCCGTTGTTCCCGAAATGATTTCCCGGATGGGTGCCGGCGTTCGAGCCGTCGTTGTTTCCGTGGCCGCGGTTGCCGTGGTTTTGCCCGGAATTATCCGTCGGGGTCGCATTGTCCGCCGGTCCCGGGCTATTGGGCGAAGCGGGGACGGGGGTGGGCATGGGAGTAGGAGCGGCCGGGGCGGGGATAGGCGTGTCGGTCGGGGCTGGAGCCCCTGAAGGGACGGAGGCCCCTGAAGGGGCAGAGGTCGGAGTGGGCGCGGCCGGAATTTTGCGATTTCCCCCGGGATAATTGCCGAAGAGGCGGGAACGGGGCGGCACGGGACTTTTGACCACCGTGGCCGTCGGCGAGGGCTTGCCGACCGTGCCTTTGACGGGGTTGGAGCCGGACGAGGAACCCTTGGCCGGGGAATTGTAATATTGGTATCCCGAGGCGGAGTTGGGATAGTTGTTGGCCCAATTGCCGGCCGGCGGGTTGAAGGCGTTCGAGGGAAAACCGCCGGCCCCATAGGCCGGGGCGGGCGGGTTCAAGGCTTGGTAGCTGTCGACCAGCATGCGGCGAAGCTGGAAGATCTGGTCCGCGTTCAAATCAAGCCGGCCGTTGTCGTAGTAATCCTCCACGGCCTTGTTGCGCACGTTGTCGAGGTTCGACCGCAGGTCCTGGGCCTGCTCCATGCCCACTTGGCCCGATTGGGCCATGGCCAGGGCTTTGGCGGCGTCTTCCTTCAGGCGCATGTTCAAGTAGACGATGAAACGGGCCCGCTGGAGGTAATGGGTGAAGTCGAGCCCGAAGGGTTCCCGGTGGCGTTGGAGCGCGGCGTCCTGGGCGGCGAAGCTGTCCTGCCAGTCATCGGGGTTCGCCACCGCGTCATCAAGGGCCTTCTGGTTGTCTTGGATGAAACGGGTCAAGAGGGCGTATTGGGCGGGCGAAAGGTCCGTGGCGCCGTTGGATTGGTCGCGGAAACGGTGGTTCAAGCGTCGGATGGTCTCGTCGTTTTCGCTCAGGCCGTCCCCGATGGTGAAGGGGATTTGGTTGGCCGAGACCGCCGCCTGGATCTGGTTGTATTGGGCCTGGGTCTTGTTTTCCACGGCCCAAAATTGGGGCGAGGTGGTTTGGGTGAAGTTGATGGTCAAATTGCCGCAGCCGGCCAAAAGCCCAAGACAAGCCAACAGGGAAAAAAAGGAAAGTTCGCGCAAGGGACACCTCGATCGGGGATGGAAACCAACGCCCTAGTTTCGCTCCTCGCCCATTCTTTGGCAAGGGCGCTTAAGGGCATAAAAAAAGCCCCCCGGACTTTCGTCCGGGGGGCTTGGAAGGCTGAGGCTAGTTGTTGTTGGAGTAAGGCAAGGGCGCGTGCTTGCGTGTCTGCAGGAAGGCCAGCAAGTCGCCCATCTCGTCGGACTTGAGGATGCCCGCGAAGGACGGCATGCCCTTCCCGCCGTTGGCGATGCGCAGGATGATCTGCGAGGCGTCGAGCTTCGAGCCGATGAAGGTCAGGTCCGGACCCTTCACGCCGCCGTGGCCCTGGATGGCGTGGCAGTTGATGCAGCCCCGGTCATAGAAGAGCGTGGCGCCGTGGATCACGTGGGCGTCGGTGGACTGGACCACCTCCACCGGCAGGGGCTTCTCGGTGAAGTGCGGCGACCAATTTTCCTCGGAAGCCGCGTGCCAAAGCACGCCCACCAAGATGGCGCCCAAGACGATGGCGCCCACGGCCCAAGGCCGTTTCTTCAGGTGGCGTTCCCCCGAGTTGGAAATGAAGGGCACCGAGAAGAGCAGCAACCCCATCAAGAGCGGGCCGAAAACCATCACGACGCTCTCGATTTGGGGGGGCATCAAGGCCAGCACGGCGAAGTACCACATCAGGTACCAGTCGGGCTGGGGGTTGGCGGTGGTGAGGCTCGGGTCCGGCGGGTTGTCCATGGCGGGAGCCCCGAAATACCAGGCGCAGAACATGATGGCCAAAAGCAATCCCACGCCGAAGACGGCGTCGCGCCAAGCCGCGTCGGGCCAAAAGGGCACGCCGGTCTTTTCCATCAGCTCGTGGTATTCGGCGCGCTCAGTGGCCGGATCCACCGTCTTGCCGGGGGTGGGGGGCTCGGAGATGCCGTTCTTCAGCACCAACTGCAGGTGGAGCCCGATGAAGGCCAGGATGATGCCGGGCAACACGAACACGTGCAGGGCGTAGAACTTGGTCAGGGTCGAGGCCGATTCCACGTCCCCGCCCACGATGAAGCGGCCGAGCCAGGGGCCGATGATGGGCACGCGGCCGGCCTGTTCGGCGGCCACCATGATGGACCACACGGCGTTCTGGTCCCAGCGCATCAGCTGGCCCGTGAAGCCCAAGGTGATGGTGAAGGCGAAGAGCAGCACGCCGGACAGCCAGTTCATTTCCCGGGGGTACTTGTAGGACCCGAAGGCGAAGACCTGGACCATGTGGATGATCATCATCAGGATCATCGCCGAGGCGCCGTAGAAATGCAGGGCCCGCAGGTACCAGCCCCAGGGCTGCACGTGGGTGATGTACATCAGGCTGTCGTAAGCCTGGCCGCCGGAAGGCACGTAGGTGAAGGCCAAGAGGATGCCGGTCACGATCTGCAGCGAGAAGGCCATCAGGGTGGCGCTGCCGAACACGTACCACCAGCGCGCGTCATGGGGAACCAGGTGGGTCAATTGGGGGCCCAGCATCTCGCCCAAGCCCGTTCTTTCATCCACCCACTGCCAGATTTTCTTGAAGGTGTCTTTCATGGGTCGGTTAGCTCCTCTGGATGGCGACGGGTTGGGTTTTCACTTCCACCACGCCGTTGTTGATGCGGGTCTCAAAACGCGGCAAGGGCTTGGGCGGGGGGCCGGCGGCCACCGAACCGTCCTTATAATAAACCCCGCCGTGGCAGGGGCACATGAAAAGCTCGGCGGAGGCCATCCAACGCACCGGGCAACCCAGGTGGGTGCAGGTGAGCGCGAAGGCGATGAACTCGGTCTCGCTGTTGCGGCGAAGCCAAGCGCCGGTCTTGCCGGTTTGGCCGTCCCAGGGCAAGGGCGCGGCGTTGTCGAAGGAAATGGCCACGGTCTCCCCGACCTTGAAGTCGCCGACCTTCCCGACGGGCCGCCACTTGGGGACGTCGTTCTTGAAGACGGGGGCCAGCACGTAGCCGACCAGGGGAACCGACATGGCCAGGGTCCCGATGCCGCCCAGGATGAAGGTGACGCGCTCCAAGAAGGCCCGGCGGCTCAAGAGCTCGGGCGAAGCGGGTTTTCGGCTTTCCGGCGGGTTAGTTTTTGCGGTCATGGCGAAGGTCTCCAATCCAACCAATGATGGAAATGATGAAAGCGACCAACCCTCCCAGGGTGATCACGTAAGACGTCACAGCGCCCCAAGCCATGCAGACGACCGCCAGGGCCACGGCGATGGGCCAGATGGTCGGCGGCGGAAGCTTCAGGGGTTTGGGATCGTGCCAGCCCGCGGGCCGGGGAACTTCCTCGTGATGCGTTTCGTTGGACATGGGTTCTTCCTATTTCGTCTTGGAATGCGCGGCTAACGGCAAGTCAGACTCCAGGGTTTCCGAGGCGTCCTGGGCGCTGAAGCCGCGGCCCAAGAGGCTCAAGATCCCCACCAGGTACATCAAGCAAGACGGCACCCACATGATGAGCCCGCCGATCTGCTGGTCCAGCTTCGGGGTCATGCCCCAGGAATTGCGGATCGTGGAAAGGATTCCCAGGTGGTCCACCGGATCGACGAAGGTCGAGCAGACGTTGATGGGCGCGAAGGTCAGGCCGATCCCCAGGAGCACGCAGCCCATGCAGGCGCTGAAAAGGTAGGCGATGCCCGACCAGGGCGAGAGGCGCGAGCCCAGCTTGGAACCCAGGATGGGGGTCCAGAAGAAAAGGCCCATGCCCACCAGCGAGGCCACTTGGATGCCCCGCACCCAAGGATTGGCCACGGCGGCGTTGCACAATTGCGGGACGTGCCAGAACCACATGGTGCCGATGCCCGCCAGCCAGTTCAGGGCGGGATAAAGGCCCAGGTTGTGGCCCAGGCCCCCCTTCGCCATCCGGCCCGCGGTCGGCAGGCCCAACAGCATCAGCAGGGGCACGATCATGAGCAGCAACATGTGCTGGAACATGTGGGCGCTGAAGAGGTAGCCCTCGGCCAACACGTTCAAGGGGGAAGCCAGGCCCAACAGCATTAGGGCCACCCCGGCGAAGAAATAAAGGCTACGGACGGACAATTTGAACCGAAGGGCCGTCAGGTAGGCGGCCGTCAAGGCGACGGCGGCCAACAGCGCGGGCGTCCAGTTCCAGGCTGACTGCAAGAAGGCTTGTGTGCTCATAAGTGCGGTCCTATCAAGTAAACGGTAGAAAACACCACGATCCAGACGGCGTCGACGAAATGCCAGTACCAGCCGATCGTCTTCACGATCTCGCCCTTGCCGGAGTTGTAGTCCCCGACGAAGGCGAAGATGAGGACGATCAAGAGCAGCACCAGCCCCACGAAGACGTGGAACCCGTGGAAGCCGGTCAGGATGAAGAAGCTGCTGGAAAAGAGGTTGGCGTTCAGCGTGACCCCGGTGGTGAAGAGGTGGTAATACTCACCCCCCTGCCCGATGAGGAACACCAGGCCCAGCGCGATGGTGAAGATGAACCAACCCAGGAAGGCGGCCCGGCGCTTGGCTTCCATGTAGTGCTCGGCGATATGGAGCGTCACGCTGCTTCCCAAAAGGGCCACGGTGAAGATCGAGCTCTTGGGCACGTCCAGGGTGTGGGCGTTGAAGGCGCCCATGTGCAGGGACGTGTTGTAGAACACGAAGCCGATGACCAGCATCAGGAAGAAGAAGGACTCGGAGGCGATGAAGCAGGCCATGCCCACCTTGAACTTGTCGAAGATCGGGTCCCAGAAAGCTTCCTTCTGGGCCGGCGCGTCGTCGGGCAATTCGGGGTGCTGCAGGTCCCAAAGGGGCCGGCGGCCGTGCACGGGCGGGATGTAGTCGAAGTTATGCTCGGGCGGCGGCGAGGTGGTGAGCCATTCCAGCGTCCAGGCGTTCCAGGGGTTGTTGCCCGCGTTGGCGGGTTTGCGCGACGTCAGGATGACGTTCACGACCAAGAGGAAGGCCGAGGTGCCCAGGATGAAGGAACCGATGGTGGAAATCAGGTTCAAGGTGGCCCAACCCGGCAGGTCCGGGTAGGTATAGACCCGGCGGGGCATGCCCATGAAGCCCAGGAAGTGCTGGACGAAGAAGGTCATGTTGAAGCCGATGACCGTGGCCCAGAAGTGCCACTTGCCCAGGCTTTCGGACAGGATGCGGCCGGTCATTTTGGGGAACCAGTAGTAGATACCCGCCATCATGGCGAAGTAGGTGCCCCCGAAGATGACGTAGTGGAAGTGCGCCACCAGGTAGTAGCTGGCGTTCATCTGCCAGTCGATGGGGGCCACCGCGAAGGTGATGCCGGACAGCCCGCCGATGGTGAACTCAATCAAGAAGGCCATGCAGAAGAGCATGGCGGTGTTGAGCCGGATGGAGCCGCCCCAGAGGGTGGCGCCCCAGTTGAAGATCTTGATGCCGGTCGGCACCGCGATGAGCATGGTGGAGGCCGCGAAGAAGGCGTCCGCCGCGTTGCCCAGGCCCACGGTGAACATGTGGTGGGCCCAGACGCCGAAGCTCAGGACCGCGATGGTGACCACCGAACCCACCATGGTGCCGTAGCCGAAGATGGGCCGGCGGGCGAAGACCGGGATGACTTCCGAGACCATGCCGAAGGCCGGCAGCACCAGGATGTAGACCTCGGGATGGCCGAAGGCCCAGAAGAAATGCTGCCAAATGACCGCGGACCCGCCGTGCTCGGGCAGGAAGAAGTGGGCGGCGAAGAGCCGGTCCACGAAGAGCATGACCAGGGAGGCGTTCAGGATGGGCATGGCCAGCGTGATCAGGAACGAATTCACGAAGGTCATCCACACGAAAAGCGGCATGCGGAAGAGCGTCATGCCCGGCGGGCGGCAGGCGACGATGGTCGCGATGATGTTGATGGAGGTCGAGATGGAACCGATGCCCATCACGAACAGCCCCAAGGCCCAGTAGTCCACGCCGTGGGTGGAATTGAAGGGGGTTTCGCTCAGGGGCGCGTAGGAGAACCAGCCCGCGGAGGGCGCCCCGCCGGCCAACCAGCTGAAGTGCATCAAGAGCCCGCCGAAAGGCAGGAACCAGTAGGCCATGGCGTTCAAGCGGGGGTAGGCCATGTCGCGGGCGCCGATCATCAGCGGCACGAAGTAGTTCGCGAAGCCGATGAGGGTGGGCATGACCACCATGAAGATCATGGTGGTGCCGTGCATGGTGAAGAGCTGGTTGAAGAGCTCGGGCGACACGAAGTCGTTGTTGGGCCGCATGAGCTGGATGCGCATCATGAGGGCCTCGACGCCGCCGGTTAAGAGGAAGAAGAGCGCCGTGCCCAGGTAAAGCAGGCCGATGCGCTTATGGTCGACGGTGGCGATCCAACTCCAAAGCCCCGTGTGCTCGTGGTGTCCGGCCTGTTCGCCGGTCATGACGGTCGTCGCTGTTTGGCTCATTGTAAGGTCTCCAGGTAATTGACTAAGTCCGCAACTTGATCATCGCTCAACTTCAAGTTCGGCATGCGGCAGCCGGGCTTGATGGCCTGCGGGTCGTGCAACCAGCGGGTCAACTCAGCGGGGGTGTTCGAGATGATGCAGCCGCCCAGGGTTTGGCGGGACACCAGGTGGGTCAGGTCCGGCGCGGTCTGGGGATAGAGGGCCGGCACGTTGTTGATGGCGTGGCAGTTGGCGCAGGTCATGTCGTGGAAGAGCTTGGCGCCATGGGCCGCCGAACCCGTGAGGCGGGCGGGGGAGGCCGCCGGGGCCTGCTGGGCCTTCACCCAAGCCGCGTAGTCCTCGGGGGTTTGGGCGATGACCAAAAAGCGCATCCAGGCGTGTTGGACGCCGCAATATTCGTCGCAGGCGCCCAAATAGGTGCCGTGTTTCTGGGCTTCCAGGTAGATGGCGTTGGGGAAACCGGGGATGGCGTCGAGCTTGCGGGCCAACTGGGGCACCCAGAAGTTATGGATGACGTCGGCTGAGTCCAGGAAAACGTACAGCTTCTTGTTCACCGGGATATGGATCTCGTTGGCCACCACCACGCCCGAATCCTTGTAGTGGGCTTCCCACCACCATTGGTGGCCCACCACGGTGATGTCGGCCTGGTCCTTCTTGGAAAGGTCCGGGTAGTACTGGCCCATGCCGTCGATGGTCAACCACACCAGCCAAAGCACGATGAGGCTCGGCATCACGGTCCAGATGATTTCCACCGTATGATTGCCGAAATAAGGCTTGGGCTCGGGGGCGCCTTCCTTGTGGCGGTACTTGATCAAGGCCCCGAAAACCATGGAGCAGACCACCACCATGATGCCCGCGCAGATCCACAGCACCGTGGTGAAGAGGTGCGCGATGGTGGCGGGTTGGGCGGCCAGCGGCTGGAAGACGGGAATCGTTGCAACGTGCGAATTAAAGATGACGTCCTGGTTCATGGCAGTGAATTCCTGGTTGGAAAGATATGTCGCCTACGAAGTTGACAGACTATTCCCGGCAAAGAATCGATTCAAGCGGAAATTGCCCCTCTTTAAAGGAGGAATTCCACCCTTCGATTTGAATTTGAAATCATAAAACAAAACCCAAAAAGTTTCATTTTGAATCAGGCCCCGAATGAAATTTTTTGGGTTTTTTAGGCTCGTCAAACCGTGAAACGGACGAAATTGTAGGCGGGTTTTGAAAATGGGAATCAATAAGGCGGAAAAACCCACTCCATCGTCCCGCCGGCGCACAAGCGGGCCGCCCCTATGGGGCCAGCGTCTTGGCCACATCCGACTCCAGTTCCTCGGGCGTCACTTGGGACACGAAGCGCTTCAGGGGGCGGCCGTCGCGGCCGATGAGGAACTTATTGAAGTTCCAACCGATGTCCAATTTGCCCGCCGGGTCGGGCTCGGCTTTCTTGAGGAACTGGTAGAGCGGATGGGCGCCCGGGCCATTGACCTGGATCTTGTCGAACATCGGGAAGGTCACGCCATAACGGGCCCGGCAGAACTCGCCGATTTGGGCGGCGTCGCCCGGTTCCTGGTGGGCGAATTGGTCGCAGGGAAATCCCAGGATGACCAAGCCCTTGTCCTTATACTTTTCATAAAGCGCCTCCAGGCCCTTGTACTGGGGCGTGAAGCCGCACTTGCTGGCCACGTTGACGATCAAAAGCACTTTGCCTTGATATTGGGAAAGCGTGACGGGTTTGCCTTGAATGGAATTGGCGGTGAAGCCATAGACCGTGCCGTCCATCCCGGGGTTGGAAATGGGGGAAGGCGCGTCCGCCCAAACCCCGCAAGTGAAGCCCAGCGCCAGCAAAGCCGCCCGCCAAAATTTTTGAATGCGCATGAAACCCTCCGGAAAATAAAGATGGTTCCATTAGGCCCCGGAAGGAGGCAAAAAGCCAGGGGCGGTTTGGGGCGCGCGGCCGCGGCCCCTTTTTTGTAACTTCGTTCCAATGACGCAAACCGATTTCCCCGAAAATAGCGGGATTTGCGGGAGAGACGGGTTGATTCCCTGGGATGACTTTATGTAGGGTGGGACCGTTTTTGAAACCCTTGTTTGGAGAAGCCCATGCGCGTGAAAGAATGGCTGGCGATTTTGATTTGCCTTTTACTGCCGGGCTTCGCTGCGGTTTTGAATTCCGGCTGCGGCAACAGCCCCACGGCCTCCGGTTCGGGCCCGACGCCCACCTACACGCCCTTAGTGGGCGGAGGGTCTTGTGTGGCGTCCTACGGTTTTGGCGACCAAGCCGGCGTCCAGTTGACTCCCTTGGCCCAGAATGAATATGTGGCCCTGCGATTCAGCGCCCCGGCCACCCCGGATTATCCCAATTACAGCGCCGCCGCGTCTTTCGGATCGGCCGGGATTTACGCCGCCAACAGCGGGACGAATCCCGAGACCATTTACTTGTCGGCTTATGGGAACGAGTCAACTCATGGCGGGCCGCTCGATGGTTATGGGGTCAGCATTTCGGTGCCGGTCACCACGGGCGGGTGGCAATTGGTTTCCATGCCGAACATCGGCTATACCGATATGGGTCCGGATGTTTATTTGGCGGCCCAAGCCTTGGGTCCGGACCTTTCCATCGGCGCCAAGGGGACCAACGGCGGCCCGGCCATCGCGGGGGTGACGGTGGGGCTCATCAATGGCTATTTGCCGACGCCGACGGTCACCATGGTGCCGGCCCCGAACTATGAAATGTTTTTGAAGTCCTGCCCCTGAGCCGGCGGGAAAAACAGCGGGCCCGGGCGAAAGCCCGGGCCTTTTTTGTTTCAAGGGCTAGCGCGGGAAGATCAGCGTGACGGTGGTGCCTTGGCCCGGCGCGCTGGCCAGGGAAATGGTCCCGCCATGGGCCTTCATGATTTCCCGGCACAGCGACAGCCCCAGGCCGTAACCGCCGGTTTGCTTGGCGCGGGAAGGGTCCACCCGATAGAAGGGCTCAAAGACCTTTTCCCGGTCGGCCTCGGGAATGCCCAAGCCAAAATCCTTCACCTCGACCTTCGCGCCCTCCGGGCTGTCGCTCAGGGTCAGCCGCGCCGCTTGGGGTTGGTTCGCCGAGTATTTGAGGGCGTTTTCCAGCACATTTTGGAGCACCCGGCGGACCCGCGTCTCATCCCCCCGAATCCAAAGGGCGGGCGCCGGGGCCAAGTCCACCCCCGGCTTTCGGTCGGCGTAGCGGGCGGCGGTTTCCTTGGCGACGGCGGACAGGTCCAAGGGCTTTAAGTCCAACTTCCCGTGGTCGCTCTTGAGCTGCTCGGTTTCCAAAATCTCGGCCAGCATGGTTTCCATTTCCTGGATGTCCCTCGCCATGGAATCCCGCATCGGGCCCGGGGGCGTCATTTCCAGCGCCACCTTGAGCCGGGTGAGCGGGCTGCGCAATTCGTGGCTGACGTCCAGCAGCAGCCGTTCCTTGGAGCGGATCATGTCCTGGACGCGATCCGCCATGTGGTTGAAGTTGTAGGCCAAAAAGTCGAACTCGCCCCGGCCCTTGGGGGGGAAGCGGAAACCCAAATTTCCCTCGGCCAATTCCCGCACGCCCCCCATGAGGTAGCGCATGGGCCCGAACATGCGCCGCAGGCCCCAGAAGGCCAGCACTTGGATGAGGAAGATCCAGCCCAGGGCGTGGAAAAGATGTTTCCAGGTGAAGCCGCCGCTGGAACAAAAGCTGATGACGAGGGCCAGGCACAGCACCATGAAGAACATGAAGACCTTCATGAAAAAGCCGGGGCGCCGGTGGCGCCAATGGGCCCGGTGTTTCTCGGCGTAGTGGCGCCAGAAGTCGTGGTTCCAGGAATCCGGCCCGCCCGGCGGCGGCGGGGGCAGGGGCGTGGGGCCCGCGAGCGGGGCGCGGCGGCGCAGGCGTTCCCTAGGCCTCATGGACGGCCACCTTCCCGATGAAAAGATAACCCGTGCCCCAAATGGTCTTGAAGTACTTGGGCTTGTCGGCGGAGTCGCCCAGTTTCTTGCGCAGGCGGCTCATGGCGATGTCCACCGACCGGTTGAAGGCCTCGCACTCGACGCCCTTGAGGTATTCCATGATTTGGTCCCGGTTGAGCACGGTCCCGGGATTCTTCATGAAGAAGGCCAGGATCTCGAATTCGGTGGGGGTGAGGCTCAGGTCCTTGCCCTTGAGCAGGGCTTGGCGCTTGCCGAGGTTGAGCGTGAGGGACTCGCACTTGAGGGTTTGGTCGGCGGCGGGTTCCTGGGGCGAGAGCCGCCTCAGCACGCTGTCGATGCGGGCCACCAGTTCCCGGGGCTCGAAAGGCTTGGGCAGGTAGTCGTCCGCGCCCAGCTCCAAACCCACCACCCGGTCGGTGACGTCGCCGCGGGCGGTGAGCATGATGATCGGCACCTTGGAGTTCTTGCGGATTTCCTTGCAGACCGAAAAACCGTCCTGGCCGGGCAACATGACGTCCAAGATGACCAATTGGGGCGAAAGGCGCTTGACCAGCGACAGGCCCTCCTCGGGCCGGGTGGCGCAGGTGGCCGCCATGTCGAATTTGGCCAGGTAATGGGTGAGCAGTTCGCCCAATTTTTGGTCGTCGTCGATGATGAGGATTTGTTTCTTCGAGGCCATGGGTGGATTTTAACACGGGGCGCGAGGAGGGTTGGATGGCGTTACAAAGTGTTACAAACCGAAACCCCGGTGAAAAGCTTTAAAAGCCCTCGCGCCTTAAGTTAAGCGCCTGGGGGATGAGCCCCGAATCCAAGTCGAGGAGAAACCAATGCCGATCACGGAAGAAGAGAAGCAGTACATCATCGAGGAAGAGACCCTGCGTTTTGAGACCAAGCGCAAGCTCATGCAGGAAGAGTTCAACCGCTGGTCCATGGGCCCCATGGGTTGGCACGGTTACGGAAGGGGTTGCCACCGCGGTTTTTGGGGTTTTAAGCTCTTGAAGCTGGCGGTCTTGGGCCTGGCCCTTTTCGGGCTCGTCCATCTTTTCCACGGCCATGGTTGTAACTGGGGCGCCTGTCCCGCCCCGGCGCAGTCGGCGCCCGCGCCCCAGGTCCCGGCTAAAAGCTAAAGCCTTGGTGTGGAGTTTCAAATAAAAAACCCCGGGTTCCCTACCCCGGGGTTTTTTATTTTCAGGCGATGGACCTTACCACGCCGCCATCCACCTTGAGCGCCGCGCCCGTGGTGGCGGAAGCTTGGGTTGAACAAACGTAAACCACCAGGTTGGCCACTTCTTCCACCGTGGCGAATCGCTGGATGAGCGAGCTGGGACGCATGTTCTTAAAGAAATCTTTTTCCACTTCCTCGGGGCTTTTGCCTGATTGCCGTCCCAGATCTGCCACGAAGCCTTCCACGCCTTCCGACCGGGTGGGGCCGGGCAGCACGCAGTTGACCGTCACGCCGGTCCCCGCCACCGTCTCCGCCAGGCCCCGGGCCACGGCCAGTTGGGCGGTTTTGGTCATTCCGTAATGGACCATCTCGGCGGGGATCTGGAGGGCCGACTCGCTGGAAATGAAAACCACCCGGCCCCAACCTTGTTTCACCATGCCGGGCGTATAGGCGCGCGCAAGCCGCACTCCGCTCAAGACATTGGCCCGGAAAAACCTTTCCCAATCCTCGTCGGGGATCTCAAAAAAAGGCTTGGCCTCAAAGAGCCCCAGGTTGTTGACCAGGATGTCGGCTTGGGGAAAGGCTTGGAGCAGGGTCGCGGCGCCCTCAGGGGAGGTCAAATCGGCGGCCAAGCCCTCCACTTTGGCGTGAGGCGCCAAGGACTTTATCTCACCCAAGGCTTCCTCGACCCTTTTGGCGGTGCGGCCATTCACCACCACGGAAGCGCCCGATTGGGCCAAGCCTTTGGCGATGGCGAATCCGATGCCGGCGGTGGAACCGCTCACAATGGCTTTTTTGCCGGTCAGGTCAATTTTCATTTTTGTCTCCAGTACGGATAGGATGTCCCCATTAACGGGAAACCCGGTGGAAAATACAAGGGAGCGAATTTCCGCAGTAACTGGATCTAGAAAGCATCCGTATATAAAAGAGAAGTGA
>Ga0335069_10009206_pt1 | contig 14082 bp, 11 predicted proteins | sample Lox_Sample_11_FD_206714 | JGI IMG/M metagenome (GOLD analysis project Ga0335069, IMG submission 206714) | Soil microbial communities from Loxahatchee National Wildlife Refuge, Florida, United States - Lox_Sample_1.1 | ecosystem: Environmental > Terrestrial > Soil > Wetlands | place: USA... | reverse complement strand
ACGGCCGCCTAAAGGCGGAACTCCAACGGAACATGTTCGCCCATGCGGACTTTCTTGTGGTACACTGGAGCAACGTTCGTGAACGTGGGGCGTGACGAGAACGTCTTGCTCTCCGCGTCATGGAGGATGCGACCGTGGCTGAAACCGCTCGACCTTTGCAGGACCTGCCTGAGCCCGATAAGACGGGGGGCGGGGCGATACGCCGCGTGCCCTCCCATGTACCCGCAAATCTTCCGATTATTTTGAATGCTCAGCAGTTGGCCGCGCAGGAGAGTGCGGGGCTGGCGAACTCGTCGCTGCGTTATGTCCAACCTCCCACCCCGGCTGCGGAGAAGAAAGCATCGCGGAAGGACAATGGCGTGCTGCGCGGGATCAAGGACCTGCAGCAGCTGCAGAAGCAGACGATTGCGGTGCTCGAGTCGGTAAAGTCGAATCTGGATGAGATTCAGCAGGTGCTGCGTTCGCCGGAAGCGACGCGGGGGCTGGAGAAATTACAGAATGCGGCGACGCTGCTGTCGAAGGGGTTCGCGCGCGATGCCGTGGAACAGGCGGATGGGGCGGTGGGGCTGCTGCCGGCGAATCCGGAGGCGCATCTGCTTCTGGCATTGAGCCTGGCGGCGGATCAGCAGTTTGATCACGCGCTGAATACCGCTCGGAAAGGCCTGGCCCTCTTCGATCGGCGGACGCATCCACTGGCGATTGAGGCGGGGCTTCTGCATGCGCTGGCGGCGCTCGGGTGCGGGCCGGAAGCGGTGGAACGGTGGATAACGATCATCGACGCCCTGCCGGTGCCGGTGCTGCTGGAACATATTGGCCGCATTGCCGCCTGTTATCCCGCCGACGCACCGGAGGATCAGCTCGACGAGATGCTGACCCGCCGGCTGACGCGCGAACGGGTGGAAGGGCGCAGGGAGCGGCGCTCGAAGCGGCGGAGCAAGCTGGTCGAAACGCGTCCCGGCGAGATTCCGGCATCGGCGCTTTTTGCCGGGCTCGATGCGTCGCATTACGCGAAACTTTCCAACACGCATCGCTCGATTCTCGGCCAGATCGCCCGCCGGCTGAACGAAACGAAGGACCCGAGCGACATCCTGCGCTTCCTGAGCGATTGCGTGATTCCGCTGGGGAACATGGGGCTCGATCGCAGTGCCGGGGCGCTGGGCCGGGCGAGCGTGAAGCGACTGCTGCGGCAGCACGCCGACGCCATGACCCTGCACCGGGCGCTGACCAAACTCGAAATGGCCGGCCCGCGCACCGGAACGAAGGACCTCGCGACGCTCCTCGACCACTGGCGGCGCGAAGGGGTGAAGATGGACCGGGCGCGACGCTGCCTGGTTCTCGCCACGGGTCTCTTCCTCGGCGGCCTCGGTTTGCTCGCCTATGTCCTCTTCGCGCTGGATGTGATCCACGGCAAACAGGTGGTGATGAACCTGTGGGGCCATCGCGTCGATGCGCTCTGGGCCGGACCTGCCGTGCTGGGCGTCGGCTGCGTGCTGGGCATCTTCGCACTGATGGGGCGGACGTGGACGGTGGCATTGCCGGAGGGGCGGCCGGCGTTGACGCTCGAGGAACTTCGGTTTGTGCGGTCTTCGGCGGTGAAGCAGTCGATCCGCTCGACGCTGAGCGTCCGCTGAAAGTAATTGTACAAATCTTCTAAATATCGCAATTGCAAGAATTAGCAGCATCACCGTCGGTACTTTTTTCTGGCTGGCGCGGGGGTGATCCTGTTATACTGGCTCCTCGGAATAAAGGGCCGACGTCAGGCAGGAACGCGCGGCGCGAGAAGAGAGAGAGGATTTCAAGATGCCGTTCGACGAACTCGAAGAGAGCAATTCGGCCGTCATTGCCGTGGAAGAGGCCCCGCCCGTTCGCAAGTCCGAACAGAAGAAGCCCCGGGGTAAAACGGACACCAAGGAAAAGAACAAGCCGCAGAAGCAGCCGAACTATCACGTAATCATCTGGAACGATGAGGAGCACACGTACGATTACGTCATCGAGCTGTTGATGGTCATCTTCGGCCACCCGTTCGAGAGGGCGTTCCAGATCACCGACGAGGTGCATCATGCCGGGAAAGGGATCGCGTTCACCTGCCACATGGAGCTGGCGGAATTGAGACGCGACCAGGTCCTCGGGGTCGGCGCCGACTGGCGGATGCCCAAGGTGTCGCACAGCTCGATCCGCGCCACGATCGAGCCTGCTCTGGAGTGACCCAGGAGCGGGTGTGGCGGAGGGGTGGGGAGATTTCTCAAAAAAAAGCTCGCGGCCGTCCGCTTCGGGGGTAGAGTGGACAATTATCCATAGTTCATCATTTCGTGGAATCGAGGGACGCAGCATTCAGGCCTGGGAGAAGCGGCGTGGAGACGGGAAAGTCGGCGCAAAAGGTGGGGGGCGGGAGCGTGCCGGCGCGGATGCTGCGACGGGCACCCGGTCTGTTGAATACCGTTGCATTTCTCTCAGCGGTCCTCGTGATCGTCCTGGTGGGGTGGCGGCAAATCCCGGACAAGCTGGAAACGGTTCGGCCCGTCAAATACGTCGGGCACGCGGATGATGCCTCGTATGCTCTCATGGGACAAAGTATTTCCGAGGGGCGCGGGATTTCCGTGCCGTACGTCAGCACGTTTTACATTCCGTATCCGCAGACGATCTATCACCGCGAGGACCACTGGCCGCCGTTCATGGGGATGTCGATCGCCCCGGTCTTTTATTTCGCGGGAAAGAGTGCGCTCAATGCCCGGCTGCCGGCGATTTTTTACGGATCCATCGGCTTGCCGCTGGCGACGGCATTTCTCACGTACGCCCTCACCCGCCGCGGATACGCCGCCATCGCCGCGGGCCTGCTGATGATGGCCAACCTCGCCATCTACGACCAGAGCCTGCGCGTCCTCTCCGACATCTCCGCCGCCATGCTCGTGGCGCTCTTCTGCGGCAGCGTCCTCCTCGCCCGCCGCCATCCCTGGCTCCACCTCCACGCCGGCGCCGCCGCCGCGATGGCCTATTATTCCAAGGGGTCCGAGCTCCTGCTCCTGACGCTCTACCCCCTCATGGCCCTCTTCTGCTGCGGCCCGCGCACCTTCGCCCGCCCCTGGCTCTACTGCGGAATCGCCACCGCCCTGCTCCTCCTCGCCCCCTTCTGGTACGGCAACTGGCGCGACTACGGAAACCCGCTCCACTCCACACAGAACTACGTCGCCGGCTTCTTCGGCTTCGAAGAATGGGACACCAAAATGTACTTCCCCTACTGGGGCAAGGATCTTCCCGACGTCTCCGACCGCTGGACCAAGTACGGCAACAATTACCGGCAGATGGCGCGCGGACAATTGGCGGAAGGCATTCAGTTGACGCTCTCGGGCGCCATGGACAACAACGGCAATGTCTGGACCGACTTCGGCGTGTGGGGATTGCGGGCCCGCGATGCCGTCCTCGGCAACAGAACGCGCTGGCCGATCTTTGGCGCCAACCCCGCGAATGCTTCCCGACCTCCCCCACAGATGAAGCCGGTTGCCCAGTGGGTTTCGCCGATCTGGGAGCTGGCGGGCGCGGGAAGCGTCGGACTGCTGCTGGCACTCGTGGCGGGTTTCCCAATTTTGCTGGGGATGGCGCTCTGGCGGCGCGTACGCAAACGGCATGCGCCGCCGGTCCCAGCACAGCAGCCGGTCGACGCGAAGAAGATCACGAACGGCTGGATGCTCGGGCCGGTGCTTTCGGTGATGCTCGTGGCAACAGCGCACCTGGTGTTCATCGCCTACCTCTGGCTGGTGACGCCGCGTTTCCTCTTTCCGGTGCTGCCGCTGGTGCTGGCGCTCGGGACGGCCGCCGCCGTATGCGCCATGGAATGGCCGCTGCGCGCGCTCTGGTGGGCAATCGATCTCGCGCTGCACCAATTCTGGCGCATGCGCGACGCTCGCCCCCAATGGTTCCGCCGCACACAGACAGTGCTCGCCAACTGGCCCGCAGTCACGACCCTCGTCGCCGCCGCGATTATCCTCTGCCGCATCACACCCGTGCATGCCTGGCAGGAAGACCTCCTCGGCCAGCGCGGCCAGCGCCGCGATTATCCCGGCCAGGTCGATAACCGCTTCGTCTCCGCCGGCGCGTGGATCGGGAAGAACTTCCCCTCCGCCATCGTCATGTGCCGCAACCCCTGGGAACTGCAGTTCTACATGGGCCCGCAGAACAAATCCGTCGGACTCCCCTACCCGCAGGAGGAGGTGAACCGCAGCGCCAATCAGATATTCGCCATCGCCCGCTACTACGGCGTCACCCACCTGCTCGTCGATGACATGCGCCCCGCCCTCGCCCCGTATTACCTCAAACGCAAGCCCGGCCTCACGCGCGTGCCCGGCTGCCCCGGCATCGCGCTCTTCGCCATCGACTGGTCCAAGATTCCGAAGATGTCCGTGGAAGAAGCCCTCGGCCGAACGCCCCTTCCGCCCACCACCCAAAAATGATCAACTGCGAATCGGGAACACGCAGCGGATCGTCGTCCCCTTGCCCACTTCCGACGTCAGCTCCACACGTCCCCCCATCGCCCCCACCGCATGCTTAACGATGGCAAGCCCCAGCCCCGTGCCCCGGTCGGCGCCGCCGCGCGAGCGATTCACCGTGTAAAACCGCTCAAACACGCGCTCCTGGTCTTCCTTCGGAATGCCGCAGCCCGAGTCCTGCACCTCCAGCACGAATTCGTTCGCTTCGGCCTCGGTCGCAAGATCCACGTCTCTCCCCTGCGAACCGTTCCCGTGCGATCCGTTGACCGCATGGTGCGCGGTGAAGTCGTGCCGCACGACGCTGCTCGCCGCCTGCAGCCGCGAACGGATCGTCACGCTTCCCTGGAAAGTCGCCTTGATCGCGTTGTCCACCAGGTTCTTCAGCGTCAGCGTGACCAGGCGCTCATCGCCGCGGAAGGTCTGCGCCTCCGGGGGAAAATCGACATGCAACTGCACCTGCTTTTCCTTCGCATTCCCCGCATACATCCCCGTGATCATGTCGCAGATCTGATGCAGATCGAGCCGGTCCATCTGCACCACCGCCCGCCCGTCCTCCGTGCGCGACAGATCGAGCAGGTCCTGCACCATCAACTGCAGCCGCAGCGCGTGGTTGTTGATGATGTCCACGCACCGCCGCGTCGTTTCCTCATCGCCGTCCCCCTCCTTGATCGTCTCCACCGCCGCGCGAATGGATGCCAGCGGGGTGCGCAATTCATGGCTCGCATTGGCCACAAAATCCGCCTTCATCTGCAGCGTCCGCGCGACCTCCGTCACGTCGCGCATCAGGAGCAGCGTTCCCTTGTAGTGCGCCCCGTTGTAAATCGTCGCCGCCGTCGCTGAGCAATGGATCGTCCGCCCCGGCGCCTGCATCGCGATCTGCGCCGACACCGGCTTGTTCGACGAAAATGCGTTCCGATACAGCGCCATCAGATCCGGATGATGAATCACCGTCTCGATGTGCTTCCCCAGCAGCGACCCCACCGGCCGATCCAGCACGCGCGACGCCGCCGGATTCGCCAGCCGGATCATGTCCATGTTGTCCGTCGCGATCGCAATCTCATTGCTCTGGTCCATCACCGCCAGCAGCGAGAGCAGGTGATCCTTGTCCTGCTGCGCCCCGCTCGACCGCTTCTCCATCTCCTCCGCCAGCATGTTGCTCGCCCGCGCCAGCTCCCCGCCCAGCCCCGGCAAAAGCGGATCCGTCCGCCGCGCATACTGCCCCTGCGCCATATTCGACACCAGATGCAGCACCCCTGTCATGGCCGCACTCTGTGTCCGATACGCAAAAAAAGCCCACGCCAGCAGCAACAGCAGCGCAACGCACACGATGATGAGAGTGACTTCGATCATGGCCTTAGTCTAACGGGAATCCCCGTGGAATGACGAATGACAAATGACAAATGACGAATCAATGTCTCAATGTTCAATGATCAAATGTTAAAAACCACCAGTGCCATGCCCCGCGCCCCGTTTTGGTCCTTCCGTCATTGGTCATTGGAATTTGATTCGTCATTTATCATTCGTCATTCGTCATTTCGTTAGTCGCCTTCTTCCTTGCGTTCGAGCAGGCGGTAGCCGACGCCGCGCACGGTATGAATCATCCACGCAAAATCCCCCAGCTTCTTCCGCACCGCCGTGATATGCACGTCAATGGCCCGATCCGTCACAAACACGTCCGTCCCCATCGCCCGGTCCATCAACTGATCGCGGCTCAGCACCCGCCCGCGCGCCGAGAAAATCGCCGTCAGCAGCTTGAACTCCGTCGGCGTCAGATTGATCCCCCGACCCTGCACCGTCACCTCGTGCTTGCTCTGATCGATCACCACCGGACCCGCCGTCAGCAGCGCCTGCGCCGGCTCCATCGACGCCTTCCGCCGCAGCACCGCCCCGACGCGCGCCATCAGCACCTTCATCGAGAACGGCTTCGTGACATAATCATCCGCCCCCATCGAGAGCCCCACGATGATATCCGTCTCCTCCGTCTTCGCCGTCAGCATCAGAATCGGAATCGATGCGGTGTCCGGATCCTGCTTCAGCGCCATCGTCACATCCCGCCCCGACATCCCCGGCATCATCACGTCCAGAATCATGATGTCCGGCTTCTGCTTGCGCGCCAGCTCCAGCCCCGTCCCCCCATCGTGCGCGGCGACCACCTCGTAGCCGTTGCGCTGCAAATTCATCCCGATGAGCTCTACCAGATCGCGTTCATCATCGACGACGAGCACTTTTTTCCGCCGGGCCATGAGAACCTCCGCGTGCGATGTTGGAGTAGGAACGACATCTCGATGAGCCCCGATCCTCGAATCGGTCTCATTCCTGGTCGTCTTAACATGGCGGTCGGGGGCTGTTCGTGTCAACTGTTCCCTGCTGAGCGTTTAGAACCTTTGCGCAACCTTAGCAAAACATGGCTCCGTGCTTAACCGGAAGTACGTGTTTCAGCCGGTTTTTCGCGATTTGGTGTGGAACAGCCTCAATTCGCCGCCTGGCAGAGGTATCGCAGCCGACAGAGCTGACCTCTGGCTCACCCTGCCACAGAGGCCCTACAATTCCGCCAGTTCTCTCACCATTGCGAGATTCCCGCGTGCTCCGATTCTGGCGACTCTTCCGCCTCAGCCTCTTCGTCTTCGTCTTCCTCGCCCTCGGCGTCTACCTCGCCGCCACCACCCCGTGGGCCCGCATCTTCGGACCCGCCCCCGATTACACCACCCTCCTGCACAACGGCGACCCCATCGTCACCGCCATCTACCGCTACCGCGCCGCCACCAACCTCTGGCCCGAATACCTCGACGACCTCGTCCCCCGCGAGCTCCCCGCCGCCCCCGCCATGAAATGGTTCTACACAATCACCCGCGACGGCCCATCCCTCGCCATCGACGTCGACAACACCCACACCCACCTCGGCTACTCCTTCGACACAACCTCTCCCGAGTGGCGCCTCTTCGGCAGCGACACCCCGCGCACCCTCCGCTCCGACATCAACTCCCCTGCCACGCACCCCGCACTCCCCTCCGACTCCGAGCGCATCATCAACGAACTCGCCGAACTCGACCGCCGCATCCAGCGCGAACCGACGCTGATCGAGCACCGCCGCGACAAAGCCGCCCTCCTCAAATCCCTCAACCGCCTCCCCGAAGCGCGCCAAACCATCGAGCAAGCCGCCACCGATTTCCCCGACAACGTCTGGCCCAAACTCGCCACCGTCGCCCTCGACCCCACCCCCGACGCCATCGCCCACTTCGCTCATTGGACGACGGATCACCCCTCCCTCACCCACGACTACTACCTCGCCCTCCTCTACCGCCAGACCCACGACACCGATCGCGCCCTCACCACCATCACCGAGGCCGCCACGCTCCCCGTCGAACTCAATCCCGACGATCCCAACATTCTCGCCTTCTACCTCTGGGACATGACCCGCTACGCCCTCCAGCAAAAACAATTCACCCTCGTCCTCCAACTCACCAACGCCTGGCAAAAAGCCAGCCTCGCCCACACCATCGAAGAAAACTCCTACCTCCCCCTCCGCGCCGCCGCCAACCTCGCCCTCGGCAACCAACAAAGCGCCCAATCCGACCTCTCCCTCCTCGACTCCCTCAAAACCAAAACCTGGGCCCAAAACCTCCCCGCCCTCCAATCCGCCGTCGCCGCCAACAACCGCTCCTTCCTCTACGACCCCGGCCCCACGCCCGCTCCCTTCGAAATCTTTCCGTTGCCGCAATAACATGAACGCGTGACGCTGATAGATAAGCCGCCCCGTTTCGTCATTCGATCATTGATCATTAAGATTTGATTCGTCATTCGTGCTTCGTCATTCGTTATTCCGCGCCGGTGCCCTATGTCCGCCCCCGATCTCCACGACCTCACCATCCTCGGCGCCGGCCCCACCGGCCTCTTCGCCGCCTACTACGCCGGCCTCCGCCGCATGTCCACCAAGATCATCGACTCCCTTGACTCCCTCGGCGGCCAACTCACCGCCCTCTACCCCGAAAAATTCATCTTCGATATCCCCGGCTTCCCCAGAATCCTCGCCCGCGACCTCGCCAGAAACCTCGTCGAGCAAGCCACGCAAGCCAACCCCACCATCTGCCTCAACGAACTCATCACCACCCTTGAACCCATCACCGAAATCCCCGACCACGCCGAGCAGATTCCCCCCCCGCTCTACAAACTCACCTCCGCCAATTCCATCCACTACACCCGCACCCTCCTCATCGCCGCCGGCGCCGGCGCCTTCTCCCCCAAGAAGCTCCCCCTCCCCGACGCCGCTCGCTTCGAAAACCACGCCCTCTTCTACTCCGTCCCGCAAAAATCCCTCTTCGCCGGCAAAAATCTCCTCATCATCGGCGGCGGCGACTCCGCCATCGATTGGGCCCTCAACCTCCAATCCACCGCCCGCAAAATCACCCTCATCCATCGCCGGAACCAGTTTCGCGCCCACGAGGACTCCCTCCGCCAGATCCAGGCCACCCCCACCCAAATCCTCCCCTTCTTCGAACTCGACGCCCTGCTCCCCTCCTCCACAAATGACCACTCCCTCACCGCCGCCATCATCCGCAACAACCAGACCCACGAAACCCGCACCCTCCCCGTCGATGCCATCCTCGTCCAGATCGGCTTCAACTCCTCCCTCGGCCCCCTCAAAAACTGGCCCCTCCAAATCGACCGCAACTCCATCCCCGTCAACCCCGAAATGGAAACCAGCCTCCCCGGCATCTTCGCCGCCGGCGACATCTGCTCCTACCCCGCCAAGCTCAAGCTCATCGCCACCGGCTTCGCCGAAGCCCTCACCGCCGTCAACTACGCCAAGACCCGCATCGACCCCTCCGCCCGCCCCTTCCCCGGCCATTCCTCCGAAATGACCCCCCAGCCCCAGTCCATGGCCACGCTCAACAATCAAGAATCACAAAACCAAAATCCAGAAGTGCGGGAATAAGAACCTTCTGGCTACTTGCTTCTTGATTCTTCGTTCTCGCCTCTCAAAGATTCCTTTGCGGAGTCTCCCCTCCCCCGGCGCTTTGACAAAGAGTGGTCTCCCGCACAGAAAAAGTTCGCAAAGCGACGAACCTTCCCCTTGCTCACGTGTCTTGATCAGGTTGAGGCAGGGGCGCTGTAGCTCTGCTTTGATTCGAATTCGTAAAAAAGGTGCTTTTTAGCGCTTCAAAATGCCGATCAAACCCGCTAGGCTAACGACCTTATGAACCGCATGGACCTCCGCCATTTTCTCCTCCTTTGTGTGACGCTTTGCGCGGCGGCCTCCCTTGCGCTTCTCTCCGGCTGCAAGGGCAACACCAGCGCCGCCGCCATGGTCGAAAAAACCGTCTCCCCGCCACCTCACGTGCAGGCCTACGAAACCCGCGCCGACCCCCGCTACGCTGACCCCCTCACCAACCCCGTCTGGACCGCCGCACACTGGCTTCCCCTCGTCTCCCCCATCGGCACCGACCGCACCACCGACGCCGCCTCCGGCGCCTTCCTCTTCGACGCCAATACCCTCTACGTCGCCATTATCAGCCACAAGCCCGAATCCGCCGTCGCACAAGACCTCGTCTCCGTCTTTCTCGACTCCTCCCGCCTCTGCAACGGCTCCGAAATCATCCACGTCGCCGTCAACTCCGCCGGCCGCGCCTCCTGCACCTGGATCCGCGACGCCGAACCCCCCTCCCGCCCGCGCGACGACGGCACCCCCGACGCCTTCCACCCCCTGAGCAAAATTCCCGTCGAATCCATGGTCCCCGACCTCTTCACCCACATCGGCGCAGGCACCCAGCACGGCCGCCCGGTCTGGACCGCCGTCATCGCCCTCCCCGTCCGCCAACTCCCCCTCCCGCTCCAGGCCGCCCCCGTCGCCGGCACCGAATGGAAGGTCAACCTCCTCCGCACCACCGTCGCCACCGCCCCGTCCTCCAACCTCGAACCCCTCCAATCCAACCTCTCCCCCGTCTTCGTCGGCCAGCAGGCCGTCGCCCCCTACCGCATGGCCACCCTCGAACTCGTCAACACCCAAGTCTCCGTCGCCCAGTAACGCGGGCGTCCCGCCCGCACATTCCCCCTCCTAATCTTTATCCTAATCCTCATCTTCATCTTCATCCCGCTCCCCCTAATCCACGGACAATTCACATCGCGTAGGGGCGGCACTGAATCACCCCCACTTTCCCTTACCCCCGCCCCCACCACCGTCCGATAATCCCACCAGACAACTCACCCCAACACGGAGCCACCTCATGCACCGGCATGCACGCCACCAAAGTTCCTTCTTAGCGCCATTCATCCTCGCATCATTCTGCTCCTTCGCAACTTCATCTATGGTCTCCGCCGCCAGCCAATTCGCGATTTCCCCACTGGGATCCCAATCAGATAGCACCAATACGGTTCCATCCGCCATCAATAATTCGCAGACCATTATTGGGTGGGTATTTGGAGACACACCCGCAGACCCGGCTCCTTTTTATCTTGGTGCTGGCCCACCTGCCCCGTTTACTCCGCCGCCTGTAAACACCGCATTTAGTGCCCAAGCGATGAATGCCTCCGGTGTTGTCGCCGGTTTTTTTACTCCCTCCATAGAAAGCACCGCTCCCCCGTCTTATTCCGCTGCCCTCTACCAAAACGGCCAGTATGTCCAGTTGCCATCGCCCGATGACAATCCGATGAACGACTACCGTGCAACTGGAATCAACAATCTTGGGCAAGTGGTCGGCTATGAGCAGGAAAGCGACGGTCTCCAACGACCTATTGTTTGGAACAATCAGCAGCCTACATTTCTTGGCGCGGGAGGCGCAGCAAATGGCATCAATGACCAAGGATGGGTCGTGGGCGGCATTGGGGCGGCGTCTGGAAACACCAGCATTCCCGTTCTGTGGCGCGATGGCACCATGACCTCCATTCCGATGCCGGCCAATGCCATCTCCGGCACCGCTCTCGCAGTCAACAACGCAGGTCAAGTGCTGGTCAATTACGGTGGCGCCGAATGGCTGAACGGCTTTTTCATTTGGGACAATGGCGTTGAAACAACATTGGCTCTCTCCCAAGACGCCATGCTTTTGACCTACGTTACCGGCATGAACGATTCCGGCACCGTCGTGGGCACGTCCGCCTATCACGCAGTGTACTGGGTGGGCGGACAGATCTACGATCTCAACGATCTGATTCCCGCCGATTCCGGCTGGACCTTGACCAGTTCCACTGGTATCAACGATGCCGGTGACATCATCGGCTATGGAACCTTCGGCGGCTTGGATGAACCCTTCCTCCTCAGCCCCACCGGTTTCTCGGGCAACATCGGCAGTCCCGAACCCACCACCCTCACCCTCCTCACCCTCGCCACCCCGCTCCTCCTCAAACGCCGCTCCCGCCGGCAATTCTGTACCATACAACGGGGACGCAGCTAGTTTATTCGTCCAACCATAACCGAATCACCATTGACAGGCTGAGGTTCTGCAACTTTCTCCTGAACGTGGCTGCAACTGCCTCGCAAACGACGACAAAGAATTGATCGAACAAAAAAATTAGGAGATTGTTAACTTTGTTATATACACAGCAAATTATGTCTATGCAAGAAAATTTTCAGTTAAACGGTCTGGGAGGCATTTCGTCTGCAACATCAACGAATTCCATGGTCGCTGCGCCGACTAAAACGCGGGCGCGGTTAGTTGATCCGTCGCTCCACCAGCATTATGCATTCCGGGATGCCACGACATGCCCGAATCAATCCCAAGGGATGTATTCACCACGTCCTGAACAGACCGGCAGGGCGGATCGCCATGTTTCGGACGGAGGCGGGCTTTGCTGCGTTTGAGCGGGTCAGGGTCGAGGCCCATGAACGCGTGCCGTTGCGGATTCTTTCGTAAGGAATACTCAAAAAATGTGTGGCCCCCGGGCGTGCCCGGGGAGGGGCGGAGCGGTTGGGATTTGGGGTGGCGGTTGGGGAGGCCGCAGGGATTGCAATCCCTGGGCTCTTGAGTTTGGGGGAGGTTTTGTTTTGGGGGGAGGATTGTTTCTTTGGGGGCGTCCTGTGAGCGCTTCCTGACGGGCGCGGTACCGGAGGTTGGGTGTTTGCGGGGGTGGGGTTTGTGCCGGAAAAATGCTTCAGGAAGAGGAGGGCTGACGCCCCTACCGGGGCGGGCGATTGCATATGACCTATTGATAGCGGTTCTCTTTGAAAATTCAGCGCATTGTATCGGTGGCGTGAGGCCACCTCCGGCGAGGGGCCATATGCGATTGCCATAATATTCATGCCCTCGCAGCTCTTTTTTCTTGTATGGCCACATGTTGATGTTATGCTGACCCCTGCCCCACGGCGGCAGAATACCCGCCCTGGCCCGTCATCTCCGCCGCCCGCCAGTTCCTGGCAGTCATGCACGTTCGTGTCAGTCTGAGAATCGAGATCCATCTTGCAGAAGGAGACCACCATGGTGGCAGCCAATCCTTTGGACACGCCTCCCGCGAGCCCACGTGCCTCTTTTCACCCCTCCCGTCGTTCCTGCTGGGCGATCGTCTTCCCCATTGCGCTCCTGCCCTTTTTCACCTCTCTCCCATCGGCCCACGCGCAGGTCGAAAGCGACGTGTTCGGCGTCCGGTCCAACGCCAATCCCGGTTCTCTCGTCCCCAATCTCCCCGACTTTATCACCGGCCAGATCATTCAGGACAAGGTCCTCACGGAAGGCGCCTCGGAAACCGACACCATCGTCTTCATCACCTCCGGCATCGCCCTGCCTCCCAATGATGTGGTTAATCCCAACGTCACGGGCGTCGCCTATCTCGGAGAGCCTGATCAGCCAACCGTCGTGAGCGACATGGTCACACTCAGCGCCGCCCAAAATGGCGTCAATATACAGTGGACACTCACCCTGACTTCCGATCCAGCCAACTTCCCGACCGGGCTGATCGACATCCCCGAGTCAGGCCAACAGCAGGACGTGTCCGGGTATATCTTCATCGGCTTGATTACCCCTGCCGTTCCGGGCACCGCCATTCAATTCCCATTCCATGTCGTCGTCACCAGTGATCTGGACGTTCCCGAACCTGCATCCTGTGCGTTATTGCTCCCCGCCCATGGACTACTGGCGCTCCGAGGAAGATGGAATTGCTCCAGACGCCGATAGAGAGTTGACACTCGATACTCCCGTTCCGAGGCGATCCAATCGTGGGGATCGGAACAGGGACGAGAAAACCGTGGCGCAACCGGGAATGCGGCACACGGTAAGACCCGAAGGCCGACCCAAAGCGCAGGCGGTGGAATGAGCGACGAAATACTAGCTGCGTACCCGTTTCGTTCGGTTCCCCATTTGTGTTCATTTGTGTCCATTTGTGGGCAATTTACGGTGTCCGGGGGGCGGGAGGGGGGGGGAAACACGTACCCTGTTTCACCCCCCGAACTCACCACCCCCCTCCTCCTCAAACGCCGCCACTACCCCTCATGATATACTGCTACCACTAATACACTGATATCACTTCCCCTCGCCCCCAAATCCTTACAATTCCTATCGGAGATGGGGGGAGACCGCCATTGACACACACACCCTGGCGGTCTGCTATTTGGCGGGGGGGGGGGGGCCGCGGCGGCGCGCGCCCCCGGCCCCCCCCCCCGCCGCCCGCCCCCGGCCCC
>Ga0335069_10009204_pt1 | contig 14084 bp, 12 predicted proteins | sample Lox_Sample_11_FD_206714 | JGI IMG/M metagenome (GOLD analysis project Ga0335069, IMG submission 206714) | Soil microbial communities from Loxahatchee National Wildlife Refuge, Florida, United States - Lox_Sample_1.1 | ecosystem: Environmental > Terrestrial > Soil > Wetlands | place: USA... | reverse complement strand
AGCTTCTACAACGCGCTGCAGAACCGCGACGCCCACGGCTTCATCTGGAATATCGGCGTCTTCTGCGTCCTGGCCGGCATCTACACCGTCATCGCGGTGTACCAGCTCTATCTCAATCAATGGCTGCAGATCCGCTGGCGCCGTTTCATGACGCAGGCCTATCTGCGGCAATGGCTCAACACCGCCAATCACTACCGCATGCAGCTGCTCGGCGACGCCGCCGACAACCCCGACCAGCGTATTGCCGACGACGTGCAGCAATTCGTCGAATTTGTGATGAGCATCGGACTCAGGCTGCTGAACTCGATCGTCACGCTCGTCTCCTTCGTCATCATTCTCTGGGGCCTGTCGGCGGCGGCGCCGCTGCACCTGTTCGGCATCACGCTGGCGATTCCCGGCTATCTGGTCTGGGCGGCGCTGATCTACGCGGTCATCGGCACCACGCTGACGCACCTGATCGGGTGGCGGCTCATTCCGCTGCGATTCCAGCAGCAGCGCTACGAAGCCGATTTCCGCTTCAACCTGGTGCGCACCCGCGAGAATTCCGAGCAGATCGCAGCCCTTCGCGGCGAAGACGCCGAGCGCGAGCGGCATGGCGAGCGCTTCGGCCGCGTCGTCAGCAACTGGCTCGCGATGATGGGGCGGACCAAGAAGCTCACTTTCTTCACCGCGAGCTACGGTCAGACCGCGCAGATCTTTCCTTACCTCATGGCGGGCCCGGCCTATCTCGCCGGTGTCACCCAGCTTGGCGACCTGATGCAGACCGCGAACACATTCGACAAGGTGCAGAACGCGCTGTCCTATTTCGTCACGGCCTATCAGGACATCGCCATCCTTCAGGCGGTGGTGCAGCGGCTTGACGGCTTCGAGAAAGCGATTGTCGCCGGGCGCGACGTCGCGTTGCAGCAGCCTTCGGTCGAGGTGCTGCCGCGCGCCGGCGCCGCCGGGATCGCGGCCGAAAACCTTCAGGTGCGGCTGCCGAATGCGGCGCCATTGATCGACGCCGAACGGCTGTCGTTGAAGCCGGGCGAGCGCGTGCTGGTCACCGGCCCTTCGGGCATCGGCAAGTCGACCCTGTTTCGCGCCATGACCGGAATCTGGCCGTTCGGATCAGGCCGCGTCACCGTGCCGGAGGATGCCAAGATCCTGCTGTTGCCGCAGCGGCCTTACTTCCCGGTCGCGAGCCTCGTCGCGGCGGTGAGCTATCCGGCCAAGGTCGGCACCTTCGACGCGGCGCGGATCGCCGAAGTCCTCACCGCCGTCGGCCTGCCGCAATGGAGCACCCGGCTCGACGAGGAAGCGCATTGGAATCGCATGCTGTCGCTTGGCGAGCAGCAGCGGCTTGCGATCGCGCGCGCGCTGCTGCTCGAGCCGGATTATCTGCTGCTCGACGAGGCGACCGCTTCGCTCGACGAAGCCGCGGAGGCCAAGCTTTATCGGCTTCTGCAGGACCGGCTCAAAGGCGCGACCATTGTCTCGATCGGCCACCGCGCCACGCTGCTCGCCTTCCACGGCCGCCGTATCGACGTGGCGGCGGGCGGCGCGGCGTCGGCGGCCTCGCAGGTGCGCGACGCGCCGCTCGCCTCGGCGGCGGAATAAGGGAGCACGGGATTATTGCCGGAGCATGATCTTTTCCGACCATGCTTCGCCCGCCGAAGCGGGCTTCGCGAAGGCGGGAAACCGGTTTCCACCCTCGGATCGAGGTCCGATGGCAGGCTTCTTCGGGATCATGTGCAAAAGAAAAGGCCGGCAGTGACGGCACTGCCGGCCCGGTCGTCCTTGATGGTGAAAGGACTATTTGATGCTGGAGAGGTTGGTCGCGAACGAGAGCTTGGCGATATAGGCCGCGCCGCACCAGTTCGAGCCGGTGCCACCCGGATTGGCCGCCGTGATGTTGTTGGAGCCGCCGCCGCTCTGCGAGCTGGTGAAGGCGTTGCAGTCGCCCTTGGTCAGGTTGCTGTCGTAGTAGCGCAGGTCCAGCGTGAAGGCCTTGTAGGTGAGGCCGAAGCCGGCATCCCAGTTCCAGTAGCTCTTGTAGGGATCGCCTGCAGCCGCAGTCGCCGCCGAGATGCCCGGGAAGCCGAACAGCGCACCGTCGCCGTAGAAGGCGTCGCTCTTGCCGAGGCTCCAGTAGCCGAGGTCACCCGAAATATACATGCCCAGCCCGGAGCTGCCCCACCAGCTGCTCGGCGTCGTGTAGGTGACATTGCCGACGGTGTACCAGCCAACCGAGCCGGTATTGGCGACCGACGGCGAATACCATTCCTGGATGCCGGCGGCCCATTGGTCGTTAAACGTATAGGTCGCCTTGCCGTAGATTTCGTAGAAGCTGGCGTTCTTCTTGGCCACGTTGCCGTTGACCAGCGTGGGCAGACAGCCGGCCTGAATAGTATTGCCGTAGCACGTGCCGCCCGGATACCAGTATTCCCAGACGCCGAAGTCGAGCGCGAGCTTGTCGAAGGTCGGCCGCACGCCGGCATAGAGGTCGATTTCCGCCGCGGCGCGGTTCGGGAACGAGATGCTCTCGCCCGAGATGCCCGCGTAGTACTGCCATTGCGGGCTCTGCGTGTAGCGCAGCTCGAAGCCGGCCTGTGTCGACGGATTGTGGTTCGACTGGGTGATGCCGCGGAAATTATAATCCGTCATCAGGGCCGCAGTGATCGCGACGTCCCAGGGCGACGGCGGCGGCGGCGGCGCGGGTGGCGCCTTGGTGGCCATGTCCGCGGCCATCGCCGAGTAGGTGGCCAGACCGGCCGCCAGTACGATGGATAAAGCAACTTTCTTCATAATCAGCCCCTTTGCTCTGCCTGTCTTCGGCACCCCAGCCCGCAGCGACCGTCGACAGCGCCAACCCCGCAACGTCTTTGTTCGCGGCTAGTTGGTTGTTATTTTTTTCTTTTATCCCGCAAGGGAAAGATCAAAACGAGAGCAACTGCTGACTTTTTGAGCTTTTGCGGCAAAACTCCATAGTTTGTTAAGGAGTGTTGCAAGCACGCTACACTTTTACCGACGAGTTTCCCTTCCCCGGTCGCATCGTCCGGATTTGGCTGGGGATAAACTAGGCGATTCAAATCCCCGCGATTCGCGGCGCTTTGTTGCACCATTGCCGTCCGACCATTGCCGCTGCGAGCACTCGCGCCTAGCTAAAGCCGAGAGCGCCGGATTTGGACTTATCCACAGCGAGGCGGAGAGGGATGATGCAAGCGACAGTCGACGGTCGGGTCGTGGCGCAAAGCGACGACGTCATCGAATGCAAAGGATATCAATACTTTCCGCGCAGCGCGGTGCAGATGGACTGGCTGGAAAAGGTGGCGAAAACGACTGACGACCTCGCCTGCCCGCACGGCGTCCAGTTCTACGATGTCGTGGTCGCCGGCAAACGCCACCAGCGTGCCGCCTGGTCCTATGAGGCGCCGCGCCCGGAAATGGCGCAGGTCGGCGGCCGATTCGGCTTCTGGCAGGACGTCGAGGTGCAGTGAACGCCCGCGATTTCACGCGGGCGTCCCTCCATGACCGGGGCCGATCTGGGCCCATCCGAGCAGCAATCAGGCCGCGGCCGCTTTCTTGCGGTTAGCCTCGAGCCGGGCATCGACCAGCGCCACCTGGGCGTCGATCGCCGCATTGCTCAGGCCCTTCTGCCGGGCAATCAGCTGCACGAGCTTGTCAGCGCGCTCGATATTCGGCGCGCCGTTCTGGAGCGCCCGCGCTGCCGAGGCCGGCCGGGTCAGCGACTGCGCGGCAGCGGCATATTTCTCGAACGGCACCAGGTCTTCCGGCTTGGCGCCGAGCTTGACGCAGAGGTCGAAGACGAAGTTGTAGACCGAGCGCGAGGTGTCGATGTCGCTCCACACCGCTTCCTGAGCCGTGCGCATGCCGTCCTTGGTGACGCAGCGGTAATTGCCGGCGAGCAGCATCGCCCATTTGGCGAGCGGCACGAAGATCGAGTCGTAGACCTTCAGCTTCACCGGCAGTTCGATCTTGCCTTCCGGCGTATCGAAGCGCGCGCCGTCGACGTCCTTCTGCAGCTGGCGCAGGATCGCCGTGTCCTTGTCGTCCTCGAACCGGGCGCATTTGAAATTGGTCGGCAGCGTCACCAGGAGGAAATTCGCCTTCTCGTCCGGCGGACGGATCGCCTGCGGGTCGGGGCTGTTGAGCGTGATCTTCTTCGGATCGAAACTGTCCCACACCGTCGGGTCGGTATAAGCCGGCTTGAGCGCCTCGTAATCGAGCCCCGGGATGCGCTTGATGTATGGCAGCGGCGGCATGTTCATGATCGACATGCACGGCACGCGCGATTTCGCCACCGCGTCGAGCAATTCGCGCACGCCGGGCGACCGGTATTGCGGCTCCTGCATGCACAGGCCGACCAGGTCGTATTGCTTGGGATCGACGCCGGTCGCCGGACCGGCCGTCACCTTGCCGGGAAGCTTCCGCGATTCCAGCAGGACCGGATCCTTGCGGCCGCGGATCGGCAGGCGAACCTTGAAGCCTTCGGCATTGATCAGATCGGCCTCGGCGGGCAGGCAGACCAGATGGATCGAATGCCCGCCGAACAGAAGCTTCGACGCGAGCAGCGAACCGTAGGACGCCCCCATCAGCAGAATATTGTAGGCCATGATTTCCTCCTCGCCAGCGCGACGGTAAGGGCCGTTTTCCCAGCCGGATCAACGGGCAACGGATCGGCGGCATATATGCCGCCGATCCCTTTTCTTACCCGGTTTCGGACCAATGCTATTGGCCCCCTGAGACCGATGCAATGCGGCTTGGCGGGGCCGACGTCTGGCGATCTGCGCAGCCAGAAGCTCGGACCTAGGTTCCCTCGCCCCCACCGGGCGCCGGATAAATCGGTGTCCAGGCCGGTGCAGGTGCCGGCTCGGGCATCGGAGCGGGCGCGGGCTTCGGCGCAGGTGCAGCCTTCGGCTTGCTCACGGCCTTCTTCGCGACCTTCTTGGCCGTTTTCTTGGCCGGCTTCTTCGCGGCCTTCTTCGCTGTCTTCCTCTTCGAGGCCTTTAATACTTTCTTCTTTTTGGCCGGAGCGGCCTTCTTTTTCTTGCCCGATTTCTTCTTCGCTTTGGACTTCTTCGCCATGATCGACCTCCCGATCGCTGCTACCGATCCAGAACCCGCGCGCCCCCACAGCGCGACCATGGGAAGACCGGTATGGTGGCACGCCGCTGACCGAGAGCTCACTCAGCCTGCAGCCGTGGCCGCGGGCATCGCCGCGCGATGCGCCCGAAGCCGCTGCGGGCATCGCCCTCCTGTCGCCCAGTCGATCAACTCGATCGTGTGGACGACCGGAACCGCGGTGCCCGTTGCGATCTGCGTGATGCAACCAAGATTGCCAGCCGCGATCACATCAGGTCGCACTCTTTCGATAGTCCTGACTTTAAGGTCGCGCAACCTTCTTGCGATGTCTGTCTGCAAAATATTGTAGGTGCCAGCCGAGCCACAACACAGATGACCTTCGGGAATGTCGCGGACAACGAAGCCAAGTTTGCTGAGCACGTCCTTCGGCTGCCGGATCACGCGCTGGCCGTGCTGCAGCGAGCAGGCGGCGTGATAGGCGACGACGAGACCCTGCGGATCTGGCGCTGCCGCGCCGCCTGGATTCGGCGCCACTGCGCGCTCGAGCGGCAAGCCTGCAAGATATTCCGTGATGTCTTTGGTCAGCGCCGAGACGCGGGCCGCGCGCTCGGCATAAGCCGGGTCGTTGCGCAGCATGAAGCCATAGTCCTTCACCGTCGTGCCGCAGCCGGAGGCGGTAATGACGATGGCGTCGAGGCCATCGATGGCGAGAAAAGCGTCGACCGCGGCGCGCGCCTGCGCCAGCGCTTCCTGTTCGCGGCCCATGTGATGCACCAGCGCGCCGCAGCAGCCAAGGCCTTCGGGCACGACGACCTCGACCCCATGCCGGGTCAATACGGCGATTGCCGCCGCATTGATCTGCGGCGCCAAAAGATCGTTGACGCAGCCGGCGAGCAGCCCGACACGGGCCGGCCGCGCCCCTTTTGTTGCCGTGGCAGCGAAGGTCTGCGGAGCAAGCGGCGTGCCGGGCAAGTGCCAGGGCGTCAGTCCGAGCATGGCTGCAAGCCGCTTGAGCCCGAGCGCGCCAAGCACGGGGGCGAAAGGCTTGGCGAGCAGCGACGCCCAGAGCGCGATCCGGAAGCGGTCCGGATAAGGCATCAGCTTTGCCAGCATGGCGCGCAGGACGCGCGCATGCAGCGGCCGGCGATAGGTCTGTTCGATATGGGCGCGGGCGTGGTCGACCAGGTGCATATAGTGGACGCCCGACGGACAGGTGGTCATGCAGGCCAGGCACGACAGGCAGCGGTCGATATGGCGCGTGACCTCCGCCGTCGCCGGCTGGTTCCGCTCCAGCATGTCCTTGATCAGGTAGATGCGCCCGCGCGGCGAATCGAGCTCGTTGCCGTCGAGCACATAGGTCGGACAGGTCGCTGTGCAGAAGCCGCAATGCACGCAGGCGCGCAGGATCTTCTCGGCTACGGCGACATCCGGATCGGCAAGCTGCGCCAGGGTGAACGAGGTTTGCATGGTGATGGCTACACGCCGGCCCACATCCGGCCGGGATTGAGGACGCCTTGAGGATCGAAGCTTTTGCGGACGCGTGCGGTCAAGGCCGCGAGCGCCGGCGGCTCCGGCGTGAAGACTTCGACCGCCGCACGCACCGCAGCCGGCGCGCGGATGAGCGTGGCGTGCCCGCCGGCAGTGGCCACGGTCGCCCGCACCAGCGGCGCCTGCGCGTCGCCCGAAGCCGGCAGCGCCGCCCAGACCAGTCCGCCGGCCCAGTCATAGAGCAACTCGGCCCCGGCCTTGCGCGCAAGCGCGATACCGACTGCCGGCCCCTGTGTCGGCACGGTCGAAATGCGCCAGACGTCGCGCCCGCCCGAGGGACCATCCGCCGCGAACGGCGTGACGTCGCGCACCGCGCTCCAGAAAGCGCGCGAGGCGCTCTCCTCGAGCGTGGCGAGCGCACCGAACGGCGCCATCACCTGCTCCAGCACGGTCTTGCGCTGTGCGACGGAAGGCGCGACGCCTTCAAGGCGGAACGCGGTCACTGCGGCACGACCGGCCGCCGTCGCGGCGATTCGTTGCACGGCGGCCGGCACATGGGCAGCGGCGGAGACATCGCCATAGCAGGTCATAGCCGCAGTCATGGCTTTGCCGCCGGTGGCGTCATCGAGGCCGAGCACCAGCACGCTGATCTCGGTCTCGGCTTTGGGCAGGACCTTGACGGTCACGTCGGTCATTGCGGCGAGCGTGCCCCAGGAGCCGGCGATCACCTTGCACATGTCATAGCCGGTGACGTTCTTGACCACGCGGCCGCCGGATTTGAACACTTCGCCGCGTCCCGATACCGCCGAAACCCCGAGAAAATGATCGCGCGCGGCGCCGGCCTTGAGGCGACGCGGTCCGCTGAGATTGCCGGCCAGCACGCCGCCGATCGTTGCGCCCGCCGCCGCCGTGCCAAGGAGCGGCCCGTAATCCATCGGCTCGAAGGCGAGCTCCTGGTTGCTCGCGGCAATCAAAGCCTCGATTTCGGCGAGCGGTGTCCCAGCCTTGGCCGACAGGACCAGTTCCTCCGGCTCGTAGAGGGTCACGCCGGACAACAGCGAAAGATCGAGCGTCGCGTCCCATTGCGCAGCGCGGCCGATGGCGCGCTTGCTGCCGCGGCCGATCACTTCCAGCGTCTTTTCTTCCGCAAGCGCGGCGCGGATGACGAATTCGACTTCGGTCGCGTCCTTCGGCTTGAGGTTGTCGGTCATCGCCAAAGCCTATTCCGCCGCGGCGGCAGCCGATGCTGCGCTCTTGAAGCCCGGCATGATCTCGTTCGCGAAACGCCGCAGCTGCGGCGCGCCGCCGGCGACGGTCAGGAGGACGTAAGTGACCCCCGCCCGCCGCAGATCATCGAGCATGGCCGCGATCTCGTCCGGCGTGCCGTAAAGCGCGTTTTCCTCGGTGCGGCCCTTGCCGTCGGCATAGGCCAGGACATGCGAACCCTGTTGCGAGCCTGCCTTTATCGCTCCTTGGCCGTCAGGTCTGCGCGAGACGTCGACCGTGCGCTGCGTGTAAGCCGCCTGCCGCGCCAAGGCCGCCTGCTTGTCGGCTTCGTCCCTGGCGATATAGAGCTGCCGCGCCACCACGACCTGCCCTGGATCGAAGCGCAAGCCGTGCTTATCCCGTTCGGCCTTGTAAATGCCGATGCGCGCACCGAGCGTCTCGGCGCTGGCATATTGATCGAGGATCAGATTGAAGCCGGATGCCGCGGCGCGGCGGATCGAGGCTTCGCTGCCGGCGGCGACCCAGAACGGCGGGTGCGGCTCCTGCGCCGGCGGCGGCTCGACCACGATATCCTCGAAATGCCAGAAGCGGCCGTGATGCGAGAACCGTTGCCGCGTCGTGAACGCGCGCGTCATCACTTCGACCGCCTCGTCGAAACGCCCCTGCGCTTCCTCCGGTGCGATCTGAAAGCCGTTGAACTCGCTGTGCCGATAACCCTTGCCGATGCCGAAATCGAAACGGCCGCCGGAGATCAGATCGAGCGTCGCCGCCTGCTCGGCGAGCAGCACTGGATTGTGCCAAGGCAGCACCATCACCGCCGAGCCGAGCCGCAGCCGGGTGGTGCGCATGGCGAGCGCAGTCAGCAGCATCAGCGTCGAAGACACCTGGTTCCAGCCGGTGAAATGATGCTCCACCAGAAAGCTCGAGTGAAAGCCAAGCGCCTCGGCCTCGACATTGAATTCGAGATAGTCGCGGAAGCCCTGACCCGTTTCGGGACCGAACGCGCCGCTATTGGCTTGCGCCGAGCAGAACAGACCGAATTCCATGCGGGCACGTTTCCTCAATGCATTTTCTTATCCGTGTCATGCGCATCAGCTTGGCGGATCGATCAGAATCGCGGAATGTCGGGATGCGCCACCCGGCCGGCATGCACATGCATGCGGCCGAGCTCAGCGCAGCGATGCAGGGTCGGAAACACCTTGCCGGGATTGAGCAGGCTCTTGTCGTCGAAGGCGCATTTGAGCCGCTGCTGCTGATTGAGATCCTCCTCCGAGAACATCACCGGCATCAGATCGCGCTTCTCGACGCCGACGCCGTGCTCACCGGTGAGAACGCCGCCGACCTCGACACAAAGCCGCAGAATGTCGGAGCCGAATTGCTCGGCGCGGTCGAGCTCGCCCGGCTTGTTGGCGTCATAGAGGATCAGGGGATGCAGATTGCCGTCGCCGGCGTGAAACACGTTGGCGACACGAAGCCCATATTTCGCCGACAGTTCCTGCATGCGGGTGAGCACCAGCGGCAGCTTGGCCCGCGGAATAGTGCCGTCCATGCAGTAATAATCCGGCGAAATGCGCCCGACCGCAGGGAACGCCGCCTTGCGGCCGGCCCAGAACAGCAGCCGCTCCTCCTCCGAGTTCGACAGGCGGCAGGTCACCGCCCGGCACTGATTGGCGATGTCTTGGACCCGCTTCAAGAGATAGTCGACCTCGTCTTGCGGGCCGTCGAGCTCGACGATCAACAGCGCCTCGACGTCGAGCGGATAGCCGGCGTGGACGAATTCCTCGGTGGCGGCGATCGCCGGGCCGTCCATCATCTCCATGCCGGCCGGAATAATGCCCGCGCCGATGATCTTGGCGACACAGGCTCCGCCATCCTCGGACGAATTGAAGCCGATGAGGGCGGCGCGCGCGCATTGCGGCTTTTTCAGAATGCGCACGGTGATTTCGGTGACGACGCCAAGCAGACCCTCGGAGCCGGTGACGATGCCGAGAAGGTCATAGCCGCCGGAATCGAGATGCTTGCCGCCGAGCCGCAAGATCTCGCCGGTCATCAGCACCAGTTCGCAGCCGAGCACATTATTGGTGGTCATGCCGTATTTGAGACAGTGCACGCCGCCGGAATTCTCCGCGATATTGCCGCCGATGCTGCAGGCGATCTGCGACGACGGATCGGGTGCGTAGTAAAAGCCTCTCTCCTCGACGGCTTTCGACACGGCGAGATTGGTGACGCCCGGCTCGACGACGGCGATGCGGTTGTCATAGTCGATCTCGCGGATGCGGTTGAATTTGGCGAGGCCGAGCAGGACGCCATCGCCAAGCGGCAGCGCGCCGCCGGAGAGCGAGGTGCCGGAGCCGCGCGGCACGACCTTGATGCCCTCTTCGTGGCAATAGGCGAGAACGGCCGCGACCTGCGCCGTGGTCTCCGGCAGCACCACCACCATGGGCAATTGCCGATAGGCGGTCAGCCCGTCGCTCTCGAACGGCCGCATCGCCTGTTCGGAGGAGATGACGCCCTCGCCCGGCACGATGCGCTTGAGAGCGGCGACAATCTCGCCGCGGCGCCTGAGCACCGCCTCGTCGAACAGCGGCATCACGATCGACATCGGGACCTCTCGAGGATCTCGCAGCCTGTGCTGCCATCGCGGACATTCAGTATAGCGGAAAAACCGGCGCAATGAACGGCGCTTATCGGCACGCAACCATTGCGCCGCCGAGCCGTTGACAGGCTCGCCCCGGCTCGCTTGAACGGAGACGGGGACGAAACAGCAAAGGCCTTAGGGACATTTCGAATGATAAAGGGATTGATGATCGTGGCGGCGAGCGCTCTGGCGGCGATCGCCGTATCGGCAAGCGCCGCTTCGGCGCAGGACGTGGACGCCGGCCAGCGCCAGTTCAACAAGTGCCTGCCCTGCCATGCCGTCGGCCCCGACGCGGAGAACAAGATCGGGCCGGTGTTGAACGGCCTCGACGGCCGCCATTCCGGCACCGCCCCGAACTACAGCTATTCCGACGCCAACAAGAATTCCGGCATCGTCTGGGATGAAGCGAACTTCAAGGAATACATCAAAAACCCGGCAGCCAAGGTGCCCGGCACCAAGATGGCCTTTGCCGGCATCAAGAACGATCAGGACATCAATGACCTGTGGGCCTATCTCAAGCAGTTCGATGCCGACGGCAATATCAAGAAATAATCGCAAGAAATAGGAAAGCCTGCTCTTGATCTGCCTCAACTGCGGCCGGGTTCGGCTATAGGATAGTGCGCATCAGGCTCTTCGACCGGGAGACATTTCATGATCAAGGATATTGTCGTCAATCTGAGCGTGGCCAAAGGCGGCGGCCCCGCAGGCGATTACGCGGTTTCGATCGCGAGCGCGCTCGACGCGCATTTGGCCGGCGTCGCCTTTGTCTACGATCCGATCGTACCGGTCTCGGCCACCGGCTATATCCCTGCCGAGATCATCGAGCGGCAGCAGGCCGACAACGAGGCTTTCGCCAAATCCGCGCTCGAGCGTTTCGGCGCGGCGACCAAGCGCGAAGGCCTGTCGGCTGAGCCGCTGACGATCAGCACGAGCCTCGCCGGCGCCGGCGAGCATTTCAGCCGGATCGCCCGGCGCTTCGACTTGGCTGTGCTCGGACAGGCCGAGCCGGAAACATCGAGCATCGATGACATCATCGCCGAGACCACGCTGTTTGAATCTGGACGGCCGATGATCGTCGTGCCCTATATCCAGAAGGGCCCGCTCAAGCTCGACAGAGTCATGGTGTGCTGGGACGGCAGCCGCCAAGCCGCGCGCGCGATCGGCGACGCCATGCCGCTTTTGACCAAAGCCGGCAAGGTCGAGATCGTCATCATCGCCAATGAGCCCGGCAAACAGGACGAGATCGAGGGCGTCGATATGGGTCAGCATCTCGCCCGCCATGGGCTCGAGATCGAGGTCGAGCGCATTCCCGGCGGCGATGTCGATGTCGCCGATGCACTGCTCTCGCATGCCGCCGACAGCGGCGCCGATTTCATGGTCATGGGCGGTTACGGCCATTCGCGTCTGCGCGAATTTGTGCTCGGCGGGGCGACGCGCTCGATCCTGCAATCGATGACGGTGCCGGTGCTGATGGCGCATTGATGCCGGATTGTTGATGGCGTGTTGATGCCGCGGCATGGCTCGCGGCATTGGCGCGCAGGGCCGATCCCGATTAAGCTTCCGTCCAGCCGCGATCGGAAATGCACCGGGAAACGCCTCATGCCGTTCAAGCTCTACAACGCGCCGCAATCGACCTGCAGTCAGCGCGTCCGCTTCGTTCTCAATGCCAAGAACATCCCGTTTTCCGAGATCAAGCTCGATTTGCTTGCCGGCGATCAGCTCAAGCCGGATTATCTCAAGCTCAATCCGAACGGCGTGGTGCCGACACTCGACCATGACGGCGCGATCGTCATCGATTCCTCCGTCATCATCGAATATCTCGACGAGATCGCGCCGCAGCCGATCGACTTCACGCCGCACGATCCGGTGCTGCGGGCCAAAATGCGCTCGCTGATGCATTTCATGGACGAGATGCCGGCGGCGGCCGTGCGGGTACCGACCTTCAATCTCGCCTTCCTGCCGCGCTTTGCCGCGATGAGCGAAGACGACTTCGTCGCTTTCGCCAATTCCAAGCCGCTGCGCCGCGAATTCATGCTGGCGATGGGCCGCAAGGGCTTTCCGCAGAAGGACATGGATGAGGCTCAGGCGCGGCTGCGGCGCACCTATGAGCGCATGGATGCCGAGATCGCCAAGAGCGGCGGCCCTTGGCTTCTCGGCAAGGACATTTCGCTCGCCGACGTCATGGCCATGCCGGCGCTGGTGCGCATGGCCGATCTCGGCCAGGACGCGGCATGGCAGGATCTGCCGCGCGTGCAGCGCTGGTTCGAGGCCATCCGCGCGCATCCGGCTTTTGCGCCGACCTACTATCCGGGCTCGCTCCTGACCGAGCGCTTTCCGCACCTGCGCAAATCGGCGGCTTAGATTTGGATTTTGCGCATGTCCTTATCGGAAAACCGGTGCCCACTTTTCCGGGACATGCGCTAGCCCGGCAGCGCCGTCTGCACCACGAGACCGCGGGCGCGCGCATCGGCGACGCCGAGCCCGCGTAGCGCAATCAGCGTCAGCGATTGCACCACATCGCGCTCGCGGTTGGTGCTGTCGGGCGCGAGCGGACCGACCAGGCCTTCGATCAGAAGGCCGAGCAATGCGGCCGCGGCCAGCGCCGGATCCTGCTCCGGCAGAAGATTGCCGCCCGCACTGGCAGCCGTAATCCGGAGCGCGAATTCACCGGCGATCGCCTTGCGGAATTTGAGCCGCTCGGCATCAAGCTCGGCGTCGACCGGCTCGGCAATGGCGGCAAAGATCAGCCGGCGGTCGCGCAGCGCCCGCATTGCGAAGGTGGAGATCATCGCGGCCAGCGCCGACAGCGGCCCCGGCGCCACATCGGCGGCGCGGCGTAGCGCCGCGATCTCGCGCGCCAAAATCTCGGCTAATAGCGCGGCGACAAGATCGGTCTTGCCCGGAAAATAGCGATAGACCGTGCCGGCGGCGATGCCGGCGCGCGCGGCGACCGGAGCAATCTGCACCGCGGCCATGCCGCCCTCGCGCGCGGAATTTCCCGCTGCAGCGACGATGGCCGCGTGCCGGGCGGCGAGACGGCGCGTGACGCTTTCGGTACGGCGATAGGGCATCGAAGGACAAGGAAGAATCGCGTTGCGGTTCAAACAAGTGAACCATGATTCAGCATCTAATGACAATGCGCACCTGCGGCCGCAAGGCGCGGCTAACGCGTCCCCCGGACATTCCGTCTCACCGTGAGCTTTGCGCTTTGGAGCCGCCCTCTCCTCTGGCATAGGGAGGGCAACAAGGTTTCGGGAGGGAAATAATGATCCGCAAGCTTTTCGTCGCTGCCGCGGTCGCGGCCGGCCTCACTTCGGCACTTGCCGCCGCGACATCGGCCTTTGCGGACGACTACCCCACCCATCCGATCATCATGGTGGTGCCGCTTGCGCCCGGCGGCTCGACCGACGTGCTGGCGCGGATCACGGCCCAAGGCATGAGCAAGCAACTCGGCCAGCCGGTGGTGGTCGAGAATACCGGCGGCGCCGGCGGCACGATCGGCGTCACCAAAGCGGAGCGCTCGCCGCCCGACGGCTACACCATCCTGTTTGGCCAGTGGGGAACCAACATGGCCAACGGCGCGATCTATTCGCTCGATTTCGATCTGGTGAAGGATTTTGAGCCGATCGCGCTCGTCGCCACCCAG
>Ga0335069_10009203_pt1 | contig 14085 bp, 12 predicted proteins | sample Lox_Sample_11_FD_206714 | JGI IMG/M metagenome (GOLD analysis project Ga0335069, IMG submission 206714) | Soil microbial communities from Loxahatchee National Wildlife Refuge, Florida, United States - Lox_Sample_1.1 | ecosystem: Environmental > Terrestrial > Soil > Wetlands | place: USA... | reverse complement strand
CGGCTTGCGGCCGATCCGCGCAAAGCGATCCGTGATCGCGGCCTCGATCGCCGGGTCGAACACCAGCTGCTGGCCCAGCGTCTCCGCAATCACCTCGCGGGTGCGGTCGTCGCACGTCGGCCCGAGCCCGCCCGTGGTGATCACCACGTCCGCGCGCGCCCAGCTCTCGCGAAATTGGGCGGCGATTGCGTCGGCCTCGTCGGTGATGGTCACATTGCGCTGCAGCAGCACGCCCCGCCGGCCAAGCTCCCCGCCGATCCAGGTGAGGTGGCTGTTCTCCGTCAGCCCAAGCAGCAGCTCGTCGCCGAGCGTGAGGAGCTCGAAGCGCGGAGCCGTCTTGCCGGCGCCCGCGGGCGCCGGACCAGGATTCGCAGGGTGTTGTGCCATACTAACCGACCGGCCCGCACCGTATCCCCTTTTTGTCAAAATGCCAGCCCCGCGGCGATCTTCGCCGCGCGGGCGGGCGGACCGGCGCGGCGGAGGGCTGACATTTTCCGGGAATTCGTGCTGTCTTGCCCCATGCCCGCCGACCTGAAGGAAAAAGTCCGCGCCCTCCCGGACCGCCCCGGCGTGTACCTGATGAAGGACCGGCTCGGGCGCATCATCTACGTCGGCAAGGCCAAGAGCCTGCGCAAGAGAGTCTCGTCCTATTTTCAGCCCGGCCGCGCCCGGGCGCTGCGCCACCAGCCGAAGATCCGGACGCTGATCGAGCTGATTGCCGACTTCGACACGGTCGAGGTGAAGTCCGAGCCGGAAGCGCTGCTGCTCGAGGGCAAGCTGATCAAGCAGTGGCGGCCGAAGTACAACACCGACTTCACCGACGACAAGCGCTTCCTCCTCGTGCGCGTGCACCCGGGCGAGGAGCTGCCGCGGTTCACCCTCACCCGCTTCCGCAAGGACGACGCCGCGCGGTATTTCGGGCCGTTCGCCCACTCCGGGTTGTTGCGCCGGACGCTCGCGACCATGCGCCGGCAGTTCGGCATCGTGCTCGGTGACACCCGGCCGGTCCGGCTGCCCGACGGCCGGTACCGGCTCTACGACGACGTGCGGGGCGAGCTCTACGGCTGGCCCAACGAGGTCGACCCGGCGGACTACGCCCGGCGCGTGGCGGAGGCTTGCGCCTTCCTCGACGGCAAGTCGCGCGAGTGGCTCGAGGAGCTGCGGGCCGAGATGCAGGCGCGCGCCGCGAAACAGGAGTTCGAGAAGGCCGCCGAACTGCGGGACGTGGTGCTTGCGCTCGAACGCACGCTGGCGCGCACGCGCAAGTTCACCCGCGATCTGACGCGGCTTCGGCCGGACGAGGAGGCGCTGCGCGCGCTGCAGGAGGCACTCGGGCTGGAGGCGCCGCCGGCCCACCTGGAGTGCTTCGACATCTCCCACATCAGCGGCACGTTCGTCGTCGCCTCGATGGTGCACTTCACCGACGGCCGGCCGGACAAGGACCGCTACCGGCGTTTCGCCATCAAGAGCTTCATCGGCAACGATGACTTCCGCGCGATGGAGGAGGTTGTCGGCCGGCGCTACCGCCGGCTGCTCGCGGAGAAGAAAATGTTCCCCGACCTCGTCGTGATCGACGGCGGCCGGGGGCAGATCGCGGCGGCGCTCAAGGCCTTCATGGCGCTCGACTGCATGCCGCCGCCGCTCATCGGCCTGGCGAAGAAGCACGAGACGATCATCTTCCCCGACGCCCGGGCGCCGCTCAACCTGCCGGCCGGGCACGCGGGGCTGAACCTGCTTCAGCGTCTGCGCGACGAGGCGCACCGGTTCGCCAACACCTACAATGCGCAGCTGCGCTCGCGCAAGATCCGGGAGAGCGTGCTGGACGAGTTTCCCGGCCTCGGACCGGTGCGCCGCGCCGCGTTGCTGGCCCATTTTGGCTCGATCGACGCGCTGCGCGCCGCGTCCGCCGAAAGGATCGCGGAGGCGCCCGGCTTCGGCCCGAGGCTGGCGGGGGAGCTGCACGCCTTCCTCGCGGCGACCCCACCGGCGTCGTCGGTGCCGGATTAGTCGCGGACCGGGCGCCCGGCCGCCGCGGAATCGATGCCGGGCATCGGAATTATCGATTACCGTCCGCGGGGAAACGGACGTAGACTATGGGCCGCAATCCCCCGCAACATGAAACTCTCACGGGAGCACTCACGGATCGTCCGCGATGCGCTGTCGGCCTGGGAGCGCGAGCAGGTGCTCGATGCCGGCACCGCCGGGCGCCTGCGGAACAATCTCGAACCGGCAGCCGTCAACTGGCGCCGGATTTCGCTCTCGGCCTTCGGCGTCGCCGGGGTTTTCGCGCTCTGCGCGGTCGGCGCGGCGCTCGCCGACAACTGGCTGATGGCGATGCTCGAGCGCCTGCTCCGCCTGCCGTGGTCGGTCAAGACCGCCGTCTGCGCGCTGCTGGCCGCCGCGATCTTTCTGCTCGGCGCGCAGCGCCGCCGGCTCCACCCGGAGAAGGCCTGGAGCAACGAGGGCATTTACTTCGCCGGCGTGCTGGCCGTCGGGTGCGCGGTGGCGTGCCTGGGACGGGCGATCGACCCGGGCAGTGGAAATTTCCCGCGGCTGATCCTGCTGGCGGCGGGCGTTTACGGCGGGCTCGGACTCGCGCTCGAATCGAAGCTCGTCTGGACCTGCGCGCTGCTGGCCCTCGGCGGCGGGTATGCGGCTGAGACCGGCTTCGTCGCCGACTGGGCGCCGCACTGGCTCGGCCTGGGTTATCCGCTCCGCTTTGTGCCGTTCGGCGCCGCCGTGACACTGGGCTCCCTCCTGCTGCGGAATAGGTGGCGCGCCGGATTCTTCGGACTGACCCGGACCATCGGGCTCTTCTATTTCTTCAATTCACTCTGGGCGCTCTCGATCTTCGGAAACTACGAGAGCGAGAAGGCCTGGCATGCCGCAACCCACCTGCAGCTCCTGCCGTGGGCGCTCGTTTCGGCCGCCGCGGCGCTCGCCGGCTGGTGGTGGGGCGCCCGGAGAAACGACAACGTACTGCGGGCGTTCGGCCTGACCTATCTGCTGCTCAATCTCTACAGCCGATATTGGGAATATGCGTGGGACGTCCTCCCCGCAGCGGTCTTCTTCACCCTCCTGGCGGTGAGCTTTTGGCTGCTCGGAGCGCACGCCGAGAGGCTCTGGCACCTGCGCCCATCAGTCGGGAAACCGCCGGAGAACCAGCCGCACCCGGCTTGATCCCGCTCTGGACCTGTCGCGGCGCCCGGAGTATATTGATGCTGCAGGCCGGGCGAGCCGCCCGGCCTGGAAGTGGAGGATAGTCCATGAACTCGATCCCGTTCGCACTCCGCGTCGCCGGCACGATCTTCGGCCTTGCGAGCCTCGCGCACCTGCTGCGCCTCATCCTGCAACTGCCCGTGGTCATCGGCAGCTTCCACCTGCCCATGGTGATCAGCAGCGGCGGCTTCCTCATCGCCGGCCTGCTGGCTTTCTGGCTGTGGTGGGTCGCCCGGCCGCATCACACCCCGCCGCCGGCCGGCGCTTGACGGCGAGTTGGGCGCCAATCGTGCGGCTGGCGGACGTCGGTTTCTCCGTGAGGCGGGCTCAGGACCCCGGGCGCGTCGCCGATGAAGGCGCCCAACTAATCTTCAAGGCCGCGATGGGGGCCGCTGGTGAAGGTGAAGCGCGACCTCCGGGCGCGCGCTTCACCGCCGCATCCGCGTCATCCAGGCCATGACGCGGTCCGGCAACAGCCACTCGAGGAAGAGAAAAACCCTGGCGTGGAACGGCGCGCTGTAGCGCGGCGCCGGACTGCGGCTGCACAGGGCCTTCTCGACCAGCCGCGCGATGTCGTCGGGCTGGCCGGCTTGGCCTTTCAGCTTCCGGTAACCGGCGCGGAAGCCCTCAAGGTACGGCTCGTAGGCACCCGCCGCCTCGATGACCTCCGCCGACACCGCGTCCGCCGCCGCGGTGAACTCCGTCACGATGAATCCCGGCCGGATGAGCGTCACCCGCACCCCGAACGGCTTGAGCTCGCCGCGCAGGCCGTCGGTCACCGCCTCGAGCGCGTGCTTGGTCGAATCGTAGATGCTCGACAGCGGTCGCGCGATGCGGCCCGCGACGGAGCCGATGTTGACGATGCAGCCGGAGCCGCGCTCGCGCATCGGCGGCAGCACGAGCTGAGTCAGCGCGATCAGCGAGAACAGGTTGGTCTCGAAATTTTTCCGGATGAGTTCCAGCGGCACGCGCTCGACCGGGCCGCGCGTGCCATAGCCGGCGTTGTTCACCAGCGCGTCGATCCGTCCGAACTTCACCACGGCCTCACCCACCAGCCGGTGGCGGTCCACCTCGCTCGTGATGTCGGCCGGCACGGCCAGCACGTTCTCGCCCGATGGATCGAGCTCCCGCGCCAGGGCCTCGAGCAGATCGCGGCGGCGGGCGGTCAGGACGAGCCGCGCGCCGCCCCAAGCGAGCCGCCGGGCAGTCGCCGCACCGATGCCGGACGAGGCCCCGGTGATGACGACCACCTGTCCGGCGAGGGCGGGCATGGGGAGCGGACTACTCGGAGTCGAAAACCTGCACCCGCTGCCAGTAACCGTGGCAGCGTTCGACAAAAGCCTCGTGAATCGGGTCGACCTGGTAGGCGTTCTGCGCGGCGACGTCAGGGAACTCGATGATCAGCGCACAATCGAAGCCCTTCTCCACCACGGCCCGCGCCTCAGTCGCGGCGGGCCGGCCGATCGACACCCGCGTGGCGTGGCGTACGGTCGCCAGCGACTCGACCCCGCGCTGGAAGTCCTCGCGCTGGGCCGGAGTCAGGCCGGGCTTGAGCCAGAAATAGACGCAATGGAAAAGCATGGCGTCCGACGGAAGCATGGCGGCGCGAGCGAGGCAAACGCCGATTGCGACCGGTCGCGCGGAAATGTGTGTTGCGACGGCACCGATCGCGCGGTCCAATGTCCGTGCCGCTCATGAATCTTTGCCGTGCCGCCGCGTACTGCACCCTGCTGGCCGCCGCCGGCTTCCCCGTCGTGCCCGCCTCCGCCGCCCTCAGCCTCGCCGCCCCGTTCACCGACCATGCCGTCCTCCAGCGCGACCGTCCGGTGCCGCTCTGGGGCCGGGCCGGGCCGCGCGCCGTGGTCACCGTCGAGTATCGCGGCCAAAAGCTGCAGGCCGCGGCGGACGGCAGCGGCCGCTGGCGGGTCGCGCTGGCCGCGATGGCGGCGGCCGCCGACGGCGCGGACCTGAGCGTCACGACCGCGACCGGCGAGGCCGTCACGCTCCACGACGTCGTCGTGGGGGAAGTCTGGCTCGCCTCCGGCCAGTCCAACATGGAATGGTCGTTGAGCGGGGTCCGCGATGCCGCCGCCGAGATCGCCGCGGCCAGCCACCCGCTCATTCGCCACCTCCGAGTGGAGCATGTGCCGTCGGACACGCCGGCCGACTCGGTGGCGACCGGCGGCTGGAAGGTCTGCACGCCGGCGACTGCGGGCGAATTCACCGCTGTCGGCTATTTCTTTGCGCGCGACCTGGCGCAGAAACTGGGGGTGCCCGTCGGCCTCATCCATAGTTCGTGGGGCGCCACACCGATCGAATCGTGGCTGGCCTTGGACGTCCTGCAGAAGTCGAAGGCGTGGCCGCGCTTCAACGCCGAATGGCAGGAAGCGCTGAAGGTTTTCCCGCAGCGCCAGGCCGAATACCCTGCGCTCGAGGCCGCCTGGCGGAAGGCCTCCATCGAGGAGCAAACCACCGGAAAGAAAAACCCGCTGAACTGGCCGCACCCGCCCGTGGGACCGGGCACGGAGTTCGCGCCGGGCGCGTTGTTCAACGGCATGATCCGGCCGCTGGCGCCGTACGCGTTGCGCGGGGCGTTGTGGTATCAGGGCGAGTCGAATGTCGGCCACGCCGAGGAGTACGCCGAGCTGCTCCCGCTCATGATCCGCAACTGGCGCGACCAGTGGGACGGCAGCGATTTTCCCTTCTATGTCGTGCAGCTGCCAAACTACGCGGACACGCATCCCGGCGGACGCAAATGGGCGCGGCTGCGCGAGGCGCAAAGCAAGGTCGCGGTGCTGCCCAACGTCGGCATGGTGGTGACGATCGACGTCGGCAACTCCCTTGACATCCATCCGCCGAACAAGCGGCCGGTGGGCGAGCGGCTGGCGCAGCTGGCGCTGGTGCAGGCCTACGGGAAGGCCGGCGATTGGAGCGGCCCGGTCTTCCAGACGGCCATCCGAGCAGGTTCGTCCATGCGCGTTCGCTTCGCCCATGCAGCCGGGCTGGCCTCGCGCACGCCGGAGATCGGCGGCTTCGAGATCGCCGGCGAGGACCGGGTCTTCCATCGCGCGATGGTGCAGCTCGACGACCGCAGCGTGATCGTGTCCTCACCGGAAGTGCCGGAGCCCGTTGCCGTGCGGTATGCCTGGACGAATGATCCGGCCTGCCCACTGGTGAACGCCGCCGGGCTGCCGGCCGCCCCGTTCCGGACCGACGACTGGCCGGTCTCCGAAGCAGAGTGATCGCGCACGGGCGCCGTGTCGGCGGCGCCGCATTTGTGCATGTTCATCAGGGGGATTCGCGAGTAGGCTCCCCAAAAAGGCGCCGGCTTAGTGCAAATTATTCTAAGAAAGCTCCGGCGGGTACGTCGTATCGGAACAAACTCATTCGTCCCATGAAACTCCGCTGTGCCCTCATCGCCTGCTCGCTGGTCTCGACCGCGGGCCTTCACGCCGAAGCCGCCGGCTCCGTCAAGCCGGTCGACTCGGCCATCTCCGCTGTCACGGTCTACTTGGACCGCGCCGTCGTCACGCGCTCTGCCTCCATCGCGCTGTCCGGCGGGGTCAGCGAGGTGGTGTTCGCCAACCTTCCCGAAACGCTCAACGACCAGTCGCTGCAGGTCAGCGGACGCGGCACCGCGACGGCGACGATTCTCGACGTCAGCGCGCGCCAGACCTACATCGACTTCACGCCGAACGCGCGCGTGAAGGAGCTCGAGGATGCGATCCATGAGCTGCAAAAACAGGGCCGGGGACTCGATGACCACACCGCCGTGCTGCAGGCGCAGACGGCGATGCTCGACCGGATGGAGACGGCGCTGTTCGCCCCGCCGACCAAGGACGTGCCGCGGCCCGATCTGAACCAGCTGACGAGCGCGCTGACCTATCTCACGGAGCAAAAGGCGAAGGTCATCGCTGACCATGCCGTGGTGGACGCGCAGCGCGAGGAGCTGCAGACCAAGCTCACCACCGCGCAGAACCAGCTGAACGAACTCCGCGGCGCCGGCAGCCGGGCATTCAAGACCGTGACCGTGCGCGTGTCCGCCGCCCAGGCCGGCAATCTGGATCTCGCACTCACGTACACGTTGCCCGGCGCCAGCTGGGTGCCGAACTACGACGTGCGCGTGCTCACCACCGAGAAGGCGGTCGAAATCGGCTATTTCGGACTCGTGCGCCAGAACACCGGCGAGGACTGGAAAAACGTCGAGCTCACGCTTTCCACCGCGCGCCCAGCGCTCGGCGGCGCCGCGCCGGTGCTTGCCCCGTGGAGCGTCGACGTCTGGGGGCCGCGCCCGCAGCCGCTCGCCTATCAGAACGCGCGGCGGGATGAACTGGCCGCCAAGGCCCTCGCCGCGCCGGCGGTCGCGGGCGGCATCAACATGCAGACGCTCACCGGCAACGCGCCGGCGCTGGAGCTCAAGGACGCCGAACTCGCCGCGGCCACGATCGAGACCGGAGCCACCAGCGCGTCCTTCAAGATCGCGGCCGCCTCGAGCGTCGCGAGCGACAATTCGCCTCAGCGCGTGCCGATCATGTCAGCGAAGATCGCCGCCAACCCCGAGTACCTCACCGTGCCGAAGCGCCAGCAAACCGCCTTCCTCACAGCCAAGGTCGTCAACTCCACCGACTTCCCGCTGCTCGCCGGCGCGATGAACGTCTTCCTCGACGGCACCTTTGTCGCCACCAGCCACCTGCGCACCGTGATGGCGGGCGAGAAGTTCGACCTGGCGCTCGGCGCCGACGAGGCCATCAGCGTGAAGCACCGCCGCGTGAACAAGTTCACCGAGGACACCGGCCTGACCAACTCCGGCAAGCGCGTCACCTACGAATACCTCATCACCCTCCAGAACAACAAGCGCACGGCGCAGCGCGTGATCGTGACCGACCAGGTGCCGGTCTCGCGGAATGAGAAGATCGTCGTGAAGCCGCTCTTGCCGGAGACGTCCGAGCTGAAACCGACCGACGAGGGCACGCTCAAGTGGACGCTCGACCTCAAGCCGGGCGAGAAGCGCGACCTGACGGTCAAGTTCGCCGTCGAGTACCCGAACGACGTCAACGTCGCCGGGCTGGAATAGCCAGTCAGTTCCTGTCCGTTCCGCCGGAGCGCGCCCCCGCGGCGCGCTCCATTTCTTTGGCGCCTCGAAGCGTCCGCCAAACCACGGCAAAATTTTTCGTGCGCTTTGCCGGGTTTCGTGGGCAAATCCCCGCCCATGCCCGCCGCCAAAGCGTTCGCGTTCGTTTGTGGCCCCGACGATTTTCTCGTCAATCGGATCGGCCAGGGCCTGTTCGCGGCGCGCGCCGACGAGGCCGGGGCGGACGATTTTTCGCGCGAGATCATCAGCGGATTCGCCAACAACGTCGACGAGGTCGCCACCGCCGTGAACCGGTTTCGCGATGCGGTCCAGACGATCCCGATGTTCGGCGGCAAGCGGGTGGTGTGGTTCAAGGACGTCAATTTTCTGGCCGATACGGTGACCGGCCGCGCCGAGGGCACGCTGGAACAGGTGGAGGGGCTGCAGGAACTGCTGGCGAAGGTGAATCCGGCGGACGTGGCCATCGTGATCACCGCGGCGCCGGTGGACCGCCGGCGCAGCTTCCCGAAGTGGTGCGAGGCGAACGCCGACTTCACGCTGGCCGGCGGCGAGGGCGAGTCGGCCGGCGAAGCGCTGGCCGCCGTGGCGCTGGCCGAGGCCCAGGAGCTGGGGGCGACCTTTGGCCCCGGCGCCGTCGAACTGCTGGTGCAGAAAGTCGGCGCGAACACCCGGCTCCTGGCGGAGGAGACGCGGAAGCTCGCGACCTACGCCGGCGGCGGACCGGGCGCGAAGCCGGACAGCGTCATCGAGGAGGCGCATGTCGCCGACCTGACGCCGAACGTGGCCGAGGGCGACTTCTTTGAGGCGGCGGACTGTTTCTCGGCCGGCGACCTGCCGGGCACGCTGCGCGCGCTGCAGCGGCATTTCTTCACCGGCGGCGATGCACGCCCGGTGCTGGCCGCGCTGCAGAATCGCAACCGGATCCTCATCCAGGCCCGCGTGCTGCTCGACTCCGGCGAACTCCGCCTCGGCGGCTTCGGCCTGGACAAGAGCTCGGTTGCGCGCGCCCAGGAGGCCTACAGCCCGCTCTTCGGCGGCGACACGGAGAAGAGCTCGTGCAATCTCTTCACCCAGAATCCGTGGTATGTCGGCAAGCTGCTCGGCGCGGCCAGGCTGCCGCCGCTGCGCCGGCTGATCGACAACCAGCAGGAGTTCATCCGGGCCTTCGAGGAGATCGTGCAGCGGCCGAACGAGCAGGAAACCGTGCTGCGGGAGATGGCGGTCCGCTGCCTGACCTAGACCTGCGTCGGAAACCGTGGCCTTGCGCGGCATATGACCGCGTGCGTCGTTGCAGTTCTGCAGAGCTGTCCGAGGATGGAATCATGATTCCGCCCGGCTTCAAACAGTGTCCGGAATGCGGCGAATATAATGGCGCCACGGCGATGAGGTTTCTCGACATGCCTTCAGCGGACGCGACGCCAAACGCGATGATTTCCGTAACTTGCCTTTGTCACGGCATCCCCTGTCGTCGATGCAGCAAGCATCTGATCCACCGACCAACCTCGAACACCTACGATCCGACGTCGAATCAGGTGTGGCATACCCCGTATTTCGGGCACATGGCCCCCTGTCGAAGCTGCGCCGAAGCAACAAAGGGCGCGAGCCTGACCACGCGGAGATGACGCCGGTTATGACGGTCCGGGACGGCGCCGGGTCTTGCCGCGACCCGTCGGAGCGCGCAACCTCCGCCTCCACCATGCCCGCGCTCCCCACCGCTTTCTCCGGCGTCACCGTCCTGACCAAGGCCAACGTCTACTTCGACGGCCGGGTCGTCAGCCACACCGTCCAGTTCCCGGACGGCGCGAAGAAAACGCTCGGACTCATCTATCCCGGCTCGTACCACTTCAACACCGGCGCGCCGGAGCGGATGGAGATCGTCGATGGACGGTGTCGGGTCGCGCTCGACGCTGGCGGCGGCGCGCAGGAGTACGGACCGGCCCAGCATTTTGACGTGGCGGGCAATTCCGGCTTCACCATCGAGGTCGCCAGCGGGCTCTGCCAGTATATCTGCTCCTTCCGGTAGGGCCGGGTTTCCCGCCCCCGCCGCCGTCCCGCCGGCGGTTTTCCATTGGCTTAACCCGGGCCATGCTTAACCGTTGCGCGCCGTGAAGCCGTCCGACCCCGTCCCGGATCCGATTCCCAACGTGCTGGCCGAGCGCTACGCCTCCCCGGCGATGAAGGCGATCTGGTGCGCGCGCGGACGCATCCTGCTCGAACGCGATTTCTGGATCGCGGTGATGAAGGCGCAACGCGACCTTGGCGTCGCCATTCCGGCGGAGGCGATCAAGGACTATGAGCGGGTGCGCGGCGACGTGAATCTCGACCGGATCGCGGAACGCGAGCGGACGACGCTGCACGATGTGAAGGCGCGGATCGAGGAATTCTCCGACCTGGCGCAGCGCCAGTTCATCCATCTGGGCCTGACCAGTCGCGATTTGACGGAGAATGTCGAGCAGCTCCAGGTGACCCGGGCGCTCGAACTGGTTCGCTTCAAGACCGTCGCGGCGTTGGCGGCGCTGGCGCGCCGCGCCGGGGAGTTTCGCGACCTGATGATCACGGGCCGCACCCACAACGTCCCCGCGCAGCCGACCACGCTGGGCAAGCGCTTTGCCATGTTTGGCCAGGAGCTGCTCCTCGCCCACGCGCGGCTGGAGAACCTCATGGCGCGCTACCCGGTCCGCGGGCTGAAGGGCGCCGTCGGCACGCAGCTCGACCAGCTCACCCTGCTCGGCGGCGACGCGGGCAAGGTGGACCAGCTGGAGGCGCGAATCCTGAAGCACCTCGGGTTCAAGTCGTCGCTCGGCGCCGTCGGCCAGGTATACCCGCGCTCGCTCGACTTCGACGTGATCAGCGCCCTGTATCAGATCGGCGCGGCCGCGGCCAGCGCGGCGACGACGCTGCGGCTGATGGCCGGTGCCGGCCTGCTGACCGAAGGTTTCCAGGAAGGCCAGGTCGGTTCGTCGGCCATGCCGCACAAGGTCAACGCCCGGAACTGCGAACGCATTTGCGGCTTCGCCACCATCCTTGCGGGCCAGGTGACGATGGCGGCGGGCCTCGCCGGCGACCAGTGGAACGAGGGCGACGTTTCCTGCTCCGTCGTGCGCCGCGTGGCGCTGCCGGACGCCTTTTTCGCGCTCGACGGCCTGCTCGAGACCTACCTCGCCGTGCTCCGGCAGATGGAGGTCTTCCCGGCTGCAATCGCCGCCGAGAACACGCGCCAGCTGCCGTTCCTGGCGTCGACTACGATCCTGATGGAGGCGGTGAAGCATGGCGCCGGGCGCGAGACCGCGCACGCCGCCATCAAGGAGCACGCCCTGACGGCGGCGCGCGCGCTGCGGGAGGGCGGGCCGGCGGACCTGCTCGAGCTGCTCGCCGGCGACCGGCGGGTGGGGCTCGGCCGCAAGAAACTCTTGCGGGTGCTGGCGGAGAACGCCCGGTTCGTTGGCGCGGCGCCGCATCAAGCCGACGAATTCGTCGCGGCCGTGCAGCCGCTGGTCAAGCGGTGCAAGGGCGCGGCCGAATACCAGCCGGGCAAGGTGCTGTAGCGCAGGGCAAAAGGCCGCGCACTGCGCCGTCGCGCCGGGATTCGGCGGACCGCGGGAGATTTGGTTTGCCAGCGCCTGCCGCCCCGCTTTTTTTGAACCTTCCGTTTGTTTTTTTCACCGGCTTTAACACCACACATCCAATGGCAGAACTTGCAGGAAACTGTCTCATCGGCCAGAGCGGCGGCCCGAGCGCCGTCAACAACGCCAGCGTCGCCGGCATTGTTTCCGAGGCCCTCAACCACGCATGCATCGAGGAAGTTTACGGCGCGCTCAACGGCGTCGTCGGCATCCTGAACGAGGACCTCGTCGACTTGGCGGCCGAATCGCAGCAGACCATCCGCGGCCTGCGCCACACCCCCGGGGCCGCGCTCGGCAGCTGCCGCACCAAGCTGAAGAAGCCGCAGGATTTCGAGCGCGCGCTCGAGGTCTTCAAGGCGCACAACATCCGGTACTACTTTCACATCGGCGACGGCGATGCGCAGGAAAACGCCGCCAAGATCGCCGAGCTGGCCCGCGGCCAGGGCTACGAGCTCCGCGTCGTCGGCATTCCAAAGACCATCGACAACGACCTGCCCGCCACCGACCACTGCCCGGGCTACGGCAGCGCCGTCAAGTACATCGCCACCACCGTCAAGGAGCTGGCGGTCGACGCCGATGCCACCGGCGCCGCCGACCTGGTCACGATCGTCGAGGTCATGGGCCGCAACACCGGCTGGCTCGCCGCCGGCGCCTCGCTGGCCAAGCGCCGCGACCACCCGAACGACCCGCCGCACCTGGTCTACGTGCCCGAGATCGCGTTTTCGCCCGAGAAGTTCGTCGACGACATCCAGCGCATCCTGAAGAGGGAAAAACACTGCGTGGTCGTCGTGGGGGAGGGGCTGGTCGACAAGGACGGCAACTACGTCGCCGTCGAGACCAGCGACACCGCCGGCGCCGCGCAGTTCGGCGGCGTGGGCGAGTTCCTCAAGGAGCAGGTCGAGGCGCGGGTCGGCGCCAAGGTGCGGGTCGCCCGCCTCGGCGTGGCCCAGCGCGCCGCCGCCCATCTCGCGTCGAAGACCGACGCCGACGAGGCCTTCCTCGCCGGCCAGGCCGCCGTCAAGGCCGCCGTCAACGGCGAATCCGAAAAGATGGTCACACTCGTCCGCGGCGACGGCGACCACTACACGTGCGAGACCGGCCTGACCACGCTGGCCGAGCTCGCCGGCAACGTGAAGAAGCTGCCGCGCGAGTGGCTGAACGAGGACGGCGTGAGCCTGAACTTCCAGTTCTACCGCTACGCCACCCCGCTCATTCAGGGCGAGGTCACCGTGCCCTTCGACAACGGCCTGCCGTCCTACACCCGGCTGGCCAAGGAGCCCGTCGACAAGTCGCTCCCGCCATATCAGGCCTGAGCCGCGTCGGTGGCTTCGGCAAGGTGGAGCGCGACTCAGGGCGCGCTCGAGAGCAGCCGGCCCTCGTGGCCGGCTTTTTGTTTTGGGGGCGGGAAAGCCCGTTCCGGAAATCGAGCCCGGGATACGGCGGAATTTTCCGAACGCTGGCCGTATCCGCGGATGACGGAACTGAATCCTTGATGTGGCCGGCGCGCCCTCGCCCCGCAGGGCCCACCGTTCTCGTTCGCCTTCGCGAAGGCTTTCCCGCGCCTCAGCACCTCCGGAGAACAGGGAAGAGAAGGAGCACGATGGCGAATCCACCGGCCGTCGACCTGTCAGCCTCTCAACCCTCGACGCGCACCGTCTCCACCGCCACATACGGCTCTTCGCGCAGATCCGCCGCGCGACGACCGGAGAGCAGCTGATACCAGACGCGGGCGCAGGACAGCACGACGAGGACGACGAGCACCAGGAACAGGCCCGTCACGGCGGTGTTCATCCGGGCATTGAAAATCTGGCGCCCAAGGGCGACGGCTTCGGCCGGCGCGGCTGCGGCGAGCCTCTGCCCAAGGCTGTCGGCCTGGGCGAGGAACCCGAGCCGCGGATCGGGGCTTAGGATCAGCATCAGACCGGCGGTGAGCGTCACGCTGAGCAGCCAGCCGAGCGGCAGCAGGGTGACCCAGATGTGGCGCACGCGGCCCATCTTGATCAGCACCGTGGTGCCCAGCGCGAGCGCGAGCACGGCGAGCAACTGGTTGGCCACGCCAAATATCGGCCAGAGCGACCGGATGCCGCCGAGCGGATCAACCACGCCCTGGTAGAGGAACCAGCCCCACGCGGCGACAAACAGGCAGGTCGC
>Ga0335069_10009202_pt1 | contig 14085 bp, 8 predicted proteins | sample Lox_Sample_11_FD_206714 | JGI IMG/M metagenome (GOLD analysis project Ga0335069, IMG submission 206714) | Soil microbial communities from Loxahatchee National Wildlife Refuge, Florida, United States - Lox_Sample_1.1 | ecosystem: Environmental > Terrestrial > Soil > Wetlands | place: USA: Florida... | reverse complement strand
GCGTCGCGCCGATTCTGTCAGGAGGCCCGTTGGATAGACTGACCTGCGCATTGCCTCCGTAGCTCAGGTGGATAGAGCAAGGGCCTTCTAATCCCTAGGTCGCACGTTCGAGTCGTGCCGGGGGCACAAATAAATCGGCAGCTCAATGGCAGTACATAGCTTCGCTTTTAACTTTGCTGAAGGCGTCCAGTCCGCACACAGTCCGCAGGGGTTACCCTGGTAGGGTGTTAAAGCGGAGTTCGCGGGCCGGTGTGGAGGATCGTTGGCACCGGACGCCCCGCAAGGGCGAGGCTGTCCCCTACCCCGCCGACAGCCCCGGCAAGGTCGCCGGAGCGTGGTGCGTCGACGCGAGACACGGCACGCCAGGCACTCTTGTATGCACAGTGCGACATGGCACCGGCCGGCGCTGGTTGGCCCGATGGGTCGGCAACAACGGTGTAGAACGTACACAGTCCTTCGAGAGGAAGGCCGACAGTCCCACTCTACGTTAATATGCATTTGTTACACGGAGGGTTCCCCTGGCGGGAGGCGGATTCCGCCCATGTTCGTCTAACGCAATGCCGGCCGACGCGGCCAGAGAGATGTCCTGTCAGTCAGCACGGTGGCTGGATAAGACTTCTAGGGCCGTGTGTTGAACTGCAACCACAAAAGAGAATCCACGATGAAGTTGCATCGCACCGTAACGTTCTGGTTGGGAATAGCCGCAGTGACCACTGGCGTTGCACTGCACTTACCGATGTACTACCGCGCGCGTGCTATGGGCTATCACATGGCGGGAATGCCCCTCGACCGTTCGATGGTAATCGGGATGGTCTCTGTCGTGGTAGGCCTCGCCATGACTGTGTTTGGACTCCTTCCTGGGGTGCGGCAGACCGATCGGAAGGAGATGGCGCAGCTCGAAGTGCGTGCGCTTGACGATAGACCGCTGGGGCGCAGCCATTTCGCGCTAATTATCGCGATGGCAGCTGCGGTCAGCATCGACATAATGAAACCGACGACCCTGGCTTTCATTATGCCAGGAGTCGCCACCGAGTATGGATTGAAATCCACATTGAACCCAAACGGGCGGGTGCCCGTGGCGCTACTGCCACTGTGCGCGCTGACTGGGGTTGTCATGGGTTCCGCAATCTGGGGTTGGCTCGGCGACCGAATCGGTAGACGCGCCTCTATTCTGCTCGCGGCCATTATGTTTATCGGGACATCGATTTGCGGGGCTATGCCATCATTTAGTGCCAACCTATTGATGTGCTTCCTCATGGGAATCGCCGTCGGCGGGATGTTGCCGATCGCATTCACATTACTGGCAGAAACTATTCCAGCCCGGCATCGCAGCTGGCTTATGGTCCTAATCGGAGGTGATGTTGCGGGTGCATACTTTATCACGAGCTTCCTGTCTGCGCATCTTCAGCCGCACTTCGGCTGGCGCATAATGTGGCTTTTGGGTTTCCCCACAGGAGTATTGCTGATTCTGCTGAACCGATGGATTCCAGAATCTCCCAGGTATCTCCTCGCCAATGGTCGCCCTGTCGAAGCCCAGGCCGTAATGGCGCGTTTCGGCTGTCGCCTAGTGCCGCCACTCAACGCTCCTTTACCAGCGACTGCTGCGCCACGCACCGCTTACTACGAACTCTTTAGCCACCCGTTCCGGGGCCTCACTCTGGCCGTGGCAACCTTCGCCCTTGGCTGGGGCCTTGTGAACAACGGGTTCCTGCTTTGGCTGCCGACAAATCTCCGCAGCGCTGGCCTTGATGTCCGCACTGCCGACGAGCTATTGGCTCGTGGAGCACTCATTGGTTTGCCCGCGGTCTTCGTAGTGGCGGCTCTGTACGGATTCTGGAGCAGTAAGCGTTCAATAATCTTATTTTCCCTGCTTACCTCAGTCGCCCTAATCGTATTCGCACTCATCGGCGATGGTATTCGCGAGCACAAATTTCTGCTCCAAATGCTAATCATTATGCTATTGACATCGACCAGCTCAAGCCTAGCGATGTTGACGCCATACAGTGCCGAGACTTACCCAACATTGATGCGAGCCAGAGGGACCGGTCTTGCGGCGACGTGCGCCCGAGGTGGAGGACTCGTCAGCATTGGGTTGGCTGTCACCGACGTTGCTCCACCGAGTCTCAACGTCGCAGCCATCCTCGGAGCGGTGCCAACGGCTCTCGCAGCGATTGTAATCGCCTACTTCGGCGTAGAAACTCGTGGTCGGCGTCTCGAGGCGATCAGCGCCGACGGGAGGTCACCTCCCATTAGAGACCCGTCATGAATGACAGATCCGAAAACCGCCGTTTCCACACCATGAGCGCCATGCGAACTACGGTTAGCATAAAAGGGAGGGCGATCAGCGCCAATGGCATACATCGAACTTGGTTTGTCAGAACAACAGTTTCCGGGGATCATCGGCTTGTTGCACGCGCGACCAATAAGCGGCCATCTACTATTGGAGTTAGCCGAGGTTCTGTTGCGGGCGCCGCACACACTTGCACCAGGTGAACGCGAGTTAATCGCGGCATACGTGTCCGGCTTGAACGAGTGCAAATTCTGCTTAGGCTCGCACTCCGCTATCGCAGCCGCCCAAATTAGCGAGGGCATGCAGCTAGTCGAACAAGTCCGAGCCAGCCTCGACAACGCCCCGATTTCGGAAAAGCTGCGCAGTCTGCTGCGGATCGCGAGAGCTGTACAAGACAGCGGACTCAGAGTTACACCGGATATGGTCGCCGCGGCTCGCGATGAAGGCGCGACTGATGTGGAGATTCACGACACAGTGTTGATCGCCGCAGCTTTTTGCATGTTCAACCGTTACGTTGACGGCCTTGGAACGGTCACGCCGGATAGTAGCGATTCCTACGCACAGATAGCTCACGACATCGTCAAGAAAGGATACCTGGATTTCGATAGCTAAATGGATTGCTGATCAGCCAATTCAAGTTTTGTGACTCGATAGCTTGCATAAACGGTTCTGGTCATTGGCATGCCACTCGCCTCGGCGGCTACACGAAGACCAATCCGGACTCCTGCGAGGTTTGATGGAGGCGGGTCACCGCAGCCCATATAATTACGATTAGTACATTAATATATAGTAATCATAGTATTGCGTGCGCGGTCTGGCGGCAATTTTTAGTTGCCTGCCGTGGTGGTTTTCCTGTTGCATCGCCTCATCACTGCAGCTCAGCGCATTAGTTCCATACGGGCATACATCGAGCGATCACCCTTGTGAGCACTGAAGCCTTGATACGATCACTCGTATCTCGTATAGTAATGCCTCGGCATTAAGGCCGCGGTGCCGTCGGCTCAGCGTCACGATCCACCTCTGGCCGGCCACCGGGTAGCCCGCGAAGACTACCCCGCCCGTCCGCCTAGCATCGGAGCGAGCATGGGTGCTGACGAATCACCCCGACACGGCTGGCCGCCGCGAAGCGATAGTCGTGTGGTATCCCCGGTTGACTCCAGCGAACGCGAGAGCGGCACCTTGTTTGATGCCGGCTTAGGCAGAGATAGCGCGAACGATTACCCCCTAGTCTATTCGACGAGAGTTGGGAGTGTATTTCGGTTACCGTTAGGTCTTGCAGATTTCTCGCGCCGCAGTTTCCGCATCGATAGGCCTGCAGCGCGTGCAGAGCTAGAGGGCCACGCGAGAAGCTTTCTAGCGGGCTTCAATGTGGCCGTGACTCACTGGCGTGCCCCTCACGGTGTGCTAGCTGAATTCCCAGAATTCGAACGCGGTTTCGCCTACGAAGGTGCAGCGATGCACGCAGCACTGCGCGATCTGGCGACCTGCGGACGGGCGGCTGCGTTTCGCAGGCTCTTCAACGGGCCGGGTAATCACTACGTCCACCTAATTCACGTTGGCTACGGTTGGTCATTGGCGCCGCTAAGGATCCCGTTGCCGGTCAGGATGCCGTCCACCCCGTTATTGCGATGGCTGGCCTTGGACGGAGCGGGTTTTGCCGAGACATATTTCGGAGGCGTGGCCGCATTACGCCGAAGATGTCGTCGCCGTCCGACGCTCGCATGGGAAACCCGGGTGGCCGGAAGCGGTCGGGCGCTATGGTTTGCCGAGTCTGCGGATGTCGCTGGCGTCGCCGAGACAATCGAGTCGACAGTTCCTGCCGCGAGGCCACATCTTTGGTCGGGAATTGGCCTCGCAAGTTTCTACGCGGGTTGCGCCGGCGAGGACAAATTGGGTGAGCTCGTTGTTGCAAGTGGCCCACACTGGCCTTACTTCGCGCAGGGAGCAATGTTCGCCGTAGCCGCCCGATACCGCGCGCAAGCAGTTCCACCACACACCGAGTGTGCATGCCGGTATTTGTTCCGCGCCGAACCAGCCGTGGTTTCTAAATGGACCGACACGGCAGCACGCGGGTTGAACGACTCAGCTCACGTTGCAGCATACACCGAATGGAAATCCCGATTGCGTCGCACTGCCGCCGCAAACCTATAACGCCGATCCTATCCAGAGGGGGTCTGAGCTGCCGATGAACACATTCCTCAAGCGAAGCGTCCCCATTGCCGCTGCGGTGGTTGCATGCGTCACCTTCGGCTTCCTCACCGCCCGGCCAACGCCCTCGCCGCACGAAATACAGCGTCTTGCTGGTCAATTCGCCTTCCAGGCAACGCCGATCAATTCGCCCCCAGCAGATGCGAAATACGAACGCAGTGTACAGCCGGCGCTCAACCACATCCGAAGCTGGATCTCCGCCGTCGGCGCCGCCGTCGCATTGACCGACCTAAGGGGACTAGGGCGATCGGCCGACGCGTGCCTCGTCGATCCCCGCGACGACTCGGTCACGGTCCTCGCGCTGCCGGCGGCGGGCGGACCGATCTATCCGCGTTTCCAACTGAAACCCGATGGACTGCCATACGACTCAACCATGGCGCCAATGGGCTGCGTGCCGGTGGACATCAACGAAGACGGCGCCATGGACTTCATCGTCTATTACTGGGGGCGCTCACCAGTGGTGTTCATCAACATGTCGCCGCCTGCATCCATACCAGGACCGCAGAACTTCAAGGCATTTGATCTGATCTCGCCCATGCAGATCTGGAACACGACGGCCATGAACGTCGGAGACATCGACGGCGCCGGCCACGTCGATCTGCTCGTCGGAAACTATTTCCCCGACGGCGCACGAGTGCTCGACCCGGCGGCGACACATGACGGCCGGATGTGGATGCAAGACGGCATGGGCAAGGCGCGAAATGCCGGCACCAACAGATTGCTGCTCGTCAACCCCACGGGCATCCCGCACACAATGCCGCAACTGACCGACGCCACCACATCGATGCCCGCCGACTCCACACAATCTTGGACACTGGCCTTCGGTCTGCAGGACCTTGTCGGCAACCACTTGCCAGACATCTACGTGGCCAACGACTTCGGCCCAGACCAGCTGCTTGTCAACACCTCGACACCTGGGCATGTTCACCTCACTCCGGTCACCGGCCGCCGCGATCTCACCACTCCACGATCCGAGGTGCTCGGGTATGACTCGTTCAAAGGAATGGGAGTTACGTTCACCTATCCGAACGGCTCTGGGCTTCCACTGATGGCAGTCAGCAACATCACCATGGCCTATGGCCTTCAGGAGAGCAACCTCGTCTTCGCGCCAGCCGGGTCAGGAGAAGACCTGCTCCACGGAAAACTTCCCTTCCAGGAGCGCAGTGAACAGCTCGGCATGTCGCGCGCCGGCTGGTGCTGGGACATCAAGGCGGGCGACTTCGCCAATACAGGTGTCGACGAACTGATACAGGCTACTGGTTTCGTGAAAGGACACCGCAACCGGTGGGCCGAACTGCAGGAACTGGCAATGGGAAACGACGACCTTCTGCGCTATCCGCAAGCTTGGCCGAACTTCGAGCCAGGTGACGACTTGTCCGGCCACGAGCACCCCGCATTCTGGGCCCCGACCAGTGACGGCCGCTTTGTCAACATCGCCGAGCGAGTCGGGCTCGGAAATGACTACGTTTCAAGAGGTTTAGCTTTCGGCGACGTCTATGGCGATGACAAGCTCGACATTGTCATTGCCAACCAGTGGGAGAATTCGATCCTGCTGCGCAACGTCAGCTCAAATGAGCGTCCGGCCGCCGATCTGAGACTTCTGCAGCCAGGAGCTGCCGGCGGCTTGCGCGACGCCATCGGCGCCGAGCTCCTGCTTAAGGGGTCTGGAAAACCGCAGAAGCGGCAACTGTTTCCCGCCAATGGGCATGCCGGCGTATCGGCTAGCGAAGTGCACCTTGCTCTACCTGGTGCCCGAACCGCACCGGCGACGATTACGTGGCGCGATGGAACACAGTTACACACCGCCACCGTACAAGTGACACCCGGGCATCATACGGTGGTCCTGTCCCCCGATGGATCGGCGGTTCTGCAATGACCATCTCAATCGTTAGCCAAGACCACGGCGATCCGGCTTCAAATGGTGGGCCTCGCACAACAGCGCCATCCGAACCCCAAGCACCGCAGCGCCCGCAGGTTGACACTCGAGTCAAAGCACTGCGCCGATTCGCCCTATCGATAACCGTCTTCAACATATTGGGGCACTTGCTATTTGGCTTCGAGCAGGCACCCATCACCCCTGTGGTGTGTGTGCTGACTAGCTACGCCGCGGCGTTGGTGCTCGAACGCCTCGACAGCTGGGCGCTGGGACGACAGCCCGAATACGCCGGCGGATTCGTAAAGCTCACAACGTTCCTGCTACCACCGCACATCACCGCGCTCGCCTGCGCGATGCTGCTCTACGGCAACCACTCCGTCTGGCCCTACCTGTTCGCCGTCGTCGTCGCGAACTCCAGTAAGTACCTCATACGGATCAGAATCAATGGACGACTGCGCCATATATTGAATCCGTCAAACGCTGGGATCGTGGTCACGCTGTTGATATTTCCATGGGTTGGGATCGCCCCTCCGTATCATTTCACCAACAATCTCACCGGTGCCCCTCGCTGGCTTCTTCCCCTAGGCATCCTGATGCTCGGCACCATGTTGAATGCCAAGCTCACCGGAAAGATCCCGCTCATCCTGGGCTGGGTCGGCGGCTTTATCGCACAGGCGATAGTGCGCTGGTTACTTCTCGATCATGCGTTGGTCGGAGCCCTGCTGCCAGTGACCGGCGTAGCATTCATCCTATTCACGAATTATATGATCACGGATCCCGCGACCACCCCTGTAAAGCGGCCAAACCAAGTAATCTTCGGTGTCACCGCAGCACTCGCATACGGTCTGCTGGTGATATTTGGCATTGTTTTCGGGCTTTTCTTCGCACTCATTATAGCTTGTTCGCTACGTGGGGCCGTATTAGGGCTTACGCCACATTTTCAAGCGCTTCGACAGCGTCGACAAAGCGGCCGCCGATTAGGTGGTGACGGCCAAGTTTCTCGTGCCGAATCCTTGACGAGATCGCCGGCGGTCGCACCGTCATGAAGACCGACCCGATCGCTATTGTCGGTATGGCCTGCCGATACCCCGATGCAAACTCACCGGTCGAGCTTTGGCAGAACGTCCTGGCAAGGCGGCGAGCGTTTCGCCGCATACCTGCATGCCGCTTGTCTGCAAGCTATTTAGGTCCGCCGGACGACTCTGACCGCGCCTATGTCACCCATGCCGCCGTACTTCGTGACTGGGAATTCGACCGAGAGGCGTTCGGGGTACCGGGCCCGCTTCACCGCACGGTCGACCACACGCATTGGCTCGCTTTGCAGACGGCTGCAGATGCTCTCGCCGACGCCGGTCATGCCGGCGGGGAAGGACTAGCCCGGCACCACGTCGGCGTCGTCTTCGGCAACACACTCACCGGCGAGTTCGGTCGGGCGAGTTCCGTGCGGTTACGGTGGCCGTTCATCGCGGACGCCGCGGCTCGAGCCTTGGCGAAGACTGGCGTGCCGACAGCGGACGCCACCCAGGTGTTGGCCCATATGGAACAGCTGATAAAGCAACCGTTTCCACAACCGGGTGACGACACGTTAGCTGGAGCGCTGTCGAACACTATTGCGGGTCGGATCTGTAACCACTTCGATTTCCATGGCACCGGCTTCACTGTCGACGGTGCTTGCTCGTCGAGCCTGATCGCGGTGATGATGGCCTGCCGTGCCCTCACTGCGGGTGAACTTGACTTTGCGCTCGCGGGCGCGGTCGACCTGTCACTTGACCCGTTCGAGCTTGTCGGCTTTTCGCGATTGGGTGCGCTCGCGAAAGATGACATGCGTGTATATGACGCACAGCCCACCGGATTCTTACCTGGCGAGGGCTGCGGCGTCATCGCACTCACCCGCGCCGACGACGCGGCGCGACTCGGGATGCGAACATACGGCCACATCGTCGGCTGGGCATCCTCATCCGACGGCTCCGGAGGACTGACGCGACCTACGGTCGCGGGACAAGCCCTCGCGATTCGACGAGCATGCCGAATGGCCATGCTGCCCCCATGCGCGCTGGGTCTCATCGAAGGCCACGGAACGGGCACAGCGGTCGGCGATCAGATCGAGCTGCAAGCACTGACCGAAGTACGCGAGCACGCCAGCGAACGTGCAGCATTGGGAACAATCAAGGCGAACATCGGCCACACCAAGGCAGCCGCAGGTATGGCGGGGCTGATTAAGGCGACGCTCGCAGCGTTCCACCATGTCTTGCCACCGACGACGGGGTGTGTAGACCCTCACCAGCTGCTCCTAGCTGAGGACGCACCGCTACGCGTGCTCGCGGAGCCCGAAATGTGGTGCGACCCTACCCCGCGGGCCGGCGTTTCCTCGATGGGTTTCGGTGGCATCAACGTTCATGTCGTAGTGGAGGGCCCGACATCTTCGCCACCGGCGGCGCTGCCCGCCCCTGTTCGCCGATGGTCCACTCGTTGCGGGCGGTGCGAGATCGTAATCATTGATGGTGCAAGCCCTGCGCTACTTGCCGAACGACTTAGCGACATAGCCAATGCAGCGCGTGCGCTCAGCCATGCGGAGCTTCGAGACATCGCGGTAACCGAGTGGCAACAGATCGCAAGCGGACCCAAGGAATTTCGAGCAGCCATCGTCGCGGCCTGTCCAGAACAGCTTGCTGCGACCGCCGAAATAGCTGCCTCAGTCGCGGGTCGTTGGGACGTGATGTTACGAGTCGACCGGCACCGTGGCTACGCCCTCGGCACGACTGGATCGCCACGGATCGGCTTGTTATTTCCCGGCCAGGCCGCGCCAGCACGTGCAACGCTCTCATGGTGGGCAGACAAGTGCCAATTACCGCAGTTCACGTCCAACCCCGCCGCTGCAATGGAAACGGTGTGCACAGACTACGCGCAGCCAGCCATCATCCGACAATCGCTCGCCGGCATTGCCTGGCTGCGAACACTCAGCGTGGTCCCAGTCGCCGCAGTCGGGCACAGCGTTGGCGAGATCAGCGCTCTATGCTGGGCAGGCGCTTTATCCGCCGAAGCTGCGCTTGACCTGGCAGCTCAGCGCGGCCGGATAATGTCGGTGCACGGCGACCGCGATTCAACCATGGCGAGTCTTTCCGCCGATGCCCAAACCGTGTCAACGCTGCTGTGCGGCAGCAGCGTGGCCATCGCCTGCTATAACGCACCCGACGTAACGACAGTGACGGGAACGCGCGAAGAGATCAAACACGTGACCGCCCGAGCGGCCGAAATTGGCGTCCATGCAGTCGAAATCAACGTTTCCCACGGCTTCCATGGCCCAGCGATGAGTGCTGCACGTGAACCACTGAGACAACTGCTGGCGGACTTTCCAATAAATTCACCGCAACGTCCGGTGATATCAACGATCACTGGTCGTGAACTTCCCCAATCAGCCAGCGAACTGCGCGACCTGCTTGTGCAACAACTCACCAGTCCCGTGCAATACCGCCCGGCACTGAACGAGCTCGTACGCCGGTGCGATCTGCTCGTCGAAACCGGCCCGGGCACAATCCTTTCCAACCTCGCCGAAGCAAACCACGTCGGAGTGCCGGTGGTAAGCCTGGACTGCGGCGGAGATGACCAACACCACGCCCTCGCCACAGCAGCTCTCGCGGTGACCTCGGCAGATCTCGAAGCATGGTTCGCCGACCGACCGTACCGCACTCTCTCGGTGACCGATGAACCACGGTTCCTGGTGAACCCGTGCGAAGACAGGACTACATGGACGGACACATCCGAATCCATTGTGTTGACGCCAATCTCCGAACCGAGCGAATCGTCGACTGCATCGGCTCTTGGCTCTTCTGATCCCCTGGCAGCCCTTGTCGCGCATCTATCCGACACTTTGGAACTTCCAGCCCACTCGATCACGTCCAGCAGCGGATTCCTCACCGATCTTCACCTGAGTTCACTGCAAGCTGTTCAAGCTGTCGGCTCGGTGGCCGCCAAGTTAGGAAAGCAGCCCCCAGAAGTACCGTTCTCTTTGACGGAGACCACGATTGGGCAAGTTGCCGACCTTCTCGAAAACGCCCCAGCGATGGACTCTATCCCGGGACTCGATCAGGGTATTCGCAGCTGGGTCCGCGCTTTCGAGCCCGATTGGGTGCCATTCTCGGCGACCGACGCTGCGCCGCTGGCATGGTCGGTGCACGCACCGGATGGGCACTGGCTGCACGGACATGCGGCCACACAGGGCGAAACCTCCGCGGCGCTGGCAGCCGTTCTCACATACGAGGACGCGACCGAGGTTGCGGCCCTGCTGAAGCGGGTCTGCGACCTTCAACCCGAACGCCTATTACTCATCCACGATGGGCACGCTGGAGCCGCTGGCGTAGCGAGAAGCGTCGCGATGGAGTTGCCGCGTTGTTCTGTCACCGTGGTCGAAGTACGAGACGTGAACCAGGAATTGAACCCATCGGCCCTAATCGCTAACGGCGTCTGCAGATATCTGGAGCTTCGCACCACCAGCGACGGTTGGCTAGAGCGAGCCATAATCCGTAGGCGGAGACTGGGATCAGGCGCGCCAGAGTACCTCAGTTCTAGCGACATATGCCTGGTCACCGGCGGCATTCAGGGTATCGCCGCCTATGCGGCTCGCGCGCTTGCTTCTCGAACTGGCTGCGCGCTCGTATTCCTCGGTCGAACGCCTGCCTGCGACGCAGATGTTGCAGCGGCTATCCGAGAACTTAGCTCTGCTGTTAATGCACGCTATATGAGTTGTGATGTGACCGACAAGATTGCCGTCGAGAGGATAGTCGCTGAGATCCGGCGTAGCGGCACCATTCGAGGGCTTCTCCATGGAGCAGGCGTCAACGAGCCTCGACGACTGGCCGATATCGATTCGACGACCCTTGCACGTACGTTGTGCCCCAAAGTATCCGGCGTAAATTTGATCCTGGATTGCGTCGGTGCGGACCTCAACCTTGTGGTCGGGTTCGGGTCGATCATCGGCCGGCAGGGTCTCGCGGGGCAGGCCGAATACTGCATCGCAAATGACTGGTTGCGCATTGAGCTGGAGCGGTGGGCCGCGACAAACCCTTGCTGCCGCACACAACACATTGAGTGGTCAGTGTGGTCGGGACTCGGCATGGGCGTTCGCATGAATGTTCTGGACAATCTGCGCCAGCAGGGCGTGGAGCCGATTGAGCCATCCGCCGCCGTCACAGCGATGTTCGACGTCCTCAATGATCCGGATGCACCCGTGAGTGTTCTCGTGAGCTCGCGCTTCCCTGCAAGCCCCACTTTGACCATGCCGCGCATAACCGATTCTTGGTTACGGTTCGTGGAACGGCCAAAGGTTGACATAGCGGGTGTTGAGTTGATTGCTGAGTCCGACTTGTCATTTGGTTCGGACCCGTACCTGGCCGATCACTGTGTTGATGGAACTCCGCTGCTGCCAGCGGTCCTCGGCATGGAGGCGATGGCGCAGGCCGTGGCCTTCATGGAAAGTACTGGACCGCGCTGGTCCATGAGCGATGTGCAGTTTCGTTCACCCGTCCGTGTCGATAGACGCGATGGGATCACGATGCGGATCGCGGCATTGCAAACCAATGACTATGCAGAAGTGGCGTTGCGCGACGACTCGGATCGGTTCGCAACCGAGCGATTCGTTGCACACATCACTCGCGATGCCGGACCGGTCAGATGGGTGGACCCGGCGGGCCTGCCGCCCGAGCCGACGAAGACGCGGCCGGCGCACCCTTTCTACGACAACCTGCTGTTTCACGGGCCACGATTCCATCGGTTAATCGATTACGAAACTCTATCCGCATTTAGGGCGCGGGCATGGATACGTGCTGATGATTCCGCGGCATGGTTTTCGGAGTTTTACGGCCAAGACCTCATGCTCGGAGACCCCGGTGCCCACGATGCAACCTTGCATGTACTACTAGGTTGCCTTCCCCACCGAAGGGCGATTCCCATCGGGGTTGAGCGAATGAATCTGTGGCACAAACCAAATGGCATACTTCATGTTAATGCGCGAGAGATTGAGCACTCCACGGAATCGTTTGTATTCGATGTCGAGCTCGCCGACGAAGACGGCATAATTGCCGCCGAGTGGCTGGGGTTGCAGCTGCGTGCCCTCGGTCCCATCTGCTGGACCGATGGCATGCCCCAGCGGCTTGTCGGGCCGTGGCTCTCGAGGCGGTTGATTGAGTGCAACCTGGCAGACGATGTCGAGCTAGTCGTCACCGACGGCGGGCGCCCCTGTCCAGGGGCTGCTATTGATGGATTTCGATTCGATGGCGGAAGGGCATGGCGTGGTGGCTCAGCGGACAATCTGGTGCTGGCATTCGCCGAACGCCCCGTAGCAGTGGAATGCGTATTTGTTGATGACATTGTGTTGCCATTTATCATGGAATCGCTTGACTCATCCGACCGCGACACTGCAGACGCTTTGGCCGAACAGACCGGTGAGGATCTGGCGTGCAGCACGGCCCGGATATGGACGGCGCGTACCGCGCTGGCGAAGGCGGGCCGTGAGCATAGTGGCCCACTACGACTCGACCTGGTGACCGAGGATGCGCTCGAAGTATTGCTGGCGGGTCGAATGCAGCTGGCGACCTCCCGAGTGCAGGTTAGCGAATCCGAAAGACCTTGGGTGATCGCGATCGCGACAGATCGGTGATCAATGCGACCATTTTACTACCACCACATCGTTACCCTGGATGAAACAAGCGTCGTCGGAAATGTGTACTTCGCGCACTTTGTTCATTGGCAAGGTCATTGTCGCGAGCGTTTTCTCGCCCAACACGCGCCAGGAGTGGTGTCGGCGATCCAGCGTGGCGACCTCGCGATCGTCACTGTCTCGTGTTCCATGAACTACTACACCGAGTGCTTCGCACTCGACACTATCGACGTCGCGATGACCTTGCGGATGAGCACCGGTAACAGACTTACAATGGATTTCGAATTCAGGCGCGGAAGCGATCTCGCGGCACGGGGGACGCAAACTGTTGCCTGCATGCGGCGCACGGAATCGGGCGTCGTGCCGATTGAAATACCCCTCGAACTATCCAAATCATTGGTTGCATTCGCATGAAATCTGCTGCGTGTCCTTAGCACTACCTCGACCGGGAGATTCCCACGGCCTCACCCATCATCGATGGATCTCGACCTGCACGGGGTGAGCCTGCACGTGTCCAATCCGTTGAACCGCTTCAACCGCGCCATAGGGGCGAAGTTTTCGCCCTCTGGCTCGTGCTCGGTAGAAGCCGTGCCTTGACGCTCTGCGCCAGCACTAGTCAGTGAGTGTGACCACGGTGTTCGGCTTCCTGGGTGGCGGCGGAACCGGCGATGGGAGGCGGCGCTCCGTTCCTAGTGTTGACCTAGGTGGCTGGTGTTTTGATTTGCGAACGATTTTCCATCACCAAACATCGCGATTTCCGGGAGGGTGATTTGGTCGGCAGGTCGCCGAAAGTGGCTCAGCGTCCGTTCTGGCGGTGGTCGGTTTTGCCCGATTTCGCCGTGGCGGATGAAACTACCCGTTCGACACCAGCCACCTAGGAGTGGCTATGTCAACTTGAATTGGCCCCAGGGGGACGGCTTGAAGTGGCTCCACGTGATGGCAAAGCTGAGCGAGGAGTTGCCTCAGGCTCGCGGCGAAGGAAGGGTAGGCTCGGCTGTCGTGGTGCAGCAGCCTGGGGTCGGTCCTTTTCAAGGTCTTGATGCTGGCGATGCGGTGGAG
>Ga0335069_10009201_pt1 | contig 14085 bp, 12 predicted proteins | sample Lox_Sample_11_FD_206714 | JGI IMG/M metagenome (GOLD analysis project Ga0335069, IMG submission 206714) | Soil microbial communities from Loxahatchee National Wildlife Refuge, Florida, United States - Lox_Sample_1.1 | ecosystem: Environmental > Terrestrial > Soil > Wetlands | place: USA... | reverse complement strand
TGGGAGATCGGCGCGCGCATGGGCTGGATCTCCGCCCGGATCCTGCCGGCCCCGAGCGCGGTGGCGCTCGCCTTCTGGACCAACATCGAGAACGGCGAGCTCATCCATCACACGCTGATCAGCACGCGGCGTGCGTTCTACGGCCTCGTGATCGGCGGCGGGATCGGCTTCGGGCTCGGCGTCATGAACGGCGCCTTGCCGATTGCGGAGAAGCTGACCGATTCCTCGCTGCAGATGCTGCGAAACGTGCCGCATCTCGCGATCATCCCGCTGGTCATCCTGTGGTTCGGCATCGGCGAGGATGCGAAGGTGTTCCTGGTCGCGATCGGCGTGCTCTTCCCGATCTACCTCAACACCTTCCACGGCATCCGCATGGTCGATCGCGGCCTCGTCGAGATGGGCCGGGTCTACGGCCTCGGGGCCGCCGCGCTCTATTGGCGGATCATCCTGCCGGGCGCACTCCCGTCGATCCTGGTCGGGCTGCGCTATGCGCTCGGCATCATGTGGCTGACCCTGATCGTCGCCGAGACGATCTCGGCCCAGGCGGGGATCGGCTACATGACCATGAATGCGCGCGAGTTCCTGCAAACCGACGTCGTGCTGCTCGGCATCATCGTCTATGCGCTCCTCGGCAAGTTCGCCGACGTGGTGACGCGCTGGCTGGAGCAGCGGGCGCTCGCTTGGCATCCCTCGTTCCAACCCCAGCACGCGGTGGCGGCATGAACTGGGCGACGGTATACGCCGGACAGCGGGACATGGAGCTCGAAACGGATGCCGGCTGGAGTACCGCAGAGCGTAATCTGGAAGCACGCCGCGGCGAGAGCGTTGCGATCCGGCTGGAGGCCGTCGAGAAGTCGTTCGGCGACCGCCGGGTGCTGCGCGGACTTTCGGTCACGATCGCGCCAGGGCAGTTCGTCGCCGTGGTCGGCCGCTCCGGCTGCGGCAAGACCACCCTGCTCCGGATGATCGCCGGCCTCGAATCCGCGAGCGGCGGCGGCATCAGCATCGACGGCGCGCCGGTCCGAAGCCTCCGCGACGATGTGCGGCTGCTGTTCCAGGAGCCGCGGCTGTTGCCCTGGCAGCGCGTGATCGCGAATGTGGGCATCGCGCGCGGCGCCGGCTGGCGCGCACGTGCGGAGGCGGCACTCGCCGATGTCGGGCTCGCCGACCGGGCCGGCGACTGGCCTGCCGTGCTCTCCGGCGGGCAGAAGCAGCGGGTCGCCCTCGCACGCGCGCTGGTCTCCCGCCCGAAGGCGCTGCTGATGGACGAGCCGTTCGGTGCCTTGGACGCGCTCACCCGCACCGAGATGCACCGGTTGCTCCTGCGGGTGCGGCGGGAATACGGCTTCACGGCCGTCCTCATCACCCATGACGTCCGCGAGGCGCTCGGCCTCGCCGACCGGATCCTGGTGCTGCGCGACGGCGAAGTCGCCATGGACGCGCCGATCGACGTGCCGCTCACGCTCCGCCGCACCAGCCCGGCATTGGCGCACCTCGAAAAGCGCGTGCTGGCCGAGGTCTAGCCGTCCCCGCGACTTTGTGTTCCCCCACGATCGATGCCAGACTGCGCGCCGTCGATCGCGAAGGGGAAACAACACATGCCCGATCGGATCCGTGTGGCGCTGGCCGGGGCCGGCGCCTTCGGCCATGAGCATCTGCAGCGCCTTGCCGCCATGCCGGCGGTGGAGATCGCCGGCATCGCCGACGCAAACCCGGCCGCGGCGCAGGAGGCTGCAACGCAATACGGCGCGACTCAAACGGACACCGACGCGCTCGCGCTGATCGGACGCGCGAATCCGGACGCGCTGATCGTGGCCACACCGGGAGCGACCCATGTGCCGATCGCGACCGCGGCATTGAAGCACAGCATTCCGGTCCTGGTGGAGAAGCCGGTCGCCATGTCGCTCGCGGAGGCGCAAGCCCTTGCGGCGGCCGAGGCCGCCTCCTCCGCCTTCGTGCTGCCGGGCCACGTCATCCGCTTCTCGGCGCATCACCGGATGCTGCGCGAGATCGTGCAGGCCCCGGATTTCGGTCCGATCCTCGGCTTCGCCAGCCGGCGGCACCGCGACGATGCGCATGCGGTGCGCTATGCCGATGTCGATCCCGTACTGATGACCATGATCCACGACATCGATCTCGGCCTCTGGATGACCGGAGACGGACTCTTGGAGACCTATGCCCTGCGCCGGCCGCAAGATACGGCGCGGTCGGCGACGACGATGATGGGCGCGGGTCGAAGCGGGACGGCTTGGCATCTCGATGCCGCCTGGACCTTTCCCGGCACCGCGACGCCGCCGGACCGGATCGAGATCGTCGGCGCCAACGGCAGCGTCGAATATGAAGCGGGCAAATGCATCCGCTGGTTCGGCACAGAGAGCGGCGTGATCGACCTCACCGCGATTCCCGAGGATCCGCTGGCGGCGGAACTCGGCTATTTCCTCAACTGTGTCCGGACAGGCAAACGCCCGGAGGCGGTGACTTTGCGCGATGCCTGCGCAGGGCTCGCAATCGCCGAAGCGGTACTCGCATCGATCGCCAGCGGCAAGCTGGAGCGCATCGGCTAGAGATCGCCGCGGTAAGGCGCCGCCACCACGGCGCAGCAATTGCCAGGGCGGACGCGTCCCGGCTGGCGCAGGCCGAACAGCATGCCGTCGGCCTGGTAATGCACGGTCTCCGGCGCGCGCGTCGGGTCCCAGGTGCAGTGGATGCGCCCGGCCGGCTCTCCGGCGCTGATCGCGCGGCCATGGGCGTGGAACGGCTCGAAGATGCCGTCGGTGCCGGCGAAGACATAGGCGGCGGCGCCGGGCAATTCCAGCAACTGCGTTTCCTTCCGCGCCGGCGGGTCCTTCAGCGGCGGCAGCACGCCGAGATGCCGGAGCACGTTGCGCACGCCGCGGCGGCAGATGTCGAGCGCGCCCGGCGCGACACGGCCGCCGCCGGCCATCTCGGTGCCGACGGTGACGAGGCCGGCGCGACAGGCGGCCGCGGTGGCGGTGCGGGGATCGTCGAGATTGCCGATGACCACGGCGAGCGGCGCATCGAAGGCGCGGGCGGCGGCGATGTTCTTCTTGCGCAGGACCGGGTCCTCGGCGGGCTCGATGATCGCGCTCGGCAAGAGGTCGAGTGACGAACCGCCGGAATGAAGATCCATGAAGGCGTCGGCGCGCGGGAAGAGCTCGTTCACGAGATAGGCGGAGATCTGCTGGGTGATGCTGCCGCGGGCATCGCCGGGAAAGGTGCGGTTGAAGTTGAGGCCGTCCACCGGCGAGGTGCGGCGCCCCGCCATCGCCGCATGCACGTTGACAGCGGGCAGCAGGATCAACCGGCCCTGAATCTCGCCGGGATCGAGCTCGCGGATCAATTCGGCGATGGTGATCGGCCCTTCGTATTCGTCGCCGTGATTCCCTCCCTCGATGACCACGGTTGGCCCCTTGCCATTGGCGATCACCGCCACCGGCACCCGGGTGACGCCCCAGGCGTCGTCATGGGGCGAATGCGGGATCATGATGAAGCCGACCTGCTTTCCCGGCCGGTCGTAGTCGATCGCGGTGAAGGCGGTGCTGGCGGGCTTGGCGGATCGGTCCATGACTCTGGCTCGCACGATGGGGGAAGCCGCTGTCGTAGCACGAATCGTCCTGGTCCTACCAATCAGGCCCGCTACAGGTCGGGTTCCGGCGCCGGCAGGATCAGGGAGATGCCGGCCTTCACGAGGCCGGGCGTGTCCTGCGCCCAATGCGCGTCCTTGGCGATCAGGCGACAGCGGCGCAGATCCAGGCTCTTCATCAGCCGCGTCAGCGGCGAGAGCGCGACCTCGCCGCTGCCGTCGAGCAGGCGGCGGGTGGGAATCGTCACCAGGCGTGTGGGATCCGGCAAGGCCGGGACGAATCCCGCCTCCACGGTCGGAAGCTCGAAAGCGACGGTGCGGAACAGGCTGGAGAGGCGCATGGAGATGTCGGTCAGCCGGACCCCGGCGACGTCGCGCGGGATATCGACGATCTCCGCGACCACCTGGCGGCGCCCGGCCTCGCTGAGGTTGCGCGCGACCTTGAGCCAGGCTTCGAGATCGCGGTTGCGAACGACGGTGCTGAAGCGCACCGGCACGACGACGAGATCGGCGCCGTTGCGGCCGAGCTCGGCGAGGATGCGTTCCCCCGCGCCGGTGAGCAGGAACACCTCCGCCTCCAGCCCATAGGGGTCCTGGCCGAGCGCCAGCAGGGTCTCGACCGAGTCGCGGAGGGCTCGCGGCAGGCGGGCGATCCCGATCGGCGCCGGCTTCCGCTGCTCGTTCAGCACCTGCAGGAACGTCACCCTGGCGGTGAGCAACGCCGCGGCGGCGGCTTCCCGGGCCGCAGCCTCGACATTGCCGCGCTCCTTCTCCAGCCGCTTGCCCAGGGCTTCGACGATCGACTCCTCGCTCGTCGCGTCGCCGCGCTCGACCGTCACCGTCGCGGCGAAGGACGCGACCTTCGCCTCCACCATCTCCGGGATCTCGCCGATCAAGCGGTCGCGGATCTCCGAACCGATCGCCCGGGCCTTGAACTTCGCCTCGTCCTCGGTGAGGCGATCGAAGAACACCAGGAAGCTTTCGTCGGCGGTGCGGCGGAAGATGTCGCCGGACTGCAGGTAGCGCCGTATCACGCGCTCCGCGAGATCCAGCGTCCGCGCCGCGAGCTCCGGCCAGCGCCGCCCCAGCTTCTCCCGCACGGAATCCAAGCCGACCAGCTGCAGCTTGCCGGCGACCACCGCCGCACTGCCGCCGCCGCGGGCCATCGCCCGGCGGATCGCCTGGTCGAAGGTCGGCGCGGCCGCGGCGCGTTCTCCGGCAAAATCGAGCTTGATGACGAAATGGCGTTGCTGGTCCGGCTGGCGGACGGCGGTCAACTGCAGCGACGCGGAGAGCGACGCGCCGGCGCGGGGCGTCAGTTGTGCTTCGAAGGTGCGGGGCTGGTCGGCGGTGTCGGCGGCGGCCAGGGCCTGGACGAAGGCGGTCTTGCCGGGCTCGTCCAGCAGCGCCGCCACCGGCCTGCCTGTCAGCTCCGCGGCGCTCCAGCCGAGATGGCGCGTCACCGCGGCATTGCTCATGATCGCGAGCCCGGCCTCGTCGGCGACCATCAGCGGGCTCTCGATCACGGCGAAGACCGAAGCGAGCAGGCGCTGCGTTGCCTCCCGCTGCTGCTCGGCCTGCTTGCGGGCCGTGACGTCGCGGCCGATGCGCACGAAATGCCGGAGAACGCCGTCCGGTCCGAAGATCGGGACCGTGGAGAGCTCGATCCAGTAGTCCTTCCTGCCGGCGTCGCGCGCCGCGAGCTCGATCCGCGAGGGCTCTCGCGTCTCCAGGATCTTGCGAAGCTGGCCGATCACCTCCGGCCAGGCGGCAGGCAGGACGATCTTGGCGAGCGGCTGGCCGAGCAGCTCGCCGGGCGCATATCCGGTCAGCCGCGCCGCCGCGGCGTTCACGAACTCGATGCGAGGGCCCTCCGGCGCGTCGAGATCGCCGTCGGTGATGACGACCGTCTCCGGCGCATGCGCGACGATGGTTTCGATCAGGCCATCGAGCAGCGTATCGTCCGTTCTGCCGTGGTCGAGCGCGTCCGGCACGTTCGAAGGGCCTCCTTGTGCCATTGATCCGGCGGCGACGGCGCAGGCGAACGTGGCCCCGAGCGCGTCCCTGGGCGCGTCCCTGGGCGCGTCCCTGGGCGCGTCCCCAAAGCATGGATGGCCGGCGTTAAGCGAGCGTTAAGCCGGATATGCCTGCAGTCCCAACGGCGCTTCAGCCGAGCGCGCGGAAGCGGTCCATGCCGTCGATGAGGGCCGCCTGGATGCCGGGCTCGCTCTTGGCGTGGCCGGCATCGGGGATGATCTGGTAGCGCGCCTCCGGCCAGGCGCGGGCAAGATCGTCGGCGCTGCGGATCGGGCAGACCAGGTCGTAGCGGCCCTGTACGATGAAGGCCGGGATGTGCCGTATGCGATCGACATGCTCCAGCAGGAAGTTCTCCGGCAGGAAGATGTTGTTGCGGAAGTAGTGCGCCTCCATGCGCGCGAGACCGAGCGCCAGCACCGGATCGGCGAAGTTGTCCAAGGTCCCCGGGCTCGGCAGCAGGGTCGAGCAGGCGCCTTCGTAGAGACTCCAGGACTTCGCCGCCGGCATGTGGATCGCGGGATCGGGGTCCATCAGCCGGCGGTGATATGATTCCAGGAGATCGCCCCGCTCATCCCCCGGCAGGAACTCGGCAAAGCGCCGCCAGGCCTCGGGCTGGATCCAGCGGAGCCCGTGGAGGAACCAGTCGATCTCCGATTTCCGGCAGAGGAAGATGCCGCGGAGCGCCATGCCCCGGACTCGATCCGGATGGTGCTCGGCATAGGCGATGGCGAGCGTCGAGCCCCAGGAGCCGCCCCACACGAACCAGCGCTCGATGCCGAGATGACGGCGCAGGGTCTCGATGTCCTCGATCAGCAGCGGCGTCGTGTTGTTGCGGATCTCGCCCAAGGGCTTCGAGCGGCCGGCGCCGCGCTGGTCGAAGATCACGATCCGATAGTGCGCGGGATCGAACATGCGGCGATGCATCGGCCCCGCCCCACCGCCCGGCCCGCCGTGCAGGAAGACGACCGGCACGCCGTCGGGGTTGCCCGATTGCTCGAAATACATGGTGTGGATGTCGTCGAGCGGAAGCATGCCGCTCTGATAGGGCGCGATCTCGGGATAGAGGTCGCGCCCCTTGCGACGGGCCGGTTCGGTGTTCGCGGCCATCGGGCCGATGCTCAGCGGAGGTTGACCGCCGAGGCGCGGAGCACCGCCACGGATTTCCGCATGCCTTCCATCGGCGACATCATCATGTCCTCATGCTCGATCGAGAGCACGTCGTCATAGCCGACCTGCTTCAAGGCGGCGCAGAACTGCCGCCACCAGGTCTCGCCGTGGCCGTAGCCGATGGTGATGTAGTTCCAGGTCCGCTCGGCATAGCGATCCGGGGCGCGGGTCTCCAGCACGCCGTCGATCCCGGCCGGCACCGGCTCGACCCGCGTGTCCTTGGCATGGACGTAGTAGATCGCGGAACCGAGCGCGCGCACCGCGGCGATCGGATCGGCGCCCATCCACATCGGATGGCTGGGGTCGTAGTTGGCGCCCACTGTCTCGCCGACGGCGTTCCGCATGCGATCGAGGGTGTAGGGATTGTAGACCGCCTGGTGGCCGTGGAGCTCCAGGCAGACGCGCCTCACGCCGCTGTCGCGCGCCACCTTCACGAGATCGCGCCAATAGGGGATCAGCACCTCGTCCCACTGGTATTGCAGGATGCTGAGGCATTCCGGCGGCCAGTCGGTGACGATCCAGTTCGGATTGGCGTCGCCGGGACCGCCGGGCAGGCCCGACATCATGACGATGCGGTCGACTTTCAGGAGCTTCGCGAGCTCAAACGTCTTCAGCGTCACCTCATGGTGCAGCTTACCTTTGTTCCCGGGATGGAGCGGATTGCCGGAGCAGTTCAGGGCGGCGATGGTGAGGCCGTGATCGGCGACCTTGGCGAGGAAGTTGCGGCGCTCGGTCTGGCTCTCCAGCATCCTCTCGAGGTTGAGATGCGGGGCCGAGGACCAGTTGCCGCAGGCGAATTCCAGGGTCTCGAGCCCGAGCTCCGCCGAGGCCTTGAGCATCTCGTCGAACGACAGCCCGCCCAGGCTGTCGGTGATCATGCCGATCTTCATCGCTTAGAGTCTCCGTTGGGGCTTGCGCCCATATTACGCCGCACCGTGAGGACGAAAAGCGGCAACCAGGGGCGTGGGGCCGACCCCTGGTTGCCGGGGAAACCGCGCCGAGACTGACCGGAGGACGCTTCCCCCCGAAAGCGCGTCTCCCGTACGGCGGCGCGGAAGGCTACTGGACCCAGGAAAGCTGGGGCAGCCAGTAGAACTGCGGGTTGAACTGGAAGTTGCCGACCCGCTTCGAGACGAAGTCGACATGCTTCGGATTGACCAGCACGGCCCAGGGCGCCTGATCCACCGCCATCTTGTCCACCTCGGCCCAGATCGCGTCCGCCTTCTTCCGATCGGTGACTGCCGTCGTCATGGCGCTCGCCATCTTCGCCTCCATCTCCTTGTCGCAGAAGCCGGAGACGTTGGGCGAGGCGTCGGAGCCCGGATGGAACGAGGCGCAGCTCAGGAGCACGTAGAGGAAGTCCGAGGCCGCCGGATAATCCTCGTACCAGGTGGTCATCCCTATCTGCATCTTGTTGTTGGAGTTGGAGATGTACTGCCACTGGGTGTCGGTGGAGATCGCCTTCATCGAGGCCTTGTAACCGAGATCGGTGAGCAGGCTCTGCATATAGGTGCCGAGCGCGCGGGAGATCGCGGTGTCCTCGGCGATGATGGTGACCGCCTGGCCGGCCGTGCCGGATTCCTTCACCAAAGCCTTCGCTTTCTCCATGTCGGGCGCGGACCATTTCTTGTCCGGGTTCTTGGTGTAGGGGCAATACTGGGCATAGCCGGGGAAGCCCGGCGGCAGGATCTGGCAGCTCGGCTGGGCGAGGTTCTTGCCGCCGAACAGCTTCACCACCGCGTTGCGGTCGATCGCATAGTTGACCGCCTGGCGCACGCGCACGTCGTTGAACGGCGCCTCGTTGGTATTCATGGCCGCATAGCGGATCGCCGCCAGCGCGTTGAGATGAGTCTGCTTCGCATACTTGGTGCCGAGCTCGGCCAGACGGTCGGTCGGCGGCTGATCCGAGGTCCAGTCAGCCTGGCCGTTCTGGATCGCGGTGATCTCCGCCTCGTCGGTCAGGCCGAAGTCGTAGTTGATCTCGTCGGGATAGCCGTCCGGCTGCGCGTCCTTGCTCCAGACCTTGAAGTTCGGGTTGCGGACGATCTTCCACTGCTTGTTGGGATCGTAGGAGACCGTCATATAGGCGCCGGTGCTGGGGATCGGCTGGTTGCCCTGGTCCTTCGCCTCGGTCTCCGCCGGCACGATCGCTGCATGCGGCAGTGCCAGCTTGTCGAAGAACTCGGAGTCCGCTTGGGTCAGGTGGATCGTGACCGTGCCGGCGGCCGCGTCGCCCGTGACGCCGCCTTCGAGGGTGCAGGTCGCCGGCGTCTTCAGGCAGGCATCGGCGCCGACGATCAGATTGTAGAAGGTGCCTGCGGTCGGGCCGGAGATCTTGAAGATGCGCTGGAACGAGGCGACCACATCGGCGACGCCGAGCTCCTTGCCGTTGGAGAACTTGATGCCCTTGCGGATCTTGAAGACGTAGGTCTTGCCGCCGTCCTGGGGTTCCGGAATCGCCTCGGCGAGATCGGGGACGATGGTGTTGCCGTCGGCGCCCGGCACCTTTTTGAAGGCGACCAGGCCGTCATACATGCCTTGGAAGATCTGCCAATATTGCTGGGCGTAGTTCATCTGCGGGTCGATGGTGCCCTGGGCCGCCACCGCGAGCAGGCGCATGGTGCCCCCGCGATGATCCCCCGCATTGGCCGTCGCAGCGACTGCCATCGCCGACGCGAGCGCGCAGGCCGTGACTGCGCCCCGCTTCCAGCCCGCTCCGATCCGTTCCTTCATCGCGATCATTCCCTTTCCCCTGCCCCGTGCCGGCTTTGCTCGACCGCTTGGAGCGTTCGTTCCGACTCTGCAAGAAAATGAAATACGCGTTGCGCGCCGACGCCAAGCCCTGGATGACCCGGCGCCCCGGCCTGAGCCGCGCCGGACGAAGACCGGAATCCGATTTTATATCAGTGCGTTGACATCGATCGCCCGATCCCGCTTAGACGGGCTTGTTGCGCGGTCACAGCCTGAATATTGCAGAACCTCTCAGGGAGGATCCCGCCGCCGATGATATTTTTTGAGAGAGCTGCGAGTCCTAAAGCATGCTGGTTACGCCGCCATCGACGAACAGCATATGGCCGGTGACGAAGCTGGCGGCGTCGGAAGCGAGGAACACGGCGGCGCCGACCAGCTCCTCGACATCGCCCCAGCGGCCCAGCGGGGTGCGGCGCGTGAGCCAGTCGCTGAAGGCGGCGTCCTTGACCAGCGCGGCGTTGAGCTCGGTCTTGAAATAGCCCGGCGACAATCCGTTGACGCGGATGCCGTGCTTGCCCCAGTCGATCGCCATGCCCTTGGTCAACATCTTCAGGCCGCCCTTGCTGGCGGCATAGGGCGCGATGCCGGGACGGCCGAGCTCGCTCTGCACCGAGCCCACGTTGATGATGGCGCCTCGGCGGCGCCGGATCATGTGTCGCGCCGCCGCCTGGCCGACGAAGAAAGCGGAATCGAGGTTGGTGCGCATCAGCCGATGCCAAACCTCTTCGGGGAAATCCTCCAGCGGCGTGCGGTGCTGCATGCCGGCATTGTTGATGAGGATGTCGATCGGCCCCGCCTCCGCCTCGATTGCATCAATGGCGGCCGCGACCGATTGGCGATCGGTGACGTCGAAGACGCGGCCGACGGCGCCGCCGCCCAGCGCCGTGACGGCGATGTCGAGCGCACCCGCATCGCGGCCGTTGAGCACGATGCGGGCGCCGGCGGCGGCGAGGCCCTTCGCCAGCGCCAGACCGATGCCGCGGGTCGAGCCGGTGATGAGGGCGCGCCGGCCCGTGAGGTCGAACATGGTCATGATGGCTAGAAGCTGATCTGCACCTTCATCGCCCGCGTGCGGTCGGCCGCGAGCTCGAAGGCCTTGACCGCATCGGCCAGCGGCAGGACCTCGGTCAGCAGCGGCCGCACGTCGATCCGGCGCTCGGCGATGAAGCGCGCCGCGAGGGCGAACTCCTCGTGGAAGCGGAAGGTGCCGATGAGGTCGAGCTCCTTGGTGACCAGCATCGACATCGGCAGGCTCGCTTGCGCGCCCTGCCCGATCTGCACGATGCGGCCCTGCGCCCGCACGATCTTCAATCCGGCGAGCAGCGTCTCCGCGCTGCCGGCGGCTTCGAACATCACGTCGAAATAGCCCTTTTCCGCCTCGAAGGCAGCCAGCGCCTCCGGCGCCGTCTTGACGTTGATCGCGCGGTCGGCGCCGACCTTCAGCGCGGCGGCAAGCGGCGCATCGTGAAGATCGGTCACCACGATCTCGCCGGCGCCCGCCGCGCGCGCGGCGGCGACGGTGAGGGCGCCGATCGGCCCTGCCCCGGTCACCAACACGCGCTTGCCCATGAGCGCGCCCGCGCGGTTGACGGCGTGGAGCGCCACAGCCAGCGGCTCGGCGAACGCGGCCTCGAAGACCGTGACGGTGTCGGGCACCGGGATCGCCTGCGTCGCCTCGCAGACCAAGGCCTCACGGAAGCCGCCCTGCACATGGGGAAAGCGCATGGCGCTGCCGTAGAAGCGCATGTCGAGGCACTGGGTCGGCAGGCCCATCCGGCAATAGCGGCATAGGCCGCAAGGCAGGCTTGGATTGACCGCCACCATTTGCCCGGCCGTGATGTCGGAGACCCCGGACCCGACGGTCTCGACAATACCGGCCACCTCATGGCCGAGGATCATTGGTTCCTGCAGCCGCACAGCGCCGAAGCCGCCATGAAGATAATAGTGGAGGTCGGAGCCGCAGATGCCGCCGGCGCCGATCCGCACGCCGACCTGCCCAGGGCCGACCGGTGGCAAGGCGCTCTCTTCCACGCGGAGGTCGCGGGGCGAATGGAGGACGGCGGCACGCATGGGGCTCTCCCTGATCCGGTCTTGGCCATATTGATAGTACAATTGTGCGGACCGATGAAGCGTCACAAAACCGCCCGTTGACGCCGCCTTCTCATTTCGATATTTCTCGAATCATGAAAATGATAGTGAAGTCATGAAGAAGACCCAGGCACTCGCCGCGTTCGGCGCGCTCTCGCAGGAGACGCGGCTCGACATCTTCCGCCGGCTGATCCGTGAGTTTCCCGAGCCGATGGCGGCCGGCGATATCGCCGCGGCACTCGACGTGCCTTCGAGCACGCTCTCGACCCATCTCGCGATCCTCGCCCGCGCCGGGTTGGTGAAATCCGAACGCCAGGGGCGCGCCATCCACTACCGAGCCGACACCGAGGGCGCGCGGGACCTGCTGGGCTTCCTGGTCAAGGACTGCTGCCGGGGCCAGCCGGAGATCTGCCAGCCGCTGGTCGCGGCGGCGAACCCGGCCTGCTGCTGAGGAGAACGATCATGGGCCTGCAGTTCAACGTTCTCTTCCTTTGCACCGGAAATTCCGCCCGCAGCATTCTGGCCGAGGCCATCCTGAACCGGGCAGGCAAGGGACGATTCGTCGCCTACAGCGCCGGTAGCCATCCGAAGGGCGAAGTCCATCCCTTCGCCATCGATCTCCTCAGGAAGCTGAAACATCCGACCGACACGCTGCGCTCCAAGAGCTGGGGCGAGTTCGCAGAAGCCGGCGCGCCCGAGATGGATTTCGTCTTCACCGTCTGCGACAACGCCGCCCACGAAGTCTGCCCGATCTGGCCCGGCCAGCCGATGACCGCCCATTGGGGCGTACCGGATCCGGCGGCGGCCGAAGGCAGCGAGGCCGAGCGGCGCCTCGCCTTCGCGGAAGCCTACCGCCAGCTCGGCAACCGCATCTCGATCTTCGCCAGCCTGCCGATCCAATCTCTGGACCGGCTGAGCCTGCAGAAGCGGTTGGACGAGATCGGCCGCCAACTGCCGGAATCGGCCTAGGCGCGGCGCATCATGTCGACCTTCGAACGATACCTCACGCTCTGGGTGGCGCTGTGCATCGCGCTCGGGATCGGCCTCGGGCTTCTCATGCCCGGCCTGTTCGCGGCGATCGGCGCCCTGGAGCTCGCGCAGGTCAATCTGCCGGTGGCGCTGCTGATCTGGCTGATGATCATCCCGATGCTGATGAAGATCGACTTCTCTGCCCTCGCCCGAGTGAAGGAGCACTGGCGCGGCATCGGGGTCACGCTCTTCATCAACTGGGCGGTAAAGCCGTTCTCGATGGCGGTGCTCGGCTGGCTGTTCATCGGATATCTCTTCCGCGGCTATCTGCCGGCCGACCAGATCGATTCCTACATCGCCGGGCTGATCCTGCTGGCGGCGGCGCCCTGCACCGCCATGGTCTTCGTCTGGAGCAACCTTTCGAACGGTGAGCCGCATTTCACCCTGAGCCAGGTCGCGCTCAACGACGTCATCATGGTCTTCGCCTTCGCCCCGATCGTCGGACTGCTGCTCGGCCTCTCGGCGATCACGGTGCCGTGGCAGACGCTGCTGCTCTCGGTCGTGCTCTATATCGTGGTGCCGGTGGTCCTGGCGCAGATCGCCCGCCGCAGTCTGCTGGCGGGCGGCGAGGCGCGCTTCCGCCAAGCGCTCGACGCGATCCAGCCGGTCTCGCTGCTGGCGCTGCTGACCACCCTGGTGCTGCTGTTCGGCTTCCAGGGCGGGCAGATCATCGCACAGCCGCTGGTGATCGCGCTCCTCGCGGTGCCGATCCTGATCCAGGTCTATTTCAACGCCGGACTTGCCTATCTGCTGAACCGCGCGACCGGAGAGGCGCATTGCGTCGCGGCACCCTCCGCGCTGATTGGCGCCAGCAATTTCTTCGAGCTGGCAGTCGCCGCCGCGATCAGCCTGTTCGGGTTCAACTCCGGGGCCGCGCTCGCCACCGTCGTCGGCGTGCTGATCGAGGTGCCGGTGATGCTGTCGGTCGTGAAGATCGTCAATGCGTCGAAGGGCTGGTACGAGCGTTCCGCGTCATCGCGACCAGAAGCAGCGTCAGCCCGACATTGAAGACGGCGACGGCCACGACGGCAGCCAAGGTCGTCTCGCTGCCGAACTGTTGCATCAAGAATGCGCCGATCGAAGGCGAGGCCGCCTGTGCGATCAGGCTCGGCCGGGCAAGGCGGCCCATGATCGGCGCGTAGTCGCCGGCGCCGAACAGCGCCAGCGGCAAGGTCGCACGGGCGATCGATTCGAGACCGATGCCGGCGCCGTAGAAGACGAGCGCCAGCGGAATGATGGGGATGCCAACCCAGAGCAGGCCGAGGCCGATCGCGACTGCGGAGACCGAAGTGACTTTGGTCCAGATCGGATGATGGAAGCGGCTGACCAGCATCTCGACGAAACGCGCGCCGACCTGGGATGGACCGACCAGGGCTCCGAGGCCGACCGCCGCTGCAAGGGCGACACCC
>Ga0335069_10009200_pt1 | contig 14087 bp, 11 predicted proteins | sample Lox_Sample_11_FD_206714 | JGI IMG/M metagenome (GOLD analysis project Ga0335069, IMG submission 206714) | Soil microbial communities from Loxahatchee National Wildlife Refuge, Florida, United States - Lox_Sample_1.1 | ecosystem: Environmental > Terrestrial > Soil > Wetlands | place: USA... | reverse complement strand
ATCTCGAACTGACGATGCAACCGCCGGATGCGCAGTTGATAACCCGCCCACGCCAGAAGCAAGAGCAGGATGGCGCAGAGCGCGCGGAACCAATTCGTCTGGTAGTACGCCGGAGCGATCGTGAACTCCAGCGCGGCGGGGGTTTCATTCCAGACGCCGTCGCCGTTCGTGGCGACCGCACGAAACGTGTAGCTCCCCGGAGGCAAGTCCGTGTAGAACGCCTGCCGGCGCGTGCCCGCGTCGTGCCAGTCGCTGTCGAAGGGGTCGAGGCGGTAGCGAAACCTCGCTTTCTGCGGAGCGGCGAAGGTCGGAGACGTGTAATCGATCTGCAAGTCGCGCGGTCGAGGTGCGAGCGCAAGCTTGTCGGTCGCAGTGAGTTCCCTTCGATCCACGGTTACGGATTCGATGTAGACGACGACCGCCGGCGCTTCTCGCGACAACGCCGACGGGTCGACCATCTGCACGAAGTGACCGTTCGCGAACCAGAGGCGTCCATCGGCGGAGTACGCTGCCGCGTTGAAATACGCCGCATTCGGCTGGGCTCCATCCGACCGGTCGTAAATGCGCGTCTGGACGATCGCTCCCGGATCGGACCACCATCGCTGCAGCTCGGAGTCCCCCAGTTCGACGACGCCGCAATCCGTATAGAGCCACCAGCGTTTCTCCCTGTCCTCGACAAACGAATAGATTGCACTGCATGGCAGCCCATTTTCGGTCGTCATGCGCTGCACTTTTCCCCTGCGCAACCCGACGAGCCCTTCTTCGGAGGCCGCAAGGACGGAGTCGTCTGCCGTGGCGACAACCCGCCGGACGAAGGGAGCGCCCTTCAGGTTCAGCGCGAATTTCTCCACGACCCCGCCGCGCAGTCGCGCAAGATCCCCCGTTGTGGTTGCCAGCCAGATCCCGCCCTGCGGATCCGATGCCAGGGCGCGGGCCGCTGGAACCTGCGAGGTCGGGAATTCCTCGCGTACCTCGAAATCGCGTACGCGTACGAGCTTGCGCGGATTCCCCGCACACGCGGCCCAGATGTTGCCGTCGATGTCCTCGGTGATTGCCACCACGAGTCCAAGCGGTTTGTGGTCGGGTCCCGCAATGCGCTGGAAACGCCGGCCTTTCACCACGTACAGCGAGTCGTCCACTCCAACCCACAGGTTGCCGGCCCGGTCCTCGAGCAAAGAGGCCACTTGATGACCCGGAAGGCCGGCGCCCGCGCGAAGGGAGGAGATGCCGCCTTCGAAGATTCGGTCGAGCGAGCCGTCGTTGGCAACCCAGATCGAGCCATCTCTGCTGGCCAGGACCCCCGACGCCGCGTCCTTTCCCAGGCCTTCCAACGCAGAGAAGGTCGTGATGCGTGGATCCCGGAAGCTGTCGATCCCGTTCGATGTCCCGGCCCACAGGATGCCATCGCGGTCTTCGAAGAGAAGGTTCACCGCATCGCTGGACAGGCCGTCGGTGCGTCCGTAGTGATCCACCGCGTTGCCGTGGATCCGATACAGGCCCTTGCCTCGGCTGGCGACCCAGAGGTTGCCGTCGCGATCGACGGTCATGCCGAAGACCTCGATCTTGCTTCCATCGAACGTGGGCGTGACGAAGGATTTGACGGCTCCGTCCTTCAGCTGTCCCAACCCCAGACCGGGGCCTTCCGCGAGCATGCCGACCCACATCGTTCCATCCGGACCGAGGGCCATGCTGACGACGCCGTGCTGTCCGACATTGGATTTCAGCGCATCGATCGGGTACGTCTCGGACGCGCCGTCACGCCAGTGCACGAGCGCGGTCTGGCCGCCGAGCCAGAATCCCCCCTTTCCGTCGGCCAGTATCGAATCGATCGGGCTGATCGGTACGCCGTCGGCTTTTCCGAAGCACTTGACCGCGCTCTTGGCGACGTGGCAGAGAGCCGAGTCCGCGATGTTCGCTGCCGCTCGCACGACCCACAACGACCCGTCGGGATCCTCGCTCAAGTTCTGGAACGAGGAAAAGCCATCCAATTGGACGTCGGATGCGACCACGCCGTCCTTGACGTAGGCGATCTCGCGGCTGCCGACGGTCCATAGCCCGCCCCCGCGACCGCCGAAGACCTTGAATACCTTGTTGGCCGAGCCGCCCTTGTACGCAAAGTGCCGGGGAAGGAACCGGACCCCGTCGAACCGGTGGATCACCGGGGAATAGGAAGAGAGCCAGAGGAAGCCGTCCGAGGTCTGGGCCACGGTGAAGATGCCGGCGGGCGCGGATCCATCCTGTATTCGCCAGGACGTGTGCAGGTACTGCGTGAGACGCTTGTTCGGATCGAGGGCGTGAGCCGGGCGTGCCGGGAACGCGCCGCACGCAAGGCAACAGAACATGGCGGCCGCAATCGCGATCCGAAGCCTGGCACAGCTGACCGATTTCAGTCGAGGCATCTTGCCCCTCGTGCGAAGCGTCGAAACAGGGTGTTGACGCCGAAATCCGACTCTTTCGGTCCGGTATTCACCGCGGCCGACAGATCGGAGCCAGTTCCGGCGACTGATCTCCCTGTTCCGCTGCCAGTGCGCGATTCTGTACCTGCCGTGCGCCCGTGTCACCCGGGGCGGCCCGCCTCATCGACACGCGCTATCACGGCGGTCGGATTGGCCTGCGCGTCGGAGCCGTTACTCCCGCCCATCGCCAATCCGCCTGCGCCGGACAACCGACTCCAATCTGTGGGGTGGCGCTTCCCGCCATACGTACACCTTCGCGCGCCGATCCGATGGAAAAACCGACCTGGAAGCCGTCGTGGGCAGGGTGAGGTTGATGGTCAGGATGTTCATTGCATCACCATCGTGACCTGTGAGCCTTCGTGGTTGTTCAAGGCCGTTCCAGCGCGAGTGAAGATCGACTTCAGCGCTCTGCATGAGGTCCGGCAGCACGCTCGCGGCATTGGCGTCACTCTGTTCATCAACTGGGCAGTCAAGCCCTTTTCTATGGCGCTGCTGGGTTGGCTCTTCATTCGGAACGTTTTCTCGCAATGGCTGCCGGCGGACCAGATTGACTCCTATATCGCCGGTCTGATTCTCCTAGCGGCGGCGCCGTGTACCGCTATGGTGTTTGTGTGGAGCAACCTGTCGGAGGGTGAGCCAAACTTCACGCTGTCGCAGGTCGCCCTCAACGACGTGCTGATGCTCTTCCTCTTTGCGCCCGTCGTCGGCCTTTTGCTGGGTCTCTCCAGTATCACCGTGCCTTGGGAGACTCTCGCGCTGTCAGTAGTGCTCTATATCGTCGTCCCGGTTGGCTTTTCGCAGCTCTGGCGTCGGCAGTTGCTAGCTCGCGGGGGTCAAGCAAGGCTGGACGCAACGCTCAAGACGCTACATCCGCTCTCGCTCGTCGCGCTCCTTATTACCTTAGTCTTACTGTTTGCCTTCCAGGGTCAGCAGATTCTGCAGCAGCCGCTCGTGATTGCGCTGCTGGCCGTGCCCATCCTCATTCAGGTCTATTTCAATGCCGGCCTCGCCTATTGGCTTAACAAGAAGCTGGGGGTCGCGCATTGCGTCGCGTGCCCCTCGGCGCTGATTGGCGCCAGCAATTTCTTCGAGCTTGCCGTGGCAGCAGCTATCAGTCTTTTCGGCTTCCAGTCGGGCGCGGCGCTGGCCACAGTCGTCGGAGTGCTGATTGAAGTGCCGGTGATGCTCTCGCTGGTGAGAATCGTGTCGAATTCGCGGAGCTGGTACGAGGCTAAGCGTTAGCTGCGCGCCCGGCTTCCAGCACGCGTTTGTGGAATGCGATTACATTGCGATCGAGGTCGCGCACAACATCCCCTGCGAATGGGCTCGGAGAGGGCATACCTGCTGTAACAATCGAGCGGTCGAATTGCGGTACGATTCAGTGCCCGACTCACTCTATCCGCGGAGATTGCGCGATGCCGGAATGGAAGAAGAAGAAGTTCGACCTTGGCAGGGACGGCAACATTACCCTCCACGTGTCCAGCGACGGCAAAAGGCTGTTGATCGAGTTTGACGTCGAGAAGGATGGCCTGACCAAGACAGGGGTCAATGGCCTGATCGACGCATTGAAGAAGATTCGAGACAAGATGCAGCGTTAGTGCACGAGCTGATCATCCGAAGCCGCTAATTGCGGTTGCGATGCTGTCGCAGCCAAGCTGGAAGTGCGGATGGCGGCGCACTAAGCCCATCTGGCATGTAGAACCGATTCTTCACCCGAAAGGCGCGCACTTCAGCGGTGCACGCTCGCCTCGTAACGGTCTGCCGGTCCGATCTTACGCGCAGGCGTCGTGCAATTCCCAACTGACCAAGCCCAAGTTTCGCGGCGCCAACCGGAGCAACTCGATCCGGGAAACTCAACATGTATCCATTTTGCACCCGCGTCCCGAACTTGTGCCCCCGCTGCGCGTCGATACGCGTCACCGGGGCGGCAGCAGATTGCCGATCCAGGAACTGTGCGTCGGACCGCCGTTCCGCGACGCAGCGGCTCTGTTTCGATGTGTCCTCGTAATGCGGGTCTTGCCACAGCGTTGCCCGCCGATCCGCAACCATGATTGAATCCACCGCCAGAGGAGCCGCATCAGTTTCCCGCCCAGCTGCAACATGACCGGGACCGCGAGTAGGAGCCATGTCACGAGTAGCGGCCGAAGGGCCATGAGGACCGCCGCGCTCCCGAGGTCCTTGGCGCGCTTCGAGAGGCGGTGCGCATCGAAGCCGATTCGATCTATCGCCGCCTCGACGCTCGAATTCAGCAATTCGATGATCAGCACAAGAAGGACCGAGGCAATGAGCAGCACCCGCTCGACGGCGCCGACCGGTAGTACGCACGCGAGCGGGATCAGTAGGGTGGCAAGCGCGATTTCCTGCCGGAATGCGCTTTCGTGCCGAACGGCAAGGGCCAACCCCGACAGCGAATAGAAGAATGCGTTGATCAGGCGACGAATGCCACTCTGACCCTTATGCGGGCTCTCGAGCGAGTCAGGTACTTGCATGGTTCGGGTGGAGGTTCGCGAGAAACTGGGCTGTGGCGCGCTCCCAGGAAAACGCCAGCGCGTGCTCGCGCACGACATCGCGGTCGAGTTCGAGGGCCGCAAGCGCGGCCGCACGCAGATCGCCGCTCAGGACACCGGAGCGGCCGGGGACGATGACATCGATCGGTCCGGTGACGGGAAAGGCGGCCGCGGGCGTGCCGCTGGCCATCGCCTCCAGCAGCACTAGACCGAACGTATCGGTGCGACTCGGAAATACGAACACGTCGGCGCTTCGAAAATGTGCGGCGAGTTCCTCGCCCATCTTGGCACCGGTGAATACTGCGGACGGAAAGCGCCGCTGCAGCGCCGCACGCTGGGGACCCTCGCCCACGACCACCTTCGTTCCCGGTAGATCGAGCGCGAGAAATGCCTCGATGTTCTTTTCCACGGCAACTCGGCCGACATACATGAATACCGGGCGCTTCCAACCGCTTGCGAGTGGCGGACCCGGACGAAACAGCTTGGTGTCCACCCCCCTCGTCCACAGCGTGAGGTTGCGGAACTTCCGGCGCTCGAGATCGGCATGGATCGCTGCCGTCGGCACCATCAGTGCTCTTGCGGGAGCGTGGAACCGGCGCAGCCATTCGTAGGTTAGGCGCACAGGCAGTCGAATCCGGGCGTGTACATATTCGGGAAAGCGCGTGTGGTAGGCGGTCGTAAACGCGAGCTTTTCGTGCAGGCAGAACTCGCGCGCGGCCGATCCCACCGGTCCTTCGGTAGCAATGTGCACGGCGTCAGGGGCGAAGCGACGGGCAAGCTTGGCAAGTCGTCGAAAAGGAAGCAGCGCCAGCCGGATTTCCGGGTACGTCGGGCACGGGACGCTGCGAAAGCGATCGGGACCGATGACTTCTACCGAATGGCCGGCGGCTTCGAGACCATGGATCGTATTGCGCAGCGTCATGACGACGCCGTTCACCTGCGGCTCCCAGGCGTCAGTCGCCAGCAGAATGCGCAAGCCGCGTCTCCTTGCCGGCGGCCGCGGCCATGACGCCCGCAGTACGTTCGGCGATCTCCTTCCAATGCAGAATGGAGAGTTCGCCTTCCTCGCTCTCCACCAATGCGGTGAGGCTCTCGACCCAATCGCCGTCGTTGCAGTAGAGGACGTCACCGATCGAGCGGATTTCAGCCTTGTGGATGTGGCCGCAGACGACGCCATCGACGCCGCGCCGGCGCGCTTCCTCGGCAAGGGCCATTTCGAAATCGGTGATGTAGCTCACCGCGTTCTTGACCTTGTGCTTGAGGAATTGCGACAGCGACCAGTACGGAAACCCGAGACGCGCTCGAACAGCGTTAAGCCAGCGGTTGAGGTGCAGCGCGAGTATGTAGAGACGATCGCCGACGAACGCGAGCCACTTCGCGCACTGGATCACCCCGTCGAAGAGATCGCCGTGCACGACCAGCAATCGCCTCCCGTCAGCCGTCGTGTGCACAATTTCGTCGCGCACTTCGATGCCGCCGAACGAGATGTCGCCGAAGTGCCGACCGAACGCGTCGTGATTCCCCGGAACATAAACGACGGAGGTGCCCTTCCGCGCCTTGCGCAGGACTTTCTGCACCACGTCGTTATGCGCTTGCGGCCAGAACCAGCGCCGGCGCAACTGCCAGCCGTCGACGATGTCACCGACCAGGTAGAGATGCGTGGACTCGGTGTGGCGCAGGAAGTCGAGCAGGAGCAGCGCTTGGCACGCGCTGCTGCCGAGGTGGAGATCCGAGATCCAGATGCTGCGGAAGCGGAGCTTGCCGGCGTGATCGTCGTCCATGGCGATCAGCTCCGGCCCGCCGGCTAGGCCGGTGGAGGCTCCCTGCGACAGATGCCGGGTGCAGCCTCAGTGCCTGGAACGTCGCTCATGGCCGGCACCCTAGCGCGGTGCCGTGACGCGACGATTACGTTTGCATGACGCGTTGGTGAATACGCCTCAGGCCAATGGTAACTGCGCTAGTTGGCACTTAGATTGGTCTTCAAGCTGGCGTTAATGCGGGGGTCCGGCGACGACAGACCGCTCCACGCCTCGAACAGCAACGATGGATTCGTGTTCCGCCGTGACGCTTCACGCGAATGGGAAGCTGAATCACGAGAACGGCGCGCCGACTGCCGCGACAAATTCACAGCGCGCAACCATCGCCAAGTGAAGTGACGTGCGCGGGTTTGCCCTACGTCGTCGTCATCCACGTGGACCTTGTCGTGGCGCGATGTTGCGTGGACGATCGGCCCGAAGCGATGTTTCGGGTATGTGGCAGTGCCGCTCCGATCGCGATCTCTACGCGGATCGTGACGTTGCGATGTCTTGCGTCGGAGAGATGACCACCACATGGTGTGCGGCGTGGTGGCGCTGCGATCCAAGGTCGTGCACACCGATGCGAAGCTGACGCAAATCTGCCAATTTCCTGTCATGCGTGCTTGCTAACTTGTGTCGGCGCGCGCAGTCGAGTGTTCCAGGTTAGGGCCAGCGAAGGCGCTGGTGCTAATCGACACCTCTGTTGCGCGCGGATGAGCGACGGATTTGGCCCCGACAGCACAGAGCGCTCAATAGGCGTTCGGGTCTGGTCTATCCGTCGCCGCGAGTTTCGACCCTCGAAAGGAGAGCACCGTGATTCGGAGCCATCTTCCATGTCGCAAGCGGCCTGTGACGCTTGCCACGGCAATGATCGTCGCAACGAGCTTCGCTTTGCCGAGCTTGGCAAGCGATGCGTCTTCGAAAGGGCCAGACGGCCCGAAGCCACCGCCACCGGTCGTGCCGGTGACGACGACACCCATCAAGCATGTCATCGTGATTTTCCAGGAGAACGTGTCCTTCGATCATTATTTCGGGACCTATCCCTTTGCGGCGAATGCCACGGCCGGGGAGCCGGTCTTCGTGGAGGCGGCGGATACGCCCGCCGTCAACGGGTTGCTCACCGGGCCCGCCGCTCCCCCCAACAACCCGACACTCAACGTCGCGGGAACCGGCACGATTCAACCCTTCCGCTTGGGGCGCGATCAGGCGACCACCTGCGACGAGGATCACAACTACACCGACGAGCAGGCCGCCTATCACGCAGGCCAGATGGACCTGGTGGTGCAGAAGCTCAGCTCGACCAGCAAGAATTGTGCGCCGGACAAGTCAACGGTTATGGGCTACTACGACGGCAACACAGTGACCGCGTTGTGGAACTATGCACAGCGCTTCGCGATGAGCGACAACTTCTTCAACACGACCTATGGACCGTCGTCGCCCGGAGCGATCAACCTGATCTCGGGCAACACTTACGGCGTACTCGCGGCGGACAAGACCCCGACCCTGGCCAACGCCGTCATCGTCAACGCGCCGGGCATCAACCAGACGACCGGCTTGCCTGGATTCCAGAATGTCACCCTGGCGGGCAGCAACTCCAACGGCAACACCGCCCAGGGCTCGCTCATCGGCGACCCTCGTCCCGCGGGTGACGATTGCAATCCGTTGGGCTCGACCCAGGTGGCGATAACTTTTCCAAGCCAAAATGTCGGCGATCTGCTGAACGCCAAGGGATTGACGTGGGGCTGGTTCCAGGGTGGCTTCGCCGCGACCACGGTCGCAGGCGGTGTTGCTGCGTGCAGTTCGGTTCACATGGCAAGCGACGGCTCCGTCAAGCAGGATTACATCGGGCATCATGAGCCGTTCAACTACTTTCCCTCGACGCAGAACCTGCATCACGTTCCCCCGAGCTCGCCCGCCATGGTCGGCTACACGGATCAGGCCAATCATCAATATGATCTGAGCTCGCTCTTCACCATCAACAACGTGAGCGGCTCAACGAGCCAGACCTATGACATCACCGGCTTTCAGCCAGGCGTGACGCTTCCCACGGTCACGTACATCAAGGCGCCGGGCTTCATGGACGGCCATGCGCAGTATTCCGATCCGCTACTCGAGCAGCAGTTCCTCGTGCAGGTCATCAACGCGGTAATGAAGTCGAAGTACTGGAAGGACACGGCGATCATCGTCACCTACGACGATTCCGACGGCTGGTACGACCATGTCTACCCGCCGATCGCCAATCCCTCGGCGCTCAACGCTCCCGCCGGTCTTCCCGCGAGCAACGACGCCCTCACGGCCCCCGGGCAATGCGGCGTTCCGCTCGCCGGCGCGGTGATGGGTCGCTGCGGCTATGGCCCGCGTCTGCCGCTGCTCGTGATCTCGCCCTACGCGCGGGAGAACTACGTCGATCACACGGTAACGGATCAATCGTCGATCCTGCGCTTCATCGAGGACAACTTCGGTCTGGGGCGGATCGATCAGGCGGTGCCAAAATCGGTGACCCAGGGCGGCTCCTTCGACCAGATCGCAGGATCGCTCGAGAGTCTCTTCGATTTCGGTGGCGAGAAGCCGGGCAAGGACGACAGCGACAAACGCACGTTGATCCTCGATCCAAGCACTGGCGTGGCTGTGCGGCACTGATCCGCCCAGCAAGCGATCCGTCGTGCCCCCGTCGTCTCCACCGACGGGGGCTTTTCACTGCGCGCCCGCAGCGCCCCGATGGCCGGAATCTTGACAGCGACCTTGCCCGGCCACCGTCGTGCCTTGGCGGCCGTGCCCTTGGGAAACGAGCGGCACGACCCAATGTCCACCATTCATCGACAGGACTTGTCGAGGTGTCGGGGCCTAGCGCGGACGATGGCCTCCACGAAATTACGTTTGATCGTGGGGCCGACGTGGATGTCACTGATCTGGGCGATGGTGAAGCCCCCGAGCTGTGGCGGAAGATCGGAGAGCGGCACGTCAACGTCGACAACCGGGGCGACGCGGCGCGCAATGAAGAATCCGACCAGGGTGATGATCGGTGTAAGCACCATCACTGCGATGGCGGAATCGCGAATCCAAGCCCCCTGCCCCGGCCTGTGCGAACCAGCAGCACCGGCACGTCCGCCTCCCGAATTACGTTCTCGGCATCGCTGCCCATCACCAAGCGCGACATCCCGCGGCGCCCATGGGTGCCGAGCACAATCAGGTCCGCGTTGCAGCTCTTCGCCTGCTCGAGAATTACGTCGGAAACCCGACGGCCGACCGCCTCCATCAAGATGGACCGCGTCGTCGCACTGCGCTGCTTGGCCTTGTTGACGGCCTTTGCCAGGATCTCCTTTCCGGCATTACGCAGCACTTCCCATAGCCCCTCCACGTAGACCGCTGTTTCCGAGCCCTGGAAAGGAACGAATTCCTCGACCACATGCAACACGCACAGCGTCGCTCGCTGCTCTGTCGCAAGCAGGATTGCCTCCTCGAGCGCGAAATCCGATACCGCGGTTCCGTCAACGGCGACGAGAATCGTCTTGAACATGAATCCGCCTTCCCACCGAGCACCTCGCAAGACCCAGCTTCTGGAAAATTCTCGCGCGTTGCTGCGCAGTCCGCCTTGAGCCGGCGCAAACCACGAGTCGGCGACAAACATCGGCAGGAGAGATCGGTGCATGAGTATTTCCGTCGCCTGCTTTCCGTCCGCGACGTATGCGGATTTCCGAGAACACAGTTTGCTGCTTTCTCCCGAAATGTATCCAATTGTTTCATTGCGCTTCGAACGCGATGTGCGCCAGGGTCGGCCGCGCGGCAGTAACGAAGGCCGTGGTGCCGATCGATCGTTGACGGGCGTCAATGCACGGTGCGGCGAAGACAACTAAGTTGAAGTGTAGGTGCCAGATTGGTGAGGAGACACATTGGGCAAAGAGGCGTAGAGCAGTGCTCAGTTCTCGCGGCGAAAAGGAGCATCTCCCGCTTGCGGCGATGTCGCGCCGGTCCTTCTTGAAGAGCACGGGCTTGGCGGTGGCAGGCGCCACCGCGGTCGACAGCGGGCTCACGTCCATCGCAGGAGCGGTGGGTCCCGTTGCGACGACAACGCATGCCGCAATCGCCGGGCGGGGCCCGGTTGGAATTTCGCTTACGGTCAACGGTGTCGAGCGCCACGTTTCGATCGCACCTGCTGCAACGCTGGTCGACGTGCTGCGGGATCAACTCGGGTTGACGGGGACGAAACTCGGCTGCGATCGGGGCTCGTGTTCGGCCTGCACGGTATGGCTCGACGGTGTGCCCGTTGCATCTTGCATGCTCCTCGCGATCGACGTCGGCGCTCGCAAGATCACCACCATCGAGGGCCTCGCGCGCGGCGAAGTGCTGCATCCTGTGCAAGCGGCGTTCGTCGTGCACGACGCGGTGCAGTGCGGGTTCTGCACGCCGGGGCTTGTCATGAGTTGCACGGCGCTGATCGACCGCAATCCGAACCCAACGCCCGAGGATGTCGTGAACGCCGTCAGCGGCCATCTATGCCGATGCGGCACCCTGCCGCACGCGGTCGCAGCGACGCTCGACGCCGCGAAGGCGGCCAAGGGGTGACGGTGATCAGCGTCGATACTCGTCGACAAACCTACCCGGTCGGCATCGAAAGCGTTGCAATCGGCGCGATCGAGCGCGAAGTGCCTGTCGGCGAGGCCCCCGCACTCGCACCCAACCAGCTACTTGCCGTCATCGGAAAACCGGTGCTGCGGGCCGATGGCAGGTCCAAGGTGACCGGCGCCGCCCGCTTCACGGTGGACGTCACGTTACCGGGGATGCTGCATGCGCGCCTGCTGCGCTCGCCGCATCCCCATGCGCAGGTCCTGGCGATCGATGTCTCGGCGGCCGAGCGGCATCCCGACGTCCGCGCCGCGCACTTGCTTACGACCGTCGTAGGCCGGGCTGTGGAATCGGCGCCGAAAGGCTCCGCGTCCGGGGCTGTCCCGCAGCGCCGCGTGCTGTACGTCGGCGATCCGGTTGCTGCGATTGCTGCAACCACGCCGCAGGGCGCACGTGCGGCACTGGATCTCATCAAGGTCGAATACCGGCCGCTACCCTTCGTCGTCGATATCGACGATGCGCGCGCCCCCGATGCGCCACTCGTGTTTGACGGTCCGGTTCATGGCGAGAACTACGCCGGCGGACCCGCGGGCGGCCCCGAACCGCCGCAACGCGGCAATGTCCGCGGGCCGAATCACACGGGCTCGCGCGGCGATGTGACACAGGGATTTGCGCAAGCCGATTTCGTCGTCGAAGGCGAATTCCGCACGCAGGTGCAGACTCATTGCTGCCTCGAGACGCACGCCGTGGTTGCCGACTGGCGACCGGAGATGCTCACCGTCTATCTGTCCACGCAGTACGCGGCCGGCGTACGCAACGAACTGGCCAGTGCGTATGGCCTGCCGCGCAGCCGTGTACGCGTCATCGTCGACGCGATGGGCGGTGGATTCGGTTCCAAATCAAGCGCGGGCAATTACGTTCGGGCGGCCGTCGCTCTGTCGCGCATCGCGCACGCACCGGTTCGCCTGGTGCTCGAGCGCGACGAGGAGCAGCTCGACAGCGGCAATCGGCCGGCGACCGTACAGCGACTCCGCGTCGGGGCAACCCGGGACGGGCGCCTGACCGCGATCTCCGTCGATGCATACGGCACCGCGGGCGTGGCCCTGGGTGCCGGTGTCGGCAACATTGCCGAGGCCCTGTACGAATGCCCCAACTTCGCGATCGCGCAGCACGACGTGTTCGTCAACGCAGGGCCGGGATCGGCGATGCGAGCCCCCGGCAATGTCCCGGGCGCCTTCGCACTGGAGCAGGTGATCGACGAGCTGTCCGAGAAGCTCGGCATGGATCCGCTCGTCCTGCGCGAGAGGATCGATTCGAACCCCGTGCGGCGGGAAGAACGCCGGATCGGCGCACAGCGGATCGGTTGGTCAGAGCGCCACGCGCCGGGCGCCGATGCCGGGTCGGTGAAGCGCGGGCTGGGCATGGCGCAATCGTACTGGGGCGCGAACGTTCAGTTGAACTCGGCCTGCGAGGTGCGCATTCTGCGCGACGGATCGGTCGAGGTCCTGTCGAGCGTGCAGGATATCGGGACCGGCATCTCGACCGTGCTGACGCAGGTTGTCGCCGAGGAATTAGGTTTGCGTCCGGTGGACATCACGCTTCGCATCGGCGATACCGAATTTCCGTCGGGGCCGCCATCCTACGGGAGCATGACGACGGCGTCGATCACGCCGCCGGCGCGCAACGCCGCGCACCGGGCGCTGACGCAGCTGTTCGAGGTGGCCGCGCCCGCTGTAGGCGTAGCGGCCGGACAGTTGATTGCTCGTGGTGGCCGGATCGAGAGTTCGGCCGGACTGAGGGGAATCAGCTTTCGCGAGGCGGCCGCGCGGCTGCCCGCTGACCAGATCAGCGCGATCGCGACGCGCTCGGAGGATTACGGTGGCTTCGCGCGAAAGATGGGCGACATGGCATCGGCCAGAAACCACCTCGGCGGCGTCCAGTTCGCGCGAGTCGCCGTGGATACGGAGACCGGCATCGTGCGCGTCGAGCGGATCGTCGCGGTGCACGATTGTGGGCGACCGATCAACGCGCTGCAAGCGGAGAGCCAGATTCATGGCGGCATTCTGCAGGGGATTTCCTATGCGCTGTTCGAGCAGCGCATCATCGACCGGGCGGCGGGCCATGTGCTCAATGCCAACCTCGAGCAATACAAGATTCTGCGCTCGCGCGAGATGCCGGCCATCGAGGTTGTAGTTCTCGAAAACTATCAGGGCATGAGCTCCACGGATGCCTATGGTGTCGCCGAGCCGGCGATCATCCCGACGGCCCCCGCAGTGGCCAATGCCGTCTATAACGCGGTCGGCGCGCGGATGCGCGAGCTCCCCATGACGCCTGCCAACGTCCTCTCGGCGCTCGATCGGATTGGCCGACGGAGTTGAGCGAGATGAAATCCTTCGAATGGGCCAGCCCCCCGACGCTCGCGCAAGCACTGGATGCCCGCACAGTGACGACTGCCACCGGCATGCTGAGCGCCGATGGGCGGCCGCCGACCGATGCCGTCGTCCTCAAGGCCGGCGGCATCGAGCTGATGGGGTTGATGAAGGACGGCTTGCTGACGCCCGCGCGAATCGTGAACCTGCGGACCGTTCCGGAGCTCGCCGGGATCGTCGAACGGGCGGACGGCACGATGCGCATCGGTGCCAACATCACGCTTGCGGAGCTGGCGCGCGATCGGGTTGTCATTGCGCGCTACCGCGCGCTCGCCGATGCCGTGGGCAACTCGGCCAGTCCGCAGTTGCGGGAAGTTGCGACGATCGGCGGCAATC
>Ga0335069_10009199_pt1 | contig 14087 bp, 10 predicted proteins | sample Lox_Sample_11_FD_206714 | JGI IMG/M metagenome (GOLD analysis project Ga0335069, IMG submission 206714) | Soil microbial communities from Loxahatchee National Wildlife Refuge, Florida, United States - Lox_Sample_1.1 | ecosystem: Environmental > Terrestrial > Soil > Wetlands | place: USA... | reverse complement strand
GTCCCTCGACCTTCGCGGACTGGATCGAAGCGATGGCGGCCGAGGGGATCACCGGGGGTTGCGGCGGCGGCAACTTCTGCCCGCAGACCCCCGTGCGACGCGACCAGATGGCCGTCTTCCTCCTGAAAGGCGAGCACGGATCGTCCTACGTCCCGCCGCCGTGCGCCGGAGCGTTCCTGGACGTTCCGTGTCCCTCGACGTTCGCCAACTGGATCGAACAGCTCGCCCACGAAGGCGTCACGGGAGGCTGCGGCGGCGGCAATTACTGCCCCTCCAGCCCGAACACGCGCGGCCAGATGGCCGTGTTCATGGTCAAGACGTTCAGCCTTCAGTGATCCGGGCGGCCCCCTGAGGGGCTCGAACCCCGACGCCGCCGCGGAACATAATCAGCGCGGCCATGCACCTGCCCGTCTATCTCGACCATCACGCGACGACGCCGGTGGACCCGCGCGTGCTCGAGGCGATGACGCCTTACTTCACGCGCTCCTTCGGCAACCCGTCTTCGCGCGGCCACGTCTTCGGCTGGGAAGCCGAAGCGGCCGTCGACGCCGCCCGCGAGGCGCTGGCGGCGGCCCTCGGGGCATCGCCGAAGGAGATCGTCTTCACCAGCGGCGCGACGGAGGCCGACAACCTCGCCGTCTTCGGCGTCGCGCGCCTCCACGCGGGCACCGGCGCGCACGTCGTCACGGCCGCGACCGAGCACCCGGCGGTCCTCGACGCGTGCCGGCGGCTCGAGAAAGAAGGCTTCGGCGTGACGATCCTCGCTCCGGAGAAGGGGACGGGCGCGATCGCCCCCGAGCAGGTGCGCGCCGCGCTCACGGACCGGACCGTCCTCGTCTCGCTCATGACCGCCAACAACGAGATCGGCACGATCCACGACGTCGCGGCCATCGGCGCGGTCTGCCGCGAGCGCGGGGTCCTCTTCCACACGGACGCCGTGCAGGGCTTCGGCAAGATTCCCTTCGACGTCGGCGCGCTGAACGTCGACCTCGCGTCGGTGTCGGCGCACAAGATCTACGGCCCGAAGGGCGTCGGCGCGCTCTACGTGCGCGGGCGGAACCCGCGCGTGCGCCTCGAGCCCCTCTTCCACGGCGGCGGCCAGGAGCGCGGCGTGCGGTCGGGCACGCTCAACGTGCCCGGCATCGTCGGTCTCGGGCGGGCCGCGGAGATCGCGGTCGCGGAGATGCCGGAAGAGAGCCGCCGCCTGCGCCGGCTCCGCCGGCGGCTTCACGCGGGACTGACGGCCAGGCTCTCCGGCGTCGGCCTCAACGGGCCGCCGCTGCCCGATCTCGACGCCGACGGGTCCGTGCGGGCGGGGGCCGTCGAGCGTCGGCTTCCGGGCAACCTGAACGTCTCCTTCGCGGGCGTGGACGGCGAGGCCCTCGTGGTCGGGATGAAGGACCTCGCGGTTTCGACCGGGTCGGCCTGCACGTCCGCGTCGCTCGAGCCGTCGCCCGTGCTGACGGCGATCGGCGTGCCGGCGGATCTCGCGCACGCCTCGATCCGCTTCGGGCTCGGACGCGGGACCACGGAAGAGGAAATCGATTTCGCCGTCGAAACCGCGGTCAGGGCCGTCGAGCGGCTGCGCGAAAAGTCGCCCCTGGCGGGCGTCTCCAGCCGATAGAGTATCGGCTCCATTTCAGGCTGACAGCCGAAGGCTGGCGGCCGACGACTCGGGGTTCTCGTGCTCACGGATCTGACTCGCGGACTGCCTTCCTACGCGGACCTCCTCGCCAGGGTCCGGGGGGGAGAAGACCGCCTGGTCGTCTCGGGCGGCGTCGGCGCGCTGCCGGCGATGCTCGCCGCGGCGCTCGCGGCCGACCTCGGACGTCCGCTCGTCGCGGTGGCGGGCAGTGAGAAAGAGGCGGAGCGCTTCCGGTCGGACCTTGCCGCGGCCGGCCTGTCGCGGACGTTCCACGCGCCCGCGCCGACGCTGACGCCGTACCAGCGGATCCCCGCGTCGCTCAAGGCGCGCAAGGACGAGTTCGCGCTGCTCACGGCGCTGGCCGGCGGCCAGCTCGAGGCCGCGGTCCTGCCGGCCCGCTCCCTCTTCACGCGACTTCCCGAGCCGTCGCGTTTTGCCGAGATCGTGCTCCGGCTCGCGGTCGGCGACGACGTCTCGCTGTCGTCGCTCGTCGAGCGCCTGACGCGCCGCGGGTACCGCCGGGGAGATCTCGTCGTCGAGGCGGGCGACCTCGCGGTGCGCGGCGGACTCTTCGACGTCTTCCCGCCCGACCGGGAGCTCGCCGTGCGCGTCGAGCTCGACGGCGACCGGGTCGCGTCGCTGCGCCTCTTCGACCCCGACACGCAGCGCTCGCGCGAGCGGCTCGAGACGGTGGCGTTGCCGCCGTTTGCGGCGTCGGAGGAATCCGACGAAGCGCGGCGTCTGATGACCGAGCGCATCGGGCGCCCGCCCTCGGAAGCCGAGCGCAGCGTCTTCGCGCCGGGGGTCGTGCCGATGCCGGCCGGCTGGCTCGACCACGCGGCCGGCGCGCTCGTCGTCCTCGTCGAGCCGGCCTCGGTCGAAGAGGAAATCGCGGCGTTCGCCGAGCGGCTGTCGGGCGACCGGGACCCCGACCGCGACGCGTTCGCTCCCGAGGAGCTGACGCATCCCGCCGAACGGATCCGGGAGCGGCTCCGCGCCGCGCCGCTCCGGTTCGACCGTCTGGGGCTCGGGGTCGAGGGCGCCGTCGAGATCCGGCTGCCTGCCGAGGCGATCGCCGGCCACGGGGGCCGCGCGGCCGAGGCGGCGGCGGACCTGACCCGCGCTCTCGACGCGGGCGAAGAGGTCTTCGTGGCCGCCCGGCCGACGGGCGGCGCCGAGAACCTGAAGCGCCTGGCGGTCGAGTACGGCTTCCACGTCTCCTCCGAGCGCCGCTCCGGAGCGGTGATCGCGATCCCCGCGGAGATCTCGGCAGGATTCCGGCTGCGGGAGCCGCGCCTCGCCGTCTACGCCGAGGAGGAAATCTTCGGCGAGGAGCGCCGCTCGTCGGCGTCGCGCCGGCGGCCGTCGGAAGCGTTTCTCTCGGACCTGCGCGACCTGAAGCTCGGCGATGCCGTGGTGCACACCGACTACGGCATCGGCCGCTTCCGCGGCCTCAAGCGCGTGCCCGTCGAGGGCGAGGAGCGCGAGTTCATGGAGATCGAGTACGCGGAGGGCAAGGCGCTGCTGCTGCCGGTCGAGCGGCTGGACCTCGTCCAGAAGTACTCGGGCGTCGAAGGCGTCGACCCGGTCCTCGACCGCCTGGGCGGCGCGGGCTGGGCGCGGCGCAAGGCGTCGGTCCGCAAGGCGATGCGCGACATGACCGACCAGCTCCTGAAGCTCTACGCGCGCCGGAGCCTCGCCGAGGGCTTCGCCTTCTCCAAGGACTCGCCGTGGCAGAAGGAGTTCGAGGACGCCTTCGAGTACGTCGAGACGCCCGACCAGGTGCAGGCGATCGCCGACGTCAAGCGCGACATGCAGTCGGCGAAGCCCATGGATCGCCTGCTCTGCGGCGACGTCGGCTACGGCAAGACGGAGGTCGCCATGCGCGCGGCCTTCAAGGCCGTCCTCGACGGCAAGCAGGTGGCCGTCCTCGCGCCGACGACGATCCTCGCGGACCAGCACTTCCGGACGTTCCGGCGCCGCTTCGCCGCGTTTCCGGTCTCGATCGAGCTGCTGTCGCGGTTTCGGGCGCGCCCGGAGCAGAAGGACGTCATCGCGCGCGTCGCGGACGGGTCGGTCGACATCCTCATCGCCACGCACCGCATGCTCGGCCGCGACCTCGCCTTTCGCGACCTCGGCCTGCTCATCGTGGACGAGGAGCAGCGCTTCGGCGTCGCCCAGAAGGAGCGGCTCAAGGAGTGGAAGGCCTCGATCGACGTGCTCGCGATGTCGGCGACGCCGATCCCGCGCTCGCTGCACCTGTCGCTGTCGGGCCTGCGCGACCTGTCGATCATCGAGACGCCGCCTCGCGACCGGCTGGCGATCGAGACGCAGGTCGTTCCGTCGAGGCCCGAGATCGTCCGCGAGGCGATCGAGGCCGAGATCGCCCGGGGCGGGCAGGTCTTCTTCGTGCACAACCGCGTGGAGTCGATCGGCCGGGTCAAGCGGGAGCTCGAGGAGCTGCTGCCGTCGGTGCGCGTCACGGCGGCGCATGGTCAGATGCCGGAAGCCGAGCTCGAGAAGGCGATGCTCCGGTTCGTCTCGCGGGAAGCCGACGTCCTTCTCGCGACGGCCATCGTCGAGAACGGGCTCGACATCCCGTCGGCCAACACGATCCTGATCGACCGTGCCGACACGTTCGGCCTCGCGCAGCTCTACCAGCTCCGCGGCCGCGTCGGCCGCAGCGACAAGCCGGCCTACGCCTACCTGCTGGTGTCGGAGACCGCGGCGCTGTCGGACGTCGCGCGTCAGCGCCTGGCGTCGATCCGCGAGTTCTGCGACCTGGGCGCGGGATTCCGCATCGCGGCGCGCGACCTCGAGATCCGCGGGTCGGGCAACATGCTCGGCGGCGAGCAGTCGGGCCACATCGCGGCCGTCGGCTTCGAGACGTACCTGTCGCTGCTCGAGGAGGCGATCCGCGAGATCCGCGGCGAGGAGCCGCTGCCCGAGCGCGCGGTGACCCTTTCGCTCGGCCTGGATCTGGCGATTCCGCACGCGTACGTCGAGGACGAGAACTGGCGGATGATGATCTACAAGAAGATCGCGCGGGCGGGCGACGACGCGGCGCTCGCCGAGACGACCCGCGAGATCGCCGACCGGTTCGGGGAGCCGCCGCCCCAGGTGAAGCGCCTCGTCGAATACGCGCGCCTGCGCACCCGGGCCGAGCGGCTGGGCGTCACCGCGATCACGCGTCAGGCGGCCCGGGTGCACCTGCGCTTCGCGGAGGACGCGCCGGTCGACGGCGAGCGCCTGCTCGCGCTCGTCGCCCGGACCCCGGGCGCCAGCCTCTCGCCGGCCCGGGTCCTGACCGTGCCGTCTCCGGAAGGAGACGCGCTGCTCGAGGGGCTTCTGGCCCTGCTGCCATCGCTCGAGCGGCGGGTGGCGTGAGCCCTCCGCCGAGGAATTCCCGGGGCCGAACGGTGTTACAAATGTCCTCCATGCGGAAGCCGACCGTCCTGCTGATCGCCGCGGGCCTCGCCGCGCCCGCGCTGCCGGCGGCCGAGCTCGTCGAGCAGATCGTGGTGCGGGTCAACGACCGCCTCATCACGCAGTCCGAGTACGACAAGCGGCTGGCCATCGCCTCCCGCGCGCCCAACCACCCGACCGACGCCGCCGAGCTCGAGCGCAGCGTCCTCGAGGACCTGATCAAGGAGAAGCTTCTCGAGGAACGCGCCAAGGAAATGTCCGTGAGCGCCACCGAGGAAGAGGTGGATGCCGCCGTGGCGCGGATCAAGGAGCAGTACAAGCTGACGAGCGACGCGGACTTCGACAAGGCGCTCGCCGAGTCGGGCATGACCCGCGAGGAGCTCCGCCGGCAGATGCGCCAGAGCATCACGCTGCAGAAGGTCGTCGGCCGCGACGTCGCCTCGCAGCTCCAGCTGACCGACGACCAGCTCCGCCTCGAGTACGAGCGCAAGAAGGAACAGTTCTACGCCGTGCCCGAGTCGGCGCACGTCGCCGAGATCGTGATCCGGTTCTCGCCGAGCGACGGGGAGGCGCGCCAGAAGGCGGTCGAGAAGGTCGAAGAGATCCGCGTCAAGGTCAAGGGCGGCGCGTCGTTTGCCGAACTCGCGAAGGAAAACTCCGAGGGCAACACCCGCGACAAGGGCGGCGAGCTCGGCACGGTCTCCAAGGGAGAGCTCGTCGAAGCGCTCGACGTGGTGATCTTCGTGACGCCGCCGGAGGAATACCCCGCGCCCGCGCTGCTGCCAGACTCGATCCACTTCTTCCATGTGACCGAGCGGAAGGCCTCCGGCTACAAGCCTTTCTCGGAGGTCAAGGAAGACCTGCGCAAGCGGATCCAGGACGACCTCTACGAAAAGCGCTTCGGCGAGTACATGGACAAGCTCCGCCGCGACGCCTTCGTCAAGATCTACGTCCCCGAGCTCGCGAAGCTCGACGAGAAGAAGCCGACGTAGGACACGGCTCGCGCCGACCAGCTCGCCGCGGCTGGCCGGTCGCTGATTGCCATGCGTCTCTCCCTCGAGCTTCCCTCGAATTTCGCTTTCGACGCGGTCGTGCGCTCGCACGGCTGGTACGACCTGCCGCCGTTTGCCTACGACGCGGCGGCGGGCGTCCTGACGACGGTCCTCGCCGGAGCCGGCCCCGTGTCCTTCGCGGCCCGGGAGGGGCGCCTCGAGGTTTCGGCGCGGAAGGGAAGCCGTCGGGCGCTCGAGCGGATGGCGCGGCGCGTCTTTTCGCTCGACGTCGACCTCTCCCCGTTCGCCGCCATGCTCGCCGGGGAGCCCGATCTCTTCCGGGCGCTCGAGCGCGGCGGCGGGCGGATGCTGCGGGCGCCGACCCTCTTCGAGGACGCCGTCAAGATGCTGTTGACGACGAACTGTTCCTGGGCGGCGACGCGCGGGATGGTCGTTCGTCTCGTCGCACTCGCCGGAGACGGCGGCGCGTTTCCGGACGCCGCGGCAATCGCGCGGCTCTCCCCGCGGGCACTGCGCGATCGCGTGCGCTGCGGCTACCGCGCCGGCGCGCTTTCGAAGCTGGCGCGCCGCGTGGCCTCCGGGAGGCTCGAGCTCGACGCGTGGGAGCGGCCCGAGACGGCGGCGGCGGACGTTCGCGCGGCGATCGTGGCCGAGCACGGCTTCGGGCCCTACGCGGCGGAGGGACTGCTGCGCATTCTGGGGCGGCACGAGTTCCTCGCCATCGACTCGTGGGTGCGCAAGAAGTTCCGGAGACTGCATCCGGGCCCGGCGAAGACGGTGGACCGTGCGATCGCCCGACGGTTTGCGAGATTCGGCGTCTACCGCGGTCTCGCGTTGTGGCTCGAGCTCACGCGGGACTGGCACGAGGGCGGCGGCTCGGACGACGACTGACGCTTCACGCGACGGGAAAGCGCCACGGGGACGGCTCGCGGGATCGCCGACGCACAACCGGTTGTGCAGAAGCGCGTCCTGTCCATGAGGCCAGACTTACGCCTCTTTTGCGCTCCTAATTTTTTTAGGCAAACTTCTTTTCTTGACTAATAAAGCACGGCGCTCCTAACATCCGCCCAGTGGCCAAATCTGGCTAAAAGTGGGAGAAAGTGGTCCCGGAACTCATTACGGGACGACATCTGAAGGATGGATCGCTTTCGTGGAAGCGCGCCGGCCCGACTCGACGAGAAGGGTCGGCTGAAGGTGCCGAATCTCTTCCGTCAACAGATCGAAGAGGCGTTCGGACGCGACCTCTTCGTCACGTCGCTTCACGGCCGCAACTTCCTCCTCTATCCGCTCCCGATCTGGCGCGCCCTCGAGGAGAAGCTCGCGGAGCTTCCCGCGATTCATCGCGCGAAGAACAAGTTTCTCGAGCGCGTCAACTTCTACGGCCAGGACGCGGCGATCGACGCGCAGGGCCGCGTGCTCGTGCCGCAGATCCTGCGCGACTCCGCCAGGCTCCCGGCCGACGTCGTCGTGACGGGGAACATCGATCACCTCGTGGTCTCCGACCGCGGCGGCCTCGCCAAGAGGCTCGAGACCGAGGAATTCGGTCCCGAGGACTACGACGAGCTGTCGAAGCTGCTGCTGTGAACGGGAATCGGAAATCGGGAATCGGAAATCGAGGAAAGCAAGATTGAAGTCGTTGCTCACACGCCGGTCCTCGTCCAGGAGGTCGTGCGCATCCTCGCGCCCGAGCGCGGCGGTTTCTTCGTGGACGCGACCCTCGGCGCGGGCGGCCATGCCGAAGCGCTGCTCGAGCGCGGTCCCGATCTGCGGCTCCTCGGGCTCGACCGCGACCCCGACGCGCTCGCGATCGCGCGCGAGCGGCTGGCCCGGTTCGGCGAGCGGTTCGAGCTGCGGCAGGCGGATTTCGGCGATCTCGCGGAGGCGCTCGCGGGCTTCCCGGCGCCCTCGGGCGTCCTGGCGGACCTCGGCGTCTCCTCGATGCAGATCGATCGCGCGGAGCGGGGCTTCTCGTTCCGACGCGACGGGCCTCTGGACATGCGGATGGGAAGGATCGGGCGGAGCGCGGCCGACGTCGTGGCCACGGCTTCGCTGGAGGAACTGACACGGATCTTCCGTGATTTTGGGGAGGAGCGAATGGCGGCAAAGATCGCGCGGGGAATCGTGGCGGAGCGGGCCCGGGGTCCCATCGTGACCACCCGACAGCTGGCGAAGGTCGTCGCGGAGCAGAAGGGCGGCCGCGAAAAGATCGATCCGGCGACCCGGGTCTTCCAGGCGCTTCGGATCGAGGTCAACCAGGAGCTCGTCGCGCTCGCCCGGTTTCTCGCGGCGGCCGTTGCCCGCATGCAACCGGGCGGCCGCCTCGCGGTCATCTCGTATCACTCGCTCGAGGATCGGATCGTCAAGGAGGCCTTCCGCCGCGACTCCGGCGTGTGTCTCTGTCCGCCGCGCCTTCCGGCGTGCACCTGCGGCGCGCGCAAGGCCCTCGAGGTGCTGACGCGGCGTCCGATCCGGCCCACGCCGGCCGAGGTCGAGCGCAACCCCCGCTCGCGGAGCGCGCGTCTGCGCGCCGCCGAGAAGATCGCCGTCTGAACGGGAACCCGCCAACCCCGTGAGCACCCTGTACGCCCAGTCCAAGCGCGTCGAGAACCTGCACCTGACGCGGGAGCGCGACCGCCGGCGCGGCCGCGAGCTCGCGACGTTCGTTCTCGCGGGCCTGCCGGCCGCGTGCGCGCTGCTCGGGTACGCCGCCCTCCACGTCGAGACCGTGCGCGTCGGCTATCTCCGCGAGGCGCGGCAGGCGACGCTCGCCGACTTGAACGAGGAGAACCGGCGTCTGCGCGCCGAGCTCGGCCGGGCCTCGGCGCCCGACCGCGTCGCGGCGCTGGCGCAGCAGAAGGGGCTGCGGCCGCCGCACCCCGGCCAGGTGCAGTACGTCGAGCCCGCCGGAGGCAAGACGAAGTGAGCGCCGTCCGCCGCGGCCGCACGCGGTTCTTCGCGCTGTTTCTCGCGCTCTGGGCGGCCGTCGTCGTGGCGCGGCTCGTCCAGGTGCAGATCGCCCAGGGCTCGCGCTACCGGGCGCGCGCGCAGCGGCAGCAGGAGCGCCGCATCGACATCAAGGGCTCGCGCGGCTCGATCCTCGACCGCGACGGGCGCGAGCTCGCGGTGTCGGTCGAGGCGGCCTCGGTCTACGCGATCCCGGACGACGTCGAGAACCCGCGCGCGACGGCGCAGGCGCTCGCCTCCGCCGTCGGCATGACCCCCGCGGACGTCCTCGAGAAGCTCAAGTCCGAGCGCGGATTCGTCTGGGTCCGCCGCCAGATCGACGCGGCGGCCGGCGAGAAAGTCCGCGCGCTGAAGCTCGCCGGCATCCACACGCTCGCGGAGCCGAAGCGCTTCTATCCGAAGGGGAGGCTGGCCTCCTCGCTGCTCGGGTACGTCGGCACCGACGACGCGGGACTCGCCGGCCTCGAGCACCTCTACGACAAGACGATCGCCGGCAAGCCCGGGGAGATCGTCGCCCTCACCGACGCGCGCCGCAGCCGCTACGGGGAAACCGAGACCGCGAGCAGCCGGGCGGCGGAAGAGGGCGCGTCGCTCGTGCTGTCCCTCGACTCGGGCGTGCAGTTCGCGGCCGAGCACGAGCTGACGGCCGCGATGCTCGAGCATCACGCCAGGTCCGGGAGCGTCGTCGTCCTCGACCCGTGGAACGGCGAGATCCTGGCGATGGCCTCGTGGCCCGACTTCGACCCGAACGACTTCGCGCGCACGCCGGCCGAAGGGCGCCGCAACCACGCGATCGCCGACACCTACGAGCCCGGTTCCACGTTCAAGATCGTCACGGGCGCGCTCGCCGTCGACGGGGGCGTCGTCTCGCTCGACGAGATCATCGACACCGGCGACGGCACGATCCGCGTCGCGAACACGACGATCCAGGAAGCCGACCATCACCGCTACGGCGCGCTGACCCTCGGCGGCGTCCTCGAGCACTCCTCGAACATCGGCATCATCCGCGTCGGCCTGCGCCTCGGGGCGCGCCGTCTCTACGACGGGGCGCGCTCCTTCGGCGTCGGGCAGCCGACCGGTGTGGATCTGCCCGGCGAGAACGCCGGCATCTTCCGGCCGCTCGCGCGCTGGTCGGCGCTCTCGAACGCCGAGATCTCGATGGGCCAGGAGGTTTCGTTGAACGCCCTGCAGCTGGCCCGCATCGGCGCCGTGATCGCCAACGGCGGCAAGCTCGTGCAGCCCCACGTCGTCACGAAGATCGTGGAGCCCGGCGGCAAGGTCCGCGCGATCGCGACGCCCGAGCCCGTCCGCGTCGTCTCGGAAGCCACCGCGCGGTCGCTCGCGAACATCATGGTCGGCGTCGTCGAGCGCGGCAACTCGGGCAAGGCCGCGATCCCGGGTTTTTCGGTCGCGGGCAAGACCGGCACCGCGCAGAAGGCCGGCATGGGCGGCTACATGCCCGGACATCACGTGCCGAATTTCGTGGGCTTCGCGCCTGCCGACGCGCCGCGCTGCGTGGCCGTCGTCGTGCTCGAGGAGCCGCAGGGCAAGTACTATGCGGCCGACGTGGCGGCACCCCTCTTCTCGCGCGTGATGTCCCAGGCCCTCGGCATTCTCCGGGTCGCGCCCCGGGAGCAGCGCGTGCCCGTCGCCGTTCTCGCCGAGGCGGCGCCGGCCCGGGCGCCGCAGTACGCGGCCGGCGTGGTGCCGGCCTCGCGTCGCGGGAGCCCGGGGGCAGCGGCCGACGCCGACGCGCGCACGCCGAGCCTGATCGGGTTGTCCGCGCGGCAGGCTCTCGAGGTCTTCGCGCGGCTCGGCGTGCTCGCCCGTCTCCAGGGAACGGGATTGGTCGTCGCTCAGGATCCTCCGGCCGGCTCGCCCATCCGGCCGGGCTCGGTGCACACCCTGTTTCTCGCCGACGAGACAGCGGCGCCTTCCCGGGCTGGCGGGCGTCGCGCGGAGGAGATGGCACCGCCTCCGTCGGCCCCGTGAAATTGATGGACCTCGCCGCCGTCCTTCCGGGCGCCGAGATCGTTCCTCCCGCGGGGAGGCTCGAGGTCGTCCGGGCGACGAGCGATTCCCGCCAGGTTCAGCCGGGCGACCTCTTCTTCGCGCTGCGCGGCGTCAAGGCCGACGGCCTGGCGCACGTTCCGGAGGCCGTGGGGCGCGGCGCCGTCGCCGTCGTCTCGGACCGCCCGGCGCCGTCGGGAATCTCCGTACCGTGGCTCGCGGTCGACGCGCCGCGTCGGGCGCTCGCCCTGGCGTCCGCGCGGTTGAACGGGGATCCGGCCGAAAGGCTCGTGCTCGCCGGCGTGACGGGGACCAACGGCAAAACGTCCACGACGCGGCTGCTCGAGGCCATCCTCGCGAGGCGCTACGGCAGCGCCGGCTTCCTCGGCACGATCGGCTACCGCACGCCGCGCCGCAGCGTCGAAGCGGACCGGACGACGCCCGAAGCGCCGGTGATCCAGCGCCTCCTCGCCGAGATGGTCGAAGACGGGGCGCGCGCGGCGGCCATGGAGGTCTCCTCCCACGCGCTCTCTCTCGAGCGCGTCGACGGCTGCCGCTTCGACGTCGTCGTCTTCACGAACCTGACGCGCGACCACCTCGACTTCCACGGCGACATGGAGTCCTACTACATCGCCAAGCGGCGGCTCTTCGCGCTGCGCAAGCCCGGCGCCTTCGGCGTCGTCAACGCGGACGACCCGTACGGCCGCCGGCTGCTGGCCGAAGCGGCGGCGCCACTGGCGAGCTTTTCGGCGTCGGGCGGCCCGGCCGACTTTCGCGCGGTCGACGTGCGCTGCGACCTGTCGGGTGTCGCCTTCGAGCTCGTGTCGGCGCGGGGGTCCGTGCGGATCGCCTCGCCGCTGCTCGGACGGTTTCAGGCCTCGAACCTCGCCGGCGCCGCCGCGGCGGGCCTGTGCCTCGGCGTCCCGCCGTCCGACGTCGCCGCGGCCGTCGCGGCCGTGACGAACGTGCCGGGAAGGCTCGAGCGGGTCGAGGCGGGCCAGCCGTACCCGATCGTCGTGGACTACGCGCACACGCCGGACGCGCTCGAGCGCCTGCTGTCGGCGGTGCGGGAGCTGACGGACCGCAAGATCGTTCTCGTCTTCGGCTGCGGCGGCGACCGCGACCGCGGCAAACGCGCGCCGATGGGCGAGATCGCCGGCCGCCTCGCCGACATCGCCGTCGCGACCTCCGACAACCCGCGCTCCGAAGACCCGGAGGCGATCCTCCGCGAAATCGAGGAGGGCCTCGTCGCGTCGGGCGCCACCAAGTACCTGAAGATCGTCGATCGCCGCGACGCGATCCGGCAGGCGCTCGACCTCGCCAACCCCGGCACGGTCGTCGTCATCGCCGGCAAGGGGCACGAGACCACGCAGGTCGTCGGCGCGACGGCGTTTCCCTTCGACGACCGCCGGGTCGCCGCCGAGCTCGCGGGGCGGCGGTGAACTTCTCGCTCGCCGACGTGGCCGCCGCCGCCGGCGCGCGCGCCGAAGGCGCCGCCGAGCTTTCGGGCGTCGCGGTGGACTCGCGGCAGGTCCGCCCCGGCGACCTCTTCGTGGCGATCCGCGGCGCCCGCGTGGACGGGCACGACTACGCGCGGGAGGCGATGGCGCGCGGCGCGAAGGCCCTTCTCGGCGAGCGCCGTCCCGCGACGTTGCCGGCGGAGTTCCCGGCCGTCCTCGCGCCGCAGCCCGAGGCGGTCCTGCTGCGGCTCGGCGCGGCGGCGAAGAAGGCGGCGGGCTTTCGCCTCGCGGCGATCACGGGCTCGGCCGGCAAGACCACGACGAAGGACTTCACCGCGGCGATCCTCGCGCGGCGCTTTCGCGTCGAGAAGACGCCGGGAAGTCAGAACAGCCAGATCGGATTCCCGATGTCCGTGATGAACCTGCCGCGCCGGCCGGACTGGATGGTCGGCGAGATGGGGATGTCGGAGCCGGGCAATCTCGCGACGCTCTCGCGCGCCTTCCAGCCGACCGTCGCCGCCATCCTGCTCGTGGCCGCGGCGCACCTCCAGTACTTCGCGTCGGTCGATGCGATCGCCGACGCCAAGGCGGAGATCCTGGAGGGCCTCGAGCCGGGGGGGACGTTCGTCGCCAACGCGGACGACCCGCGGGTCGCCGCGATCGCGGCGCGCCACCGCGGCCGCGTCGTCCGCTTCGGCCGCGGCGCCGGCGCCGACGTCACCGCGCGCGACGTCGCGTCGGAAGGAGCCGGCTCCCGCTTCGTGCTCGCGACGCCGGAAGGCGAGGCTTCGGTGCGCCTGCCGCTGCCCGGTCCGCACCAGGTTTCGAACTTCCTGGCGGCTGCCGCCATCGGCTTCGCCGTCGGCGTGCCGCCGTCGGAATGCGCGGCGGCCTCCGAGACGTTGACGCCGGCCGCCCACCGCGGCGAGCTCAAGCGGCACGCGTCGGGCGCGGTCCTCTACGACGACGCGTACAACGCGAACCCCGCGTCCATGCGCGCCGCGCTCGACACGCTCGCCGGGCTTCCGGCACGGCGGCGGATCGCGGTGCTCGGCGACATGCTCGAGCTCGGCCCGGACGAGGAGCGTCTCCATCGAGAGGTCGGCGCCGCGGCGGCGCGCGTGGACCTTCTCGTGGCCGTCGGGCCCCGGGCCCGCTTCCTCGCCGAGGCGGCCGTCGCCGCGGGCCTCGCGCCGGGCGCGGTGCGCTTCGTCGGGTCGGCCGAAGAGGCCGCCGCGGCGCTCGCGGGCATTCTCGCCTCCGGCGACGCGGTTCTCTTCAAGGCGTCGCGCGCCATCGGGCTCGACCGCGCCGTCGCGCGCCTCTCGGGGGAGGGCTAGGCATGCTGTACTGGCTCCTCTTCCCCCTCGCGGCGAAGGTCCCCGCGTTCAACGTCTTCCGGTACATCACGTTCCGGTCGGCCATGTCGGCGGTGACGGCGCTCGTCGTGGCCCTGCTGCTCGGGCCGGCGATGATCCGCTGGCTGCGGCGCGCCCAGATCGGCCAGTCGATCCGCGAGGAAGGTCCCCGCTCCCACCTCGCCAAGGCCGGCACGCCGACGATGGGCGG
>Ga0335069_10009198_pt1 | contig 14088 bp, 18 predicted proteins | sample Lox_Sample_11_FD_206714 | JGI IMG/M metagenome (GOLD analysis project Ga0335069, IMG submission 206714) | Soil microbial communities from Loxahatchee National Wildlife Refuge, Florida, United States - Lox_Sample_1.1 | ecosystem: Environmental > Terrestrial > Soil > Wetlands | place: USA... | reverse complement strand
CTGCTCGTTCTCAACATCGTCGTCTTCGTCGTCGCGGGCCTGACGTGGCGTCGCGCGCGCCCCTGGAGCCCGTACGGACTCGCGCTCATCGGCTACGGGCTGGCGTCGTCGCTGTACTGCCTCGCCGCCGTGTCGCAGCCGCTCGTCTTCAGCATCGGCGTCCTGCTCTGGGTGCCGGGGACGTTCTTCGTCTGGTGGCTGATCCTCGCCTTCCCGTCCGGGCGGCTCGACAACGCGGGCCGCGCGGTGCTCGCGCTCTGCGGCGCAGTCCTCCTGCTCGGCTGCTTCCCGAAGACCTTCCTCGCGGCGTCGATGGCCCCGGCCGTGCCGCTTGCGCGCTGCGCCGGCGCGTGCCCGGCGAATCCGATGATGATCGACGGCAACTCGTCGCTGGCAACGGTCTTCCGGCACGTCGACATCGCCGGCAGCTCCGCCGTCTCGCTCCTGATCCTCGTCCTGCTCGCGGTTCGCTTCGGCCGCGCCAGCCGCCCGCGGCGGCGGCTGCTCGGGCCTGTGTATCTGTTCTCGGCGATCCTGCTGATCGCCGGCGGGGCCTACGCGATCGGAGTGAGCTGGCTCGGAGCGCCGCCCACCGCCAACGACACGTTCGGATTCGGCGTCACTGCCGCGTCCATCCTCTTCCCGTTCGGCTTCATCGCGGCGATCGTGTTCGCGTACGCCTACGTCGGCGCCGCACTCGGCTCGATGGTGCGCGAGCTGGGCGTGAATCCGTCGGTGACCGGCGTCGAGCGGGTCGTGCGGCAGGCGCTCGACGACCCGCGGGCGCAGCTCGCGTTCTGGCTGCCGCGCGCGCGCCGCTACGTCGACCGCCACGGGCGCCAGGTCGTCGTCGACGAGGATCAGACGTCGACCTGGCGGAGTCGCGAGCGGACGGACGGCGAGGCGACGCTCGCGATCGTGCACGACGCGGCCCTCGACGAGGATCCGGAGCTGATCGAGGCGGTCGGCGCCGAGACCGTGCTCGCGCTCGAGAACCGGCGCCTCCAGCAGGACCTGCTCGACTCGATCGCCGCGCTCCGCGCGTCACGGAAGCGTCTCGCCGCCGTCGCCGCCGCCGAGCGGCGGAAGATCGAGCGCGACCTGCACGACAGCGCGCAGCAGATGCTGATCGCCGTGCGGATCCAGCTCGAGCTGACCCGCGGCCAGGCGGATCCCGACAGCAAGCTCGAGCGCCAGCTCGCCCGGCTCGGCACCGACCTCGACCGCGCGCTCGACGAGCTGCGCTCGGTCGCGCACGGGATCTATCCGCCGCTGCTCGCGGAGGAAGGGCTCCCCGAGGCGCTGACGGAGGCCGCGCGCCGCGCGCCGGTGCCGGTCGAGCTCGAGCTCGAGGCCGTCGGGCGCCTGCCGGAGGAAATCGAGACCGCCGTGTACTTCAGCTGTCTCGAGGCGCTCCAGAACGCCGCGAAGCACGGCGGTCCCGACGTGGCCGTGACCATCCGGCTCTGGTGGGAGCCGCATCTGCTGCGCTTCTCCGTCTCCGACGACGGTGTCGGCTTCGTGCCGGACCGGCAGCGCGAGGCGACGGGGCTGACGAACATGCTCGACCGGCTCGGCGCCGTCGGCGGCCGCATCTCGATCCGTTCCGCCCCGGGCCGCGGCACCGACGTCGACGGCGCCGTGACGGTGAGCCCGTGAGCAAGACGGAGCCGGCCGAGACGCCGCCGCGGATCTATCGGATCGTCGTCGCGGAGGACGCGTATCTCGTCCGGGAAGGGATCCGGCAGGTGCTCGACCAGGAGGACGAGGTGGAGGTGGCGGAGTTCTGCTCCGACCTCTCGTCGCTGCTGCAAGCGGTCGAGCGGCATGCTCCCGACGTCGTCGTCACCGACATCCGCATGCCGCCGACGAACACCGACGAGGGGATCCGCGCGGCGGCGACGCTCCGCGAGGAGTCGCCCGAGACCGGTGTCGTCGTGATCAGCCAGTACGTCAGCCCGCACTACGCGATCAAGCTGTTCGAGGAGGGCTCGGCGCGGCGGGCGTATCTCCTCAAGGAGCACATCGGGCACCGCAACCACCTGATGGGGGCGATCCGCGAGGTGGCGTCGGGCGGATCGGTGGTCGATCCCGCCGTCGTCGAGGTGCTCGTCGAGTCGAGGACGCGGGCGAAGAACTCGCCGCTGGCGCACCTGACGCCGCGCGAGCGCGAGGTGCTCGCCGGCGTGGCCGAGGGGAAGTCGAACGCCGCGATCGCGAAGTCGCTGTTCCTGACGAAGCGGGCCGTCGAGAAGAACATCAACTCGATCTTCGCGAAGCTCGACCTCGCGGACGACACCGACGTCAGCCGTCGTGTCGTCGCGACCCTGCTCTTCCTGGCCGAGACGGGAGCGCCACTCCAGGGTCCCGCGTAAAGAAGTCCGGACCACGAACAATTGTCGTGCCTGCACGACGGCGGCCGCCGTCCGAGGTCGCGAGGATGCGCGGGTTGCGGCAGGGAGGTAGCAGGCAATGCGGTGCAGGATGTCTGTGCGCGGGCGATGAGCGGTCGGGACGGTCGCCGGTACGTCCGTGTGCTCGTCGTCGACGACAGCGTTCCCTGCCGCCGCGCGGCCTCTGACGTCGTCCGCACCACAGACGGCTTCGAGTTGACAGGTGCGGCCCGCTCCGGCTCCGAGGCGGTGCTCATGACCGAGAGGCTCGCGCCGGATCTCGTCCTCCTCGACGTCCGTATGAACGGCATGAGCGGCTTCGAGGCGGCGCGCGAGATCCTCCGCCTGCGGCCGGCGACGGTGGTGGTGCTCGTCTCCGCCTGGGGGGAGGAGACTCTCCGGAGCGGCGCGCGCGGGTGCGGCGCCGTGGCGACGCTGCGCAAACGTGACCTGCGGCCGACGGTGCTGAACGAGCTCTGGGCCGAGCACGGGCCGGCACGGGTCGCCTGAGCCGGTACTCGGGTACCCGCACCCGACCGACGGTCGCGCCGACCTGCTGTGCGGGCGGACCGGCCGCTGCGACGGTTCGGTGGTGACCCGGTTCCCCCTCGCGCTCGTCCTCGCGCTCGCCGTCGTTGCGTCCGCCGCCGGCGGCCTACGGGCGGCGACGACGGACACGACCGCGACGACGCCGACGGAGACCGCGCCCGGGGTCGTGACCGTCACCACCGCGACCACCGCGACCGTTCAGACCACCGTGCAGACGACGGTGCAGACGACGGTGACGAAGGTGCGGCCCGCGACGACGGCGCCGACGACGACGAGCTCGAGCAGCAGCAGCTTCCCGACCTGGGCGATCGTGCTGATCGTCGTGGGCGGGATCGGGCTGATCGTGGCGCTCGCGTTCCTGCTCGGCCGCGGCAAGCGGGACGAGCAGAGCTCGCTCGACGGCCGCAGACGGATCCTCGACGCGGCGGTCTCGAGCGCCGTCGCGTCCGGCTGGACGGTGGAGAGCAGCGGCCCGACGGAGGCGGTGATCCGGCAGAACGGCGACCGGGCGATGCTCACCGTCGACGAGCACGGTCAGATCAACCGCCGGCGGCTCGAGAGCGACGAGCGACCCGAGTAGGACAACTCGTGCAGACTCTGAGGCTCGGCACCTAACCCGGAGGTGAGATCGATGGCGCACTCGCTCGTTGTCGGCGGTTTCTTCGACAAGGGCTTTCTGCACTCGCTGATCGTCCTGGCGCTCGCGTTCCTGTGGGGCTTCGCGCTCTACGACCTCGCGACGCGCGACCTCTCCGGGAAGAAGAAGGTCGCGTGGCTGCTGATCATCATCTTCATCCCGGTGATCGGCGTGATCATCTATCTCGTCGCGCGTCCGGAGCCTGCGTACAGCGGGAGCGACGACCGGGCGGGAATGACGCAGCAGGGCGAGCAGGACCGGCGGATCACGGAGATCCAGCACACCGGGATCTAGCGGCGTGGCCGAGGCCGCGCCGACGTTTCTCGCCGTCGCGTTCGACACCGCCGCGGGAGCCGAGGAAGCGCTGAGAGCGGTGCGTGCGCTCGGCGGAGAGGACGGCGTCTCCGTCGAGGACGCGGCGGTGATCGTGCGCACCGCGGCCGGGCGCCTCGAGCTCCACCAGACGAAGGAGCTCGCCGTGGGCGAGGGGGCCGTCGCCGGCGGGTCGGTCGGGCTCGTCGCCGGCCTTCTGCTCGGCGGCCCGGTCGGCGGCGCGCTCGTCGGCATCGTCGCCGGCGGCGGGTGGGGGCTGCGCGACACCGGCATCCCCGACGACCGGCTCCGGCAGCTGGGGAAGCAGCTCGAGCCGGGTCACGCGGTGCTGTGCGTCCTCGTCGCCGACGGCCTGCCGCGGGTCCGCGAGGGGCTCGCGCCCTACGGCGAGGCGGTCGAGACGGAGCTGTCGCCGCCGGCCCCGTAGCGGTGCCGGAAGAGCAGATAGGCGATCCCGCCGACCGGCAGCGGCAGCCAGAACGCCACGAGCCGGTACGCCAGCGTGCCGACGAGAGCCTGCTCCGCGCTCACGCCCGCGAGCGCGAGCATTCCCGTCAGGCCCGCCTCGACGAACCCGAGACCGCCCGGCGTCACCGGGATCAGCGCGAGCAGCGAGCCGGCGACGTACGCGAGCAGGACGAGCGCCGGATCGGGCCGTGCGCCGACGGCCGCGAGGCAACAGACGAGCGCGAGGTAGTCGAAGCCGACCTTGCCGACGACGCCGGCGAGCGCAAGGTGCCAGCGTTCGCCGAACGCGCTCTTGATCCGGTCGCGCTGGCGGAGCAGCCGCTCCGGAAGATCGGCCGCCTTGTCCCGCTTCGGCGTGTGCCGCAGCACCCAGCGCGCGGCGCGCCCGGCGAGCAGCAACGGGCGATCCCAGAGGAAGGCCGCCGCGCCGAGCGCGGCGACGAGCACGAATCCGCCGACGCCGATGTACGCCGTCTCGACGAGGCCGCGCGGCGCCGCCACGCCGCCGAGAATCGCCGGCAGCGCGAGCAGCGGTAGCGCGAACACCATCGCCGTCGTGCCGAGCATCGTCGCCGTCAGCCCGGAGGCGACGTCTCCCGGCGGGATGCCGGCCTGGACGAGCATCCGGTAGCCGAACGCGCCGGCCGTGGCGCCTCCGCCGGGGATGACGCTTCCCGCCGCGTTGCTCGTCAGCTGGGCGGTGCCGACCGCGAACCAGCTCGACGCCCGCAGGGCTATCCGCTCCACCTCCCACAGCGAGACGAAGCTCATCGCCTCGAACACCACCGCCAGCCCGACCCACCACGGCTCGAGCGTCTTCAGCTTCGGCCACGAGGTGAAGATCTCGATCAGCTTCGGTGCGAGCAGGTAGAGCGAGACGCCGCCGATCAGCAGCAGCACGATCCGCCAGATCAGCCGCCACGGGACACGCCGCGGCGCCTGCGCGGGTTTCGCCGATTCGGCCATGGCCGATCGAGGATAGGGGAGGAACGGCGTGGCCATCGGAGAACCTGCTGCTGTGGAGGCTGGTTCGGACGCGGCCGGCGCCGGACCCTCGGTGCGGCCCGGCGATGTCGCCGCGCTCTCCGGCTACTTCCGGGCGCGGCCGTCCGTGCGCGATCTCGGGAGGACGTCGTGGCTCCTGCTCGGTGCCATCGGGCTGCTCGCGGTGGTGCTGTGGACGCTCGGGAAGATGTCCGGGATCGTCACGCCGGTCCTCGCGGGATTCGTGGTCGCGTGCGTTGCGTCGCCGGTGGTCGCGCGCCTGGAGCGGCACGGCTGGAAGCGGGGGTGGGGCGCCGTCGTCGTCCTGCTCGCGCTGCTCGCCGTCGGCATCCTCATCGGCGTGCTCGTGATCGGCGGGATCGTGGCCCAGTCGGGCGCGATCTCGCAGCAGGCGGGCAGTGCGCTCGACAGGGCGCAGTCGTGGCTCAAGAGCGTCGGTGTCGACCAGTCCGGCGCGTCGCGGGCGGCCTCTGGGACCTCGGCGGCGGTCTCGTCCTCGCGCTCGACCTTCATCCACGGCATCGTCAACGGCATCCAGGGGATTGCGTCGCTCGCGTTCTTCCTGTCGTTCACCCTGTTCTCGATCTTCTTCCTGCTGAAGGACGGGCCGAAGCTCCGCGAGTGGGTGAACGTCCGGATGGGCGCTCCTCTGTCGGTGGCGCGGACCGTCACCGGCGACGTGATCGAGTCGATGCGCCGCTACTTCCTCGGGGTGACGATCGTCGCGGCGTTCAACGGCGTCGTCGTCGGCCTCGGAGCGCTGCTCCTCGGCGTGCCGCTCGCCGGGACGATCGCCGTCGTCAGCTTCGTCACCGCGTACATCCCGTTCATCGGCGCGTTCGTCGCCGGAGCGTTCGCGGTCGTGCTCGCGCTCGGGTCGCAGGGCGTCGGGATCGCGCTCGTCATGCTCGTGATCGTCCTGCTCGCGAACGGGTTGCTCCAGAACATCGTGCAGCCGATCGCCTTCGGCGCGACGCTGAACCTGCATCCGCTCGTCACGCTCGTCGTCACGATCGGCGCCGGCGCGCTCTTCGGGATGGTGGGGCTCATCCTCGCCGCGCCGCTCACCTCGGCGATCGACCACATCGTGCGGGAGCTGTCGGCGGCTCGCGCGGCCGCCGTTCCGGACGGGTAGTCCGCCGGGGTGTCCGTGGCGTGCGCGCCTCCTGGCGCACCGCGGGATCCGGTGATCGGATCAGGGTTGATGGCGGGTACGGGAATCAGAGCGGGAGCGGCGCTCCTCGTCGCGGTCGCGGCGCTCGCCGCGGCCGGATGCGGCGGCTCGAGCAGCAACAGCACGACGCCGACGGACACCTGGGCAAGCGGCGTGTGCACCGCCATCTCGACCTGGAAGACGTCGCTGACGAGCATCGAGTCGAGCGTGAAGTCGGGCGGTGCGACGAAGGCCTCGCTGAACGCGGGCGTGACGCAGGCGAAGGACGCGACCGCCACGCTCGCGAAGGATCTGAAGAAGCTCGGGAAGCCGGACACCCAGGCCGGCCAGCAGGCGAAGGACGCCGTCGACCAGCTCTCGAGCGAGCTGACCAAGAACGCCCAGACGATCCAGGACGCGATCACGAACGCCTCCGGAGCAGCCGGCCTGGTGACCGCGATCTCCACCGCCAGCGCGACGCTCCTGACCATGGGGAACGAGGTCTCCTCGACGATCGGCGACCTCCAGAAGCTCGATCCCAAGGGCGAGATCGAGCAGGCGTTCAAGCAGTCGGCGTCCTGCAAGGCGCTGACCGGCTCGTAGAGGCACCCTGGGCGGGGTCGCGCCCGCCCCCCGCCGATCGGCGCGCAGGCCGCCTTGGCGTATGCAGCCGGGGGCGAGATCCTCCTGGTAGCGCGGCCGGTGGCGAAAGGGGGAGCCCGGTGGAGATTGGGAAGCCACAGCGCAGGTACACGATCGAGCCGATCCGCAACCCGGTGCCGCAGCGGCGTGAGCCGGAGCAGCCGAAGGTGCCGAAGCCGTCCGCACCCGGCGCGCCCGCCCGCGAGCGACGCGGCTCGCCGGCGTGAACGCGGCGCCCGACTACCTGGAGCCCGTCGAGGGCTGGCGCGTCTGGCGCGTCGGCTCCCGGGACGGGCAGGTCGTGCTCCAGAGCGTCTTCGTCGACGCGGTGTGGGAGCCGGGCCGTGCGCTCGAGGCGCGCTGCGAGCACCGTCGCCGGTCGCTCCTCCGCCCGTGGCGCGTCTACTCGAACGAGCATCCGGCGCCGGACGAGGAGTGCAGCTGCGGCATCTACGCCGCCTCGACGCGCTCGGCGGCCCGGCGCTACCTCGGCGTTCCGTCGCCGGTGGGGACGGGGATGCGCGTGATCGGCCGCGTCTCGCTGTGGGGAGACGTCGTCGAGTCCGAGACCGGCTGGCGGGCCTCCGTCGGGTATCCGTCGCAGCTGTTCGTGCCGATCCCGACGGAGCACGCGCGCCGGTCGCTGCGCCGCCGGGCGGTCGTCGACGAGGTGGCGGTGGCGCTCGAGCGCTACGGCGTCCCGGTCGAGCTCGTCGCCGGTGAGCCGGGGGAGAGCCTCCTCACCGCCCTTTCCTGGTGACGGGGTCTTCGAGACGGGGCGGATGCCCGCTCCACTGCGACTGAGGCGTGGGCCTCCTGTCGGGGCCGTCGGCCGCCTGCCACGCTCCTCGCGCCGCCATGAGACCGACCACCGTCTTCGCCACGCTTCGCCGCTTCGATCACGCGCCTGCGCTGACGGTCGGCGTCGAGGAAGAGGTGATCCTGCTCGACCCGGAGAGGTTCCTCCCCACCGACGCGGTCGAGGACGTTCTCGCGTGGATGAACGGCGATCCACGCTTCAAGCCCGAGCTTCGGTGCGCGCAGCTCGAGCTCGTGACTCCGCCGGCGTCGACGGTCGCCGACGTTGTCCGCGAGCTCGCTGCAGCGCGCCGAATCCTCGCCGAGCGGCTGCGCGGCCGGGTCCGGTTCGCAGCCCTCGGCACCCATCCGTCCTCGACGACGATCTCCGCGGTGACGCCGACCCGGCGCTTCCGCGAGATCGGCGAGGAGCTGCGGTGGCTCGCCCGCGCGGCGCTGCCGAGCGGTCTCCACGTCCATGTCGCCGTCGACGGCGTGGAGCGGGCGCTCGCCGTCTACAACGCGTTCCGCTCGTACCTGCCGGAGATCGCCGCGCTCGCGGCGAACTCGCCGTTCTACGAGGGCCGCGACACGGGGATGGCGTCGACGCGGCTGAAGCTGCGGGAGGACCATCCGCGCTCCGGGATCCCGCCCGCGTTCGACTCGTGGCGGGCCTACACGGAGTTCGTCGCCTGGGGAGCGCGCGGCGCCGTCATCCGCGACCCGAGCTACCACTGGTGGGACCTGCGGCTGAACGCGTCCTACGGGACGGTCGAGATCCGCGTCGCCGACTCGCAGACCCGCGTGGACGACGCGGCAGGGGTCGCGGCTCTCTGCCAGTCGCTCGCCGCCTCGCTCGTCGACCGGCACGACGCGGGCGACCGGCTGCCCGTGCACGACACCCATCGGATCGCCGAGAACCGCTGGCGCGCGGTGCGCGACGGGATCGGCGGCGAGCTCGTCGACCTCGACACCGGCAGGCCGTTCGCGACGCGCGAGCGGGTGCGCGACCTCGTCGGCGAGCTGGAGCCGTACGCCGTGTCGCTCGGCTGCGAGCGGGAGCTCGGCCATGCCCTCGGCCTCGTCACCGCGAACGGCGCGGTGCGCCAGCGCGCGATCGCCGCCGCGGTCGGCGTCGACCGGCTGGCCGGCTGGCTCTCCGACGAGACCGAGCTGTCGACCGCCTCCGCGGGGCCTATGCTTCTCCCGGTCGCCACGGAGCCGGCGCGCGCCGCCGGAGGGAGGAATCGATGACGTCGTCGCACCGTCTCGTCGCCGGAACCGCGCTCGCGGCCCTCGCCGCCGCGGTCGTGCTCGTGTCGCCCGCGACGGCGGCCGCACCGTCCGCCGCGCGCACCGACTTCAAGGTGCTCTGGGTCACGTCGACCGGGAACGCCATCTACCTGTCGCAGGATCACGTCGGCGCGACGCTCTACACGCTCGACCTCCACAACGTCGGGGCCTATCCCGCGCGGTTCACCATCAGCGCGCCCGGCTCGAAGCTCGTGGACACGACCGTCAAGCCGCAGGGCTGGAAGTTCCCGCGCGTCCGCTTCAAGCCGGCGACGACGTACGCGGTGAAGGTGACGACGCTACCCGGACCGACGGTCTACGCCGCGTCGCTGCCGGTCTCGTAACGGCGCGCGTCGCGCTAGTGCCCGAGCTCGCGGCGCGGGATCTCGACGAACCAGTAGTAGCCGATGAAGCCGCCGAGCACCGCGCCGCCGGCGACGACGGCGTAGCAGACGAGCGTCCAGAACAGCTCGATACCGTTGCCCATGTGCCCGAGCGTATCGCATGACGGCCGGTCGAATCACCTGGCTCGGCCACGCGACGGTGCTGATCGAGCTCGACGGGCTGCACGTGCTCACGGATCCGGTCCTCCGCCGGCGGCTTGCACATCTGGAGCGCGCCGAGGCGGTTGCGACGGCGTCGCTGCCGCCGCTCGACCTCGTTCTCGTCTCGCACGTCCACTACGACCACCTCGACGTGCCGTCGCTCCGCCGTCTCGGGCCGCGCGCTGCGCGTGTCGCCGTCCCTGCCGGCGCCGCGCGGCTGCTGCGCCGGACGAAGGTCGGCTCCGTCGTCGAGATGCACGAGGGCTCGGAGCTCGAGCTCGGCGACGTCAGCGTGCGCGCGACGCATGCGGAGCATCGTGCGTCGCGGCGGCCGCTCTCTCCCGTGCTCCCGTCGCTCGGCTTCGTGATCGCGGGCTCGCGCACGGTCTACTTCGCGGGAGACACGGATCTGTTCGACGGGATGGACGCGATCGCCGATTCGCTCGACGTCGCACTCGTCCCGGTCGCGGGCTGGGGCCCGCGCCTCCCGCCCGGGCATCTCGATCCGGCGCGCGCCGCGGAGGCGGTGCGGCGCCTGCGGCCGCGCGTCGCCGTGCCGATCCACTGGGGCACGCTGAAGCCGGTCTACCGCCGGACGCCGTACTCCGGCGGCGCACCGGAGGAGTTCGCCGCGCGCGTCCGCGAGGTCGCGCCCGAGGTCGAGGTGCGGATCCTCCGCGTCGGCGAGAGCTGCGCGCTCTGACCGTCAGCGGCGGCGGCCGCGGATCAGCCGCCAGCCCATGACGAGGACGACGAGCAGCGCGATCACGGTCGCGATCGCGTAGCTGACCAGCGCCATGTGGCGGATGGTGGCGAGCGACCCGCTGGTGCCCGCCGTCGCGGCGATCGCCGAGCCGATGAGCACGCCGACGACGACGATCGCCCAGGTGCTCATCCGCGCCATGTCGTTCACGCGGTCGATCTGGTGGTCGAGGTCCGAGGTGTCGACCTTGACCTCGAACTTGCCGGACCGCAGCTGCCTGATCCAGAGGCCGGCGACCTCCTGCAGCGACGGCATGTTCTGCGCGGCCTGGCGGGCGGCGTACATCCCCTGCTTGCGCGCGTAGCCGACGACGGCGTCCCGCGTGATGCTCTGCTCGACGAGCTCCCGGGTGATTGCGGTCGCCTTCTCGACGAACGACGCGGACGAGCCGGGCGGATAGAGCACCTTCGTGAACTCCTCGGCCTGCGTCATCGCCTTCATCGCCAGCGACAGCTGCGGATCCGGCCGCAGCCCGTGCTCGCGCAGCAGCTCGAGCGCGGCGCTCATGATCTTCGCGAGCTGGAGCTTCTCGCCCTCCTCGACGTCCATCATCGGCGTGATCGTCTGCTCGAAGTCCCGGTCGAACGCGCCGCCGTCCGGCGCCCTGCCGTTGCGCGGCGGGGCCTCCATCGGCTGGCTGACGCCGCGCAGCGCCTGCGCGAGCGCGAGCGGGTCACGCTGGCCGGCGGTGGTCAGCAGGTTGATCAGGCTGAACCGCTGCTTCAGCGTCAGCGTCCCGACCATGCCGGTGTCGACGAAGGTGAGGACGCCGGTGTCGAGGCTGACGATGACGTTGCCGGGATGCGGGTCGGCGTGGAAGAAGCCGTCGATCAGCAGCATCTTGATCGAGGCGCGGACGGCCGCGTCGGCGATCGCCACCGGGTCGAGGCCGGCGCCGACGATCGACTCGCGGTCGGTTGCGGGAACGCCGTCGATGAACTCCATCGTGATCACGCGCTCCGTGGACAGGTGCCGGTGGATCTCCGGAATGTGCACGCCTTCGATCCCGGCGAGGTTCTGTGCGAGGCGGCGTGCGTTGTACGCCTCGATCGTGTAGTCGAGCTCGAGCAGCAGCGTGCTGCCGAACTCCGTCACCACCTGCTCGATGCCGATGTCGCGCAACGACGCGGAGCGCCGCTCCATCGTGTGCGCTGCGCGGCGGAGGATCTGCAGGTCCGACTTGACCTTGCTCTCGATCCGCGGCCGCTGCAGCTTGACGACGACGTCGCGTCCGTCCTCGAGGGTCGCGCGATGCACCTGCGCGAGCGACGCGGCGGCGAGCGGCTTCGCGCTGAAGTGCGCGTACAGCTTCTCCGGCGGCGCGCCGAGCTCCGACTCGACCACCTCTCGCGCCTCCTCGGCGGAGAACGGCTTGACGTCGCTCTGGAGCTTCGCGAGCTCGTGCTCCCACTCCTGCGGCAGCGAGTCGGCGCGGCTCGAGACGATCTGCCCGAACTTGACGTACGTCGGGCCGAGCTCCTGGAGGAGCAGCCGCGCCTTGACCGGGTCGGCCAGCGGTTCGACCGGGTGCTCGGGCCGGTAGAGCCAGTTCTGCATCCTGCGCCGCAAGTCGCCGAGAGCGCCGCGGTCGAAGGCGGCGTCGGTGCCGTAGCGCATGAACACCTCGTAGACCTGGAGGAGGCGGACCCGCTCGTGGAGCTTCTCGCGCTGCGTCTGCCGTCTCACGCGGCGGCTCTCGTGCGGCTCTCCGGCCGGTCGTCGACGATCGGCGGCGTCAGCCCGAGCAGGTTGTCGAGGAGGAAGCTGAGGAATCCGAGCATCGCGCCGCCCGCGAGCATCCACCAGAACCCGTCGACGTGGATGAGGTTTCTGAACAGCTTGTCGAGCAGCCAGAAGACGAAGACGTCGACGAGGATGACGACGAGCCCGAACGACTCGAGCAGCAACGGCAGCGCGACGTACTGGAGACCGGGCTTGACGAACGCGTTCAGCAGGCCGAAGACGGCGCCGATGACGAGATAGCCGATCACGTGATGCTTGGTGGTCACGTGAACGCCTGACAGGACGAACGCGGTCAGCGCGACCGCGGCCCCGTTCACGGGCACGCGCACGAGCGCGACCCGAGTGTTGAATCTGCGCCACCACGCCTCCTGCGGGCGCTTGGCGTCCCCATCGGCCACCGTCCCATCGTGGCGCGCCTCCGCCGTCGCGACCTCATCCCGACGGGGTGATCCGGGGACGCCGAAGACGCCGGGAAAGCCCCGATGCGCCCGCGGCCGCGGCTGCGCGAAGCTGAAGCGCGACGGACAAAGGAGGTACGGGATGATCATCCGGGCTGCAGCACTCACCGCCGTCGTCGCGGCGGCAGGCGTCGTCCTCTACCGGCGGCTGCTCCGTGAGCCGGTGCTGACCTGGGGTGCGACGCCGGACGAGGCGGCGCGTGAGCTTCCGGGCGACGAGCTGCTCGAGGACGCGGACATCGTCTCGACGCGCGCGGTCGCGATCGACGCGCCGGCGTCGGCCGTCTGGCCGTGGCTCGTGCAGATGGGGCCGGGCCGCGCCGGCGCGTACACCTACGACTGGATCGAGAACCTGCTCGGGCTCGACATGCACAGCGCCGACACGGTCGTGCCGGAGCTCCAGCAGCTCGAGGTCGGCGAGGTGATCAAGGGCACGCGCGGAGAGGGCACCGGCATGCGTGTCGAGCTGCTCGAGCCGCAGCACGTGCTCGCCACCCGCTCGGAGGACGGCCGCTGGGTGTGGTCGTTCGTGCTCGCCGAGGAGGACGGCAGCACGCGTCTCGTCAGCCGCAACCGGATCTCGACCGGCGGCCTGTCGCGGAGCGGGAAGCTCGGGATGGCCATGATGGAGCCGGGCTCGCTCGTGATGGAGCGGAAGATGCTCCTCGGCATCAAGGAGCGCGCCGAGCGGCTGGCGAGGGAGGAGAGCGAGCAGCTCGTCTTCGCGGCCCGCTAGGTGGCTAGGCCGCCAGCTTGGGAGCGACCGGCGCGCGCCCGGGATGGCCGCGCCTGGGCGCGTACGCGAGCGCGTGCTCGTAGACGTCGAGCGGGTTCTCGCGCTCACGGACGTCGAGCTCGATCGTCTCGCCGGTCGCGTCGTCCTCGACGACGACCGCGGCCCGGTGGGTACGACGGCTCCAGAGGAGCGAGATCCGGGTCGATCCGTCGCTCCGTGTCACCAGCTCCTTCGGGTGAGCGTCGAATGTGAGACGGGTCGGCATGGTCGCTCCCTTCGGCCGGGGAGGGGTCGCGGGGGACGGCCCCTCCCGTGTCCCGGGCACTAGCGTCCGGCCTCCGTGCCGTGCGCGTGGTCGCTGCTGCTGCGGTCGAGCCGCGTGACGGTGGCGCGGGCACCGCTGCGGTCACGCTCGGCGCGGGCGGCGTGCCGGTCGATCGAGACGGGCTCGGCTGCCGGCCGGGTGGGGGCGGGGCCGGCCGCGGAGGCGGCGGCCGCGCCTGCACCGGCGGAGATGACGGCGGTGACGGCGATGGTGGCGGCGGTGAGCTTGTGCATCGGTGGCTCCTTGT
>Ga0335069_10009197_pt1 | contig 14089 bp, 7 predicted proteins | sample Lox_Sample_11_FD_206714 | JGI IMG/M metagenome (GOLD analysis project Ga0335069, IMG submission 206714) | Soil microbial communities from Loxahatchee National Wildlife Refuge, Florida, United States - Lox_Sample_1.1 | ecosystem: Environmental > Terrestrial > Soil > Wetlands | place: USA: Florida... | reverse complement strand
GTCGTCACACGCCGCCAGCGCGTTCTGCTCGGACGGATCGGAGGGGCTCGAGCAGCCGGGGTCGGCCATGTCGATCAGGCCGTCGCCGTCGTTGTCGATGCCGTCGTCACACGCCGCCAGCGCGTTCTGCTCGGACGGATCGGAAGGGCTCGAGCAGCCGGGGTCGGCCATGTCGATCAGGCCGTCGCCGTCGTTGTCGATGCCGTCGTCGCATGCCGCCAGCGCGTTCTGCTCGGACGGATCGGAAGGGCTCGAGCAGCCGGGGTCGGCCATGTCGATCAGGCCGTCGCCGTCGTTGTCGATGCCGTCGTCACACGCCGCCAGCGCGTTCTGCTCGGACGGATCGGAAGGGCTCGAGCAGCCGGGGTCGGCCATGTCGATCAGGCCGTCGCCGTCGTTGTCGATGCCGTCGTCGCATGCCGCCTGGCTGTTCTGCTCCGAGGTGTCGGCTCCGTTCGCGCACCCGGGGTCGGCCATGTCGACGAGTCCGTCGCCGTCGTTGTCGATGCCGTCGTCGCACGCGACCCGCGTGGCGCGGGCCTCCCAGTTGTCGAGCATGCCTCCCGACAGGAACGTCTCGAAGCCCGGTCGGCCCGACGACAAGGTGGTGGTATTGGCGACGCTCGCCACGACCGTTCCGTTGACCTTGGCGGAGACCGTTCCCGCATCGAGCGCGGCCTCGATCACGTCGCCGTCGTGGAGCGTCGACGACGTCGTCGTGAGCTGGCTCTGATAGATGCCCTGCGAGTACCAGTAGATGTAGAGCGTGCCCGCGTTCCACGCCGTGATCAGGGCGTGGCCGCTCCCGCCGAGCAGCACGAGCCCCACCTGTCCACTGGGGTCGGTCACCGTGGCGCGCACGAACTGGCGCGTGTTGTCGAAGGTCCCGGGTCCCTGCCAGTAGTAGACGGCGTCGCCGGCGTTGCCGGCGACGTGGTCGCCGATCAGGTGGGCGGTTCCGTCGCCGAGCTGGCCGACGTTCTGCCAGTTCCCGCCGACCACCAGCGGCGCCTCGTTGGCGCGGTCGAAGTTGTCGGTCGCGATCACGTTCGGATCCGCGAAGGTGGCGAGAATCGTCCGATCCTGGTCCATCGTCACCTGCAACGGATGGTCGTGCTCGTGCCCGAGCGGGACGTCGCCGCTCCAGCCCGCGAACGCATAGGCGCCGTCTCCGACCGGCGTCAGGGTGACCACCGTGCCCAGCGTGTAGCTCGGCTGGTCGGGATTCCTCGTCACGCTGCCGTGAGTCGCCGCAGTGTCGAGGGTGGCGCAGTTGCACGCGGTCGCCGTGAAATCCTGGCCCGTCACGTCCGCCGTCACGGGCCCGGCGACCGTGCGGGTCTGCGGGGTCATGAGATGGCCCGACCGGGCCGGCGTCAGGATGATGGCCGTCGATCCGGGGACGACACCCGGGATCGAATACGCGCCGCTCGCATCGGTCGTCGCGCTTCCGTCGAATCCGCCGCTGGCGGTCACGAGGACGCCGCCGAGTCCCGCGGCGTTCTCGGTGATCGTCCCGCTGATCGAGTACGACGCCGGAGTGCCGGCCTCCCAGTTGTCGAGCGAGCCTCCCGACAGGAACGTCTCGAAGCCCGGTCGGCCCGACGTCAAGGTGGTGGTGTCGTCGACGCTCGCGACGACGGTGTTGTTGATCCTCGCGAAGACCGTTCCCGAATCGAGCACGGCCTCGATGACGTCGCCGTTGTGGAGCGGCGACGACGTTGTCAGGAGCTGCGTCTGATAGGTGCCCTGCGCGTACCAGTAGATGTAGAGCGTGCCCGCCTTCCACGCCGTGATCAGTGCCTGGCCGCTCGCGCCGAGCAGCACGAGCCCCACCTGTCCACTCGGGTCGGTCACCGTGGCTCGCGCGAATTGGCGCTGGTTGTCGAAGGTCCCGGCTCCCTGCCAGTAGTAGAGCGCGTCGCCGGTGTTGCCGGCGACGTGGTCGCTCGTCAGGTTGACGGTGCCGCCGCCCGTCTGGCCGACGTTCTGCCAGTTCCCGCCGACCACCAACGGGGTCTCGTCGGCGCGGTCGAAGCCGTCGGCCGCGATCACGTCCGGATCCGTGAACGCAAACGCGGCGGTGATCGTGCGGTCCTGGTCCATCGTCACGTTCAGCGGATCGTCGAGCTCGTGCCCGGGCGGCACGTCTCCGCTCCAGCCCGCGAAGACGGAGTTCTCGTCCGGGACCGGCGTCAGCGCCACCGAGGTGCCGAGCGTGTAGGTCGGCTGGTCGGGATTCCTCGTCACGCTGCCGTGACTCGCCACGGTGTCGAGCCTCGCGCAGTTGCACGAGCTGGCGGTGAAGTCCTCGCCCGTCACGTCCGCCGTCACCGGCCCGGCGACGGTGCGCGTCTGCGGGCTCATCGCGTGGCCCGACAAGGTCGGCGTCAGGACGATGCCCGTCGATCCGGGGACGACGCCGGTGATCGAATACGCGCCGCTTCCGTCGGTCGTCGCGCTTCCGTCGAAGCCGCCGCTGGCGGTGACGAGGACGCCGCCGAGTCCCACGGCGTTCTCGCTGATCGTCCCACCGATCGAGTACGACGGCGGAGTGCCAGCCTCCCAGTCGTCGAGGATCGAGACCTTGTCGGGGACGTTGATGTCGACGTAGGTGATGAAGCCCGGTCGGCCCGAGGTCAGCGTGGTGGTATCGGGGACGCTCGCGACGACGGTGCCGTTCACCTTCGCGGTGATCATCCCGCCGTCGAGCGTGGCCTCGATGACGTCGCCGTTCTGCAAGGACGAGGGTGCCGTCGCGAGCTGGCCGCGATCGAGGCCGCTCGAGTACCAGTAGATGTACAGGGTGCTGCCGACGCCCGGTGGACCCCAGCTCACCATGATCGCCTGATCGGGCCCGCCGAGCAGCACGAGACCCACCTCACCGTCCTTCTGGACGACCGTCTCGCGTGCGAACTGTCTGCTGTTGTCGAACGTTCCGGGTCCCTGCCAGTAATAGATCCCTTCTTTGGTGACGCCGGTGACCCGATTGCCGATCAGGTCGGAGTGGCCGTCGAAGTTTCCGGCGATGACACGGCCCCAGTTGTGGCCCATGCCGACCACGAACGGCGACTCGTCGGCGCGGTCGAAATTGTCCGAGGCCACGACGGTTCCGCTCTGAGCACTCGCGGGTCTCGCCGCGAGCGCCAGGCAGAGCGGCATAAGCGCGGCGAGGATCGCCAACCCGAGTCCTCTGCCGCCGGCGAGCCAGCCGGCCCATCGTTCGACGCTAGAAGCAGGACGTCGGGACGCGCGAATGGACAATGCGGGGGACTCCCGTGGAGGTTGGGAACGGGCGGCTCTGTGATCGCGATTGCCGGAAGGCGCCCGGTCAAGGCCTCGGCGCGGGCAGTCCGGTCATAGGTGGGTCGCCGTTCGGGCGAGAGTGGTGGCACGGCGCGGGTCGCATAACGCCGGTTCATTCTCGGAGCAACCCGAGTGCAACGTCAACGGCCAAATCCGCGAGATCGAGGGGAAAAACACTCGAATCGAGGTGCGAACGAGAAGGAACCCGATCCGCGCGAAACCTGCCCGAGCTTCATGCGTCGTCGCAGATCTATGTGGACACGACGGGACCGAGCCCCTTTCCCTCGCACATCTACGACGGGTTCGGGGACGCCGTGTTCCTGGAGTACATCGAGTTCGGGAGCATGCGCCCCGACTCCATGACCATGGCCTTCGAGCGGAGCGGAACGCTCGTCGGACACAACGACGTGGGCTCCCCTCCGGATCTCGTGTCGCAGGCATCCGTGGACTTCCAGGTCTACGCGCAGGACATCTATTACACGCCCACGTTCGCCGGGAGCTTCAGCCCACTCGGAACGGGAAGTGGTTCGGCGAGCTCGACCTTCGAAAACGGCAGCACGACGGACATGATCCAGATCTTTCCGGGCAGCTCTTCCGACTTCCAGCTCTCGACCAACGGACCCGGCCTGTACGAGCTCTACCTCGGCCCGGCCTTCTTCGGCAATTTGAACAACACGCACCTGTTGCTCCAGATGACGCTGTCGACCCATGCCAGGGTGTCGGACTCCTGGGCGACGAGCGGCGTTTCCGTCGTCGATGCCGTCGCGGATTTCCACAACACCCTTGCGATGACCAGCCTCCAGGCGTTCGACGCGGACGAGAACGACATCACCGCCGACGCGATCGCCGGCTTCGCGAGCGACGCGCTGCCGCTGCCCGAGCCGGGCGTGTTCGCATCGTGGACCGCGGGCCTTTCGTGCCTCGGGGTTCTCGCGCACCGCAGGCGCCGCGTCTCTCGTTCCTAGGATCCGGGAGCGAGCGACGCCGGGCCGCCGCGACGGTCAACCGAGACGCAATGCCGACTCGGTGCTCGGATCCCCAGCGATGCGCGTGTGGTGCAGTACGCGCGGCACATCCGGATCGTACGGACGCGCGCGGTGGAGCACGCAGCGGTTGTCCCAGATGGCGAGGTCGCCGGGCCGCCAGCGGTGTCGGAGCACGCGCGGAGCGCGGCACGCGAACTCGAGCAGCTCGTCGAGGAGCTTCTCGGAGTCGCTGGGATCGAGGCCCGGGATGCCGTACGCGTGGCGGCCGATGAAGAGCGATCGCCGTCCCGTCACCGGGTGCACCTTCACGAGCGGCCGCAGCGGCGCCTCGGCCTGATCGAGTCCGTAGGAATAGGCGCTGTTGGCTTCCGAGTCGAATCCCGCGCGCGCTTGCGAGTACTTGAGCGAGTGGTAGGCGGCGAGACCGGCGACGCGCTCGCGCGTCGCCTCGTCGAGCGCATCCCATGCGGCGCGCATGTCGGCCCACTCCGTCTCGCCGCCGCGCTCCGTCACCACCTCGGCGGAGAGCAGCGAGGCGCGCGCCGACACCGGCATGTAGGAGCTGTCGGTGTGCCAGCCCTCGTTGCCGAGCAGGATCTGCTTCACGGCGTCGCGATCGTCGCGAAGCGTGCCGTCGGGCTTCACGTTGCTGATCGGCACCGTGCCGGCGGCCGAGACGGGGTCGAGCTCGCCGAAGCGGCGCCCGAACTCGGCCTGCTCGCGGCGGCGCAGGTGCTGACCCGGAAAGATCAGCACGGCGCGCTCGTTGAAGGCGTCCTCGATCGCGCGCCAGTCTCTCTCGTCGAGCTCCGCGAGCCGCACCCCGCGCACGACCGCGCCGAGTGTCGCCGCGGCCGGCTCGATCTCGAGGCTCACGCGAGCCGCTCCTCGAAGAAGGCCGCCATCTCCTCCACCGCCTGCTGTCCTTCCGGCAGGATCTGCGCGAACGCGTGCCACACGTGGAACATGTCGGGCCAGATGCGAAGCTCGGCCGCGACGCCCGCCTCGAGCGCGCGCTCCGCGACGCGCACCGCGTCGTCGAGCAGGACCTCCGCGCTCCCGACCTGGAGGAGCAGCGGCGGCAGGCCCGCGAGGTCGGCGTAGAGCGGCGACGCGAGCGGCGTCTTCCCGTCGCGACCGTCGAGATATGCCTTTGCCATGAGCCGCAGATGGTCGGGGCGGACCATCGGATCTTCCGCCGCCTTCGCGACGAGCGAAGCGCCGGTCATCGCGAGGTCGGTCCAGGGCGAGATGCAGAGGCCGGCGGCCGGCGCGGGATCGCCGGCGTCGCGCAGCGCGACGAGCGTCGCGAGCGTGAGGCCGCCTCCCGCCGAGTCGCCCGCGATCGCGGTGCGCCCCGGCGCGACGCCGCTCGCGCGCACGAAGCGCACCGCGGCGATCGCATCGTCGACGGCGGCCGGGTGCGGATGCTCGGGGCCGAGTCGGTAGTCGACGGAGAGCACGCGCGCCCGCGCCGCTTGCGAGAGCCGCGCGCACAGACCGCGGTGCGTGTCGAGCGATCCCATCACGTAGCCGCCGCCATGCAGGTACACGATCGCGACGTCGGCGCGTGCGCCGTCCGCGACGGTCCACTCGGCCGGCACGCCGTTCGCGCGGACGCGCGTGAAGTGCACGCCTTCCGGAACCGGAACGGCGGCGACGGCCTTCTCCATGTTCGCGCGCATCGCGAGCACGTCGTCGCCGGCGACGGCCGGCGCGTTGCGGAGCATGTCGACCACGAACTTCAGCGCGTCGCTGGGCATCGGAGACTCCTCGGGCTCGGCGACCGACTCGCCGGAAGGCCCGCCCAGCTTAAACCGGACTCCTCCCGGATGTCGCGTCTTCGCGCGACACGCGAGACGCACGCGCGGCGGCCGGCGCGGCACCCGCGACGGCGAGCTTGCGCGCCGCGCGTCGCTCGCTGTAGCCCTGCAGCAGGACGTAGAAGACCGGCACGAAGAGCACGGCGAGGAAGGTCGAGGTCAGCATGCCGCCGAAGACCGCGGTGCCGAGCGCGCGCCGGCTCGCCGCGCCCGCGCCGCCCGCCACGACGAGGGGGTAGACGCCGAGGATGAAGGCGAACGAGGTCATCAGGATCGGCCGGAAGCGCAACCGCGCGGCCTCGGTCGCGGCCTCGACCAGCGCGACGCCGCGACGGCGCTGCTGGCGCGCGAACTCGACGATCAGGATCGCGTTCTTGCTCGAGAGCGCGACGAGCAGCACGACGCCGATCTGCGTGTAGACGTTGTTGTCCATGCCGCGCGCCGCCACCGCCATGACGGTCCCGAGCAGCGCGAGCGGCACGACGAGCACGACGGCGGCCGGATTCGTCCAGCTCTCGTACTGTGCGGCGAGCACGAGGTACACGAGCGACACCGCGAGCACGAAGATCAGGGCCGCCTCGCGCCCCACCTTCTTCTCCTGGTAGGAGACGCCCGTCCACTCGTAGCTCATCGACGGAGGGAGCTTCGCGTCGGCCATCTGCTCGATGATCGAGAGCGCCTGGCCCGAGCTGCGTCCGGCCGCGGCCTCGCCGGTGATCGCCGCGGTCGGATACAGGTTGTAACGACTCACGATCTGAGGTCCGAGCACCTCGCGCACGTTCACCATCGCCGCGAGCGGCACCATCTTGCCTTCGGGATTGCGCACGACGAGCCGCTCGATGTCCGCGGCGGTCGCGCGGAACGCGGAGTCGGCCTGGACGCGCACCTGATAGGTGCGGCCGAAGCGGTTGAAGTCGTTCACGTAGGCCGAGCCGAGGTACGCCTGCAGGGTCGCGAAGACGCTGTCGAGTGGGATGCCGAGCGTCTTCACCTTGGTGCGATCCACGTCGGCGTAGAGCTGCGGCACGCCTTCGCGGAACGTCGTGTTGAGCGACGCGAGCCCGCTCTGCGAGCTGCCGTCGCGGATCATCTCCCGCACGACCTGCTGGAGCGCGGCGCGTCCCGCGTCGCCGCGGTCCTCGATCTGCACCTGGAAGCCGCCCGTCACGCCGAGGCCGCGGATCGCCGGCGGCGGGAAGACGACGGCCTGCGCGTCCTGGACCGCAGCGAACTCATGGCGCAGGCGCGCGAGCACCGCGGGCTGCTGCAGATCCGGCCTGCGGCGCTCGCTCCAGGGCTGGAGGGTCACGAAGAAGGTCGCGGCGTTCGAGGCCGCGGAGCCGTCGAGCACGGAGAAGCCGCCGATCGTGCTCACGGCCGCCACCGCCGGCTCGCCGCGGAAGATCTCGTTCATCCGATCCACGACGGCGCGCGTGCGCGATTGCGAGGCGGCGTCCGGTAGCTGGACCGTGGAGATCACGTAGCCCTGATCCTCGACGGGCAGGAAGCTCGTCGGCAGCGAGAAGTACCACCAGAGCGTCGCGCCGAGCAGGGCTGCGAAGGCGGCGACGGCCGCGTGGGGACGCTGGAGCAGGCGCGCGACGGTTCCGACGTAGACCGCCTCGGTGCGCGCGTAGATGCGGTTGAAGCCGCGAAAGAACGCGTTGTGATAGCCCGACCCCGCGCGCAGCCAGGCCGCGCACTGCGCGGGCTTGAGCGTCACCGCGTTGAGCGCGCTGATCGCGGCCGTCACCGCGATGGTCAACGCGAACTGCCGGTATAGCTGGCCCGTGATGCCGCCGAGGAACACCGCCGGGATGAACACGGACATGAGCACCGCGGTGATGCCCATGATCGGCGCTGTCACCTCGCTCATCGCCTGGATCGTGGCCTCACGCGGTGGGAGCCCTTCGCGCTCGATGTGGTGCGACGCGTTCTCGACGATCACGATCGCGTCGTCGACGACGATGCCGATCGCGAGCACGAGACCGAAGAGCGTGAGCAGGTTCACGGTGAAGCCGAAGAGCGCCATGCCCGCGAAGGCGCCGAAGATCGTCACGGGCACGGTGGTCGCGGGCACGAGCACCGCGCGCCAGTCCTGGAGGAAGACCAGGATCACGATCAGCACGAGCGCGCTGGCCTCGAAGAGCGTCCAGTAGACCTCGTGGATCGCGCTGCGAACGAAGAGCGTCGTGTCGAGCGGGACGCTGTACGCCATGCCTTCGGGAAACGAGCGCTTCATGCGCTCCATCGCGGCCCGCGCGCGGTCCGCCGTCTCGAGGGCGTTCGCGCCGGGCAGCGGGTAGATGCCGATTCCCGCGCCGGGCTTGCCGTCCTTCTGGAAGTACTGATCGTAGGTCTGGCTGCCGAGCTCGACGCGCGCCACGTCGCGCAGTCGCGTGATGCGCCCGCCCGACGACTTGACCACGATGTCCTCGAACTGCTCCGCGTCGGTGAGCCGACCGAGTGTCGTGACCGTGTACTGGAACTGCTGCGCCGACTGGGCGGCGGGCGGCTGGCCCACCTGGCCCGCCGCGACCTGGACGTTCTGCTCCTGGATCGCCGCGACCACGTCCTGTGTGGTCAGGCCGAGGGCCTCGAGCCGCCGCGGGTCGAGCCACACGCGCATGCTGTAGGCGCTCGCGCCGAACACCGTGACGTCGCCGACGCCCTCGACGCGCGACAGCTCGTCGCGCAGACGCAGATTCGCGTAGTTCGCGAGGTAGAGGCTGTCGTAGCGCCCGTCGGGCGACGTCAGGGTCATGAACATGATGATGTTCGGGGACTGCTTCTTGGTCGTGACGCCCTGTCGCTTCACCTCGTCCGGCAGGAGCGGCTGCGCGATCGCCACGCGGTTCTGCACGAGCACCTGTCCGACGTCGAGGTCCGTGCCGATGTCGAAGGTGACGGTCAGGCGGTAGGAGCCGTCGCTCGCGCTGGACGACGACATGTAGAGCATCCCCTCGACGCCGTTGACCTGCTGCTCGATCGGCGTCGCGACGGTGTCGGCCACGACCTGCGCGTTCGCGCCGGGATAGTTGGTCGTCACCTGCACGGTCGGCGGCGTGATCGCCGGGTACTGCTCGACCGGGAGCTTTCGCAAGGTCACCACGCCGAAGAGGATCGTCACGATCGCGATGACGTTGGCGAAGACCGGATGGTCGACGAAGAAGCGCGAGATCACGACTGGCTCGCCTGCGCCTGGGTCGGCTTGACTTCGACCCCCGGACGCGCGCGTTGGAGCCCGTTCACGACGATCATGTCCGCGGGTCCGACGCCGGCGTCGACGACGCGGAGGCCGCCCTCGACGGTCGGTCCGACCTGCACGCGGCGGTACTGCGCCAGGTTCTTCTCGTCGACCACGAGCACGTACTGTCCGCCCTGGTCCGACTGGATCGCCGCGTCGGGAACGAGGATGGCGCGACGATGGCTCATCGGTACGCGCACGCGCGCGAACAGGCCCGGCAGGATCGCGCGGTCCGGGTTCGCAAAGATCGCGCGCAGCTCGATCGTGCCGGTGTCCGGGTCGACGCGGTTGCCGATGTAGTCGACGCGTCCGGTGTACGGGAAGTCCGTGTCGGTCGCGAGCCCGAGCTGCGCCTCGTCGTCCCCCGCGCCGTTGCCGCGCCCATCGCGGTATTGCAGAAGCTCGGATTCGCTCATCTGGAAGTAGGCGAAGATCGGGTCGTAGCGGACGATCGTCGCGAGCAAGGTCGCGCTGCCGGACCCGACCAGGTTGCCGACGTCGACCAGGTTGCGGTCGATCACGCCGTCGAAGGGCGCGTAGATGTGCGTGTAGGAGAGGTTCAGCTCGGCGGCCGCGAGGCTCGCGCGCGCGTTCTCGAGCTCGGCCTTGGCCAGGTCGCGCGCCTGCGTCTTCGCCACGAGGTCGGTCCTGCTCCCGGCGGACTTCTGGAAGATCGTCTGCGTGATCTCGAGCTGCTCCTGTGCGGCGCGATAGGCCGCCTCCTTCGCGGCCAGCAGCGCCTTCGCTTGATCGACCTGTGCCTGGTAGAGCTCCGGCTCGATCACGAAGAGCAGATCGCCCTGCTTCACGCGCGCGCCGGGCTCGAAGTTCACGCTCTCGAGATAGCCCTGCACGCGGGCGCGGATGTCGAGCGTGGCGATCGCGACGGTGTGGCCCGTGAACTCGCCGTGGATGGTCACGTCTTGCTCGACGGGATGGCCGACGGTCACCTCGGGCGGCGGCGGCGGCGCGTACTGGTTGCCACGACCGCAGGCGACCGCGAGGAGCGCGGCGACCGCGACGCCGAGCGCGGCGGGCGTGCGCCTCACCATCGCGGCCACCACCAGCGCAGCTTCCACCACGGCCTCTTCTCCAGATCCGACGCCGACTCACCCGTGTCGCGCGTCTGCGCGCCCTGCGAGAGCAGCCCGCCCCAGCGCGTCCGCTCCTGCATCTCGTCGCGCGTCTTTGCCGGCACGAAGTCCTGGCCCTCGCGGATCTCCCATCCTCCGCCGAGCGCCTTGTAGAGCGACACCACGCTCACCGCGACGATGCCGCGCTCGTTCACGAGCTGATCGTCCTCCCGCAGCTTCGACTGCTGCGAGTTCAGCACGGTGACGAAGTCGGTGGCGCCTTCGCGGTATTGGATCAGCGAGAGCTCGACCGCGCGATTCGCCGCGTCGACCGCGGCCTGCAGTCGCTCCACCCGCTCCGTGCCGCGCACGTAGCCGGCGAGCGAGTCCTCCACCTCCTGCTGCGCCACCAGCACGCTGTTCGAGTAGTCGGTCGCGAGCTCCTGGAACGTGGCGTCCTGGAGCCGCACGTCGTTGATCAGGCGCCCGTAGTTGAGGATCGGCCACGTGATGGCGGGCCCTGCCACCGCCTCGAACGAACGGGCCTCGAAGAACTTCCTCGCCGAGTCCGCGCTGAGCCCGAGCGTTCCGACGAGCTGGAACGCGGGTAGGAGCTCCGCCGACGCGACGCCGATGCGCGCGCTCTGCGCCGCGGCGCGCATCTCGGCGGCGTGCACGTCCGGGCGACGCCGCAAGAGGTCGGCCGGGATCCCGACCGTCACCTCGGGCGGGACCGCCGGGATCCGGCCCGGCGTTCCGACGAGCGCTTCGGGCAGATCCTGCGGCGGCAGGCCGAGCAGCACGCACAGCGAGTCGATCGAGCCGCGCCGCAGGAGCTGGAGCTGGGGGATCGTGGCCTCGGTGTCGTGCAGCAAGGTCGCGGCCTGCTGCACGTCGAGCTCGGACGTGCCGCCGGCCTCGAAGCGCACGCGCGCGATGTCGAGGCTCTCCTGCTGCACGCGCACGTTGTCCACCGCGACCGCGAGGCGCTCGTCGAGCGTGCGGATCGTGAGATAGGTGGCCGCCACTTCGGAGACCAGGCTCACGAGCACGTCGTCGTAGCTCGCGACCGCGGCCAGCAGGTCCGCGTCCGACGCCTCGATCGCGCGCCGGAACTTGCCCCACAGATCGATCTCCCAGGCCGCGTCGAAGCCCCCCTGCCAGACCTTGATGGTCCGGTCGCGCCCGTCGCCGGAGCGACCGGCCGGCGTGTTGCGGCTCTGGACGTCGTACGTGTAGCTGCCGAAGGCCTCCTGCTTCTGCGGGAACAGCGCCCCGATCGTGATCCCACGGCGCGACTGCGCCTCGACGACGCGCAGCCCCGCACTGCGGAGCGTCAGGTTCTCCGCATAGGCCGTCTCGACGAGCTGGACCATCACGGGGTCGCCGAATACCTCCCACCAGCGCGGTGGCACGCCGGCGTCGGTCCGGACGGACGGACGCGCCGATGCCAGCCAGCCCTCCTCGAGGCGGGAGGCCGGTTCTTGGAACGACGGTCCGACCAGGCATCCGTCGAGACAGACCGCGGCGCCGAGCGCCAGGATTCGAGTCGTGGAACGGATGCGGCGATACGTCTCGCGCCGGAAGATGAGCCCACCTCCGCGCCAGGGGCCGCTCGAATGGCACCCGATGCTAGGGTCCGCCGAACGGCCGGCAAGAGACCACCGGCGGGAACCGACCTTCCAGAATTGGAACGATCGTTGGAACGCCTGCTCCTCGACCCGAAGGATCTCCAGATCTTCGTCCGCGCGGCGGACCTGCAGAGCCTGTCGGCCGCGGCCCTCGCCCTGCGCGTCCCGAAGTCGACGGCGAGCCGCTCGCTCCAGCGGCTCGAGGAGCACGTGGGGGCTCCCCTGCTGCGGCGGACGAACCGGCGGCTGGTCCTGACCGAGACGGGCGCCCTGCTGCACCGCCACGCGCTGCGGATCCTGGGCGAGCTGGAGCTGGCCGAGACCGCGGTCAGCCGCGTGAGCGGCGCGCCGCGCGGGCTCCTGCGGGTCACGGCCCCGCTCACCTTCGGGCGCGCCTTCGTGGCGCCACTGCTGCCGGACTTCCTCGCGGCCCATCCGGAGATCCAGATGTCGGTCGACCTCACACCGGGCGGCGTGGATCCATTTCGATCGGACGCGGACGTCGCGGTGCGCGTCGGACCGCTCGAGGACTCCCAGCTGCGCGCGCGCAAGCTCGGCTGCCCCGATGTCTGGCTGTGCGCGAGCCCCGACTACCTGCAGCGCCGCGGCGTCCCCAAGCAGCTCGTCGACCTCGCCACCCACGACGTGCTCGACTGGTCGCCGCCGCACGGCGGCGGCGAGTGGACCTTGATCGGTCCGGCGGGCGTCGAGAAGCTCGACTTCACGCCTCGCCTCACCGTGAACGACTCCTCGGTGCTGCGCGTCGCGGCGATCGCCGGGACCGGCATCGGCTGGATCCCCGCGTTCCTCTGCGAAGCCGACCTCCGCAGCGGCCGGCTGCGCCGCGTGTTGCCGGAGTGGCAGCGCGAGCCCTTCGAGATCTACGCGATCTTCCCCGGCGGCCGCGCGCTCTCACCGAAGGTTCGGGCGTTCGTCGAATTCCTGGTCGACCGCCTGCGCGTGCATCCGCTCGATCCGGATGGCGCGGCTGCGCACGGCGTCGACGACCTGGTCGGCTGATCACTCACGCGCGCTCGGCTCCCTCTAGTCGGGTCGGCGAGAAGCGCACCGGCAGGTGCTCGATGCCGACGACGAAGTTCGCCGGACGCAGCGCCGGCGGCTCGCTCGTCGCGTGCTCGAGGTCGGGAAGCCGGCGGAGCAGCTCCTCGAACATCACCCGCAGCTCGAGGCGCGCCAGCGAGCTGCCCAGACAGTGGTGCGCGCCGCGACCGCCGAAGGCCACGTGCGGGTTCGGGTCGCGTTTCACGTCGAAGCGGAAGGGATCCTCGAACACCGCTTCGTCGCGATTGCCCGACGGGTACATCAAGAGCAGCCGCTCGCCCGCGCGGAAGCGGTGGCCGCCCACCTCCGCGTCCGCCGCGCAGGTCCGCATCATGTTCTGGATCGGCGTCACCCAGCGCAGCATCTCCTCGACCGCGCGCGGGATCCCGCTCGGATCCTCGCGCAGCGCGCGCCGCTGGCCCGGGTGGAGCAGGAGCTGGTGCATGCCGCCGCTGATCACGTGGCGGGTGGTCTCGTCGCCGCCGATCAGGATCAGCAGCGACTCCATGAAGAGCGAGTCGTCGTCGAGCCGCAGGCCCTCCACCTCCGCGTGTACTAGCACGCTCATCAGATCGTCGGCCGGGGGGCTCGCGCGTCGCTCGGCGACGACGCGCATGCAGTATTCGCGGTACTCGATCCCCGCCTTCACCTGCGCGCCCAGCTTCAAGGGATCCTGACTGCCGAGACCGCGCATCAGATCGTCGGACCAGCCGAGCAGCCGCTCGTGATCGGCGGCATCCACGCCGAGCAGGTCGCCGATCACGATCAGCGGGAGGGGCGCGGCGACGTCGCGCACGAAGTCGCACTCGCCGCGCTCGACGACGGCGTCGAGGATCTGCGTGCAGATCTCGCGCACGCGCGGCTCGCAGTCGGCGACGCGGCGGGGGGTGAAGCCGCGATTCACGAGGTTCCGGCGCCGCATGTGCGCGGGCCGGTCCATCGCGATCATGTGTGGGAGCGG
>Ga0335069_10009196_pt1 | contig 14091 bp, 16 predicted proteins | sample Lox_Sample_11_FD_206714 | JGI IMG/M metagenome (GOLD analysis project Ga0335069, IMG submission 206714) | Soil microbial communities from Loxahatchee National Wildlife Refuge, Florida, United States - Lox_Sample_1.1 | ecosystem: Environmental > Terrestrial > Soil > Wetlands | place: USA... | reverse complement strand
ACTGGGCGAAGAATTAAAAGTCCCGGTTGGCGAATTGACCGTATGCCACTCGTCGGAGATCACTTCAATCGCCACCTTTCAACAAGCAGAACGCAACGCGATCGTGAATGCGCTAAAGGCCTCTTCCGGAAGAATCGCCGGTAAGGGCGGAGCCGCCGAACGCCTGGGGCTGAGGCGCACAACCCTGCAAAACAAGATGCACAAATTGGGTATCATTCGGGCGTTCTGATGGCCTTCTGTTGAAGCCTGCTTCAATTAGCTATTTACAAGTTGGATGACGATGTATGCTGGCCACGGGAAAAGGAAAGCCCAGGAAGGTGAGTAGACTGCTCTTACGAAGCGGTTCTCGGTGCACGCGGCAAACGAGATCATCGATCAATGTTTAATTTCTTTCGCTTGGGTCGCCCGAGAGGTATTCATGAACCAGATTGATGAGATCGCGCACCTCATTCAGCTTTCGGTTGCTCCCGTATTCCTTCTGACCGGCATCGGCACTCTGCTGAACGTGCTGAGCGGGCGCCTTGCGCGCATCATCGATCGTGCCCGCGTGCTGGAGCAACAATTGGACACGCCGGAACCACCTCACGCAGACAGAATCGGGAACGAGTTGCACGTCCTGGAGAGACGAGGGAGGCTGATCTACCACGCCATTAAGCTCAGCACGATCGCGGCACTCCTGGTGTGTTTCCTGATCGCAGTACTGTTCGCTAGCTCCATGTTGCACCATTCGACTCGCCTGATTATTAGTGGCCTCTTTATTGCCGCCATGCTCGCGTCGATTGTAAGTCTGACCCTTTTCCTTCGAGAGGTTTACTTCGCAATTGAGACGTTCGAGATCGCTTTGCCAGCGGGGATGCGGCAAAAGGCAAGTGATGGCCGCATGAATGCAGCACAGGATCAGAAGTAGGCCGCTGCCGATGACTTGTTTCTCGATCTTACAGCAAGTCAGGAGCCCTGGCGCCCGACCGAGGAACACGATGTGTTCAGCCATACCGGACGGAATTATTTGCATCGATGAAGAGCATAGTCTCGGCCCCCCCGTCACGGCATAGAGGACTTCAGGGGGATCCGAAAGGAGGTCAGGCTTGATTAGATCCACGGGGCTCGTGTGGTAGATTGACAAATGCTTGTCGCCTACAGCTGCATTTAGAGAGCCGCGGAAATGATTACTTGCGGCGCTCACAACTTTTTGAGGTGCTGCCGATAGCCGACTCTACGATTCAAATATGCTACTGATTGTGGCGGGCGACATGAATTTCGATCCTCTCCCTCCCGGAGTACCAACGCGTCACCATGTCTGAACTCCTGGAAATTGCCCGCGAACTACCGGGCGGCAGGCGGGTCTACTTCCCTGGCCGCGCCGACATAATTGCTTTCATCGTCGGAACCCGTGACCTATGAGCCACAAACATTGGTGTGATATTGGTTATCACGAGTGGGAATGTGACGGTACACAGGCTGTGAGGGTCTGGGCTGGGGAGACTAAGCCAACGCCCTGCGAACCCATGCCCGACAACGGGATTGAACTCGTCTCCTGCCCTAAGCATCTTGAGGAAGACCTCCGCAGGTTCGCGAAGATGAAAGATTTGGCGGAGGTGCTACAGACATACCAAGATCTCATTTGGCAGCCCGAGGACACGCCGGAATACAAGGAAGCGATTCGTATGTTGCGGGCTTTCATTACAGGTCCGAACGGTCTGAACTAATGATCTCCACCCTGGCCGCCCACATACAGTTGGACAAGCTAATCGAGGTTCAGCAACGGCTCCGCACAATGCTCGCCGAAACCCAGCGTGGGGAATACGCGCGGGCCGCCTTCGTGGAATCGTTCCAGACGATGCTTATAGAACTCGAGATACGCTTGCTGCGAGAGGCGTTGTCCGAGGTTGCGCAGCAGCTGAGCGATTAGTAGTTCAGCTTGCCGCTGTTGACCAGTTCGTCTTGACTTTAGCTTTCCCGTCTCCCACGTCGGTAGAACAAGACCATGCGAATGGGAATCTACGCCCGTGTCAGTACCAAAGACCAAAGCTGTGAACTTCAACTCCGCGACCTCCGTACCTACTGCGCCGCCCGAGGCTTCTCCGTGGTGCGCGAGTATATTGATGTCGGCGAGTCGGGTGCGAAGGATTCACGGCCACAGCTAAACGAGTTAATAGCCGCCGCTCGCAAACGGCTGCTTGATGCCGTCGTGGTTTGGCGCTTTGACCGCTTTGCCCGGTCAACCAAGCACCTGCTCCTTGCCTTAGAAGAGTTCCGCTCCCTCGGCATTCAGTTCATCAGCTATCAGGAGAACATTGATACCAGCAGCCCTCTCGGGCAGGCACTCTTCACGATTGTGTCGGCTGTCGCCCAATTGGAGCGCGACCTTATCCGCGAGCGCGTGACTGCTGGTATCCGTAATGCGCGGGCCTGCGGGAAGTGCCTTGGACGCCCGCGCCGGATTGTGAGTCACGAGGAGATGCGGCGGCTGCGCTCCGAGGGAGCAAGCCTTCGGCAGATTGCCGCGAAACTCGGCGTGGGCTACGGCACGGTGCGCCTTCGGTTAAGCAACGCTGAAACCTCAAAATGAAAGGAGAACTCGCCGCGGGGCAGTGCTCGCGAGTCAATACAAGCGCGTTTCTCGTTACCTATCTGGTGAGACTTCCCACATCCAGACTTCCAGCCCGAAATGACATCCGGCTTCCCCGTCATCCGGGAAGAAGGCATAAATTCCTCACTACCGTTCACAGGTCACATCAACGAATAGCCGACCTTTCGCCCACGTGGCTTCGCTACCTTAGGCCATCCGTGAGCGACCAACTTGTTCGAGATTTTCTGATGACCTGATCAGGGTTCCTGGGATTTCCTTCAATGGGGGGCCGCGCCGAGGCTGCCGGTCGCGAACGCTAGGGTGGCAGCAGCGGACAAGGTGGAGCTGTAAGCGTCGTCGGACGCGAGATTGGCCTGCAGGACTTTGGTTTGCGCTTCGATTACGACGGTGACTGAGCCGACCCCGTGTTTGTAGGAGTCCAGCGCGGCGTCGTAGTTTGTTTTCGCGGCGTCTTGCAATACGGCGGCGGCTTCATTTGCTGCGACACTGGTCTTTAACGAGTTCATCGCTAAAACGATTTCGCGAGCGGCGTCGATGCGAACGCGATCCAGAACAGCGGCGGCCTTCGCGGAGTCATTTTTCGCCTGCTCGACGACGTCGGCTCTGCGCTTCCCGTCAAAAACTGGGATGGTCACGCCTGCGATAAGGGCGGTGCTCCAGTGCCTTCCCGAAATGTTAAGGGTTGGCAGTTGGTCACCGATTCCGGGAATAGCAGAGAGCGCGAGTTCACCACTGCTGTATGCGCCGGTTCCCGCGACAAAAATCTTGGGACGGCTCTGAGCTTCGGCGGCTTTAACGCTGGCTTGGCTGGCTTGCTGGGATGCATAGGCCGCGAGAACGTCGGGACGCCGCGCAAGCGCGTCTTTCACCAGTTCTTCGACCGGCGTCAGGACGTCGGGAGACAACGGGCGTCGCTCGAGCGAAGCAACTTGGATTTCCTCCAAAGGGGAGAGCCCCATTGCGGCAAGCAGCGCTGCATAGGCGTCGCGCTCTGCTCCAGCGGCCTGCACAGTGGCAAGCTGAAATTGAGCGGTCAGCTGGCGAGCTTCGGTGGATTCGATTACGGTTCCAACGCCTTCCTTGTAGCGCGCCTCGGCCGCGATCTGAATGTCTTTGGCATTGGCGAGCGCTTGCTCGTTGGTGTGGACGCGCAGGCGGGAGGCCAGAAGGGAGTAATATGCGATGCAAACATCATGGATGACTTTCTGATGAGCTCCTGTAAATGTGATGCGCGAAGATTGCGCTACTTTTTGGGAGGCATTGACAACGTTGGACCTGCCACCGAAATCGAATAGCAGCCATTGGAAAGAGAGTGCGGATACCGTGCCGGCGGCCGATCCTGACCCGCCTAACTGGGTTCCAAAGGCAGTGCTGCTGCCAGTTGAGCCCTGATATCCACCGACGATGTTGGCGGTGACGTTCGGGAGGTAAGTGCTCCGAGCGAAGCCTTGAGCGATCGCGGCATTTTTAGCGATCTCCCAGGCGATCCGGGTCTCCTGATGTTCGCGTTCCGCGATGTCAATCAATTCTGGAAGGGTGTATTCGTGTTGCGGATCAAGTTTGACGGACGGCCTGGGAAGAACGGCGGCGTCCGGGTTGGGCGACAAGATATATTCATTCGTCGCGTTCTGCGACGGAGTGGACTGCGATTGTTGACGTGGCGTCGATACGGACGAAGTCGGAGTCGCGGCAGCGGGCGCTTGCGCCCTGATGGCGGCTGGATTGACCGTGAGCAACAGCAGAAGAACGAAGCTAAAACGCTTACACATGTTCCTCCGTTTCATGAAAACACTGCAAGGCTTCTTGAAATAAGGTGCCACGGGTCGCGATCAGCTCCTTGAGAGCTGCTGCTTTTGGTGCGTCCACGCCTGCTGAGCGCCGAAATTCTGTTTTTGTGTGTTCTTGCTGGATCAGCCCGGAAATGGTTTGCAGGGTTAGGGGATCCATCGTTTCCGAGGCGGCGAGTAGCGGTGACTGAAGTTTTCTGGCGGTTTCTATTACATCGAGACGCTGATTGATCCAGGCGCGGGTGGGGCGGATGTGGTCGGGCTCATACTGCGCGATGCTAATGTCATTTTCGATTCCGCTGAGTAAAGCGTTTGTTTCGGCGGAGAGTCTCTGCCGGCCCCAATGGTCCGGAGAATGAAGCAGTGCGCCTAGTTTTTGCGCGACGGTTTGAAGTGCACGATCAACGCGCGGCGCGACGCTATTTGGCAAGAGTCGGGTGGCGACAAGATAGGAAACGGCGTTTCCGAGGAGGATGCCGATGACGCGGTCGCGTGCAACGACCTTGTCAAAAGATGGGCCTGGCCCTTGCAAAACGCAGAGCAGAAATGCAAAGGCGAGTTGAAAACCTGCATAAGCAATCCGGGGGCTTCCCACAGCGATCCACGCTCCGAGGAATACCCCCGCAAAAACGACCAGCGCCAGGCCGCCGATGCTGGTTACTGACGGAATGACCCACAGCATGACAGCGAGGCCGAGGGCCGCCCCGGCTAGACAACCGAGAATGCGAAGCGTGAGTTTTTGGACGGTTTCGGCGACGGTATCCTGCGAGACGATAAAACAGGTGATGAGTGCTGTATGTATTCCGGGCCAGGATAAAACCGAGTAGATCAGATAGCACAACATCGCGGCCGCTGTGGTCTTGAGTGCGAAATTCACGTGTTCGGGATTGGTGAAAGCATCAGGAGCGAAAAATCCCGAGGACTCTTTTTTGAGAGCCGGCTGTGGCGGCCGGCGTTCGCCAAAACGCGTCAGGCCGGCGTTGAACAGTTTGATCGCGGAGGGCGCTAAATTGGATGCGGGCTCCGTCATGCTGATGGGTTCGACCCGGATTGGGTAAGCGTTCCGTTCAAAGATTTGGGCTAGTTCGAAAAGCCGTTGCGACATCTGTTCCCGGGTTGCGCTCGGAGGCAAAGCGTCCGGCTCGCTGACCATCAACTGCACTGCGGACAAGACGGCGACAACACAGTCGGTGGAACCCATTAAGGCATCCAGATCTTCCCGTGCGCTGGTATGTTCCATGGCGGAGAGTTTCAATTTGGTCTGGAGTTCCGCATCTCCCTCCGCAGTCAGTTTTCTTACTTCTGAAATTGCTTCCTCATCGTCTTGCAGGGCTTTGGCGGCTGTACGCAAACAGCGTGCAAGTTCATTCTGAAGAATCTTCAGAGGCGATGGGGCAAGAATGAGATTAACCACAACGGAAACACCTGCGGGTATCGCGAAAAGCAACCAAACATAGAGGAGTGCGCGTGTTGCGGCCTCGCCCAACGGAGCTGAGCCAAGCACATCGAGCGCGTACGCCACGATCAGCCCAACTGTTCCGCCAATTGGCTTCAACTTACTGGCCGAGGCCATAAATAAGAGAAAAAACGACGTGAACGCCATGGTTGCAACGCGGTAAGCGGGATCGAAAAGAACAGGCGAAGCAATGAGCAGGAGGATCGAAATAACTAGGGTTATGACAATCAAGAAAGCGATGGTAATCGCCATGCTGGCCATGCGATCGTTTTTGTTCATAAAGAAGGCGACGTAAACCGTGAGCGCGATTTCCGGGGTCTTGTATGTTTCCGCGACGATCGCGGTAAGTGCGCAGATGAGAGTTAGTCGCGCGGCGAACGCAACTCGCCCCGCGGTCGGTTCCGTGAGGAGCCGCCAGAAATCGGTTCTTACCCGTCGATCATCGGCAAGCTGCGCCATGGTTGAACTCCACGAGGGCGCTGGCTCCGAGGCGCACAAGGCCGGGCGGTGGATTTTCCAGTTTGATCCGGACGGGGAATCGCTGTGCGACGCGAACCCAATTCAGGGAAGGCTCAACGTACGGCGTGTTTCGTGGCACATTGACGCGGTCCGACGACAGGACGCCGTAGCCCACGCTCTCGACCACGCCCTTCAATGGAGTGCCACGGTTGATCATCGAGTATGCCGTAACGCAATCGCCTGGCTTGACGAGGTGAAGATCAAATTCGCGGATGTTCGCTGAGATGAACCAATCCTCGGTGTTAATCAAGGTGAAGATGGCTTGCCAAGGTATTACAACTTCGCCGGTAGATATGTTCAAGCCGACCACGCGGCCATCATGTGTGGCGCGGACTTCTGTGTCTTGCAAAGCTCTGCGGGCATTGAGGACCCTAGCGGCCGCAGCGCGGACATTGGCTTCCGCAGCATCGACGGTGTCTATCGCTTCATAGGCGGCCTTTTCTTGCTTCTGTGCTTCTTGAAGAGAAACCGTGGCATCTTGAGTGGCCACCTGTGCCTGATCAAGCTGCTGCACGGGCACATAGCCTTTTTCGGTAAGCGGCTTCAGGCGTTCTTCTGTGCGCCGCGCGAGCTCAAGATTAGATTGGGCGCGACGAATCTGCTCGCCTGCGATATCTGCATTGGAACGTTGCGTGGAAACCAGGCGTTGCTTTGTGCCGACTGCGGCCCGTGCTAGTTCGAGATCCGCCTGAGCAGCGGCCAAAGTGTTGAGATAAGGAGTTGGATCAATCCTGAATAAAAGGTCGCCTTTGCGTACGTAATCGTTTTCGTGCACGGGCAGTTCGAGAATGATTCCACCAACCGGTGACGCGACGTGTACAACGTCTGCGTCGATAGAAGCGTCGTCGGAGGACAGTAAGGTGCGCGACCTAACCCAAAACCAAAGGGCGATCGCAGCACCAATCACGAGTACCGCCAAGACGCCACCGAGCGGCTTGTGCTTCCGAATTTGGTGAGCTTCCGCCATCAAGACACTCCCCACATAAACCAAACGATGAGGGCGACAATCGCCCCAATCGAAGTGCAGACTGCAAGCTGGAAAGGAATAAACTGCGAAAGACGTGTGGCGACCATAACCACACGCACTATGGTTGCCACGACAACGGCGAGAATCGCGCACATAAGCCACGCCGGAAAGTATGCACCGGCAATGATCAAAGAGGGCGCTCCGCAGCCGCAAGCCGCAAGGGCGCAGCCAATTAGAACTACGACTCGAAGTGCGAGCCGCGCGCGGAGCTGGCTTGTCCCTAGGAACACGTTGTTCATTGCCCAACAAATGCCACGCATGACGCAGCATCCTAACGACGTATACGGCGATTGACAACCCAGTTTTTAGTTTTTAGTGTTGTGGTTTGTGAATGCTCCCATCTGGGGAACATTGCAGGCGTCTCGCCATTCGCAAGTTGTTGGAAAGGAAATAACGTGAGCGTAGGAGCGGGTGGCATGCTCAGCAAATGACGCGCGATGAGTAAGAAGCAGAGGGCAACGGTGGATTCTACTTAGAGACCCGGATCAAGGGCAGAAGATCAATGAAGCATTTGGCGACGTGCTGTCAGCATCAGCGCCGGTGTCATCATGAAGGCGGGGCCGGGATTCAACACTCGGTCAGTTTCACACTCATCCACAAAAACATTAAGCCGTTTAACGTGTTTACGAATACTGCTATGTACCGCGTCGGCGCAGCAGGAAGGAATTCACTTGGCAGAAAAACGCGCGATACGTACAAATGGCGTGTTTGCCATCGTCGCGTTTGGAGATGGCTCCGGGATTGTCGACAAACCAGAACTTGGCCAAAAACGGCGTTGTGGGAAATGATGATCAAGGTTCCGGGCAGATTGTCGGCCGCTCCGAAGTGATCTTACGCTCGCTAACCACAATCAGTAATGGGAAGTCGGCTTGTAGGCAGTGATCTCCGTGCTTGGTGACAGTGGAATCGTCGAGTCGGCAGGATTCTATAGGCGAAGTAGGCTCACGGGGGCGGGCTAAAAACCCCAAGCAAATTCACAGCCTGCAAGGTCCGAAATTCAACCGTTTACGCGACGGGAGTTGCGCGGGCTAAAAATATTAGTTTTCCGCTCATTCTTCGCCCCGCCAGTCAGAGCGGCGAGAAGCGTTTTGTTCCTCTTCTTCCTGGAGGTCAATTATCTGCTTCTCGTCCTCCCACCACAGGAGGGTAACGACCGAACCGGGACCTGTAGCGAAGCAGCTTTCGCGTACGTAATAGCGGTTTGCATTCCGAACGTCGAACCATTTATCAGTCCGCACGTCGTCCGTACCTTCCCGCTCTATTCCGCTAGACGAGAGCCGTGCACTAACTGTGCTCGGGTCCAGCTGCTTTACGGGCCACAGCAGCTGCCGCGGCAGGTCTTGTCTGGATGGGATAAACCATTTGCGCTCGCCATCTTCGCAATACACCACCATAGAAGGAAAGGAGCCACAGAGGACGAGCTTAATGGCAGTTGCGGTTAAGCTCATTTCAAAAACACGGCCCAGGTCACGTACGGTCTCCACCGTGATCGGACGGCCCTTCGCAAGCGGAACAAAGAGTTTAGGAGGCAGCAGGAGGTCGCTCGCAAACTGATTTGCTCTAGTTTCCGGATTGTTAGCGGTCCAATGAGAGTCCATTTGTTCTCGGCCACAACCGAACGCTACTTGTCCCCGGTCTTTCATCCAATGCCCTAATTCGTGACCAGCCGAAAAGCGCTGCCGCGTGCGAAGGGCACTGCTATCAACCGTGATGATGGCTCGGTCTCCTCTACCGACTATGTTTGCTTCGCAGCCCGAGAGAGGCTCATACAGGATGATCGCCTGGCAGTGGTACGCGATTGCTTCGATCTTGATTTGACTGGGCTCTGTGATCCCAAGTTCGTCGAGTAACTGCTCAGGTGCTTTTGTCGAGGAGCTAGTCATCGGTTTCCGGCAACTTTATATCGTCCAAAACGCCAAGAAGAGCAAGTTTTCGAAGGTGATTTTCTATGTCTTGATCGGTCAGTTCGGAAAAACCACGATTTTGAAACGTGAACGCCGCCCGTAGTTGTGGCTGCTGCGAGAAAATTGCCGCCAGGAGGTTTCGGCGGCGCTCCGGGCTTTTGGGCAAGATTATGTTGCGAAATTTCAGAGCACTGACTTCACGCTCATATTCCTCTTCGGCTTTCTTGAGCTGCTTCTGTTGATGGCCTTTTACAACTTGCCGTAGCAAGCCCTTCAATCGCGCTGCTGTCTGGGCGGGGTCGCGTCCTTCGCTGCGCGCATCCTCTAACAACTCGTCCCCTGGCGCGTTCCGGATATACTCTCCCAGTCCGTCGAGGATTCTGCCCAAGCGTTCTGCACCGCTCTTTGCTTTATCACTCATAGCGTTGTTCAAGGATTTTCTCAGAGTGTCTTTTGATGCGCCGAACAATAGCCCTGTAAGTCTTCTCGCTAAATCCGAACTCGTTTTGAATCGTAGGTCCGTCCATGCCTTCTTGCCAAGCCATCAACACGTACGAAGCATTTTCGTCTTGTTCAAAATGCTCTTCGATAGCATCGGCAAGCGCTTTGCGTTCGGCCTCAACTTCGGCATCTACCCATTGATCCTCGATGTTCGTGTTCCCAGCTGCCAAATTCGCAAAGGGAGAGAGCAGATTCCCCTCCTCGTCTTCTTTCGCTATCTGGGACTCAGTAACTGCATACTCGGGCGTGTCAACATTCCTTTTGCGATGCCCTGCCCATTCACTTGCGATGCTCCATATAACACCCACGAGAAACGGAACGAACTTTACGCTTTGAGGACACCACTGACGCTGACCCTCTAGGATGCGCTCCATCGCTTCCTGGAAAAGGTCCTTCTCCGTTCGAAGATTCGCTGCCCTGCGCCCGATCCGAGTCATGCGATTTTTCGCAACCTGCTCCAGGCGCTCAGTGTCCTCGGCTGTGAGGGCCTCAATTGCCTGAATGATTTCGTCCTGGGTTGCGGCCTTTGCGGGCGGGGCCTTTGGCGCCGCATGTTGATCCATCAGGTGCGTTCAGCTCCCTTTTTCCGCCTCCGTAGTGGTTAATGCTCGGATTGTGTCATCGAGTGACATGGCTCTGCTCCGAAAATCTTTGAGGGAGCCGTGTCCCGTCCGGCCCGAATCTGAGCATTCCTGAAGTAGGGGCGATTGTTTCATTAGCAGCCGTTCCGTGCATGGGGTGGAACTCTAATCCCAGCAATAACTTACGCAGCGAAGGAAGGACATAAACCACATGAACGAAGGAACCCTGAAAGTAATTGTACACTACGCGGCGGCGGCGAAGCCGTACGAGCAGGACCACGCCAGCCGCCAGGAGACTGTTGGCACCCTTAAGGCGAACGTGCTCAAGGCGTTTGGCCTGACGGAAGGTCAACACTCCGACGGTAACACCTACACTTACACGCTCTACAACCACAAAACTCCGCTGGAAAATCTCAGCGAGACTCTGGGCCAGGTTGCCGGCGATAAGCACACGCTCGAGTTGAAGTTGAGCCAGCAGGTAACACAAGGGCAATGAGCGACGAACTGTCCAAGCTCAATTTGAAGGATGACTTTGAAGAGGCTATCGGCGTGTCGGATTCGGCAAGATGGGTTCTGGAGATGGCCGGAGAGCTAGAGGTGCTCGCTACAATGTCCCCGGCGAGTGCGCCTAATGAACGATTTCAGGCACGGCTGCTGTGGACCAAGTATCCCGACGAGCCACCCTCCCTCAAGTTTCGGGACCCAGCCACGGGCCGCCTAGATTTGCCGCAAGCGTGGCCGGTCGTTCGCGGCTTCCGGCCACAGAGTCTGGACGCGTGTGTCAACTGGTGCTCGGAAGGATTTGTGTTGCATCCAGAATGGAGAAGCGACCCTCGTTTCCGCTGGAATCCGAACGGCAATCCTCTTCTCCGGGTTTTGCGGCAGTTACAGGAAGAACTAGAGGACCATTTCCAAATCAGGTTCAAATGACGAACCGGTATTTCTCTGAAATTCAGACTTGGCGCGTTCCCGAGTCGGCGATAGCCGACGCGCTTGAGGAAATGGCAATCGACGGGCACCAAGGCAATGAGGGAATTGTCTTATTTTTTGGCCGCGACGTTGAGGGTGTTGCCGAGGTGACGCACTTGGTGAAGTTGCGGGGGCCAGGCGTAGAAAAGTATCCAGACCAGATTAACATCCACTCGTCGTTGCTCAACGAGGTTACGGATGAAGCTATCAGCAATAAGGTGCGCCTGATTGGTCAAGTACATTCTCACGGACCCGGCTATGGCATCAGTCTTTCTTACACCGACCGAACCTATGGGATCAAAACGCCCTACTACCTGTCGCTCGTGGCTCCCGACTACGCGTTGTCCGCAGCCCCGCTACGGAGCTGGGGTGTCCATGTGTTCATGGAAAAGCAAGGTTATCTGCGATTAGATTCGGCTGAAGCTGACCGCCGTCTCCGAATTGTGCCAGGTGCCAGCGTCCCAGTTATCACTGTCGGAGTCGAGAATGGATACTGACCTCGTTTACAGCCGCCCGCGAAAAACAGCCGAGCAGCTTGGCGAGCTGGCCGAGGACCGACACAGGTTTCTCAACAAGCGAATCCTTCTCACGGGCGAGTCAGCACTTCTCAGCATTCCAAACGGCCGAGACTGCTTTCTAGACTCAATTCGACTTGCGGTCAGAATCTGCCCTAATGTGGCTCTGTTCATCGGCAAGGAAAACCATGCCTTGAGGGCTGAAGCCGAGAACCTTGCGGAGGGTATTGCGTTCGGTAAGAAGGTGGAGTTTCTGCGCGACGTCCCCGATTTCAACCAATTCGATGCAATCCTATCCATTGGCATCAAGGCGCATCCCGGCTTGCCATGGACAACAATAAATTCCAACGGTTTCTTAGTACGTGTCACCTCGGGAGCCACCGATATCCCGGGACCATGCGATGCCTATAACCCTATCGGAGCGCTCGCTGCGGCGTGCCTAGGTATTGGGGAGGCATTCAAACGGCTCATCCGCCTGAAGGCTGAGCGAGGTACCATGCTGAACGGCTTAAGTTTTTCTCTGCGAAAGTATGCAGAGAGCGCGTCCGATTACGGTCCGACGATTCCGGAGAGTCTGCCCCATGACTTGCTGGTGGTTGGAGCAGGTGCGATTGGAAACGGTATCATTCACCTCATCTCACGCCTACCGTTCACTGGAGACGTCACCCTTGTTGATCGAGAAGAGTATGGGCCGGAGAATTTGGGCACCTGCATCCTCATGGCGCCCCAGGATTTAGAAAAGCCTAAGGCGGCGCAGCTCGCGTCAATCCTTAATACTTGCGGCATTCGGGCGAATGGGTTCGTTGGAAGTTTTGAGCGGTACGCACACAACCTCCAGCAGTTTCCGGGAATCGTGCTAGACGGACTAGACAACATTGATGTTCGGCATGAGGTTCAACGTACGCTTTGGCCTAACATCATTATCGATGGAGCTATCGGCGACTTCATGTGTCAAGTGAGCACGCATCCTTGGCCGCGTGACATTGCCTGTCTCATTTGCCTGTTTCAACAGCCACCCGGTCGTTCGGCGGCAGACGTTCAAAGTGAACTAACTGGGCTTTCAAAGGTCCGCCTCCAAGATCCGGATTCAGTTGTAACGGAGGAAGACGTGAAAGCAGCGCCGCCAGAGAAGCAGGACAACTTGAGGTCGCTCGTCGGACACACGCTCTGTTCAGTTGTGCAGCATGCTATCGCTCAAGAGATTTCTTCGGAGAAACAGACAGCGGATTTTGAGCCATCCGTTCCATTTGTTGCGTGTTTCAGCGCATGCATGGTTATGACCGAAGCGCTCGCTTATCTGTGCGGTTGGGACAACAAGCTGGAGCCTCGGTTCCAGTTCGATTTCCTACGTGGTCCCATTTTCGGCCTAGCGCTGCCGCAATCCCGCAGACCGACTTGTATTTGTAGCCGAAGGAAGAATATTGAGAAGGTGCGTGTCCTACATGGCCTCTCTGATGCTCATATTTCACGGTCTTCTTGAGTGAGGCCCAACAGAAAGGCCCTCGGCTGCCGAGACCGAGGGCCGCTAGAATGGGAATCGCGAACCGACCGATTTGTAGCTATTCACTTCGCTTCTGTCGCCTTTGCGTTCTCTGCCGTCAGTCAGCCCACTGCTTCTTGACTCTGTTGGGGTCTGACTTGAATCGGTCGCACAGTTCCTCAGTCGTGATGCCGAGACGATCCGCCCTCGCAACCCAGGACAGCGCGTATCCAGTTTTGCCGAATACGGCGACTACGGCTTGCTTTGACGGGCGACCTGCGAGAGCAGCGTAGGCCGCTCCTTTGGTAACCGCAGAAGCATTGCTCTTGGGAAGTTTCTTGGCGTCTGCTCCGGCCTTTCCCACACGAAGCTTGCGTGATTTCTTTGGCATTGGTAATCCCTCCTTTCATGGTTTGGGTACCATACGTGTACTTACCTGAAAAGTAAACTACCGAAAGCGCCATTGTTCTCGCTACTTTTGCGCTTCTCACATGTTTGGGTGGTAGGTTTTTTCGCCAGTACCGGGTATAGGTAGTCAGGGCCGCCAGGGGCGTCCGAGGGCGCCCCCGGGCCGTGGCTCTACGGGAAACAAAGAGGAAAACAGCAAAATTCCTGGGGACTTAGGCGAACAGCTTAAATCCCGGTATCGCTACCAACTTTCCCCGATTGTTCCTGATGCCGGTTCAACATCCAGCCCTATTTCCTTGCCTTTGCTTCCAAGTGCGCTTCGCTCAAATCCAGCTCCCGCTCGATCTGCCGAAG
>Ga0335069_10009195_pt1 | contig 14092 bp, 12 predicted proteins | sample Lox_Sample_11_FD_206714 | JGI IMG/M metagenome (GOLD analysis project Ga0335069, IMG submission 206714) | Soil microbial communities from Loxahatchee National Wildlife Refuge, Florida, United States - Lox_Sample_1.1 | ecosystem: Environmental > Terrestrial > Soil > Wetlands | place: USA... | reverse complement strand
CGGCACCGTGAGCCAGGTCCAGCCGGTGGCGGTGCGCACCCGGTTGCGGTTGGCGAACTTGGTCTTGCTGCTGCCATCGAGGTTCACGTGGTCGAGCACGATGTGGAGGTCGCTGCGGAGCTGGCGGTCAAAGTAACCGAGCCACGGCAGGTAGGCGGGTTGGCTGATGGAGACGATCATGAGGATGAAGCGGACTTGAGCAGATGGACGGTGAAGTCACCTGGGTGGTAATCGTGCCGCAGCACGACCCGCGGGGTCAGGGTGCGGCAATAGTCGACGGTGCGCAGCGGGTCCGCGTAGAATTCGCCGGCGTCTTGCCGGGCACTCCACGTGCTGAGGGAATTGAAGGCCACACCCCTCCGGCAGCGGGCGAACATCCGCGCCACCGCCTGTTCCAGGAATCTCTCGGGTTCGTGCTGTCGCAGATAAAAGATGCCGCTGGCGATCACGAAGTCGAACTCGGCCCCGTCATCGGTAAAGACGTCGGCGACGCGAAACTCCGCCTCCGGGAAGCGGGTCCGGGCGGCGTCCACCAGGCCGGGCGTGAGGTCGACGCCGACGTAGTTCACCGCCAGCCCGCGCCGCCGCTGCCAGCCGTAGAAATCGCCCAGCCCGCAGCCGACATCGAGCACCGAGGCCCCGGCCAGATCGCCGACGGCCGCGAGCACCTCAAACCGCCGCTCCTGCGCGGCCGCGCTGCCCCAGTTGAGCACGCGCGGGCCGGAGCCGTGCGCCTGCAGCAGGCCGGTGAAAAACTCCACCGTGCGGGCGTCGTCGGCAGCCTGGAGCGGATGTTTCATCGGGCCACGGCGGCCGCCACCGGCCGCAATCCTGATTCGCCGACCCGGGCCGGGACCTCCGGGCCGGCCGGCTCGTGGCGGAATGCGGTGAGAATCAGTCCGGCATCGGCGCACGCGACCACGAGCGTCTCTCCCGCGGCCGAGGAGGCGATCAAGGCACCCGGGGCGCGCGGCTCGCCGGCACCAAAGGAACGGATTCCACCGGCCCGGTGGACCAGCAGTCGTCCCCCGCCCCACTCCGCGAACGCGCCGGGATACGGCGGCGCCACGGCGCGGATGAGATTCCACACCTCCCGTGCCGGGCGGTTCCAGTCGATGCGCCCGTCCTCGGGACGCCGGCGCGGAAACGCCGTGGCCGCGGCATGGTCCTGCGGCCGACGGGGCACGCAACCTCCGCGAAAGGCCGCCAGCACCTCGGCGGTGATCTCCTCATAGAGCGGGTACAGCCGGTCGAGGGCGGTGCCGACGTCCTCCGACTGGTCGAGCGCATAAGCGCGCTGCGCGATGATGTCGCCGGTGTCCATGCCCTCGTCGACAAAATGCGCCGTCAATCCCAGGCGGGTCTCGCCGTGCAGGATGGCCCAGTTGATCGGGGCGCGCCCCCGGTATTTCGGCAGCAGGCTCGGGTGGAGGTTCACCGCGCCCTGGCGGGCGAGTCCGAGCACCGGCGCCGGGAGCAGGTAGCGGTAATCCGTGATCCAAATCAGGTCGGGCGAACCGTCGGTGACGAATTCCGCCACCTCGGCGCTGCGCCCCGGCGCCCGGATGACCCGGAGCCCGAGCCGGCGGGCCTCGCTCCAGACCGACTCGTACCGCACGCCGTCCTCGGGGTCGTCGGGATGGGCCACGACGCCGGCGACGTGGCCGGAGTGGACCAGCACGCGCAGGGTGCGGACCCCCACGGTGTGGTTGCCAAAAAAGACGATCCGGGGGCCGGTCTTCATGTCTTGCGCGCGATGGCACGCCACTCCGCGTGGTCGCCCACCGCCTGCGGCGAATTGTCCTCGAGCAGCAGGTGCTCCAGGCGAAGCAGCTCCCAGCCTTCGGCGAACAGGTCCTGCATTTCCGCCTTCGAGCTGAAGGTCAGTCCGCCCACCCCGGTCAGCGTGCCGCCCCGAATGGCGGTCGTGCGGCCGTCGGCTTGCCGTTCACCGAGGCGCGCGCTGGCATGGCGTTCGCTGTATCCGTTGCAGAAGAAGACGCCGCCGGGCTGCAGCACCCGGCGCACCTCGGCCACGGCGTCGCGCCGGGCGTCGGGGCTGATGCACGTCAGCGAACACCGGTCGATCGCCAGGTCGAAGGAATCATCCGCCCAGGGCAGATCGAGAAAGTTGCCGCAGCGCAGGTCGCCGGCGAGGCGTTCGTCGGCGAACCGCCGCCGGGCGTGGCTGATGGCGGAAGTGCTGGCATCGATGCCGGCGACTCGGAAGCCTTCGCGCGCGGCAAACCACAGATTGTTGGCGGTGCCGCAGCCGAGCTCGATCACGTCCGTCTCGGCGATCGGCTTGTCCCGGGGGCGCCAGCGATAAACAAAGCTCACGACGGCATCGAACGGGTAGCGATTCAGGTGCTTGCCCTGGGAATAGATTTCCTGCTCCCAGACGGGATCGAATTCGAGGGTTTTCATGGAAGGGTCGCGACGTGTTGCAGTTCGAGGGGCTGGCCGCGGCGGACACCGACCGCCAGGGAGCGGCCCAGCAGCAGGTTCGCGCGCGACGGCGGAAGCCCGCGGGCCGGCCGGCGGAAGGCGATGTCGGGCTCGGCGAGCACATGGCCGGCGGGCAGGTTGCGGGCGGCGGTGCAGGCGAGCCGGAAATCCTCGCGCGCCCGCGCCTCGGCCGCCGTCGGTCCAAGATCCGACCGGCCGAGCATGACCTCGGCCTGGCGCACGCGCCGGACCAGTTCGGCGAATTCCGCCGGATCGGACGAGAACCATTGGTCGGGTCCCGGCAGCGTGCGGTCGGTGGTGAAGTGTTTCTCGACCAGGCGGGCGCCAAGGCAGACCGCGGCGACCGCCGCCTCCCAGCCGGAGGTGTGGTCGCTGAAGCCGGCGGCGCAGTTGAACCGCCGCGCCAGTTCGGGAATCCGCCGCAGGTTCACGCAATCCGGCGGCGTGGGGTAGGCCGAGGTGCAGGCCAGGAGGACGAGTTCGCCGCCGCCCGCTCCGCGAAACGCCTCGACGGCCTCCGCCACCTCTTCCGCGGTGGCCATGCCGGTCGACAGGATGGTGGGCAGCCCGCTGCGCGCCATGTGCCGGATGAGCGGCAGGTGGCCGAGATAATCGGAGCCGTTCTTCAGGCAGCCGGCTCCCACCCGGCGCAGGGCATCGACCCCGTCGGGTCCGGTCGGCGTGCTGAAGAACCTCACGCCCTGGTCGTCGCAGCAGCGCTTGAGGCGCACGAGGTCGCCCTCCGTGAGCTCGCAGCGCTTGAACATCGCGAACTGCGACTCGGTGACCTCGCGGCCCCGGTCCTGATAGGTGTAAGTCAGCGAATCGTCGGCGAGGAAGTCCTCCGTGCGGTAATTCTGGAATTTGACCGCATCCGCCCCGGCGGTGCGCGCGGCGCGGATCATCGCCTCCGCCAGCGCCAGATCCCCATTGTGATTGAGTCCGATCTCGGCCACCAGCAGGGCGCCGGTGCCGGCCGGGAGGAACGGGGAGGAAAATTCATTCATGGCAGGCATCAGGCGGCGGCCAGCCGCCGGCTCAGGGCTTGCGCCACCCGGCTGGCGCCGAGGGCGTCGATCGCGAAATCGCGGCCGGCGCCGGCTCCGAGCAATCGCTCGAGTTCGGCGGGAAGGTCGAGCCGGAGCAGCTCCTCGGCGTGATGCACGCGAAAGAACGGAATCGCCTGCAGGGCCTTCATGCCGGCAATCTGGTTGTCCTCCGCCGCCCCGATGAGCGCGGGCAGCCGCAGGCTCGCAAGCTCCCAAACGGTGGAACCGCCGGCGGTGATTGCGGCATCGGCCCACAGCATCACCTCGGCGACGTCCGCGACGTCGATCCGCAATTCGCAGGGAAACGGCGCGGCCTCGGCCAGCGTCCGCAGCGCGGTGACATGCGGATTCGCCGCCCCGGCCAGGGCGAGCACTTCCCAGCCGGCCAGGCCGGTTTCGGCGAGCCGGCGCAGCACGCGGCCCGTGAGATCGATGTCGTCGCCGCCGCCGAAGCTCAGCAGCAGCCGCCGCCGCCGGCCGGCGCGGTCCGGGCGATGCACCCGCGCCTGGCGGAACTCGCGCCGCAGCAGGGAATATCTCGGGCCCAGCAAGAGCTCGGTCTCGGCGCCGATCCGGTCCTGATAAAGGGCCGCCGCGGCGCTCAGGTTCTGATTGAGGAGCAGGTTGACCGGATAGCGCTCCAGGTGCGCCATGTCGTCGATCGCCATGACGTTCACGCCGGCCGCCTGCAGCGCCGCGTAATAGTCCGGCCCAAAGCGGTAACCGTCGACCACCACCCATGCGGCGCCCAACTCGCGCGCCAGGCAGACGGTGAGGGCCGCGTCGGCGTCGGAGCCCACGGCCGCCTCCACCCCGCGCCGCTCGATCATCTCCCGGGTGAGCCGGGACGCCAGGCCCGGGGGAAGTTCGGCGCAGGCGAACGTCGCCCGACCGCCAGCGTCCTGCCAGGCCTGGGCCAGCGCCAGGCAGCGCATCACATGCCCGGTGCCGATGGCGGCACTGGCGTCAGCGCGGAGCAGGAGGTCGGGCTTCATGGAGTCAGGCGCGAAGCGGTTCCCGGGCTTGGAATTTCAGCTCGGCGAGCGCCCAGTCATCCGGGTTGTCAATGTCCTGCGCCGCCATCTCGGGAAGGAGGACCGCCGCGCAATTGGGCCCCATGAGCTCCCGCGTCCGCAGAAAGTTCTCCACCCGCAGCCAGTACCACTGGCCGGCGTCGTGATAGGCCGGCTCAAGGTCCTGGCTGCGCGTGGCGGCGTGTTCCGGCTGGAGCATCGCCAGGCGTCCGTCGCGGAGCGCCACGGCGCGCTGGATGGGAAAGGAGAAGCGCTGGAGGGGCAGCACGGTGGTGAGCGAGCCGTCGGCCAGCAGCTGGTCCCGTCCGCACCGCAGTTGCTCCGGGGTGACCAGCGCCGCCGTGGGATAAAGGCCGCAGGCGAGGGAAAACTCCCGGCCGGCGTCGCGGTAGCGCAGCAGCACCTCGGCGAAGACCTCGTCGCTGCCCGCGTGGTCGTTCGCCGTGGCCGCCGAGCGGCGGAACGGGACCTGTGCGCCGCATTCGCGCGCCACCGCGGCGATCTCGTCGTCGTCGGTGGACACCATGACCTCGCTGAAACAGCCCGACTCCCGGGCCGCCTCGATGGGGTAGGCGATGATCGGCCGGCCGTTGAACGCCCGGATGTTCTTGCGCGGGATGCGCCGGCTGCCGCCGCGCGCCGGGATGATGCACAGCGCGTTCATGAGGGAAGCTGCACCGGCGCCAGGGCGCGGACGGAAGCAATCACCCGCGCGACGTCGCGGTCCGTCAAGTCAGGGTAAAGCGGCAGACTGAGGGCGCGTTCGTAGAATGCCTCGGCGACCGGGCACTTGCCCGGCGCGTAGCCGAACGATCGTCGATACCACGGCTGCAGGTGCACGGGAATATAGAGCACCTGGGTGCCGACGCCGGCGGCGCGCAGCGCGCCCATCACCTCGGTGCGGGTGCGTCCGAGGGCGGGAAAATCGATTTGCACGGTGTAAAGGTGCCACGACGTCGTGTCGCGATCCGCCGGCTGGCGCAGGCCCGGGGTCGCCAGCCAGTCGAGGTCGGCGAACGCCGCATTGTACCGCGCCACGATCTCCCGACGGCGCGCGAGGAAGCGGTCGAGCCGGCGCAGTTGCGAGATTCCGAGCGCGCACTGGAGGTCGGTCAGCCGGTAATTGTAGCCCAGCTCCTGCATCTCGTAAAACCAGGGACCGCGTTCGGCGAAGCCGCCCCCGACCGCCGGTTCCTCGAATTGCGCGGAATCGCGCACGAGGCCGTGCGACCGCAGCCGGCGCGCTCGGTCCGCCCAGTCGGCGCGCGCCGTGACGAGCATGCCGCCCTCGCCGGTCGTCATCGTCTTGACCGGGTGAAAGCTGAAGACCGTGAGGTCGGCCCACGGATGGCCGCCCATGCTCCAGGCGCGGCCCGGTTGCTCGGCGGTGTGAAACGCGCCGCCCACGGCGTGGCAGGCGTCCTCGATGACGATCGCGCCGCGGGCGCGGGCCACGCGCGCGATGGCGGGCAAGTCGCAGGCCTGTCCGGCATAATCAACCGCCACGACGGCCTTGGTGTCGTCGCGCCAGTTGCGTTCAAGCGCCACGGGATCGAGCGTCTGCGTGACCGGGTCGACGTCGCAAAAGTCCGGGGTCGCGCCGACGAAGGCGGCGGCGTTGGCCGAGGCGACAAACGTGATCGGCGAAGTGACGACGCGGTCGCCCGGTCCGATGCCGGCCACCCGCAGCGCCAGATGGAGCGCGGCGGTGGCGTTGCTGACCGCCACGGCGTGCGGCGCGCCGACGCGGCGGGCGAAGTCGCGCTCGAAGGACTCGACCCGGGGGCCCTGGGTCAACAGATCGCCCTGCAGCACCGCCACGACGGCGGCAATGTCCTCGGCGGAGATGCTCTGGCGGCCGTAGCTCAGCATGGCGGGGCGTCCGGACAACGCGGCTCAGGCGACGGGCGCGAGTTCCCGCAGCAGCGGCGAGTGGCTGCCGTTCCCGAGATCGGCGGGCGCGAGGCCGCCACCGACGACGTGCTGCTCGATCATGCGCCGCAGTTCCTCCACCGAGAGAAAATGCTCGTTGGTGCCGCTGTTGTAGCAGAAGCCGGGGGCCACGGGCTGCGCGCCCAGCGTCCCGGCGTAGAACTGGCGCGCCGCCTCGCCGTCGCCCGGCAGGATCGCATAGTAGCGGCCGAGGTCGAGCGTGTTAAAGCTGTCGCTGGCCGTGATCATCTCCTCGTGCACCTTTTCGCCCGGGCGGAGTCCGACCACGGGATGCGCGCATTCGGGGCCGATGGCCTGCGCCACGTCGATGATGCGATAGGAGGGAATCTTGGGAACCAGAATCTCGCCGCCGCAGGCGTGGGTGAGGCTCCAGAGAACCATCTCGACGCCCTCGTCCAGGCTGATGGTGAAGCGCGTCATCGCCGGGTCGGTGATCGGCAGCACGCCGGTCTTCCGGCGCTCGAGAAAATACGGTATGACCGACCCACGGCTGCCCATCACGTTGCCGTAGCGGACGACGCTGAAGCGCAGGTCGCGGGCGCCCTTCACGTTGTTGGCCGCCACGAAGAGCTTGTCTGAGCAGAGCTTGGTCGCGCCGTAGAGATTGGTCGGAGCCGCCGCCTTGTCGGTCGAGAGCGCGACCACCCGGTGCACCTGCAGGTCGAGGCAGGCGTCGATCACGTTTTGCGCGCCGAGGACGTTGGTCTTGATGCATTCGAACGGATTGTATTCGGCGGTGGGCACCTGCTTCAGCGCGGCCGCGTGCACCACGATGTCGACTCCCTCGACCGCACGCCGCAGCCGCGCGGCGTCGCGGACGTCGCCGATGAAATAGCGCATCGCCGGGTACTTCGAGTTCGGAAAAAGCTGGGCCATCTCGTACTGCTTGAGCTCGTCCCGCGAGTAGACCACCAGGCGCTTGACCTCGGGATGACGCGTGAGGACCGCCTTGACGAACGCCTTGCCAAACGAGCCGGTGCCACCGGTGATGAGAATGCTGGCGTTCTGCAGGGAGTTGGACCTGGGCGACGATGGCTTCATGGGGAAAGGGGCGGGGCGATGGAGGAGATTTCGGCGGCGAAACGGATCGTGGAGGGCGTTGAAACTCGGGCGCTCCGGCAGGAGCACGAGACAGGCCGCTGACGATGGGTCCCGTCTAAATCATTAAGGACCATAGCCTACGGGCGTTTTTTCCCAAGGCTTAGAGCGCCGATTGCCTCCGGCAGCAGATGGGTGGGGAGCGGTCGGCAAGTTTTTCCGCCCGGGATCGACCGGCGGCCGGGCAATCGGTGACCAACCGAAACCATCATCGGCGAGGCTCCCCGGGTTGGCGGCTGCCGGCGTGCGGCCCGATTCTCCGACGCCTGTTCCGCTTGCCGCCGGCCAGATCGGGAGCATGCTGCGTTCCTCTCCCACCCTTCGATCTCAATGCAAGCGCCCGCCCAGGACATCGTCACGCGCTACCGGGCTGAGCTCGGTGGCATTACCGAGCTGGTCGAGCCGAGCATCCACGTCTTCGCGCACCTCTGCGCGTGGCAGGAGGCGAACGGCGTCACCGGCGACATGCTGGAAGTCGGCGTTTTTCGTGGAGGCACCGCCTCGCTGCTGGCCGCCTGCCTGGCGCCGGCGGAACGCCTGTTCCTGATCGATCCCTACCAGGCGGAGGCGGTGAACCGGCAGACGATCGAGAAATTTGCGCGCATCAAGCCCGAACAGCTGTCGTTTCATGTGCTCGATTCGATCGCCGTGAACAAGTGGCGCGAGCGCATCCTCTCGCCGCACACGCCCGTGCTGCGATTTGCGCACATCGACGGCGAGCACAGCTACGACGGCGTGTATTCCGATCTCGATCTGGCGCGGCGCTACCTGGGCAACGGCGGCGTGGTCGTGCTCGACGACATCTTCAACATGAACTCGGCGTGCTGCACCCACGCGATGTTCGACTTCCTGCGCGACCAGCCGCTCGTACACTGCGTCGCGATGGGTTTCCGCAAGGCCTACCTGTGCGACAGCCGGTCCCTGCCCGCCTACCGCCGGTTTTTCGTACGCGTGCCGGAGCTGCTGGCCCAGGTCGCCGGCGTGCACGTGCGCCTGAGCTTCAACAGTTGGGGCCACGAGCGCTCGTACGTGACCTTTGACTCCTGCGAGGCCGCCGACCCGCACTACCAAATCATCGGCCAGCGGTTTCACCGGCTGGAGGAGGCCCTGGCGGCGATCGACTCGCTGCCCTGAGGTGGCCCTCCGGGCGACGCGCTCAGGCGGAGGCGGCGCACAGCGCCGGGGCCGACGCCGGCGTGGCCCGGGCGCCGCACCATTCACGCCAGCAGTTGCGCAGCGCCGCGCCGAAGCGGGCGGCCTGACCGGCGTGGTCGAGCAGGGGCGAGGCTCGCATCGCGGGCCGAAGCGAGGACCGCAGCTCCTGCAGCCGTCTCCGGTCGGCGGCCAGGTCGGCCGCCAGCGCCACATAGTCGTCCTCCGTCCGCGCAATCCATTCGGGGTGGCCGACGGCGGTCAGCAGGCTGCAGCCCACGCGCGCGGCGTGCCGGTCGCCCGCCAGCGTCACCACCGGCACCCCCATCCACAGCGCCTCGCAGGTGGTGGTGGTGCCGTGATAGGGGAAGGGATCGAGGGCGACGTCCACCCGCGCGTAGGTCTCCAGGTGACCGCGGAGCTGCGGCACCGGCGGGGCGAGTTCCACCCGCTGCTCGTCCAGTCCGGCCGCGCGCACTCGCGCCCGGACCAAGGCCGCGACCGCGGGCTCGTCGAGGAACCGGCTCTTGAGCAGCAAGCGCGAGCGCGGCACCCGGTCCAGCAACGCCGCCCAGACCCGCAGCATCTCGTCGGTGACCTTGGTGAAATTGTTGAACGAGCCAAAGGTGATCGGCTCCGCGGCGCTGGGCCCGGGCGAAACCTCCGGGACGTCAGGGTCCGGCTGGAAAGCCCAGGCGGTCGGGGCGAACCGGACCAGCCTTTCGGTCGCGAACCGGTCCGCCTCGCCGGCCGGATCCGCAATTGCGTCCGTGAACCGGAAATCGATCGCGGGCAGTCCGGTGGTGTGGGGGTAGCCGAGGTAGGTGGCTTGCACCGGCGCCAGCCGCCGGGCGAAGAGCGCGAGCCGGTTGCCGGCCGAATGTCCGGCCAGGTCGACCAGCAGGTCGGGTGCGTCGGCGCGGACCACCTTGTCCGCGGCGTCATCGGACAGACCGTGGAGGTTTCTCCAGGAGGCTGATCTTTGGCGCAGCCTTTCCGACACCGCATCGGTCCGCGGATCGGTATGATACAGGATGACTTCAAACCGGTCCGGATCGAGAGACTGCAGCAACGGCTCGAAGAACGAGGCGACCGGATGGGCCCGAAGATCGGGCGAGACGAAGCCGACGCGCAGCCGGCGCTCCGGGTCGCGCGCTTGCCGGAAATCCATCGCGTTTTCGGCGGCGAAGGCCCGTCCCGCCGCCACGTGGGCGGCCAACACCGACTCGCGCGAGCGGCCGGAGAGGTAGTTCGAAAGCATGGCGCGCGCGCTGAGGATCCGCGGGTTTGCCGGCTCGAGCCGGAGTGCAGCCGCGTAGTCGCGGTCGGCGTCCTCCTGGGCAAAACCGTTGAGCCGGACCAGCGCCCGCCCGGCAAGGGCCTCGGCGGAACCGGGATCGGCCTGCACGGCCCGCTCGACGCAGTCCACGGACTCGCGATAACGTCCGGGCGACTCCGCCAGCGCAAGTCCGAGGTTGGTCCAGGCGCAGGCCAGGCCGGGCTGAAGTTCCGTGGCGCGCCGGAAATGCGGCTCCGCCGCCGGCAGGCCGTCGCTCGCGGCCACCAGTTCCCCCAGCCGTTCGTGGATCTCGGCGCGGCCGGGCTCCAGCGCGACCGCGCGGCGGAGGCAATCAACCCCTTCCCGGCCCGGGCGGCCGAGCGCCTGCACGGTGCGTGCGAGGTTGATCCAGGCCTCCGGATGATCAGGCAGCGCCTGCAGCGCGGAACGCAACGGGGACTCCGCCTCGGCAAAGCGCCCGAGATCGGCGAGGGCCATCCCGAGGAAAAGCTTGCACGGCGCCGACGCCGGATCGAGGCGGCGGGCCCGGGAGAGCAGTTCGACTGCCTCGGCCGTCCGCCCCTGCTGGTAGGCGAGGGCGCCCGCCAGATGCCACCCGTCGAACAGCCGCGGCGCCGCCTGGCGCACCTGGGCGTAAAGTCGGGCCGCCTCCTCGGCCTCGCCGCGTTGGTGGTGGGCCAGTCCGAGTTCCAGAGTTTGCTGAAGCTTGCGCTGGTTCATGGCACGGCTTCGGTCGCGGCCACGGCCGCGCAGGCGGTCGCGCCCGGCCCCTGCTCCGGACCATTCCGTTCACACCACTCCCGCCAGCAGGCGCGCAGCGCCTCGCCGAAGCGAGCCGCCTGGCCGGCGTGGTCCAGCAATGGCCCGCGGGCCAGGTCCGACCGCAGGCCCGAACGGATTGGCGAAAGCCGCGCCCGCTCGCCGGCCAGGCCGGCGGCCCGCCGCACATAGTCGTCGACGTCCGCCGCAATCCATTCCGGATGGCCGGCGGCCCGGAGCAGGCTGGCGCCCACGCGGGCGCTGTGGCGATCGCCACACAGCGTGATCACGGGGACGCCCATCCACAATGCCTCGCAGGTGGTGGTCGTGCCATTGTAGGGAAACGTATCCAACGCGATGTCGATGCGGCGGTAGAGCGCGAGGTGGGAGCGGGAGTCGGCGGTGCTTTCGAGAAACTCCACGCGATCTCCGGGGAGCCCGCAGGCCGCGAAGCGCTCGAGATACCGGCGGCGCACCAGTTCGTCGCCCAGCTGCCTGCCTTTGATCACCAATCTGGCATCAGGCACCGCGGTGAGAATCCGACCCCAGGCGGCCAACATCCCGTCGGTGAACTTGCCCAGATTATTGAAGCAGCCGAAGGTGAGTGGGGCGCCCGCCGCCGCGGCGGGCGGGTCCGAGATCGGCGGCGCATCCGCCCGCGGCTGATAGGCCCAGGCCGTCGGCGCAAAACGGACAAGCTTTTCCGTGGCGTACCGGTCGGCAGCACCCGGAGGATCGGCGATGGCATCGGTAAACCGGTAGCCGATCGCCGGCACGCCCGTGGTGTTGGGGTAGCCGAGGTAGGTGATCTGCACCGGCGCGAGGCACCGGGCGAAGAGCGGCAGCCGATTGGACATGCCGGTGTGCCCGGCGAGGTCGATCAGGATATCGGGCTGGTCCGCGCGCACGATTCTCTCCACCGCCGGATCACCCTGGCCGACAATCCGGCGCCAGGCCGCCGCGACGCCCTGCAATCGCCGCGAAACGCCGTCCTCGCGAAAATGGTCGTGGTACAAATACAGCTCGAACCGGGCCGGATCGAGGTTCCGCAGCAGCGGCTCGATGAAGTACGCACAGGAATGTTCGCGCAGGTCGGGCGAGAGCACCCCCACCCTCAGGCGGCGGTCCGGCTGGGGGGCATGGGGAAACCTGGGTGGACGCCGCAGACCCACGACCCGGCCGTAGTCCACATGCTCGGCGAAAAGCTGCTCCCGTGAAACGCGGTCCAGGTTGTTCAGCGCCAGAAGTCGATTGCTTCGCGCCTCGTGGTGTTCCGGCTCGAGGGCCAGGTAGCGGTCATAGTCGGCGATCGCCTCCTCCAACCGGCACATTTGGTGCAGCGTCTGGGCGCGTCCATAGCGCGCCTTCGCGAATTTCGGGTCCGCGGCGATCGCGCGCTCGTGACACTGCAGCGCTTCCCCAATGTTTCCGTAAAGACTCAGCGTCAGGCCCAGGTTGTACCATCCCTGGGCGTAATCCGGCTTCAGCGCCACTGCGCGGCGCTGGCTGTCGATCGCCTCCGACAGCCGGTCCTGCAGCTTCAGGCAATGGGCGAGATTGTCCCAGGCCTCCACCAGTCGGGGATCCAGCGCCACCGCCCGCCGCAGCGGCGCCTCGGCCTCGGCGGTGCGCCCGACCAGGACCAGCGCCAGTCCATAGCGCATGGCGCAGACCGCCGAGCGCGGGTCCGCCTCGCAGGCACGCGCCAACAGCGCCGCGGCATCGGCCGCCCGACCCTGTTGCAAGGCGATCACGCCGGAGAGCTGCAGGGCGTCAAAGTTTCGGGGTGCCAGCGCCAGGACCCGGCGGTAGAGGACGTCGGCCTGGTCGAGCCGCCCGGCCCGGTGACGCGCCACGGCATCCTGCAGGGTGCGCTGGAGGTGATTCGGGGGCGGCATGCGGTTGAGGGCGCGAAGCCCCCGGGGCGCAATATGGCAGGCCGCCGGGCCGCACGGGGCGGCGTCGGTGGAGGCTGATTCGCAGTCGGTTCATCGACCCGGGACGGCCCGGACTTGAGCCCGATTTCCCACGCGCGGGCGTTTGCGGCGAAATCCCTCAAGCAACTCCCTTTCAGGTCGATGATGCTAACGTCCCGCGGTGCCGATCGTCCGGCCGCACGGGCGGGCCATTCCCAGAATCACCGATGATTTCCACGTTCACCCCCAAGACCGAGGCGGAAATCCGCCGGCGCATTGACGCGTGCCCCAAGCTGGCGTCGCTGCAGGTCAACAATCGGGCGCTGAGCGACCTGGTAAAATCGGAGCAGAGCCTGACATCGCAGATCGCCGAGATCATCCGGCATGACCCCTCGCTTTCGGCCCGCCTGCTCCGCATGGTGAACTCGGTGTACTTCGGGCTGTCCGCCCGGGTGAACAACATCGAGGAGGCGGTGTTTTTCCTCGGGCTGCGGCAGATCCGCGAATTGTCGATGGCGACGCCCATCATCGAGGAACTCGAGCGGATGCAAAAGGACGCCGCCACGCCCCTGCCCTGGCGGGAACTCTGGGCCCACAGCATCGGCACGGCGATCCTGACGCGGGAGATCCTCCACGCCACACCGCTCGCGATCGACGACGACACCGATTATCTCGTCGGCCTGCTCCACAATGTGGGCAAGATCGTCATGGCCTACGCCTTTCCCGCGGAGCTGGCCGAGGTGATCCAGACCGCCCATCCCGGCACGGCGGAAGTCTGCGCCCACGAGCGCCAGCTGATCGGCTGGGACCATGCGCAGATCGGGGCCTATTATCTCGAACGCCACCAGTTGTCCGAGGAGATCAGCATTGCGGTCCGGTATCACGTCTCGCCGGCCGAGGCGCCGCGGCACGGGATCTTCGCGGCGGCCGTGCAGGTGGCGGACCAGCTGGCCCGCCATGCCGGCTTCAACAACGGTTTTGAAAAGGTCGACCCGATCAAGGCGGACTCCTGGCTCGAACTCGACGGCTGGAGAATGCTCTATGGCACCGAGGGCCCCGAGCAGGCGCTGGCGCGGGCCCACATCGCCAACACCGTCCAGCGCCTCCCGTCCATGCTGGGCGGAGTGCTGGGCGAGGCTCCCAAGGGCTGAAAGCCGGGCCGCCCGCCCCGCGAGCGCGCTTCGGGCCGCGCCGGTACCGCCGGCCGCCACCGGAACTAAAGTTTCACCGATTTCGGGCCGATAAGAGGCTGCATGTCTGTCGTGAGCTGCGATTCAACCGCGGGTGCCGCTGCGTTCCCGCCACCCGATGACATTCTGGGGGCGTGGGCCGGCAGCGCGGCCCTCGTCTACTGCCGGGACC
>Ga0335069_10009192_pt1 | contig 14093 bp, 11 predicted proteins | sample Lox_Sample_11_FD_206714 | JGI IMG/M metagenome (GOLD analysis project Ga0335069, IMG submission 206714) | Soil microbial communities from Loxahatchee National Wildlife Refuge, Florida, United States - Lox_Sample_1.1 | ecosystem: Environmental > Terrestrial > Soil > Wetlands | place: USA... | reverse complement strand
GAACGCCACTGCGCGTTGCCGCACCCCGCCGCGCACACGCTCGTCGCGGTCGCGCCGGCACACTATGACCTTTACCGGCGCAGCGACGCCGCGGGCCTCGGCACCGCGCTCGCGCGCCATCTGACGATCGACCAAGCCGCGGCCCGACTGGGCGATGCGCGGCAAAGCCAGGAAACGACCGATGCTTGACTACATTCGCGACGGGCAGGAGATCTACCGCCAGTCGTTCGCGACGATCCGCGCCGAAGCCGACTTGTCGCGCGTGCCGCCCGACCTCGAGAAACTGGCGGTGCGCGTGATCCACGCGTGCGGGATGGTCGACGTCGTCGACGACCTGCGTTTTTCCGAAGGCGCGGGCGCGGCCGGCCGAGCGGCGCTCGCGGCCGGCGCGCCGATCCTCTGCGACGCGAAAATGGTGGCCGAAGGCATCACCCGCACGCGGTTGCCGGCCGGCAACCGCGTGCTGTGCACGCTCGGCGAGCCGGAGGTGCCCGAGCTGGCCCGCCGTCTCGGCAACACCCGCTCGGCCGCCGCGCTCGAACTGTGGCGGCCGCACCTCGCGGGCAGCGTCGTCGTGATCGGCAACGCGCCGACCGCGCTGTTTCACCTGCTCGACCTGCTCGACGCGGGCGCGCCCCGCCCCGCGCTGATCCTCGGCTTTCCGGTCGGCTTCATCGGCGCCGCCGAATCGAAGGCGCTGCTCGCCGCGGACAGCCGTGGCGTGCCGTTCGTCGCGCTGCTCGGCCGGCGCGGCGGCAGCGCGATGGCGGCCGCCGCAGTGAACGCGCTCGCGACGGAGGTCGAATGACGGCAGCCCGCGGACGCCTGTTCGGCCTCGGCGTCGGCCCGGGCGATCCCGAACTGATGACGCTCAAGGCGCTGCGCCTGCTGCAGGCGGCGCCGGTCGTCGCGTATTTCGTCGCGAAGGACAAGAAAGGCAATGCGTTCGGCATCGTCGAAGCGCACCTGCGCGACGCGCAGGTCCACCTGCCGCTCGTCTACCCGGTGACGACCGAGGCGCTGCCGCCGCCGCTGTGTTACGAGACGGTGATCGCCGACTTCTACGACACGGCGGCCGACAGCGTCGCCGCGCATCTCGACGCCGGGCGCGACGTCGCGGTGATCTGCGAAGGCGACCCGTTCTTCTACGGCTCGTACATGTACCTGCACGACCGTCTCGCGCCGCGCTACGACACCGAGGTCGTGCCGGGCGTGTGCTCGATGCTCGGCGGCACGGCGGTGCTCGGCGCGCCGCTCGTCTATCGCAACCAGAGCCTGTCGGTGCTGTCCGGCGTGCTGCCGGAGCACGAATTGCGCAAACGGCTCGCGCGCGCCGACGCGGCCGTCGTGATGAAACTCGGCCGCAATTTCGACAAGGTGCGGCGCGTGCTCGACGAACTCGGCCTCGCGGAGCGCGCGCTGTACGTCGAGCGCGCGACGATGGCGAGCCAGCGCATCGTGCCGCTCGACGAAGTCGATCCGATGGCGTCGCCGTATTTTTCGTTGCTCGTCGTGCCGGGGGAAAAATGGCAAGGATGACCACGCCGCCCGCGATCGTGATCCTCGGCGCGGGCGCGCTCGACACCGCGCGGCGCGTCCAGGCCCGCTATCCGGGCGCGCAGGTGCACGGCCTGCGCGCGCGCGTCGAGGCCGACATCGCGTTCGACGAGCTGGGCGCGCATCTGCGCGAGCTGTATGCGCGCGGCCTGCCGATCATCGCGCTGTGCGCGGCCGGCATCGTGATCCGCTGCGTCGCGCCCGCGCTGACCGACAAGGGCGTCGAGCCGCCGGTGCTGGCCGTCGCGGAGGACGGCTCGGCCGTCGTGCCGCTGCTCGGCGGCCTCACGGGCGTCAACACGATTGCGCGCGAGCTGGGCGAATGGCTCGGCGTGCCGGCGGCGATCACGACGAGCGGAGAGCTGCGCTTCGGCGCGTGCGTGCTCAATCCGCCCGACGGCTACGCACTCGCCGATCTCACGCAGGGCAAGCGCTTCGTGTCCGACCTGCTCGCGGGCGCGACGACCCGCGTCGACGGCACCGCGCCGTGGCTCGACGAGGTCGCGCTGCCGCGCGACGACCGCGCCGCGCACGCGATCCGCGTGACGCCGCTCGCGTGGAGCGGCGCGCGGGACGAGCTGGTGATCCATCCGCGCAGCGTCGTGATCGCGGTCGGCGCGCACGATGCCGATGCCGCGCCGCTCGACGCACGGGTGCGCGACCTGCTGGCCGTGCACGGTCTGGCGCCGCAGGCGCTCGCCGCCGTGATCGCGCCGGCCGCGCGCATCGCGGATGCGGCGCTGGGCGACTCGGCGCATGCGCTCGGCGTGCCGCTGCGCTTCGTCGATGCCGATGCGTCCGCCGGCGCGGCCGCGTTGCTCGAACATGCGCTGCGCGTGCCGTACGCGATGCCGGAAGCGGGTCGCAAGCTCGCGTGCGCGGTCGCGACGCGGCCGGTCGATGCGGCTACGCTCGGCCGCGCGCGTGGCCGTCTCACGGTGCTGGGGCTCGGCCCCGGCGGCAGCGAGTGGCTGACGCCCGCCGCGCGCGCGGCGCTCGCCGACGCAACCGACATCCTCGGCTATACGACCTACGTGCAGATGGCCGGACCGTTCCGGGCCGACCAGCGCGTGCACGGCACCGACAATCGCGAAGAGATGCAGCGCGCGCGCCATGCGTTCGAGCTGGCGGCCGACGGGCGCCGCGTCGCCGTCGTGTCGTCCGGCGATCCCGGCGTGTTCGCGATGGCCGCGGCGGTGCTCGAAGCGCTCGACGAGGCGCGCGATCCGCGCTGGGGCGCTGTCGAGCTGCGCGTCGAGCCGGGCGTGTCCGCCGCGCTCGCGACGGCCGCGCAGGCCGGCGCCCCGCTCGGCCACGATTTCTGCATGATTTCGCTGTCGGACAACCTGAAGCCGTGGGACGTGATCGAGATGCGCTTGCGGCACGCGGCCGAGGCGGATCTGGTGATGGCGTTCTACAACCCGATCTCTCGCGCGCGGCCATGGCAGCTCGATCGCGCGCTCGATGCTGTGCGTGCGCATCGAGCGCGCGACACGGTCGTCGTGCTCGGCCGCGACATCGGCCGGCCCGGCGCGACGCTCGTCAGCACGACGCTCGGCGCGCTGCGCGCGGAGCAGGTCGACATGCGCACGATGGTAATCGTCGGCTCGTCGACGACGCGGCGGTTCAACGTCGGCGGTGCGCGCGAATGGGTATATACGCCGCGCTGGTACAAATAAACGGGCCGGGCGGCAGGCGGCCGTGCCGCCGCCCGTGCGGCCTGCCGGCGCTCGCGCCGGCAGCTGCGGCATGACCGGCAAAACTGGCGCGATCGGCATGGCTGGCGCTTTGCCGGTCGCTTCGTTATGCTTGCGCCCCCGCAACCCCAACTTACCCCATCCACCGGAGCATTCATGAAACGCATTCTGTTGTGCGCGCTTGCGCTGCTGACGACCGCGAGCATCGCGCACGCGCAGACCGAGACCCACCAGTTCGGCGAAGGACAGGCGCAGACGCAAAGCGCGCACTCGGCGCACCGCACATCGAAGCACGTCCACGCGGCCCATGCGCATCGCAAGCATGCAGCGCACAGGCACGCGGTGCACCGCACGCATCGCAAGCATCACGCCGCGTCGGCCCGCAAGCGAACCTGAGGCCGGTTCGCGCCAATAGCGGGCTGCGCTGGCCGCCCCTACTCCTGCACCAACTCGCCGGGCGTCAGCCACTGCGCGCCCCACGCGGCGGCAAGGCGCTCGCCGCGGCCGAGCCGCACGGCCGAATCGTCGAAATCGACGAACACCACATGATCGGCCGCCGCCGGCCGCGCCGGCGTCTCCAGCGAGCGGCCATCGGACAGCACCCACAGCCACCGCTGCCGCGCCGGCTCTCGGCGCGCGGCGCGGGCAAGCAATTGCGCGGCGGCATCGATGCCGTCCGCGAGCGGCGTACCGCCGCCGCCCTCGACGGGCGCGAGCCACCGCTCGTTCCACCAGCGCGGCACCGCCGGCCCGAAGCGGCACTGTGCGCCCGCGCCTCCAAAGCAGATCAACGCGGTCTCGGCGCGTGCGCGCGCCGAGCGGTCGAAGCACGCGGCGATCAAGCCTTTCGCGAGCGCAAGCTGCCCCGACGCCAGCATCGACGCAGAGCAATCCAGCACGAAGCAATGCAGCGCCGCAGGCGGCGCCGCGCGCTTCCGAAAGCGCAGATGGTGTGGCCGCAGCGCGTCGGCGCGCCTCGCCGCAAGCGTCTCCGCCCACGCGATCGCCGTGCCGGCACGCGCGACGCCCGCCGCCCGCCCGCCTGCGCCCTGTTGCCACCGGGGGCCGCGAATTGTCTTCGCGGCGGCGCCTGCCCGATGGCTCAGCATTTTTTTAGCGGCAGCGGCACCACGCCCTTCACGGCCTGCATGCCGGCCGGTTCGGGCGGCAGGTAGCCCCAGTCGCCTTGCGCGTCCGCGTTGTCCGAGTTGTCCGTGCGCGGTTCGCCGCCGGACGGCGCCGCGCGCCCGTCCTGCTCACCCGGCTGCGACGGGCGATCGTGCGCGCCGCGATCCGGCGCGACAGCCGGCGGCGTAGGATGCGCGGTGCGCCGGTGCCGCAACACGGCCTCGGCCACCCGCTCGACGTGCGCGACCGTCACCGCATCCGCGCCATCGAGCGCGGCCAGCGCGCGCGCCGCGCGCAGCATCACGAGATCCGCCCGCAGGCCATCGACCGCCGCCTCGATGCACAGCGCGCTGACCCGCGCATGCACCGCGTCGTCAAGCGACAGCGCCGCCAGCCGGTCGCGCGCCGCGCGGATCTGCGCGGCCAGCGCCAGCTGCGCCGCCATCCGCGCCGCCCGGAATGCGGCAGGATCCGCATCGAACGCGAGGCGGGCCTTCACGATCTGCATCCGCTGCGCCGGATCGAAGCAATTCTGCAGCTCGACCATCAACCCGAACCGGTCGAGCAGTTGCGGACGCAACTCACCCTCTTCCGGATTCATCGTCCCGACCAGCACGAAGCGCGCGTCATGCGCGTGCGACACGCCATCGCGTTCGACAATGTTGACGCCGCTCGCGGCGACGTCCAGCAGCGTATCGACGAGCCCGTCGGCGAGCAGGTTGACTTCATCCACGTACAGCACGCCTTCGTGCGCGCGCGCAATCAGGCCGGGACGAAAGCGCACGCCGTTGTCGGCGAGCGCGTGCGCGAGATCGAGCGTGCCCGTCACCTGCTCGTCGCTCGCCGACAGCGGCAGCGTCACGAACCGCCCGTGCGGCAGCAGCTCCGCGAGTGCGCGCGCGGCGGTCGACTTCGCGGTGCCGCGCGGCCCGCTCACGAGCACGCCGCCGAGCGCCGGATCGATCGCGACGAGCAGCAGCGCCTGTTGCAGCGCGGTCTGGCCGACCAGCGCGGTAAAGGGAAACACCGCGCCGACGCGGCCGTTCGCTTGAGTCGTGCCGGCGTCGTTCATCGCCGTCCTCCTTCCTGATGCTGTTCGCTCGCGAGCCAGATCGCCTCGATCCGTTCGCGGTAGTCGCCCGGCTGCTGCCACAGCCCGCGCTGCATCGCCTCGACGAAGCGTTCGCAGATGCCCTGCAGCGCGCGCGGATTGTGCCGGTCGAGAAACGCGCGCGTATCGTCGTCGAACAGATACGCGTCGGCGACGAGCGCGTATTGATGATCGGACAGCACGCGCGCGGTCGCATCGTAGCCGTACAGGTAATCGACCGTCGCGGCCATCTCCGCCGCGCCCTTGTAGCCGTGGCGCTTCACGCCGTCGATCCATTTCGGGTTGACGACGCGCGAGCGGATCACCCGCGAGATCTCCTCGCGCAGCGTGCGCATCCGAGGCGCCGCGGGGTTCGCATGATCGCCGTGGTACAGGCTCGGCTGCCGCCCCGACAGATGCCGCACTGCCGCCGCCATGCCGCCCTGGAACTGGTAGTAATCGTTCGAATCGAGGATGTCGTGCTCGCGGCTGTCCTGGTTCTGCACGACGGCGTCGATCGACGCGAGCCGCTGGCCGAACGCGTCGTGCGCCGCGTCGCCCGCGCTGTTCTGCGCGTACGCATGGCCGCCCCAGCGCTGGTAGGCACCGGCCAGATCCGCATCGGTCTGCCAGTGCCGCGCGTCGATCATCTCCTGCAGCCCCGCGCCGTAGCTGCCGGGGCGCGCGCCGAACACGCGCCAGCCGGCGCGCCGCCGCGCCTCGTCGGGCGCGATCCCCTGCTCGATCCACTGCGCGCGCTCGTGTTCGATGCGCGCGCGGATCGGGTTCAGGTGCGCCGGCTCGTCGAGGGCGGCGACCGCCTGCACAGCCGCGTCAAACAGATGCATCAGGTTCGGGAACGCGTCGCGGAAAAACCCGGACACCCGCAACGTCACGTCGATGCGCGGCCGGTCGAAGATCTCGATCGGCAGGATCTCGAAGTCGGTCACGCGATGGCTGCCGTGCGCCCACTTCGGCCGCACGCCGATCAGCGCGAACGCCTGCGCGATGTCGTCGCCACCGGTGCGCATCGTCGCGGTGCCCCATACCGACAGGCCGACCGCGCGCGGATAGTCGCCGTGGTCCTGCAGGTGCCGTTCGACCAGTTGCTGCGCGGATTTCAGGCCGAGCGTCCACGCGGCCTGCGTCGGCACCGCGCGGGTGTCGACCGAATAGAAGTTGCGGCCGGTCGGCAGCACGTCGGGCCGCCCGCGCGACGGCGAGCCGCTCGGCCCCGGCGGCACGAAGCGGCCGTCGAGCCCGCGGCGCAGCTGCCGCAGCTCCTCGGGGCCGCATGCGTCGAGCGCGGGCATCAGCGTCGCGCGAATCCGCTCGATCACGGGCAGCGTATGCGGCCACGCACCGGGCGGCGGCTCGCATGCGTCGTCCGGCCCAGCGGCGCACAGCCGGTCGAGCCACTGCTGCGCGAGCCGTTCGAGCCGTTCGCGCGTGTCGCCGGCATGCCGCCACGGCGAAGCGTCGAGCGCCGCTAGGATCGCCGGGCGCGGCCCGTGCCACGGCGCGGCCCAGTCGGCGGCGAGCGGATCGAAACCGTCGCCGAGCGCCAGGTCGCGCGCAAGCGCGCCAATCAGCCCTGCGCGCGCCGCCTGGCCGTCGCCGACCGGAAAGCGCGCGAGCGCGAGCAGCGTATCGCGCCGCTGACGATCGGCCGGCGACTGCCCGAACACATGCAGCCCGTCACGGATCTGCGCCTCCTTCAGCTCGCACAGCCATGCGTCGACGCGCGTGAGCAGTTCGTCTTCGCCACGCGCGTCCCGCGGCGGCGCGACGCTCAACTCGTCGTGCAGGCGATGCTCGGCGATCGTCGCGAGGATCGTCCGGCGCAGCAGCTTCGCGCGCCGCGCGTCGACCATCAGCGCTTCGTAGTACTCGTCGACCTGCCGCTCGAGATCCTGCAGCGGGCCGTAGTTTTCCGCGCGGGTGAGCGGCGGCATCAGATGATCGACGATCACCGCCTGTGCGCGCCGCTTCGCCTGGCTGCCCTCGCCCGGATCGTTGACGATGAACGGATACAGGTGCGGCAGCGGCCCGAGCGTCAGGTCCGGCCAGCACGCGTCCGACAGCGCGACGCTCTTGCCGGGCAGCCATTCGAGGTTGCCGTGCTTGCCGAGGTGGATCACCGCGTCGATCGCGAACGCGTCGCGCAGCCAGAAATAGAACGCGAGATACGCATGCGGCGGCACGAGGTCCGCATCGTGATAGCTCGCGTAGTCGTTCTCGCCGCGCGAGCGCGACGGCTGGATGCCGACGAACACGTTGCCCGCGCGCCAGCCCGCGATCGTGAAACGCCCCTGACGCAGCGTCGGATCGTCTTCGGGCGGCCCCCAGCGGTCGTTCAGCGCCTGCCGCACGGCCTCCGGCAGCCGCGCGAAACGCGCGCGGTAATCGGCCAGTGCATAGCTCTGGAACGCGGGCCGCAGCGCGCGGGCCGCCGGGTCGTTCGTCACGCCGTCGGTCAGGCGCGCGATCAGCGCGTCGCCGTCGGCCGGCAGGTCGGCGACGCGATAGCCGGCCTCGCGCAGCATCGCCAGCACGACCAGCGCCGACGCGGGCGTATCGAGCCCGACGCCGTTGCCGATCCGCCCTTCGCTGTGCGGATAGTTCGCGAGGATCAGTGCGACACGCTTTTCCGCGTTGTCGAGCGTGCGCAGCCGGCACCAGCCGCGCGCGAGCGCCGCGACGAAACCGATCCGCTCGGCATCGGGCTGGTAGCGCACGACTTCGACCTCGGTGTACGGACAGCGGTACGCGAGCCCCTTGAAGCTCACCGCGCGCGTGACGATGCGCCCGTCCACCTCCGGCAGCGCGACGTGCATCGCGATGTCGCGCGCGTGCAGGCCCTGGGTGTCGGCGAGCCATGCGTCGCGGTTGCCGCCGGACAGGATCACCTGCAGCACGGGCGCGTCGCCCGCGAGCGCGTCGGGCTGCGGATCGTCGATCGCGCCCGCCGCGAACGCGGTCGTATTGAGCACGAGCGCGACGTCGTACGCGCGACACAGGCGCTCGACGATCTCGCGGCTCACCGCGTCCTTCAGCGACGTCACCGCGATCGGCAGCGGATTCAGCCCTTCGCGCTCGAGCGCGTCGGCGAGCGCGTCGAACACCGCCGTGTTCGCGGCCTGCCAGTGCGCCTTGTAGAACAGGATCGCGACGACGGGCGCGCCGGGCCGCCAGCGAGGCCGCCAGTCGTCGATGCTGGCCGGATCGCGCGCCGGGTGATACAGCGCGGCGGCCGGCAGCGGACGCGGCGGCTCCGGCTCGTCGCCGAAACCGAGCGTATGAAACGCGATGCTGCGCAACAGCGCCTCGGCGTTGTGCATGCCGCCTTCGCGCAGGTAGCGCCACCACTGGCGGCACAGCGCGGGCGCGACAGTGCTCTTCGCGATCAGGTTCGGATCTTCCTGCAGGTCGCCCGAGAACATCGCGAGCTGCTGGCCGTGACGCGACGCGAGCGACACCGCCTGCTCGATCCCGTACGGCCAGTATGCCTCGCCGCCGAGATGGTCGATCACGACGGTGCGTGCATGCTTCAGCACGTCGTCGACGTAGAAATCGACCGATGCCGGCTGGCGCAGGAACGTCACGTTCGCGAGCCGCACGCTCGGAAAGCCTTCGGCCAGGCGCGGCACGCTGCTCGCGAGCAGCGACAGCGTCGTGTCCGCCGACGAAAGGATCACGATCTCCGCGGGCCGCTGGTCGATCCGGATCACGCCTTCCGTGTCGTCGACAAAACCGCCCGGCGTGGTGCGCAGCAGATGCATCGCGCGTTACGCCTGTTGCGCGTGCGCGGCGAGCGCCACGTCGAACGCGCGCTGCAGCGCCGCCGCATCGAGATCCTCGCCGATCAGCACGAAACGGCTCGCGCGCGGTTCGCCGTCCTGCCAGCGGCGGTCGAAATAGCTGTCGAAGCGGCGCCCGACGCCCTGGATCACGAGCCGCATCGGTGCGTCCGGCAGCGCCGCGAAACCCTTCGCGCGATAGATCGTGTGCGCCTCGACGAGCTGCTGCAACGCGGCGATCGTCGCGTCGCGCGAACATGCATCGCCGGTGACGACGACCGAATCGAACTCGTCGTGATGATGGTCGGCGTCGCCGGTCGAACCGTGATGGTCGTGGCGCAGATGGATCGTGTCTTCCGATGCCGCCTCGATCCCGAGCAGCATCGCGAGATCCAGCTCGCCGCGCGTCGCGTGGACGATCTTCACCTGCGGCGGGATCTCGTCGCGGATCGCGGCCTCGATGCCAGCCAGATGCGCGCCGTCGAGCAGGTCGGTCTTGTTGACGATCACGAGGTCGGCCGCCGACAGCTGGTCGGCGAACAGCTCGTGCAGCGGCGATTCGTGGTCGAGATTCGGGTCGGCGCGGCGCTGCGCATCGACCGCCTGCGGATTCTCGGCGAACTGGCCGCTCGCGGCAGCCGGGCCGTCGACGACGGTCACGACCGCGTCGACCGTGAAGCTGTTGCGGATCGCCGGCCAGTTGAACGCCTGCACGAGCGGCTTCGGCAACGCGAGGCCCGACGTCTCGATCAGCACGTGGTCAATCTCGCCGCGCCGCTCGACGAGCGCCTCCATCACCGGATAAAACTCTTCCTGCACCGTGCAGCACAGGCAGCCGTTCGCGAGTTCGTAGAGCTGGCCTTGCGACTCGCCGCCGGCGTCGTCGCAGCCGATGCCGCAACCCTTGAGGATCTCGCCGTCGATGCCGAGTTCGCCGAACTCGTTGACGATCACCGCGATGCGGCGGCCGTCGGCGTGCTGCAGGATGTGGCGCAGCAGCGTCGTCTTGCCGCTGCCGAGAAAGCCCGTGACGATGGTGACGGGGAGCTTGCGCATTTGCATGGAATGTCCGTGGGTCGAAAGAGGTTTCAGGCGGAGATCGTCACGTCGATCTCGTCATAGCGCTTCACGCGATAGATCGCGGCCGACACGAGCCAGCTCGCGAGGAACAGCCCGATCACGACGTAGCCGAGCACGCCGAAATGCCCGGCCGCCATGCCGGCGAAATCCCAGACCGGGCCTTGCAGCGCGAGCTTGTCGGCGATCAGCGCGAGCACCTCGATGCCGCCGATCAGCACGGCGACCATTACCGAGACGAACGTGATCGTCATGTTGTAGTAGATCTTGCGGATCGGCCGCACGTACGCCCAGCGGTACGCGCCCATCATCAGGATGCCGTCCGTCGTGTCGACGAGCGTCATGCCGGCGGTGAACAGCGCGGGCAGCGCCATCACCGACCAGAACGACAGGCCGCCCTGCACCTGCGTCGCCGAGATGCCGAACAGCGCGATCTCGGTCGCGGTGTCGAAGCCGATGCCGAACAGGAAGCCGATCGGATACAGATGCCAGCTGCGCGACACGAGCCGGAACAGCGGCCGGAACACGCGCGCGAGCATGCCGCGCTGGTTCATCAGCAGGTCGAGATCCTGCTCGACGAGCGGTTCGCCGCGCCGCACCGCGCGGAAGGTGCGCACCACCGAGATCAGGATCAGCAGGTTCGCCCCCGCGAGTAGCAGCAGGAAGAATGCCGACACGCAGGTGCTGATCGTTCCGCCCCATGCGCGGAAGCTGTCGAAGCGCGCGAGCGACGCCGCCGTCAGCGCGACGACGACCGACATCACGATCACGACGGTCGAATGGCCGAGCGAGAAGAACAGGCCCGCGCCGAGCGGGCTGCGCCCTTCCTGCATCAGCTTGCGCGTGACGTTGTCGATGGCGGCGATGTGGTCGGCGTCGACCGCGTGGCGCAGCCCGAACACATACGCGAGCAGCGCGGTGCCGAGCAGCACCGGCTGGCCGTGGAAGGCCGCGAGCGCCCACGCCCACGCACCGATGTTGAATGCGACGAGCAACGTATAGATGGCAATGATCTTGCCGCGCAGCCCGGACGGGCTGTCGTTGAACAGACGAAAAAACGCGTCGAGCATGGTGCTCCCTTTGCGAACGGTCGACATGAAGAATGCCAACACGGCCGGCAGCATGCGCCTGCCCTGCGCACCGCGCCCCCCGCGCAGCCGGCCCGCGCGATCGCGCGGCGCCCGGCGTGCGGCCGAACGCGGGATGCACCAGGGCGCAACGAAGGCTGCCGCCGTGGACGATACGCCGCATCCCCGCGGCGCTGAACCCCTTGTTTTGGCCGGTATCCGGGCTGGCGAACACGCCGCTTCACCTTCCCGGACGCGCAAGGCATCCAGTGGCTGTCGTCCGCATGCGGCTGGCATGCGGCGAAGCGGCGCTGCATCGCGCGTGGCGCGATGCGTTCGCTTACCGTTGCGGGGGCAGCACAGGTTGGCGCCGTCCGCGACGCGGGCGGGCTTCCTGTTTCCCGTTTAACTGCGCGCGCCAGAACGCGCGCGCGAGCACCGAAACGCGTGCGAGTGTAGGCGCCACCGCCGGGAGCGTCAAGGCGGCGGGCGGCGATCGCCTGCGCCGACCGGCTTCGAGTTCGATGCTCCGGCGCACCCGTGCATCCTCGATTGACGCCGATTGGAGCAATTCTGTATTGCGTGACATCGGTAAGTTCGAACCCGCGCGTGCCGTAAACGAACTCTCGCGAAGTCTGCCTATCAGGTCGCCGCGCTCTATCACTCGGACTTCCAGCCGCTGCAGGCATCGATCGAAACGATCATCGCCGAGGCGAGCCGGCGCGGCGAGGCCGCCGCCGCGAACGCCGATCGCGCGCGCACCAGCGCGGTGCGCACGGTCATGGCCGCGCTGGCGGCCGTGATGGCGCTGGTCGTCGGCTCGATCGTCGTGTTATCGCGCTCAATTCAGCGGTCGCTGGCCGGCATCCAGCGCACGCTGCAGACGGCCAGCGCATCGCTCGACCTGACGCAGCGCGCGCCGGTCGAGGGCAAGGACGAGATCAGCGCGACGGCCGACGCCTTCAATCACCTGATGAGCCGCATCGAGGAGGTGATGCTGTCGGTGCGGAACGCCGTGGAATCGGTCAGCACGGCGTCGAAGGAGATCGCCGAGATCATCGGCGTGATCGACGGCATCGCGTTCCAGACCAACATCCTGGCGCTCAACGCCGCAGTGGAAGCCGCGCGCGCGGGCGAACAGGGCCGCGGCGGCTGCCCAATCGCTCGACGAGCAGGCGAGGAAGCTGCACGCGGGGATCAGCGTATTTACGCTGTAATGCCGCGCGCGCCGGCATGAGGTCGGTAACGGCGAGCGCCTGCGCGGTCAGGCGCTCGCCGAGCGTTGGTGCGGAATGACAGGCAGGTGTCGCCAGGCGCGGGAGGCGCAACGGATGCGTCGGCGGTGGACGACGCGCTGTATCACCGCGGCGCTGCCCCCCTTGTTTTGGCCGGCATCCGGGTTGACGAACACGCTGCTTCACCGTCGCGGATGCGCGCGGCGTCCGGTGGTCGTTGTTCTGCGCGTTGCCGGAATTGAGGCGCTATTGGCCCTCGGAATCGCTCTCACGATCAGACCGGCGGGTCAAATGCCACTCCAGCAATATGCTGTACACAAAAAAAACTGCCGTCATGATTATCAAATTCGCTACCGGGAGCGGCCTCGACGCGAAGACGCAGTGCAGTGCGCCCACCCAAACCCCGAGAGGTATTGCTCGCCTGGCCGCACCTAACAGGATGCCGAGCCACCCGCCACCATACTGCTTGCTGAAAGGATCAGGAAATGCGCCGTAAAGCAGAAACCGCTTGACCGCACTGCGCGAGACACTAAATCGCATAGTCATTCCATAGGATTCAAATCCACGCAAAGTAAAAATGGGCAAGCAATCGTAAATTGCTCACCCACACTCATGCAGCGAAATAGACTATCGCCTATCAGAATCTACAGATCCAACTCTGACCAAGAAAAGCCCCGGCACCCGCTAGAAATGCATTCGCCGGACCACCACGGGCAGCCCCGATCAGGGCCGCGCCACCAACCGCCGCCCAATTAATTGGCTCCGGATTCAAATGGCAAGAAATGGCACCACCAATTTGCTCCATCTCATTAACTTTGATTTAACGCATTAATCTGATCTCCTTGGGAAAATGGGCTTAATCACCAATCAACGGCATCCGTCTCAGGTCCATCCTCAGTGCCAAACCATATCAACGCCTGCCATCTCGAAAAATATGTAATTTCTCATGGTTTTGGAAAAATTTAATGCGCTTGTCAGCCACGACCGCCTCGTCACGTCGATCGACATCAACCGGATGACGCCACGCGACCGGAATCGCGCAGATCGCGCCGGGAGCGCCGGGAGCGCCGCACGCGGTGACGCCGACAGCCGCGCACACATTCCGCGTTGACGGTTGCTCACTCTTTTTTGGATAGACATACGCGACGCTGGCGAATCCCCCGAGCAAACCATTCGCCCCTCCTCTCATCCGCATCCGGCAACGCCTCAGCCCGACCACGCCGCATGGCAGGCGACCGGCAAACGCAGCGATACGCGACAAAAAACGCAGCCGATCCGCCCCACGCGTCCGCACGGCCGATTGACCGTCTCAGCAGCCATCGTTACGGTCATTTCGCGTTGCGTTTCGTCATGACGCTCGCCGGGTCCCGCGTGTCGCACGTCTCTGGTCCACGCGCAGGCGTTCCGACGACACCGCATGGCGCTGTCCAATCATTTCCTTT